>Ga0307374_10003183_pt1 | contig 28275 bp, 31 predicted proteins | sample OX3MG_FD_202532 | JGI IMG/M metagenome (GOLD analysis project Ga0307374, IMG submission 202532) | Soil microbial communities from Risofladan, Vaasa, Finland - OX-3 | ecosystem: Environmental > Terrestrial > Soil > Coastal area > Acid sulfate soil | place: Finland: Risofladan, Vaasa | collected... | reverse complement strand
TGCTCAAGCTCTTCTTGGGTTCGCGGGGGAACCTGAAGGCGATGGAGCGCCAGCTGGGAGTCAGCTATCCCACCGTGCGGGCTAGGATGGACTCCGTCCTGAACCGGCTCGGCGTCGAGGCCCGGGAGGCGCAACCGGAGTCCCAGTTGCATGTGCTCCGGGCGCTGGCTAGGGGAGAGGTCGACCTGGATCAGGCAGAGGCGCGGCTTCGCCCCTGATAGGGGACGGTTGCTCAGCGAAAGCCGTAGAGGCCCTCGTGGAAATCGCCGCTAGTAGCCCAGCGCTCGATCACCCGATCGACGACCGTGTCGTCCACCACTGTCGCTCCCATGGTCCTGGCATTGCCCTCGACCGCCTCGAGCACCTGCCCGCGAACGAAGTCGGGCACGCGCTCGAAGCGCTCCCGGGCTGATTCCGTCCAGGTCATTCCATCCTGGTGGCGCTTTTCGATGGCGTGCGACACCTCGCCCCACATCTCGAACTTCACGTCCATGATGGCCGGGGTGATCAACGTCCCCAGGTTCGCCTTCAGGGCGGTGAACTCGACCCGCCACCGGGTCAGCTCGCGGCAGAACTCAGGGACTTCCATGAGGCGAGCCTCAGCCGCGGCCGTCCAGGTGAACTCGGGAAGGTTGCTGCGCTCGCTGAGGGGATGCCCATAGCCGAGCTTCTTGCCCAGGACGTCGACGAATTTGGAGTCGATTTCGTCCAGTCCTTTCCGGGTGGCCCGCTGCTCCAGCACGTTGTGGGCCATCTGCTCAGCCTTGACCGGGCTCAGGTGACTGGTATCGGCGGCAGCCCGGGCCTTGCGCATGGCCGCCACGTGCGCCTCGACGTCCCACTTCACATCTCCGGCGCGGTCGGAAGCAGGGACCGGACACCCCGGAGCTCCGGCAGGGGCACTCGGCTCAGCCGATGGGGGAGATTGCGGGAAGGGACAGCCGGGCTCCTCGTCCTTACTCATCCGGTCAATCTTCCGGCGGCGGTCGGGGATTCCTCAAGTTCGGGATCGGGTAACGCCGAGGCGCAGGCCGACGGGATCGCCGCCACCAGCTCCTCCATGGCGATCCGGAGCATCTCGAGCTGATCGTCGCGGAGGGGCTTGGCAAAGTGAGAGCTCACTGAGCCAACATGGCTCGGAGCCGCCTCGCGGAGCCGGGCCTTTCCCTCCTCCGTGATTACCGCGAAGTAGCCGCGGGCATCGCTGGGACAGGCTTGCCGGCGCACCAAACCGGCCCGCTCCAGGCGCTCGACCAGGCGGGTCAGGCCACTGCGGCTGAGGAGGACCTGGTCGGCCAGCTGGGCCATCCGCAGGGCACCCCCCTCGACTTCCTGGAGCTGGACTAGAACGTCGTATTCCGCCAACGGCAGCCGGTGGGAGGCCACCAGCTCGCGCTCCAAGGCCCTGGTGATCACGGCATGGGCCTTGAGGAACGCCTTCCAGGCGGCCAGCTGAGCTGGCGAGAGCGACGTCGGGGCTTCATCTTCGACCGATGTTTGCACGATCAACTACCCTTGTATTATGCTTGCACAAGCAATTATCGCGCATTGGAACAGCAGACGCAGGAGGAAGGATAGATGAGTTGGAAGGTAGATGGCGCCCACACCTCGATCGAGTTCGCGGTGCGGCACATGATGGTCAGCACCGTTCGTGGCCACTTCAACGAGTTCACGGCCGAGGTCGACCTGGACCCTGAGGATCAGACCCGGAGTTGGGTCACAGCTGAGATCAAGACGGCCAGTCTGGACACCCGCGAGGAGGCTCGAGATGCCCACCTGCGCTCGGCCGACTTCTTCGACGTCGACAAGTTTCCCCTGATCACCTTCAAGAGCGGCAAGGTCGAGAGCAAAGGTGGCGACAACTTTCTCGTCGAGGGGGATTTGACCATCAAGGACGTCACCCGGCCCTTGGTGCTCGACGTTGAGTTCCTGGGTATGGAGAAGAGTCCTTATGGATTCAGGGTTGCCGGTTTCGAGGCCACCGGAAAGTTGAGTCGCGAGGAGTTCGGCCTGACCTGGAACGTCGCCTTGGAGGCGGGCGGATTCATTGTTGGCGACGAGATCAAGCTTCGCATCGACGGCGAGGTGGACGAGGTAACCGCCGAAGTGGCTGCCGCCGCCTGAGCTAAAGCTCCGGCCCGGCGGGCTGGGTCGCCTCTCCCTTCCCAGCTCGCCGACCACTTCGAGCCCGCGGCTTGGCAGCTGTGCCACCCGTCGCCTCATCCGGCTCGACCTCGGCGGTCACCGGACCGAAGGTGGCGCCCGGGGCCAGTCGCTCCGAGCACAGGGTTCCGACCAGATGGTCGGACTCGTGCTGGACGATTCGGCTCAGCCAGCCCTCGAAATCTCGCTGCACGCCCTTGCCCTGGACGTTGCGATAGCGCACCGTAATGCGGTCTGAGCGGCGCACCTCGCCGCTGTGGTCGGGCATCGACAAGCACCCCTCGGGGGCGTCGACTTGGCCCTCAGCGGAGATGATCTCGGGATTGCAAATAGCGAAGCGACGGCCTTCGTAGACGATCACCGCCACCTGGACATTGACGCCCACCTGGGGTGCTGCCAGGCCGACTCCGCTCCACTCCTCACAGCGGACGTACATCTCGTCCACGAGGTGACGCAGACCGGAATCGAAGACCCGGACCGGGGCACTCTTGTGGCGCAGTACTTCGGCCGGCGCGAGCACCAGGCGCAACGGGGCCTTGGGGGACGTCACGCCGACATCTTCGCAGGCGCCTGTGGGGAGTTGCCCAGGAGCCGGATCGCTCCCTCCAGGTCGATTCCCGCCAGGCCGTCGATCTCCGCCAGGGAGATGAGACGGTCCGCTTCCACACCCGATCCGAAGACCCGGTGGCAGAGGTCGAGGCTGTGCAGCTCCTCCGGGCTGGGAGGACGGACCGCGACCACGCCTCGGACGAGTCCCCAGCCCGCGGTGAGGCGCATCCCCAGCCCGGCCAGCTTGCGCCCGTCGATGGCCAGGTCACTGAAGCCGGGACACCAGGCGCCGTCCACCCGACCCTTCGTCAGCTGGACCGAAAAGGGACGGAGCCGATCCTCGAGGAAGGCGCAGAGAGAGTCGGTCAGGCGGTCGAGCGGGCGGGGACAGGGATCGGGAAGCCTGGCCACCGCCAGAAAGCCGAGCCAGTGCCCGCCGCCAGGACCTACCGTGCCTCCCAAGGGGCTGGTGCGCACAGCACCGATGCCGTGGATCCTGCGGATCTCGGCGACCACTTCGGGGCGGCGGACCAGGGCAGTGCCCAAGGTGACTCCCCTGGTGCTGCGCAGGAGAAGCAAAGTGATCTCGCCCGGCTCTGTCTCGAGGCCTCCCCGGGGGTCGGCCAGAAGCCTGGGGTCCTCCTCGTCGGCGGTTCCGGCGACGAGGACCGGCCAGGGGCCCGGCGGCCTGGCGGCATCGCTCATCGCGACTGGGAGTCCCCTGCCTTGAACCGAGTTGCGCTTTGGTTGGGCCGATTGGCCCTGAAGAGCAGGCGTCGCAGCGAGCGCACCGAAGCTTTGGCTTGGGCTTCGAGAAGGTTCTGGAGACCGAACCTCGGTACCAGCGCCCCGATCACGCCCCCGGGCAGCTGGTAACTCAGGTTGTAGCGAACCTCGGTCGACTTAGGGCCGAGGGCCACGAACTCGATGCCGAGGACGGCTGTTGCTCCCATGGCCCGGCCCTTGCTTCTGAGGGAGCTGGGGCGTTCACAGCTGACCACCTCCCAGTCGCTGTCCAGCATCCGGCCTCCCGCCACCAGCCGGGCCTTGAGATGGTCGCCGGGGAGCAAGGGGTGGCGGAGGTCTCCCGACACCTCACGGACGCCGAAGACCCAGCGGGGTGAGTTGCGAGCGTCCGCGGCGAAGTCCCAGGCCGCCTCCTGGGAGACCGGGACCGTGATCCGGTCTCCTGCCTCAGGCACGGGCGAGCTGACACATATCTACTCTGAGGATATCCCGTAGGGTTGAGGCCGTGCCCGGAGTTGACCCGGCGGTGCTGGAGCTCTTCGCTGGCCTAGACCGATTCGTGCAGTGGGATCTGGTCACCGTCAACCCCTGGGGCAGCCCCGCCATCTCCCCGGTGGGAGCGCGGCTGGTTGCCGACGAGGCGACGGTATGGACGTCGACGACGGTCGGATATGCGGCCAAGGTGCGCAACATTGAGGCGCATCCCCGGGTGGCTCTGCTGCGAGTCCATCCCGACCAGCCCACCGTCCTGGTACGGGGCGAGGCCAGGGTGGTGGCCGGTGATGGCACCCTGAACCTGGCCCAGCTCTTCCGGCTCATGGGCGGAGCTGGTGGAGCGCGGCGCTTCTTCGCCACTTCGGCCAGAGACCCCTTCTGGAGCCGTCTCTACCGCTCCTACTGGCACAGATATCTCATCGCCATCCGGATTGTCGAGATCAGTCAGATGAGTCCTGACGGCTGGGAGCCGATTCGGGTTGGTAGCTGGTCCCGATCAAAGCGGCCCATCAGGACCACGTCACACCCGCGGCGGCGAAATTCGCGGCACCGCGGCCTAGTCGATCGACGGGGCCGGGCCCTGCTCGAAGCCGGGGTCGCGGCGGCCTTTGCCAGCGTGGGAAGCGAGGGTGCCTGTCCTTCGGTCTGGCCGGTCAAAGCGAGGATCGACGGATCCGGGGAGATCCGGGTCGACACCAACTTTCCGCTTCCCCCCGGACGGCTTGCCCACAGCACCCTGGCGGTCCGGGTGGTGGACGACACCTTCGAAGTGGCCCAGATGGCGGGTTGGATTGGGACACTCGAGCCCGGACGCAGTTCCCGCCGCTTGCAGACCCGGGGTGCCTACGGTTTCGTCAAGCCCCCTGGGGTGGTTGGGGACCTGGCGGCCGGGCTGGCCGCCCTGGTCCAGGCGGCCAAGGTGGCGGACCGCGACCAGGTGAGCCCGCCGGACATGACCTTGGCTCTGGCCCTGGGAGGGACAGAAACCGCGCCTTCGCTGCAATTGACGGAGTCGGCCTGGGTACTCCTGGAGAAATTCTTCGCTCGTCGCAACGCGGCGGCCCCCTGGTACGCGGGGATGGCCGTGCTAGTGGCCGATCCACGCACCCAGAAGGCGCTGAGCGCATCCGCCGAACGAGCTCAGTTGGAGCGGGACTGGGCGCACGGACTGCTGACCCGGGGCTCGCGGCGGGTCGGTGCCACGCGCCTGGCGGCAGGGGCGCTCGCCTTTCGCCCCAATCCGGCCGACGCCGGGGGAACGGCAGCCCGTGAAGAGGCTGAGATCGGCGGGCTTCTGAGTCAGCTGCTGCGGCACTTGCCAGTTGGTGTTACCGGACCTTCGGCCCGGGGTGGCGGCCCTTCGCCGTCCTGGGCCAGCCGGGGGATGGCGGATGCAACTCTGGCGGCGGCGTCAGCCGTTGCTGCCGCCCTCGATCGCTGGCAGGAGCGAGGTTCCAGGTGATATCTCGAGGCGGTCCAGGCGAAGCGGTACCGCGGCTCACCCTGGTGCTCGGGGCAGTCGCCCAGACTGGACTTTCCTATCTCGGTTTTCGACATCCCAGGTACTTCTGGCCGCTCATGACCGTGGGTCTCGGCGGCTCCGGCATACCCGGCTTCTCCCGCCTCCGGCAGCATCCCGGTCAGACCTCCGGCCGCTGGGTCGGCCTGGGTCTGCTGGCGGGACTGGGGGGATACGGCGTGACTGCCGCTGGGGCGGTCGTGGCCCGTCGGCTCGCCATCGGCCGGCGCTCGCTCGAGGAGATCCAGCAGTGCTCGCAGGGAGTGAGTCGCCCCTGGGCAGCCCTTTTGGTGGTCCCGGCCGGAATGGGGGAGGAGATCTTCTGGCGAGAAGCCGTCCTCGGTCCGTATCTGGATAGGGGGCAGTCCGAGATCGGAGCTTTGGTCGGAACCACTCTCGTTTACGCCGCCGTCCAGGCGGGGTCGTTGCAGCCGCTGCCTCCTCTCGGAGCCCTGCTCCTGGGCGCCGGGGCCGGCTGGCTCAGGATCAGGAGCGGTTCCATCTGGCCCGCCGTCGCCGCCCACCTGGCCTACAGTGAACTCTGCTTCGTCGCCCCCGGCCTCCCCCGGGTTGGGTCCAAGCGCCCCAAGTAGTCAAACGTGACGACACAAACGTGACGGTCCCGTGGCTTGGACTCCGGCCGCACACTGCCAATATCGCGTTGTGGCGGCGACCCTGCGTGAAGCGACCCGGGAGGCGACGTCGGTAGGCGACGGGCCAGTTCCGTCTCCTCGCGCGCGCCGAAAGCCTCGGCCTCGGGCCAAGCAAGGCCCGGAGACCCTGGAGCTGGCCATTCGTGATCTGCTCCATCCGGGCGCGCTGCGGATCACCGCCGAACCGCTGACCCGTCTCCGCGATGAGAGCATCCTCGCCTACGAGGTGCGCTGGAGAGTTCCCCGGATCGACATCGTCCCGTCCCTTGCCGAGATCTGGGAGGGAGCCCAGGAGGTTGACCTGGTCAACACCCTGGATGACACCTTGCTCCGGGCCGAGCTTGAGGTTGCCCGCCAACTCAGCCCCGGGGCGGTGCTCTTTGAGATGCACCCCTGGCGGCGCAGGCGCCGGGGGCTGGTGGCAGGACTGCTGCGTGAGGTACGGGCGGCGAGTCTTGATCCCTCCCAGATCGTCTGGCAGCTGGTCGACCAGGCCGACGAGAAGGACCGCCTCGACACCGGGCCCATGTTCGGACTCGCCGCCCAGCTTCACGAACGCGGCTTCCGGGTAGGGCTGGCTCAGCTGGGGGCGGTGCGCACCCAGCTGGCGGCAATTGGCAAGATCGAGCCCGACGTCATTCAGATGGATCCCGTCCTCATCGATGGGATCGACGTCGACCGCGGTCAGAGGGCTGTGGTTTCGGCCATGGTCGGCCTGGCAGGGCATATGGACGCCCGGCTCGTCGCCAGCGGGATATCATCGCTCGCCGAGCAAAGCGTACTCATCGACCTCGGTGTCGAGTTCGGCCAGGGACCCCTGTTTGGCGAGCCGCGCACTGTCGCTGGCGAGGGCGCCATGGAGGTGGAACTGCCCGCTCCCCTTCATCTGCTCTCCCTCGACGATGGACCGAGCCTCCAGTTGGTGACCGACACGGTGCAGACGGTCAACGAGGCTTCCCCCGAGGTCAGCTACGGTGCCGTGGATTCCTACCACTTGGGCATGGCCGAGATGCTGAGCCAGGCGGCTAAGGCATTCCAGAGCGAGAACGACCCCAACGCCATCTTGGAGCTGGGCGCCGACTACCTGGAGCGGGTGGTGCCTTCCGATGGGCTCTCAATCTATGCCGCGGACTGGGACTCGGGGCGCTTCCGGCCCATCCTGGCCCGTTCCGTCAAGGACCCCACCTATGCCGGGGCGGTCATGGACCACTCCTTCTCACTGGGGACCGGACTCACCGGTTGGGCCTTCGACCTGGGTGCCCCGCAGCGGGTCAACGACGCCGACGCCCATCCCGCCGCCGGACACGTCCCTGGAACCACCACCGAGGACGAGTCGATGCTGCTGATCCCGCTGGTGTCCGGCGACTACCGGCTGGGCATGCTCAACATGGTCCGCTTCCACAAAGACGGCTTCCTCGCCTACGACCTCACCATCGCCGGCCTGGTGGCCCACATGGCCGCCGCCGCCTGGCGCAACGTCCAGCTCTATGCCGAGCAGGTCCAGTACGCCATCACCGACTCGCTCACCGGACTGCTCAACACCCGCTGGCTGCGCGATGCCAGCGGTCGCGAACTGGCCATGGCCGAGCGCAGCGAGACGCCTCTGGCGATCCTCATGATCGACCTGGACAACTTCAAGCACGTCAACGACAGCTGTGGCCACGCGGCTGGTGACGCCATCCTGCGCAGCGTGGGTCGGACCCTGCAAAAGTGCGTCCGGGCCGAGGATGCCGCAGTCCGATACGGCGGCGAGGAGTTCGTCCTCATCCTGCGCGGCTGCGACCTCCTGTCGGCTCGTCGCATCGCCAAGGAGATCCGACTCGGCCTGGCCGAGATTGCTCTGCCTCCCCAGTGCACTGTGGCGCGCGTCACCGGCTCCATCGGGATTGCCCTCTTCCCCAAGCATGGGCGCACCATCGGCCAGCTTCTCGGGGTAGCCGACGCGGCCATGTACAGCGCCAAGCGCCGGGGTCGCGACCGCGTGGCCGTCGGCCACTGATCCCGCTCCGGCTAGCCTTTCCCTTCGCCCGAGCGCGACGGTCCGCTGATCTCACGCTGGACCGCCTTGATAACCGTGAGCAGGGCCTCCACCTCGTTGACCTTGAAGTGCTCGACCAGGTGGCGCACCTTCTGTCGCCGGAAGCCGCAGGCCTCCTCGGCGGCCGCCCGACCGCGGCTTGACAGCGCGGCGTGGACCACGCGGCGGTCCTCATGGTCCCGGCGGCGCACCGCCAGACCGTGCTCCTCGAGTCGGTCCAGAGCAGAGCTCACCGAGGGTGGACTGATCTCGAGAAACTCGGCCAGGTGGCCGACCGTGGCCGGGCCATGCTCGCGAAGGACCATGAGCAGATGCATCTGAGCCACCGATAGGTCGCGCCGAGCCCATCGCCCGCCCGGCCCCTGGCGCCAGTGGTGGGCGATCAGGTCCTCCAAGGTGGTCAGAGCCTGCTCCTGGAGCCGCTGCAGCTCGGAGAGGGGGGCGCCGCTGGTCGTGGTCATGGTGGCCTGACTCAGCTCGCCGAGACCAGCTCTTCCTGGGCCGGCTCGGGAGCGTCGTCGGCTGGCGGGGGGGCCGGAGCGTTGTCGTGATGGGTGGTGCGCAGGGGAATCTCGCGCAGGCAGAGACTCGCCACCACGGCCACTACTGCCACCACCAGTCCGATCCAGAAGGAGCCGGCGATGCCCTGGGCGAGGGCCTGGTGCAGGGAGGTGACTATTGCCCCGATGTAAGGATGGGCCTGTGCCGGCAGGACGCCGGCGAGCTTGGCTCCGACGTTGCCAACGCCGGTCAGGCTGCTGTTGGAGCTGGCCGAGAGGTGGCTGGCCAGAGCCGCGGGAACGTGGTTTTTGCTCAAGTCCTTGGGCAGGTCGCTGGAGATCGACGAGGCCAGCGAGGTCCCGGCGATGGCCAGCCCGATGGTGCCACCCATCTGGCGGACGAAGGTGAGGGTGCTGGTGGCGACCCCGAGGCGGGCGACAGGCACGGCATTCTGCACCACCAGGGTGTAGCCGGACATGGCTGGGCCGATGCCCACGCCTAGCACGAAGAGCCAGATCCAGAGTGGGTAGTTCCCGGTGGTCGCGGTGAGCTGGGTCATCAGGAAGATGCCCACCGTCATGGTCACCATGGCTCCCACCAGGAGCGTCTTGTACTTGCCGGTGCGGGCGATCACCAGCCCAGCGCCGATGCTGGTGCCCATGAGACCGACCAAGAGGGGCCAGAGCATGTAGCCAGAGGCGGTGGCGCTGATGCCCCGCACCGCCTGGTAGTAGCGGGGCATGAAGATGACCGCGATGAAGAAGGCGAAGGACATCAGGAACATGGCCGCCTGGGAGGCGGCATAGGTCCGGTTGCGGAAAAGGTCGAGCGGCAAGATGGGCTCCTTGGCCCTGCTCTCAACGAAGAGGAAGGCCACCACCAGGACCGCGCCCAGAAGGAGCAGCCCGCCCACCTGCCAGGAGAACCAGGAGTAGGCGGAGCCGGCGGTGTTGGTCAGACCCTTCTCGGTGAGCCCGATCAGGATCGGGACCACGGCGGCGGTGAAGACCAGGGCGCCCAGGTAATCGATCGACGGGCTGGCGCCCTCCCGCTTGTGGTTGGGCAGGTTGAAGATGATCACCGCGAGGGCGACGGCCCCGATCGGCAAGTTGACGTAGAAGACCCAGTGCCAGCTGATGTTGTCGGTGATCCAGCCGCCCAGGAAGGGACCTACCAGGAAGGCTAACCCGAAGACGGCTCCGAAGAAGCCCTGGTACTTGCCCCGCTCCCGAGGCGTGAAGAGGTCACCGATGACGGCCAGGGCGATGGGGAAGAGCGCCCCCGCACCCAGTCCCTGGAGTCCCCGGAAGAAGATCAGCTCGCCCATGTTCTGGGAGAGGCCGGAAAGGGCGGAGCCGATGAGGAAGAGCCCAATGCCGATGATCAAGAGGAGCTTGCGCCCGAAGAGGTCGGAGAGCTTGCCATAGACGGGCACGGTGATGGTGCTGGTGAGCAGGTATGACGTCACCACCCAGACGTAGAGATTGTTGCCGCCGAGGTCGGTGACGATGGTGGGAAGTGCGGTGCCGACGACGGTCTGGTCGAGCGCACTGAGGAACAGCCCCAGCATCACCGCGATCACGATGGCGAGCTTGGTTCGTTGAGAAAGCTGCAGCACCGATTGATTCATTGACACCACTAAAACCTCGCGATCGCGGCTAGCACCCGGACGGGCGAAGGACCCCAAAGGTTAGGCAGCACCAAATAGTTCTGTCAAATCTAAACTTTGGCGACGCTAGGACGGGCGGGAAAGCCCATGTGCTCCTGGAATGCGGCAGCCACCACTGAGTCAATCCACTCCGCGGCCGGCTCCGGGTCGTCCTCGACGCGAAATCGCACCCGGCTCCCCCGTAGGGCCACCAGGCGAAGGCCGTGGGGCGGAGAGAGCAGGAGGCGGCCGAGTACCCGGCCCAAAAGCCGGGTGCTGGCATCGCCCAGGCTCCGGTCGTCTCCGGACTGGGAGAGCGGATCACCCCAGGGCAGAGCCGGCAGGGGGCCCAGGCGCTGCTCCAGCCAATGTCGTGACATGGGCAGGGCTTGGAGAATCGGGAGCAGCGACGGTGGTGGTGGCCCTCCGTCCAGCGCCGACCCGGGCAGCGGGTCGTGGCCGTCGCGTCGCATTCTCCGACCCTCCAGAGCCCGCTGCGCTGCGACCAGCCCCGGGCCATCGAGATAGGCAAGCTGAGCCAGGCCTTCCCAGCCGGCCCGCAGCGCGGCCATCGCTCGCTCGTCGTCGGCCCAGCGGGCGACCAAGGCCAGAGGCGCTGGAGGGAGGCGGACATCGAGAACTACCTGGGCGGTGCGCAGCTTGGCCTCCTGGCGGTCGGCCGGTCGGGGCTCCAGGGCGGCGTAGAGCCCGGCCGGGTGGGGCAGGTTGATCTCATATCCCGCCAGTGAGAGCTGGCCCATCACCCTCAGGTCGTCGGCGTAGGGCAACTCGGCTCGGCGGGCGGGCAAGGCCCGCGACCAGCGGATGAAGGTGCGATCGAGCTGGGCAATCTTCCACACCCCGTCGTCGTCCAGCTCGGTCTCCGGACCGCCGCGGTCCTCCAGGGGCTCGTTGAGCCCAACCATGGTGGTCAGGCGATGGCGCTCGACGAAATCGGTCGCGCGCAGGGCATCGCGGAGTGCGGGGTGGGGCGGCAGGTCCCCGATCAGAAGAGGGGGGTGCCCGGCAGCGTGAGCCCGCTGCAGAAACTGGGCCAGGGATAGGTCCCAAGCCCCGCCCGGTATGGCGATGTGAAGATCGCCCGGACCGGTGCGGAGAAGAACTCCCGCGCGCGGCCCTGAGCTCCAGCGCGGGGCCGAGGTGGGACGCACCCGGTGCGGTGGGGCTTCCTCAACCCGTCCCCTCAGACTCAGGTCATATGCCGCTCTGCGCTCGGGGGTGGCCACCATCGACCAGGCTTCCTGGAGCTGAGTAAACAGTGCCGTGGCCCGAGGCTGGTCGAGACGAGCCGGGGTGGGCCGGTGCACCTGAACATCGGGGTGCAGTTCGCGAGCTCGCGCCCGGTAGGTGCGGCGCAATTCGCTCCAGGTCGCGCTGCGCTCAGCGCCCAGGACCGCATAGACGTCGAGCACCTGCCGGCGACGTGACTTCACCTGGAAGCTGACTCTAGCGAACGCCGCCGGGATGGACCCGGAGAAGGAGCGCCGGGAGCCCGAGCTAGAGGTCGAAGGGGTCCTTGAAGAAGGCCGGCAGATGGGTCGAGAACCAGCTGTAGAGCAAGGGCACGTTATCGCTCACGACCAAAACTCCCATGAGCACCACTAGGGCGCCTCCCACAACCGATATGGCCCGCTGATGCCGGTTCAGGGTCCGCAACACCGGGGCGGCGCGATCGACCAGAACCGCGGCTACCACGAAGGGGAGACCCAGACCGAAGCAGTAGGCGACGATCAAGAGCAGCCCTCGCCCAGTCGTCCCCTGCTCGATCCCGGAGGTCAGGACCGCACCCAGTACCGGGCCGATGCACGGCGTCCAGCCGGCGGCGAACCCCACTCCCAGGAGCAGACCAGCCAGGAAGCCGCCTCGGCTGAAGCCGGAGGGCAGCCATCTCGCTTCCCGGGAGAGCCAGGGCAGTCTCAGGACGCCCATAAAGACCAGCCCGAGCAGGATTACGACCGTACCCATGATCGGGAGGGCGAGATGCCTCCAGGGCTCCAAGATCCGGTAGAGGGCGTAGAAGAAGGCGATCAGGAAGAGACCCAGCCCAATCACGAATCCCAGTGAGCCGAGCAGCACCCGGCCCCGATCGGCCGTCGCCCCGATCGGCCCAGCCCGACCGCCAGTCGCTGACTGCGCCAGGAAGCCCAGGTATGCGGGCACCAGCGGCAGCACGCAGGGGGAGAGGAAGGAGGTGGCGCCAGCCGCGATAGCCAGGGGGATCGAAACGTCCGCCAAGTTCAAGGTGGTCCCTCGCTGGCCGATTTCGCCGCGAGTGTACCTGGAGCCTCGGGACCGGCCAGGGAACGGCGTACGCCGCGCCGGCGTCTACTTGTCGTGAACAGTTGCTCATCGTCTGGCCGGGTCAGGCCCCGGTTCCGCGCTCTTGTTGGGGTGGTATTGCAACCCGCCCTGCTCCTACTGGCTGGCTGTGGCAGCGCTCCCCGGGTCTCCGACCCAGCGCCTTCGGGCATCCCTAGCTTCTCCATGTACCTTGGCCTGGACTCGCTCGGCACGGCACCGGCGCTTCTGGCCAGCACCAATCTGGCCACCGTGGAGGCGGGTTTTCCGCCGCCCCACGGGTTCACCTTCAAGAGACGGTTCGAAGGTGAGTTCTTCGTGGGTCTCACCCTGGGCCGCCTCAGCTGCCGCAACTTCTACCTGGCCAAGGTCCACTTCGGTTCCGGAGCGCAGCTCACCCTGACCGTCGCCCAGCACAGGCTGGCGCCCGGCCACGCCTGCTTCGAACTGATCGGACCCCCTAGGTACCAGGTCCTGGTGCTGCCTCTGTCGGCGTTTCCCCCTCACTCCACCTTGGCGATCGTGGTCAGGCGGCCCGCGGGCAGCTCCGGGGCCGCTACCAGCCTGACCCTGCCCTAGGAGGAGGCGGCCATTTTGGCCAGTTCCGCCTCGGCCTGCTCAGGTTCCAGCTTGCGGAAGAGGGGCGCTGGTTCTCCCAGGGCCTGCCCGGGCGTCAGCCGACTCGGCTCCCATCGCGCCTCGGGGGTCAGGTAGTCTCCGGTCAGCACCAGGTGGGGGTCGTCGTCGGGCTGCGCCGTCACCTTCTCGGGCAGGGGAGCGATGACGCCGGAAAACCCCAGCATTTGGTGTAGCCGTTGGCTGCTGAAGGGCAGGAACGGCAGCAGCTGAACCTTGAGGTTGTCGATGCAGCGCAAAGCCACGTAGAGCACGGTCGCGGCGCGCTCGCGATCGGTGCTCACCAGGCGCCAGGGCTCGTTCTCGGTCAGGTACTGGTTGACCCGGGCGGCCAGCGCCATCACCTCGGCCAGGGCGGCCTTGAACCGAGCCGCTGCCAGGAGCGCTCCCACCGAGTCGAAACCCTTCTCCACGGCGCCGATCAGCTCCTCGTCGCTGGTGCTGAGAGCGCCTGCCTGGGGAACCTCGCCAAAGTGCTTCTTGGCGATGGTCAGGGTTCGATTCACCAGGTTGCCCCAGGTGGCCACCAGTTCATCGTTGTTGCGGCGGATGAACTCGGCCCAGGTGAAGTCGGTGTCCTGGGTCTCCGGCCCGGCGGCGGTCAGGTAGTAGCGCAAGGGGTCGGGGTCGTAGCGCTCGAGAAAGTCACGGACCTCGATCGCAATCCCTCGGCTATTGGAGAACTTCTGCCCCTCCATGGTCAGGAACTCGCTGCTGACCACGTTGTCGGGCAGGACCAAGGGCAAGTTGGGCGGTCCGCCGCCGAACTTGCCCCCGCTGCCGTAGCCCATCAGGATGCTCGGCCAGATCACGGTGTGGAAGATGATGTTGTCCTTGCCCATGAAGTAGAAGTGACTGGCCTCGGGGTTCTGCCACCAAGCCCGCCACGCCTCCGGCTCGCCCCGGGCCAGGGCCCACTCGATGGCGGCGGAGAGATAGCCGATCACCGCCTCGAACCACACGTAGAGGAGCTTGTCGTCGCGGTCGGCGAACTCCGGAAGGGGGATGCGGATACCCCAGTCGATGTCCCGGGTCACCGCTCGAGGTCGGAGTTCGGCGATGGCGTTGAGGGAGAAGCTGCGCACGTTGCTGCGCCATCCTGTCTTCGCCTCCAGCCAATCGGTCAGCGCTCCTGCGAAGGCGGGGAGGTCGAGCATGAAGTGCTCGGACTCCCGGAAGGCCGGTGCTTCGCCGTCGATCCGGGACCGGGGCTCGATGAGGTCGGCGGGATCCAGCATCTGGCCGCAGTTGTCGCATTGATCGCCCCGAGCTCCGGCGTAGCCACAGTGGGGGCAGGTTCCTTCTATGTAGCGGTCGGGCAGGGCTCGGCCGGTGGCGGCGGAGAAGGCTCCCTGCTGCGTCTGCCGGAGCAGGTAGCCCTTCTCGAAGAGGGTGAGAAAGATGTCCTGGGCCACCTCGGCGTGATTGCGGGTGGTGGTCCGGGTGAAGAGGTCGTAGCTGAGGCCCAGTCGCTGCAGGTCCTCGACGATGACGGAGTTGTAGCGGTCCGCAATCTCCCGGGGGCTGACCCCCTCGCGGTCGGCAGCGACCAGGATCGGGGTACCGTGCTCGTCGGTCCCGCTGACCATCAGTACCCGCGCACCACGCAGCCGCTGATAGCGGGCGAATATGTCGGAGGGAACTCCGAATCCGGCCACGTGGCCGATATGTCGGGGCCCGCTGGCGTAGGGCCAGGCGACCGCCACCAGCACGTGTTCCGCGCCCGGGCGAGATGAACTCAAGATGGGCACGATGGTAGACGCTACCGTCCGGGGCAGGTGGAACAATGGCTGCCATGAACCGAGATTCCCGGGTCCTCTTGGTGATCGCCGACAGCTCCCGGAGCGGAGGCCCCGAGCACGTCCTCACCCTGGGCCAGGAACTGAGCGCGGCGGGCTGGTCGGTGCTCGTCGCCTGTCCCCCGGGCGAGCTCGTCGAGCGCTGTCGAAACAGTGACCTCTCCGTCTCGAACATGGCCATGGGCGGCCGCGGCTGGGCCTCGGCCCCGGTTCAGCTCCGCCAGCTGGCCCGACGCTGGAAGCCCGGGGTCATCCACAGCCACGGATTGCGGGCGGGCGCTCTGGTCCGTCGCGCTCGACCACGGGTTCCCCAAGTCCACACCCACCATCTCGACGGCTGGTTCACCGCCAGCCCGCTGCGGGTGGCCATCCACCGGCTCGAGTTGCGCTCCCTGGACCGTGCTGCCCAGTTGCAAATCGCGGTCTCCAACTCGGTGGCGCAGTTCCTCACCGACCAGGTGGGGGCCGACTCCCGGCGCATTCGCGTCATCCCCAACGGGATTCAGCCCCTCCCCCCCTTGGTTCGCAGCGCTCCCGGGGGACGCCGAGTCGGAGTTCTCGCCCGATTGACCCAGTCCAAGGGGGTGGATGTCGCCATCCTCGCCCTGGCCACCACGTCAGGCCGGCATTTCACACTCAACATTGGCGGGTCCGGACCGGAGATGGCCGCCCTGGTCGATCTTGCCTACACCGCAGGAGTCGCCGACCGGGTCAACTTCTGGGGCGAGGTCACCGACCGGGAGCAGTTCTTCGCCGCCTGTGATCTGGCTTGGGTCCCGTCCCGGGCCGAGCCGTTCGGTCTGAGCGCCTGCGAGGCAATGAGCTCCGGCCTGCCGGTGGTGGCCAGCCGGGTGGGCGGTCTGGCCGAGATCCTTGACCCCCCGCGAGCCGGGCTGGTGGTGGCGCCGGCCAACCCCGCGGCCCTGGCCAGCGTCAGTGCCGGCTTGCTGGCCGACCATCCCCGCTACGCGGGGCTGAGCGCGGCGGGACCCGACCGGATCCGGCGCCGCTTCTCAGCTGGCCGCATGGGAGCGTTGACCCGAGGTGTCTATCGAGAGGTGATCAGACCCCAGTAGGACCTTGGATCGATTGCGTCTTCCAGTGCTACTAGGCGACCTTGTCCGGGGTGGTCGAACTGGGGGGACGGCGAGCGGCCATGATCCCGATCAATCCAACCACTATTCCGGCAGCGATGAGGTAGACCACGATGCCCACCACATCGGGCCAGTAGGCGTAACGGCCGGTTGAGACCGACGAGGTGAGAACGCCCCGGAAGGGCGAGGACAGTGCGCCGGCAACGCTGTAGATGAAACCGACAAAGCCGACATTGGCCGACGCCACCAGCTTGAAAATGAAGTCGAGGGCCATAACCACGTCAACGATGCCGACCGCCAACCAGACCGTGCTCTTGAGACGGAAGCCCATGGGGGTCACGGTGCTGGTCGTCCGCGTCACCGTGCGTTCGCCGTAACCGCTCGGTCCGACGCGGGTGACTGCCTCCTCGCGCTCGCTTACCTCGGGTTCGATCATGGTCTAGTTCCTCCTGGTACTCCGACGCAGGCCCCTCGAACGGGGCTCGCCACGCCTCGGACACGCTAGGACTAACGGCGCTGACACAAGGTTGTTTCGGCACTCGAGACCGGGTCCGACAGTCGCGATCGCCGGGAATCGGCCAGGCCGGATGCTCCGGCTGGGCCGCTGTGTGAGACCCAGCTTGACTGGCGGGACCTCGGCCGTCGGTCCGCTCGGGTACCAACCGGCCTGACTGGTGCGATTTCCCGCTAACCCAAGGGGCAGTCGCGACAAGCATGGCAAGACCGAGTCCGCCAGTAGGGGCTTTAGGTAGCTACCCCTCGCCGCCCGGAGTCTTAGGGGCGATGGCGTCTCCCAGAGCTGCCGGGGCGGAAAGAGCCACCAATACCTCCAGGAAGGTCGAGACCTGGGCCGCGTCCAGGCGCTCAAATATCTTGGTCACCGATTGATGCCGCCAGACCCTTACGGCGTCCGCCGTCTCCTGGCCCTCGGCGGTGGGAACCAACCACACGGCTCGGCGGTCATTCTCGTCGTACCGGCGCTTCGCCAAACCCTGGCGGATCATGCGGGTGGCCAGGGCCGTTGCCGCGGCGCCACTGATCCCTACTGCGGCCGCGAACTCGCGCATCGTGATTCCTTCGGGCGGAAGACGTCCGAGCGCCTCCAACTGGTGGGGCGTGACGGCGCCCAGCCGGGCGCTCACATCATCTGGGAGAGGGACCCGCAGCGTCCGCTGGAGCAGGGGCTGTAGCTCCAGTACACGCTCCACCACATCCTGAGCAGAGGTGCCACGGTTGGCCGCAGCGGTAGATACATCGGCTGGTTGAAGGTTCACCTGTCGAAATTATCGCACGCCAGGTAGGCGAGTTCAGCCAGCGCTTCGGGGTGTTCCTTGCGGCTCCGCGAAACCCCGGAGCCGTCCCGCCGTTACATGGCACGTGCCCAGCACATCAGAGCGGGTTCGCTTGGCCGATGGGCTGAAGCACTCCCGTGAGGCGAGCGCCCTTTTGACCGCCGCCGTGGGGTCCGTGAGCCAGGTTCAGGACGCTGAGGTGCGTCAGTTGGCCCTGGCCGCACTGGAGGCAGTGGGAAAGCTGGAAGCGAGAGTCCAGCTTCTCGATGAGGCCTATCGGATTGCGGATCAGCACCGGGTCTCTGGCTTCAACCCGGGGCCGCCCCACCGACTTTCCGGCCCGGCTCCTGCGAGTCTGGCGGACGGCGCACCTACCGCCGCCTTAGGGGTTGAAGCCGGGTCCCAAGGCGCTACTTCTTGGACGGCTCGTAGTAGGGATTAGTCCCCGAGGCGTGGTCGGTGGTATCGACGACCTCCACGATGTCGGGAAAGCGTTCGGTGATGGCGCTACGGACCCCCTGGGATAGGGTGACCTCGGCCAGACCACAGCCCTGACAGCCGCCGCCCATCTGGACGTAGGCGACGCCGTCGGCGACGTCGAGCAGGCTGATGTAGCCGCCGTGGCCGGCTACCGCCGGATTGATCTCGCTATCAAGCAGCTGTTGCACCGCCTGAGCCAGCGGATCTGCATCCGGGTTGTAACTGGTCTCGAGGCTGAGCGCGCCCGAGACAGGATCGGAGTTGACTCGTGCGCCGATCACGTGCCGGGAGAGGATCCGCGGGGTCACGAAGAGGATGTCCGGGGCGCCCTCGACCAGCAGCTCGTCCGGACCCAGTTCGCTCGGCTCGACCAGAGCAAAGGTGAAGGTCAGGCGCTCCCCTTGAAGACCGCCGGGTCCTACCGCTATCCACGCCTCAGGATGGCCCTGGCGCTCGCGGAAGCCGCGGATGCGGCTCGCCGCCTGATCGTTCAGGTCCAGTTGTGGCCGGGCTGAGGAAGTTCCTTCCGACATCGCTCTAGTCTGACGCCATGGTCAAGCAGGTGCTCCTGATTCTGCCCACCAGAACGTATCGAGCCAAGGCCTTCCTGGAGGCCGCCCGGAGCCTCCGGTTGGACGTCGTGGTAGCCAGCGAGGAGAGTTCGACTCTGGCTCACCTGCGGCCCGACTCCGAGTTGGTCATCGACCTCGACGAACCCGTCCTGGCGGTCCGGGAGGTGGCCGAGCGCGCGGTTGGGATCGCTATCGACGCTGTGGTGCCGGCCGACGACGGGGCGGTGCTGGCCGCAGCTCACATCAGCCAGCGGCTGGGCCTGCCGACCAGCTCCCCGGAGGCCGTGGCTGCCACGCGCAACAAGTTTCTCCTCCGCCAGCGCCTTGCCCATGCCGGGGTGACCCAGCCGCGATGGTGGCTCTGGCACGACGGCGAACCGCCCCCAGCTGCCACCTTCCCGGTTGTGGTCAAGCCGCTTGACCAGGCCGCCAGCCGGGGCGTGATCCGGGCCGATGACCAGGTTCAGCTGGTGAGTGCGGGCGAGAGGTCACGCCGGGCCGCAAGCGATCGCCCCGACGGCGGGGAGGCGGGCCGCCGCGCTGACCTGTTGGTGGAAGAGTTCATCCCCGGTCCAGAGGTTGCCGTCGAGGGGGTTCTCAGCGGCGGGCTGCTGCGCGTCCTCGCCGTCTACGACAAGCCGGAAGCCCTGGACGGCCCCTTCTTCGAGGAGACCGTGTACACGGTGCCTTCTGAGTTGGCTGCCGCGGAGCTGGATCGCGTGGAACGGGCGGTTCAGGTAGCCACCTGGGGCCTCGGCCTATCCCAGGGGGCGGTCCATGCCGAGCTTCGTCTGGGCGGCGTTGAGCCTCAAGTTGTCGACCTAGCTTCCCGCACCATCGGAGGCCGTTGTTCGGCGGTTCTCCGCTTCACCTCGGGCCGCAGCCTGGAGGAGATCGTGCTGCTGAGCGCTCTTGGCGAGGACCTTGGCAACCTGGACCTTGAGCCCGGGACTCGGGGAGTCATGATGATGCCCGTCCCTGGGGCGGGGAAACTGCAATCCGTGACCGGGCGCGATCTGGTTGTGGGCCGGGATGGCATAGACGGTGTCGAAATGGCGATACCCCCGGGGGGCGCAGTCCGGCCGCTGCCTGAAGGCGACCGCTACTTGGGTTTCATCTTCGCCCATGGCAAGGACACCCAGCAGGTGACGGCGCTACTGCGGACGGCCTACCAAGACCTGGGGATTGTGATCGCCAGCTGATCCTGGAGCGGCCCTTCCCACCCCGACCAGGGGACTAGTTCAGCGTGGCCGCCGTTCCCGCCCTGCAGAGACCAGCCTCCGCGACCTCAGCTCGAGGTCGGGCCAAGACTGACCTGCTCGAGCAACTAACCCAGGCAGTCCTGGGCTTGACCACTTCGGCAGCCTGGGAGCGTTGGTTGAGGACAAGCCGGCGCTTCCATCGCTACAGCTTTCCCAATCAGGTGCTCATCCTCCAGCAACGGCCTGATGCCTCCTGGGTCGCCGGCTACCGCAGCTGGCTCTGTCTCGGTCGCCAGGTCCGCCAAGGTGAGCGGGCCATTCGCATCCTGGCTCCCTGCTTGTCTTCTCCGGAGGCGAGGGCAGGCGACGAGGTCTCGGTCCCAGCGCTCCTCGGGTTCCGCGTCGCCCGGGTCTTCGACCTCAGTCAAACCGAAGGGAGGGAATTGGCCCAGCCAGTACGGGTCCTGGCGGGCGAGGGGTCCGGAGCCGAGCTCGCTCGACTCGCCCAGCGGGCGGTGGAGTTGGAGTTTCAGCTCCGCTTCACTCAGCTCTGGGGAACCCGCAACGGTGACTGTTCCCACGCGCTCCGGCGGATTCGTATCCGGGAAGACCTTCCCGCCGATCACAAGCTCAAGACGCTGGCTCACGAGCTGGCCCATGCGGTGCTCCATGGACCTGACTTTCAAGGCACCCGGGCGCTCGCCGAGTTGGAGGCGGAGAGCGTTGCCTACCTGGTCTGCCAGGAGTTGGGCGTGGATAGCTCGGACTACAGCCTGGGTTACGTGGCCACCTGGTCAGGAGGCGGCCCCGAGGCGGCCCGTCTCATCTCGTCGACCGGAGCCAGGATCCTGCGCGGCCTGGAGGTCGTCCTGGACCCGGTGCGACCCTCCCCGCCCTACTAGGCGCCTCTTCATGGTCGGCCTCCGAAGGCGAGGCATTTCCACCCGGTTCCGTTGGTGGGCAAAGTACCGAGCCCGCATCCAGAGCCCAAGTCGAGTCGGCATCACCCGGATTCGCCTTAATGCTTTCCTAACCGCGGCCCAGGACACTCAGAGCCGTGTCGCAGACGACGGTGGCCCGGGGTGTAATCGAGGCCCTAGACGAGGCGCCGCTGAGTCGCTTCCACCTCCGAGCGGTCCTGACCGCCGGAACCGGATTTTTCACCGATGCTTACGACCTCTTCATCATTGGCACGGCGCTGGCTCTGATCAAGGTCGAGTACCACCCCTCCGCCGTGGTAATTGGCCTGGTGGGCAGTACCGCTCTACTGGCGGCGTTCATCGGCTCGACCGTCTTCGGTCGCATCGCGGATATCTTCGGGCGCAAGAAGATCTATGGCTTGGAGGCGGCGATCATGGCCGTCGCCGCGGTGGGAAGCGCGCTCGCCCCGAACCTGGCCTGGCTGATTGTCTGGCGCTTCGTCCTGGGTATTGGTATCGGCGGCGACTACCCAGTAAGCGCCGTGCTCATGAGCGAGTACTCCAACCGCAAGAATCGCGGCCGTTTGGTGGGCATGGTCTTCTCCATGCAGGCGCTCGGGCTCATCGCCGGTCCCCTGGTGGCGCTGGTAATCCTGGGCCTGGGGGTCAATCACGACATCGCCTGGAGACTCATGCTTGGCCTGGGTGCGATCCCTGCCCTAGCCGTCATCTACCTGCGCCGGACGCTGCCGGAGTCGCCGCGCTACCGTGCCCAAGTGCAGGGTCGAGCGGAGGAGGCTGCGGAGGCCATACGGCGCTATTCCAAAGGAGTTGTCGACGCGGGCAGTCGGGCGGTGGGACGCCAGGTCCGACTAGGCCTTCGTCAGTTCCTATCCAACCCTCGCTACCTAGTCCTGCTGCTGGGAACAGCCGGCTGCTGGTTCATGTTCGACTACGCCTTTTACGGCAACACCATCTCCACGCCGCTCATCCTCAAAGCGGTGGTGCCCCACGCCTCGCTCATCACCGACACAGCCATCGCGCTGCTGATCTTCACAATTGCCGCTGCGCCGGGGTACCTGCTGGCCTTCCTAACGGTCGACCGAATCGGTCACCGTCGCCTGCAATACATTGGCTTTACCGTAATGGGGCTGGCTTTTCTCGCGATCGGAGTAATCCCGGGGCTGACTACGCTCATCGTTCCGTTTGTCCTTGTCTACGGAATCAGCTACTTCTTTACCGAGTTCGGTCCCAACACCACTACCTTCCTGCTCGCCAGCGAGCTCTACCCGGTCTCGGCTCGCACCACCGGGCACGGCATCTCGGCGGGACTGGCCAAGGTTGGAGCCTTCGCGGGAACCCTGACCTTTCCTCTGGTCAGTGGCAGCCTCGGCTTAGCCGGCGTCATGAGCATCGCGGCGGGCACTGCTGGGGTGGGCTTGCTACTCACGCGCTTGCTGCCGGAGCCGGCAGGGAAGTCGTTGGAGGAGGTGAGCGGAGAATCCCCAGAAGCAGCTAGAGAATTCGTTCCGGATGCCCCAGCCCCGTCTCTGACCACCGCCGTCACCTGAGTGCCGGCTGCGGCAAAGCCAGGGAGGTGACCCTCTGGACCCAAATCGTTCATCAGCCGCATCGAACGTCTGGACTCCGAAGCTGCGGCAATGGCCCTGCCGGCTGGCTGTTGAGAGGTACGCTGCCGCAGGCAGAGAGATCGGACATGGGGTGGTCACGACCGATCAGGTGGCTCGGCGATTCTTCGTCCGGAATGACTGCGAGACGGTCAATTCCGCGGCATACTGCAGGCTCGGGCTACCCCCGCTGCTGCCACCCCGCAGCGTCGGGGATGCCGGCCGGAGCGATACCAACTCCCCCAACGGTGGAGCGGTCACGGCCGCTGCGAGCGGCTCCCAATCCGAATCGGTGGCTGTCGAGGAGTGCTCGCGGCGCAGCCGTTCCAGAACCCATATACGGGCGAGAGTGGTTGGGGCCACGCCCTGATGGTGGGCTGTCTGGGGCAGCTGCGCCAACGTCGATGGCGAGAACCGAATCGTGATCCCTTGAGAGAGGTTCTTAGCGAGCCGGACCTTCACTGACTCCCACTCAAGCTCATAGTCGGTCGTGTCATGCGAAGCCCAAAACTCAGCCTCCTCATCGACGGAGTGGAACTTGGGGACGCGCTGCTTGACGGCTTTGCTCATGCCTTTTCTCCGGCGGGTCAGCTAGGGACTCATCGAATCGCTGGCGCTCGCCCTTGCTCGCGGGGCGGGCGGTGACTGGGTAATAGCTTCCGGAGCGCTGGCGGGGAGCCAGGATCACAGTGAGTATCCGACCAGCCTTCGTGACGCCGATCAACCGGAGTCGGCCGCCATATGAGGTACTGGCCAGAGGTAGCGCCTGGCACACCTCCTCAACTGCTTCTGGGGGTGACGTCGTGCTACGCGATATGTGCGACATCCAGTCGTCCCAGATGAGGTGGTAAACCCGGATCGTTGTACCGCAATGTGACGCATGTGGGACCGGGCGATCACATCGACTGGTGGCGGAGGCCGACCGCGAATCGGGCGGCCGAGTGGAGCCGAATTGAAATCAAATCCTGGTGCCGAGGGGCGGGATCGAACCGCCGACACCGGGTTTTTCAGACCCGTGCTCTACCAACTGAGCTACCTCGGCGTGGGTCTATCTGATCTCGGTTCTGGGCCGCGTCGTCCGCCAGCGTCCGCCTGAGACCGCCTCTGAGCAGCCCAACTGTTGTACTAACTGTTGTACTCTGAACACCGGGTCTAGTGTAGCCAGTCGCCCCTCAGAGTCCCGAGGTGATAACCGATGCTGAGAGCCAGAAGGAGGGGGAACCACTTCGGGGGGATCACTGCCCGAAAGCGGGGCGGGTATGCCGCCTACTACAGCTTTCCAGGCGGGAAGAGGATGTGGCGCTATGGCTCTGACCGGGATGTGCTGGAGAAGTGGCTGGCCGAGCTTCGTGACGACTACCTCGATGGACACGACCCCAGCCGGGTCCGCCGCCAGACGGTGGCGCAGTACCTGGAAGGCTGGGCCGACAGACTTAGCGTGACCAAGAGACGCAAGTCGGAACTCCCGAGGGCCAGGACGACGATCGATGGCTACGAGCGGCAGCTGCGCCGCTATGTCGTCCCGGTGCTCGGCCAGCTGCTACTCACCGAGTTGAAGTCAGAGCACATCGAGCGCCTCTATGCGTGGCTGGCCGTGGGCCACGTACCCGCGGACCGGGCTACCGGTCGGCCAGCGATCCAGCTGAGCCAGTCCGGTGGGGGGCTGAGCCCTCAGACCATCGTCAAGTTACATTGGACCTTCGGTAAAGCACTGGAAGATGCCGTCGGCCGGAATCTGATCCGTCGCAATCCGATTGCCAATGTGGATCTCCCAGCTATCCCTGAGGGGGCGACCTTCCACGCGAAGGTCCTCCCGATTGCGGATCTGCGCCGAGTTTTGAGCGCCGTAGAGACAACCCCAAACGGTGCGGCGGTCGGACTCGCCGCCCTCGCGGGGCTTCGCCGGGGGGAGATTCTCGCCCTTCGCTGGGCAGATGTGCACCTTGACGGAAAGGATGAGGAAGAGCCCTGGTTATCGGTATCGGCGTCACTCCAGCGGGTCCGTATCCACGAGGCGCCGGATGATGGGCCCAGGACTGAAGTCGCTCGCTTCCGGCGCAAGAGCGCGGAGTCCAAGCGGGAGATCAGCATTCCGCGGACGGCCGCGAACCTGCTGCGACGCCACCGCGCCTGGCAGGCGTCGCAGCGAAAGTCAAATCCCGGGTGGCGGGACGAGGAGTACGTGTTCTGCAGTCCGAGGACTGGGGGATCGATGGACTCCGGCTACCTCACACGGAGGGTTTGGCATCCGATCAGGGAGCAACTTGGCCTCGCCGGATGTCGCCTCCACGACTTCCGGCATACCCTGCAGACCCACGAGCACCTGGCCGGTACCGTCCCGGTGAAAGTGCAAGCGCCCTATCTCGGCCACGGGGCTGAGTCGATGACCCTTGGAACGTACACCCACATCAACCGCCTAGACATGCGTCTGGTGGCCGACCTGGTGGATCGGCTGCTGATTGAGCCTCAGGCCGCCCTCTTGGGAGAGTCGATCGACCAAAGGTAAGCCGGGATATACAGCTGCTCCAACCGCACCACGTAGGCTTGCACCTGACTCGCAGGTATGCGTCGATCTTGTCCAATCTTCACGTATCCGAGCTCCGGACCTGACTTCTGATTACATTTCATGAGAGAGTAGATCTGCGTGCGGCTGATTCCCAAGACTGCGGCCGCTTCGATCGGATGCAGCAGTAGGCGCGTGCACGGTGGGGAATTTCGGCACTGGTATGCACCCAGGTGTTCTGGCGGAACGCATGCGGTCCCCGGCGTTCAGTTTGGGCCCGCCAGCAGCTCCGCGACGGAAGCCGCACCTTGACTACCACGGTGTCGCTCGCGCCTTCCAGCTCCACCGCTTCCACCACCGCTGCTGACAACCCTCGGCATTGTGCCCATGCTCTGGTTTGACGCACGCCTCCCAGGCCCGCATGCAATCGAGGCTATCAAGATCCCGGCAAAGTCAGGTGGCCGAGCTTTAGACCGATCGGTTGAAGACTGCCGCGCCCAGCTACTTGAGAACGGCTGGAGTACTGAGTCGCAGGCGGTGGGCACGAGCTCGTCCAGGGGTTTGCCGATGACCGTATCGGAGCAATATGGAGGGGATAGGACACCGGGCCTTTATCCCGGTGATGACAGTCGGTGCTACACTTGGCAGAGTTAGTTCAGTGACTGACATAGGTTTACGTGGCCATCCTCTGTCGCAAGACCAGCAGCGATCGCACACCCAGCGCCCCGAAAGGAGCCACCATGGCTAACGAAGCATCTACGACCCCACCTCGCACAGCCGAAAGCCCCATGACGCAAGGTGACCATGCATTGACCAGCCGCGACACCGAGGTGACGGATACCATCCGGGAGCTCGTGACGAGTATGGGGGACGCGTGGAACCGCAATGACATGAAGTCATTCGACTCCATTTTCAGTGAAGATGTGGACTTTGTGGACACGGCGGGCAGACGCTTCAAGGGGCGGGACGCAATCGAGGTCGAACACATCAGGGAACGTGAGTTGGCACCCACGGGGATCGAGATGGAGATGGAAGACCTCACAATTAGTTCCCTGCGCGACGACATCGCGGTTGTCCACATTGGCAGCAATCTCCGACCAGCAAATAGGCGCGCAATAATGACGGCCATATTTATGAAGCAAGATGGTGAATGGCATGTCAGGGTTGCAGCGAACACGATCACAACCTAACGCCTCTGTGGCCGAAGTGGGCTGTCGGTGGCGCTTATGGGCTACGGCGAGCTCAGGATTATGGGCACTCTCCCGTCCGCCCTGTTCGCTCCAGGACCGCGGCGCAAGGCGGTAATCTCGGCCCCAGAAACGGCCCAATCCGCCCACGACGAGGAGTATCGGACATTCCGGCAGCGGCGGAGCGATCCTCGGCATGGCCCCGGGAGCATGAGCCTGTTGCTCAGCAGTCTCCTAGGCGTAGACGAGGTTCCAGCTGAGTGGGAACTGCCCGGTCACCACGATCGCGCCGAGGAGCACGATCATCTGGATCCCGAAGCTGAACAGGGCCGACCCGATCAAGGCCAACGGGAACCGTTCGCGCGGCACTTAGACCTCCTTGATCAACCCGGCGTTAGCGAGGATACTCGTTCGTGCTCAAGGTGATTATCTCGTTGTAGAGACCCCCAGAGGGTGAGACCCGAGTAGACGAAGATCGCGTACTGTGGCACGGCGCGAGCGGCGCCGAGGAACTGCCCGATGGCAATGTAGTAGATGAGCAGCACCGTCAAAGGTCGGATGAACGAGGAGACGAAGCCGAGGCTCGAGTCTTTGTAGCGCGACTTCAGCTCGCGGCGGATGAGCAGGTTGAGAAGACTTTTGTGCAGGATGACGTCGCGGACGTCGCCCCAGAATCCTCCGAGTAGCGTCGCGTCGGGAGCGCCCGCCGCGACGAAGGGAAGGTTCTCCAGTCGGCGGATGCGTTCTTGTGCAGCTGTGGTCGTCACCGGACTCCTCAATCTCGCCTGGCAGCAACGCCCGTGAAGCGTTGTCCTCTCGTCCCGGAGCAGCAATGCACTGCACACGGCTGTGCAATCTATATTGATGAACGGTGATCGAATCGGCTAGGCAGCGGTCCATGACCGAGGCACGGTCTCGCATCCTCGACGTGGCCCTACAAGTCCTCGCCAGTAACCCCGACGCAGGAATGGGTGACATCACCCTCCCTGCCGGAGTTCTGCGCAGAACCATGTACGGCCAGGTCCGCTCTCTCGTCCAGCTGGCGGTAAACGAGGTTCAAGAGGTCCTCGACGGCGCTAACGCGACCGGCAGGACCGCCCCGCAGGTGTGGGCCGACTTCATTTCCTGCGTGTGGCCACTAGCGCATCGCTACCGCGTGCTGGTCGTTCTCCGCAGCAGCGAATACGGGAGAGAGAGATCCATGCTCTTCTCAAGCCCGTTGACGACAGCATCACGGATCTTGTTCGGCAAGGGCGGGCGGCCGGTTCGTTCGGCCGGCACCTTCCCGCCGACATCCTCGGACAGATCGCCTTCGCCGCCGTTTTCAACATCTTCTATAGCGGTTCAACGGATGGCAGCCTCTCTGCCCGCGAGGCGAACCTCACGAGCCTGCTTACCCTCGGGGCGCCCGCCACGACGGCCTCCGAGCTAGCGGACAGCCGATAACGCAACGACCCCGGAGAGGGGCCCCAGAAGACGTTCGGTTAGCAGGGCCCCGCAGCATCCGCGGCGTCGGGCCACGCCCGGTTGCCACAGTCGGCGGAGTGAAGGATACCTGGGTGCAACTAGTCGCGGGCGCGTTGACGACCTCGCCCATCCTCGAATCGAGGACGGCGTGGCGGGGTAGCGCAGGTCACACGTAGCTGGGAACCTTGTCCAGGGTGCTCGGAAAGAAAAGTTCCTCTGGCGTCAGCTTGCGAGCTGCGACGCCCTGGTCGACGGCGTAGTCGAGGAAGGTAGCGAGCGTCGCTCGGTTGACGTCGTCGAAGCCGTACCGCCACGGGTCCGGTCCGAGCAGCGCCCGCTCCTCCTCCTGGAGGGACCGGAGCCAAGCCAGGCTGACCGTCCGGGGGTTCTCGAGCCGCCGCATGGCGAGGCGCTTGGCCTCGTCGAAGGCCTCGAGCAGCGCTCTCGGCACCCACGGGTAAGCGGCGGCGACCTCGGCGCGTACAACGACCATGTGCATGATGGGGAAGATCCCGGTGCGTTCGAAATAGGTCTTCTCCTCGCTCTTCGGGTCGGCGAAGAGCGTGCGGATCGTTCCTTCGCCATCACGCACCTGCCGCGGGAGCTCGGGGTAGATGAGGCCTGCAAGGTCGCCCGCGGCGCACATGTCGGTGACCAGCGCCCCCTCGGGGGGCCGGTGCAGCTCCACGGAGCGAGGCATGGCGAACGCCACGTTCTCAGAATCTTGTGCTGTCCACCGGACGGCGCGCAGGTCCAGCCCGTAGTGCTCGGCGAGCGTGCCGCGGAGCCAGATCCCAGAGGTGTTGAGCCACGTCCGCACGCCGATCGCACCCCCAGCGAGTTCGGCCGGGTGGCTAATATTC
>Ga0307374_10003182_pt1 | contig 28281 bp, 16 predicted proteins | sample OX3MG_FD_202532 | JGI IMG/M metagenome (GOLD analysis project Ga0307374, IMG submission 202532) | Soil microbial communities from Risofladan, Vaasa, Finland - OX-3 | ecosystem: Environmental > Terrestrial > Soil > Coastal area > Acid sulfate soil | place: Finland: Risofladan, Vaasa | collected... | reverse complement strand
ACTACGGTTCGCCGGTGACGTTTACCGCGACCGTAACGAGCAGCCAAGGAGGATCTCCGGCGATCACGGGAACCATCTCATTCGCGGCCAATGGTGTTTCGCTCGGATCCGCGACTCTGTCCGGTGGTTCCGCACAACTGACCACATCCGCGGTGGCTGGCGGGACGCAGAATATCTTCGCGACCTATTCAGGGGACACCAATTACTCAAGCGGCGGCGCGTCCGTGACCGAAACAGTGGCGCAAAATAGCACCACCGCGGCGGTAACAAGTTCGACTAGCACGGCGACTCAGGGGCAAAGCGTCACGTTGACGGCAAACATAACGGCTTCGGCAAGCGGCCCGATGGGCCCAACAGGAAATGTAGAGTTTCTAGTGAACGGCAACAACTTCGCTTCGGCCTATGCAACAAACGGCCAAGCGCAGATTACGACGACAACGTTGCCGCTCGGGACGCTTCAAGTATCAGCATCCTACGGCGGCGACCAGAACTACACGGGCTCAAGCTCTTCATCTGTCACTGTGACTGTGAACGCGGCACCGACGTTTACCGTGACGGCGAATCCGACAACGATACCGATCACGGCGCCGGGGCAATCGGGATCGACGACGCTGACGTTTACGGGCGAGAACGGGTTCAGCAGCGATGGCAACGCGACGATCAGTGCAACGTGCAGTGGGCTGCCGGCGTACAGCAGTTGCAGCGTGAATCCATCGAGCGTCAATATCGCCACGAACGGAACGGGGACGACTACGTTGACCGTGGTGACCACGGCGGCTTCGACGGCGCTTCCCGGCTCGCAAGATCGTTGGGACATAGGCGGGTGGAATGGATTCAACCCTGAAACATTGGCGGCGCTCGCTGTGCTTCTGTTGCTCTGCGGCGGGATCGCTTTTGGATTCCGAGGCCGGCAGCGGCGCTGGGGACTGACGTTTGCGCTGGCAGCGCTTGCGTTGGTGTTCGCGAGCGCAGGCTGCGGAGGCGGGGGTGGCGGCGGCTCGAACCCCGGTACGCCCGTGGGATCGGCCAACTTCACGGTGTCGATCACGATCAATGGCGTGACGCAAACGGCTCCGGTGACAGTCAACGTGCAATAAACGCCGTGTGCTTCACGCAGCCGTACGTCAGCCGAAAGCTGGGAAGTCGCAGAGGCGGCGACAACTTCTTGCAGAGAACTGCTCGGTTAGCGGGCGCGGGTGAAGGAGCTGCGGAGTTCGTTGGCGGAAGCTTCGGCGAATTCCTGCCAGTCGGCGATATGTTCCGCTATGCCCAAGCGGTCGACGTAGGCGCCGCTGATGAACTGATAGGGCAGCGGACCGCCAATCGGCGGCGTGACGGGATGCTCGTTGGCGAGCGCATTGGCGATGTGGACGATGGCAACGGCATCGAGCGAATCGTCCGGCAGGCGTTCTGGGTGATGATGATGCGCCACGGCCTCGACCACCGGCGAGGGCAAACCCCACAGCGATAGCAAATAAGCGCCCACCTCCGCGTGTGAAATTCCAATCAGTGCTTCCTCGGCCGCGTACACGGGAACGCGATCCTCGCGCGCTCCGCGCAAGGCGCGCGCGAAATGGTCGGGCGAGCGCGTGGCCAGCACGAGCTTCCCGACGTCGTGCAAAAGCGCGGCGATAATGGCGGCACCGTGGATAGCTGCGGGCGCGGGAATGCGTCCGGCAATCTTGGCGACGAGCTGCGAATGCACGTGAACTTCCTCGAAGGAAAATCCCTTTACCGGCTTGGTGATCTCGAATACGTGAAACACTTCCGCCGATAGCTCCAAATTTTGCAGAAGCTGCATTCCCATGTAGCTGACGGCCGTTTGCAGGCTGGTGATCTCTCGCGGCAGGCCGAAAAACGCGGAGTTCACAGGCTGCAGAATTTTTGCCGAGATGCCGACGTCCTTTTCCACGATGCGAACGATGGATTTTATTGGGACGTCCGGATCCGTGAGCGCGTGGCGAAGATCGAGGTAGATGCGCGGCAGTACGGGAACGTCCTGCACGGAGCCGACGATATTGGCCAGGAGCTTGTTGTTGAGGACGTCCGAGAGGCTGGTGGCGCGCTCGACGGCGACGCGCAGCATATCCGGATCGCACGGCTTCAATAAAAACTGATGCGCTACCGGGACGGCGCGTAGGGCGGACTCCAACTCACTCTGGTTGGCGAGCACGATGCGAACTACACTGGGGAAGCGATCACGCACGGACTTCAGAAGGTCGGCGCCGTCCATTTTGGGCATGTAGGCGTCGGAAACGATCACGTCGAAGGGCGTGGCATCGAGGAGCATGAGGGCAGTCTCACCATCGGGCGCGTAGGCTACCTCCCAATCCTGGCTCTGCGAATCGAGCGTTACCTGCAGCTCGTCGAACGCGTGCGGCTCATCGTCCACGAAAAGAATGCGCTTCACTCTTGGGCTCTCTGTATTGCGCCGGACCAACAGCTATCGCGGGCGCACTTCGTCCACACTCGCTTACGCGAGCAGAAAGGGAGAATTCGTGTGTCAGAGAGGGATCTGCGCGAACGGGCTACCTAACTTCAAAATCGAGCAGTTCAATGGCCCGCACCGGGAGGCTCCAGCAGCAGCCATGCGCCCGGCCCAAGTGCCTTTTCATTATAAGTGGGCCTTGTACGTCGGAGCGCTAGCCGAGACACTGCGCGTGTCCCATAAGTCAGAGGCACCGGCGGACTGAGTTGGACCTACGGCACGAGCGTAAACGAGAGCGCCCTCCAATTGAGGCAGACGCAGAGAACCTGCGGCTTTCCAGTCTTTCGGCGCGCCAGCTATTACTTCTTTTTCTTGCCGAAAAGGCCGCCGATTACGCCTTGGACTTGGTTCGCTGGATTTGTTTTGCCGCCCACGCCGGTGACGCCCTTGAGCATGCTCCCTGCCATGGCGCCAACCTCCGGGACGAAAACGGGATTGGAAGTTGTTCCCTCGATTTTGAAGGGAATGCCGCCTTGCGACTTCCCTCCGCCACCTAAAGATGAGAGCGTGGTGCCCATCGCGCCAGCCGCGCCGTGGCCACCCAGTTTCGCGACCATTTTGCAATCGAGATGGCCAGTGGAGCTAATGTTCGCATCTCCTGTAAGCGTCCCGATGGAGGGAAGAACGAGAAGAAGATTTTTTGCCTGCGTTCCGCTGGGATCCTGGCGAAGATCGGCGCTGAGCGTTTGAATCTCGGTGCCCGAACTCCCGCCGCCCCCCAGTCCCGCAAACGATCCAAGCGCGCCCAGTTTGGACTTCAGGTCAAATCCAGCGAGGGTGCCGTTCGAAAGTTTCACAGGGCCGGTGATCACCAATTTATCGATGGGGCCGAACAGGGCGAGATCGATATTGAGGCTGCCGCTGCGCAGGGACGCACCCGTCGGAAGCGTGATTCCCGCGGCGGGCAGCACGTCCTGCAGATCGGTGACAGGCATCGACTGGCCATTTAATTTCATTTGAACGGTGGTCGCAGCGGCAGACGTGTCGAAAGTGCCGGTAAGATGGGCGACAGCGTCGCCGATATGCACTTCGCCCAGGCTGAGTTTGCCGGCCTGGCTTTTCGGCGTATAGGTGGTGGTGTAATCGATATTGACGGGAACAGTCGAAGGAGATCCGCCCGCGACCAGCCGGATGCGCTCGGTTTTCACAGTCCCTTGGGAGCTCATCAGCGTGCCATCCGAAGAAAAAGTGCCGGTGAAGCTGACGACGCCCGCCAAACCGGAAGACGAGTCGACGAATCCGGTGGAGGCTAGGTCGATATGCTCAGCGTTGAGTTTCGCCGTAAATGGCGTCAGCGACATATCGCCGGACGCGAGCGGGCCGGCATTGCCTTCGAGACTGATCGTGCCGCCGCCCGGGGTGTTCGCGGTCAGCTTAAACGGAAATTGCGAAACGCGCGAAAGATCGGAAGCCTGGAAATTCACGCCGCTGTAGGTTTCCGTTTTGCCGTGGGCGCCGGCTGTGCCAACCACAAGCGTCCCATTCACTAATTTCAGCGAGCCTACCGAAGCATTGGGCGCGGAGGACGAGGCGGCACTGGATGAACTCGTCCCGCTCGTCGCAGCAGTGGGCGCGGGCGAAGCGGCAGGTTTCGTCGAATTCGTTGAGCCGAGGCTAGAAAAATTCCACGTGCCTGAAGGCGAGCGCAAAAGCGTGACTTGAGGGTCTGAAATCGTGAAGGAGCGCACCTCCAGCTTCTTCGAAAAAATCAAAGGAAACAGGTTCACGCCGGCGGTCAGCTTCTTCGCGGTGAGAAACGGCGAGGTGCTGAACGCGGGATCGTCCGCGATCGAGACGTTATCGACAGTAACGCCGCCCGAAAGAATCGACAGTTGAATATTTCCGATTGCGACTTTGCGGCCGAGCGCGCCGGACAAATCGGATTCGAGCGTCGGCTTAAAGGTATTTACGTTGATGAACAGCGGGAGCGCGACGACAATCAGAATCAGAACGCCGACAACGATGCCTGCAATTATGAGAGCTTTTTTCATCGTTCGCCTCCAATGGGGAACCACTCGCGCGGGGGGCAAGCTGACCGCCTAACGGGAATGATACGCTCGCGCGAAGCCGAGGTGGTAGAAAAGTTTGTAACGATTCGGACGGAGACCCAGATCGCTTGCAACACTGCTCAGGCACAGAACTACACTTGCTCCACGCCTCGTATGTAGCGGCTTACTTCCAGGCCGCCCCCGACCGGCAACAGCACTGAATCAAAATCGCGGGTGGCGCGGACGTGCGCGCGATATTCCAGTGCCTGCGGGCGATTTCGCTCGGGGTATATCATGTTGTCGGCAATGACGAAGGCGCCGGGGCTCAGTTTCGGATAAAAAAGATCGAAACAGGCGACGTATAAATCCTTCCACAAATCCAGCAGGACGAAGTCAAATGGACCGGGCAGCGCGGCGATCGTTTCGCGCGCGTCTCCCAGGCGAAACTCAACGGAGTTTGTGAGCCCGGCTTTCGCGATCGCCTGGCGCGCATGGTCCTGCTTGTATTGGTGAAATTCGAGCGAGATTAGCTTCGCTCCCACCGATTGCGCGGCTTCGGCCAGCCAAACGGTGGAATAGCCGTACGATCCGCCGACTTCTAGAATCGTTTTCGGCTTGGCAGCTTTGGCGAGAATGCTCAAAAGCTGGGCGGAGGAACGCCCGACGGACAGCAGAAATTCGTCGCGGCGGGAATGATCGTCATCGAACGAAATCTCGCGCTTAAGTTTATTTTCGGCTCGTTCGCGCTCTTCGTATTCACTGATCACGACTTCGATAGCACGATCCATGCAGCAATTCCTCCGCAGGCTACAACGGCCACGGAGGGAATTCTATCCTCAGACGCAGCTCGAATGCGATTGCGAATTGGGTCGTGCCCGGAGCCGGTGCGAACGTAAACGGGGCGTCCTTACAGCCGGCCGAGTTTGGAAAAGCTTCTCGATAGGATAAGTAATGCCAACGACGGATGAGCGGGTGCAGCTTATTGATTAGTCTGCAGCCATTTCTTGAAGTTTGCTCTCGTGTGGATGTTCTGATAATTCTTCCTGCGGCACGCCGGGACCGCTGGCAAACGCCTTCGCACGCAATTGCACTTCCAAGACGGCCAACTGTGACTCAATGTCTTGAGTTGCCTTGCGTTTGCTTATCACCTGCTCGCGGTACCGGCGCAAGAAATAATCGATCGTCTCAACGCGGATTTTAATCGAGCCGGAAGGCTTGTTTTCGTCGAGATCCTTAAAGCAGAAATAGGGCGTGCCGGAGCGCTCAATGATCCCCTCGATCACGCCGTAGATCGGTGCGTCGTGGCCGCACTTGAAGTTGGAAACTTCCAGAGCGACCAGATTGGGATGGCGCGCCGTAAACTTGGCGGCCCACACCTTTTGGTTGGTGCTGCATGAGTAGGAATTCTTCCAGGCATCGCTGATGTCCAACGGACTGCTGATCAGACCCGCGCGCACTTCCTCGCCAAAAAGGCGCTCCAACAGGTCGTCGTCGATCGGAAGGGTGTGCTGCGAGAAGATCGGATATCCGAGCTTCTGGAATTCGTCCATGATCTCGTGATTCAGTCCCGGATCGTGATGATACGGACGCCCCAGCATCACGATGCCGATACGGTCTTCGCGCTCAAGCTGATCCAGCACCTCGCGCGCCCGCTTCCGAATGCTGCTTTCGTATTCCTCCAGTGCGGCAAAACCCGACGCCACGGCGCGGTCGTTTTCTTCAAGCGAAAGCCCGAGAATGGGTTGCCACGCTTGCAGCATCTGGTGGGCGAAAAGTTTGCGATCGACGAAATTGAGCACGAGATCGATGTACTTCAGATTGTTTTCCGCGAAGACGTCATTTTCTTTGGTAAAGGCGGCTTTGGCCGTTTCCGGGGTAGCGGTGACGGTCAGACATGCATTCGAAGCCACTACGTTCTTCAGTGCCGAGTGCAGAACGTCGATCATGGGGAAGAAGATGGCGTCCAGCGGCTTTTTGCGGTGCCTTTCCTGGATCAGGTTATAGACATGCGAAATGCCGATCTTCGCTGGGAAGCACGGGTCGATCGCGCCGCGGCTGGCGCCAGCGCGATAGAGATCGTTGTTGGTGTAGTCTGAGTAGATGATGTTTTCCGGCTGCACGCCCAGACTTTCGAAGTAGGCGTTGAATAAAGGAGCGTACACATACATGTTGAGAACGCGCGGCATGCCGATGCGCAACTTTTTGCGATTCTGCATGAGCGCAACGCGTTCCTTCGCCGCCTTTGTCCACGCGCGCGACGGAATTGGGTCGGAAGTATCTTTCGCGTTCGTGGGACGAAAGACCTCTTTGGAAGCGGCATCCACGAAATTCGGATGCTGTTGCCGAAGCTGCTCGATTCCGGCCTTGATGCCCTTCATTTCGTTGAGGTCTTCGACGGTCCCTTTCTCGCAAGTGGCGATAATCAGGCGCTGCTCGCCGGTCATCAGCGGCACCTTGGTCACGCGCTGAATCGGGACGAAATTCTGCACGGGCTCGGTGCGCACGTCGATGAACGTGCGGAGGCAATTGTTCTTGCAGAAGTGGCAGCGCGTGGCTTCGTTGCGCGTAGTGCGATATTCGATCTTGCGCACCGCTTCGAGGCCGATGAAGGTGCTCTTCAGGCCGTTGCACCACAACCGCAGAGATTCCTGCGCGGCGCCGATTGCCCCGGATTCTCTGCAATGCTCGTGAACGATGATCTCCGGCTGCTTACCAGTGGCGCGGAAGCTGTTGCGGATGAAATCGACTTCGGCTTTCACGACGGCCAGGTTATTTTGCGTGCCGCCCTGAAGGACAAAACGCGTGCCAAGCGCCGCGAGGTTGGGGATGCTGGCGACGTATAGAAAAACGTTTTTGGGTAGCACCGCAGCTAGACCCGCCAAGATTTCCTTCGCTTGCCAGCCCTGGCGCTGAAAATTCACGATGTCGGACTGCATAAATACAGCGCAGCCGTAACCGAATACCGGCATCGCCTGCGCCGAAAAGTCCAGATCGGCGTACTGATTCACGTTGAGGCCGAAACCTTCCGCGGTCGACTGCAGAAAGTATCCGTTGCCCGCGGAACATTGCGTGTTCAGCTTGAAATCTTTTACAGGGCCATCGTGCAGGATAATGATCTTGATGTGCTGCCCGCCCACGTCGACGATCACGTGCGGATCTTCATAAAATTTTAGCGCCGATTCGGTGTGTGCTACGGTTTCCACCAACGCCACGTTGGCATTGAGCACGTCCTTCAAGATATCCTTCGCATAGCCCGTGGTGGCGACACCAAGCACTTCTAATTTCGCGTCCTGCGCTTCCACCTGGCCGCGCAAATTTTCGAACATCTCGATCGTGTCCTGAATGGGATTGCCGTTGGAAAGCTGATACGCCTTGCAGAGCAGGTCGCCATTTTCATCCATGAGCACAGCTTTGGTGGAGGTGGAACCGCCGTCGATGCCAATAAAACCGGCGACCGTGCTTCCCTTCTGGAAAGTTGCGGGCGTGAACTTCCTGCGCCGATACGCTTCCTTGAAGACGTCAAGGTCCGCGGGATCTTCGACCAAGCCCTTGCCGCCGGATTTCGCCTTCTCCTCTTGCCGGCCAAATTCGATGTAGTGAATGAGATTGTCGTAGCCGCGGTAGCAGCCGATGCAATCGTCCTCGCTGCGTCCGTATTCGATAGCGCCTATCGCTGCGAAATACTGCGCATTTTGCGGAACTTTGATCAGATCTTCGGGCTTGGCGCCTTCGGGAATCGCGACTTTGCGTTCCTGCCACATGCGAGGAATGTTAGCCTGCCACGCTTCTCGCATGCCGCGAATGAAGCCGTTGGGACCGCCCAGCAGCAGTACGTGCGGCCGTAGAGTATGGCCGCGAGTAAGCACACTCAGGTTTTGCAGCACGATGGCTTCGAACAAAGATGCCATCAATTCATCAGGCGGCGTGCCTACCTTCTGCAAACTGTTGATATCCGTCTCGGCGAACACACCGCACTTCCCTGCCACTTTGTGGAGCTTGATACCCTGATATTTCTGCTCGGCAAGCTGGGCGACGGGAATTTTTAGCTTGGCGTTGATCTTGTCGATCACGGCGCCGGTACCGCCGGCGCACTTGTCGTTCATCGATGGAATTTTCTTTTCGCGCCCCGTCTCGTCATCATCTTTGAAGACGATGATTTTGGCATCCTGCCCACCCAGTTCAATCACGGAATACACTTCGGGATGTAGCTTTTCGACAGCCAGCGAAACTGCTGTGACTTCCTGCACAAATTTGGCGCCGACCTGATCCGCAATCGCGCCCCCTCCGGAACCGGTGACAAACATGCGCGTATTGTACCGATCGATGCCAACCTCCGCTTCCATGCGCTTCAGGAACTCCAGCGTCTTTTCCGGCTGCTTCGTTTCATGCCGCTGGTAGTCCCGCCAAAGCACCTTGTCCGTGGCCAGGTCCACAACAACTGCTTTCACGGTGGTGGAACCGACGTCGAGACCAACCAGGAATTTCGTCACGTGATCGTGTGGCTTTTCCAACCGAGGAGCTTTTGGCGCCTGCGGAACGGGTGCAATTTGAATTAGATCGGAACCTTTGTGGTCGTGCATTACGCCCTCTCTGCTCTGTTGGAAAGCGGCGTCGGCTGCATCGTCCGATGTCGCTTTCCAGGTTGCCAACAGTCAGGTTGTCTCGTTCGGGTGGCCGGATAATTTGCGCGCGAAGGGGCAGCTAGTCGCCCGAACTCGCTGCCACCGCGACGTCCTGCACGCGCGCGCCTACGGAATCGTGTGTCGCGGTTGATCCGGTCATTCACGTGAAGCACTAACTGAGCGGCAGTGCCAGCGACGCCATCGCGATGCGGCACGTGATAGAAGGGCTTTTTCAGCTCGGGGTGCTCGTCGATGTACGTGCGGATTTCCTGCAGGCTCTTGCCTGTGGATTTCAGGCACTGCTCGAATTCGGCTTTGGCTTTGACCTTGGCTTCGCCGAGCGCCATCTGCACGCGGCTGTGGGCGTTCACTTCGCCTTCACCGGAGGTTTCGATGGGCAGGAAGATCATGTCCTTAAATTTGTTGATCACGTCCGACTGCGACGATGGCATGCAGCCAAAGGGCTTGAGCGCCAGCACCATGTGGCAGAGCTTGTGAATGGTGTAGTAAACGTTCTTGCCGACTTCGAGGTGCCCTTCGCCGCCGCGGGCGAACTGGTTGTAGAAGGGATGCGCGAGCTCGGCCAATTCCGTTTGCGGGACCAGGTGATGCGTGATTCCGCCCAGTAGGCGGATCGTCCGATGATAGAAGAAGTTCCACATGCGCTGGCCCGCGCCGATTCCCCACAGCTTCTTGCGCAGGCCGATATAGTTGGCGAACTGCTTCTTGAACTCGTACCACTCCGGAGCGCGATGCGGCCTGTTGACCGGCCACTTCTCCCTGGCATGTGCCTTGGCTTGGTACATCAGATAAGCGACCCACGTTGCGATCGGTTCGACGATCACTTGCGCGCCCTCGCGCTCCAGGAATTCGAACATGTGGAAGTTTCCGTCGCCTTCGGTGATTTGCGCCCAAAACTCGCCGGTAATTTTCACGACTGGTTTGACGCGCAGACGATCGACCTCTATCGCATTCATTCGGTCGCGCGCGGTTCGCAACGCCGTCAGATAATCCTTGCCCCACATATGCTCGTGCCACTTGCCGAGCACGTTGAATGTGTTGCGGCGAATCTTATTAATCTTAAATTTCGGCTTCACCCAAGCCGGGGCAACTTCCTCGATCTCAAACGGCTTACGGTTTCTCAAATCCTCGCACAGTCCGTCAACCGTTTCGCGGAACACGCGGTCGGTTTCGCCTTTGTTCATTTCGAATGGGCGAATCTGGTAGATCAAATCGTTCATCACATCGCCGAGATGCATGGCATTGAGCATGCCGAAGCCGAAATCGACAGTGAACTTCAATCCTGGCTCGCCGGAGGCGGCCTTGATTCCATCGCTATCCTTAAATAGCAGTACGCGAAAACCGTCGAATCCGGCATTCTTCAGCGCGAACCGGTATTCGGCCTCGTACATTCCGAAGCGGCACGGCCCGCACGAGCCGGCGGTGAAGAAAACGTAGTTGTCTAGAATGTGCTGCCGCGGCACGCCCTCTTTTTCGAGGAACTGCAAGTATTGCACCAGCTTTCCTACCGTGAAGTAGGTGGGATTACACTGACCATTGTTACCGTACTCCTTGCCCTTCTGAAACGCGGGCACGTCCGGGACGGGCAGCTTTTCGCACCGATACCCGCAACCCTGAAAGACTGCGCGAATCAGGTCTTCATGTTTCCATGTGAAACCGCCAAATAGAATGGTCACCCGGCCGCGCTCCTCCGCCGTGAAGGCGCGCTCTACCGGACGATGAAAATGCTCCGGTCGGTCGAGACCTGCAATCTTGCGCAGGCGGGCGCGCTCCGCTTCCAGGCGCTGTTTAATCTCCGACTCGGTTTCGATCTGCAAAAGGTTTGTTGCCATGTCTTCCTCCGGCAGGTGTACTGAAAATCGTAGGGCTTCGGGTGGTGCGTGGTAGTTGGAAAAAGTGGTGGTTGGGAAAAACGCAATGGTTGCGAGGCTGTTTAAAATTACGTGAAACGCTGGGAGCAACGCCAAGACGCCAGGACGGCAACTTCCTTCGGCTCGCTCCGCATCCCGGCCAGAACATTCCGTGCGACTCCCACGAAAACTGGCCATGCAAACCGAGTCTAACTCCGGCGCACGCACGATAGCAGTCCAGAAGTGAAATCGAGCCCAAAACGATTCTTGCAGGGTGGGACGCTGGGTGAAATCGCGGCAGCGCCCAGCCAATTGGGCGCGTGTAATCGATCCTAAGCACTCATCAGCGTAGACGGAGCGCGGCCAAGCCGGAAATTACGGTGATGGCCGGATAGTTTTGCGGCCTCGCACTCTGCAAAACTGGGCAAGTTGTTGCGGTAGCGCGTTTCGCGTATCTCACGTCCTCCGTACTAAAGCCCAGCACGCGCCGCAGAACGCCCTAGCCAGAGACACAAGGCTATTTTTCCCACCAGGAGGGTCGAATAATGAAAGCGATTCGCTACGAAGGAATCGGCAAAATGGAAGTGGCCGAGAGTGATAAGCCTAAATTACAAGCTCCCACCGATGCGCTGCTGCGGGTCACTACCAGTGGTATTTGCGGAAGTGATCTGCACATGTATGACGGGCGCACGCCGTTGAAAAAAGGAACCGTCGTAGGTCACGAAATCATGGGTGTAATCGAACAGACGGGAGACGCCGTTAAGAGCATTAAAAAGGGCGACCGGGTAGTGCTGCCCTTCAACATCGCCTGCGGTTATTGCTACAACTGCATTCGCGGCTACACCAATAGCTGCCTGACAATGAATCCGGAGCAGCCACACGCCGCGTACGGCTACGCGGGAATGGGGCCATTCGGCGGAGGACAGGCGGAATTCGTGCTTGTTCGTTATGCCGATTTTAATTGCCTGAAACTGCCGGGCACACCCGGGGATCAATGGGAAGAAGATTTTCTGTTGCTCTCCGACGTTTTTCCCACCGGATATCACGGCGCGGAGATGGCTGGCGTCACGCCAGGGAAAAGCGTTGCCGTGCTGGGCGGTGGCCCCGTGGGTCTGCTGGCAGCATACAGCTCGGTCCTGAAAGGAACTGCCAACGTCTACGTGATTGACCGCGTTCCCGAGCGCCTCGCGAAAGCCAAAGAATTGGGCGCAACTCCGGTCGATTTCACGAAGGGTGATCCAGTGGATCAAATTTTCGAGTTGAGAAAGAAAGATAAAAACATTCAGGGAAGCTTGCGCCCCGGCGAAGACAAGCTGAAGGGCGTCGATTGCGTTGTAGATGCCGTGGGCTACCAGGCGCATCCGGACGAAGATCCATCGAAAGAGAAGGCCACGCAGCCGCTGGAAAATGCCGCGCGTCTGGTAAATCCATGCGGAAGCATCAGCATCGTGGGTGTATACATCGCTCCCGATCCCGGTGGGCGAACCGAACAGGAAAAGAAGGGAGTCTACCCGCTGCCCATTGCTGACCTGTTCGACAAGTCAGTGACCATCGGGTCCGGCCAAACACCGGTGAAACGGTATAACGAATATCTGCGCGATATGATTATTTCCGGACGCGCCAAGCCGAGCAAGATTGTCAGCCACCGCATTCGAATCGAAGAAGCGCCAGAGGCGTACGAAAAATTCCGCCAGCGCACACAGGGTTACACCAAGGTGCTTATAAAGTTCGACCAGAAAGCGGCGTAAGCCTTCGTCCCACTTTGGGCAATGCAGACGGAATCCGAAAGGCCTCGCTAATGCGGGACCGCGAGACCCCTCGGTGTAATCTACACCTTGCAGCATGCGCGTAGGGTTCTTCGCGGAACGCCTCTGAACCCTCGCGCTGTTGCGATGGTACGTACGCACGCTTCCGAAAGGAATTGGAACATGGATAATCCTGACGCTTCCGTTCTCGATCACATTCAAGCGCTCGCATCCGAAGAGCACCGACTTTATCAACAAGATTCGCTCAGCGAGGAAGACGACCGGCGGCTGCACGAGATTCAAGTCCAGCTGGATCAATGCTGGGATTTCTTACGCCAACGCCAAGCGCTGCGACATGCGGGGAAAAATCCCGCGGACGCGAAAGTGCGGCCGCCAGATATCGTCGAGAAATACGAGCAATAGCATCGAACGTCGATTTCCGTCTGGTCATGAATTGGTAGACGAGCGCCGTGACGCGGTCTCGCGGAATTGATGGAATTGCGTAAGCTGGGACAGCTGGCACGCGGCCATCGCGAATCGTCAATTACTGACCGCATTGGTGGTGTGGTTATGTCGTCATAGCTCGGCTGTCGTTCAGAACGGCAACGACGCCGGTTATCCATGGATTTCGGCTCAGCCCTCGCTGAACGCAAGCAGCATCATCGCCGCGTATTCGGCCCTTCATGGTAGGTCCGGGGTTATTTCACGTTTTAGCACTCGAACCGCGGAACCCATTTCCTGCTCATTGGGCTTGCCACTTCGCGACAACATACAAGATAACTCGTTTCGCTTTTGGCGCATCTAGTGTAAATTCTGCCTGTTCGGCTCAACTGAACCGAAGTTGCCAAAACGAACGTCAACCCGGTGGGCTGTGGTCGCGATTGCGATCCTCGCCTTGTTTTTCGCCACGACGGCGGGAGCCATCTGGCACACCCACAAGCACATCGCGGAAGCGAACTGTCCACTTTGCCACCTGAATCACCAGCCCATCGATAACGCGCTTTCCTTCGACCCCGAATTGCCAAAAATTGCCCTCGTAGGTAAACAACCTGAGGCGCGCGAGCCTGCGCTCGTGAAGAGCGCAGTAATTCTGCGCGTGCCTGCCCGGGCGCCTCCCGCCGTTTAAATCCGCAAGCAGTTCCTTGGCCATCGCCATGCGATGGTGCCGACCTACACTTGTTTGCCGAATGAAGGTGCAAAAGCTCATGTCCGTACAACGTGTCGTATGTGCGTGTCTGGCGGCGTCCATGTCAGTAGCGGTCTTAGCTCTACCGCCGCCTACAGCCGCGCAAACACAAGGCCCCGTGAAAATTACGCTGGATCAAGCCATTCAGCTCGCGCTGCAGCACAACCACGCGCTGCAGGCAGCACGCACGACGATTCAGCAGAGTGAATCCGAGGAAATAACCGCCAACTTGAGGCCGAACCCGGTCTTGCTTGGTGACGCCTTGTTTATTCCATTCTTCCAGCCAAGCGACTTGAATTCGAACTTCCTCGACAACTCCGCCGAGTTCGATTTGGGCGTCAGTTATCTGTTCGAGCGGGGTAAGAAACGCCAGCATCGCTTGCAGGCCGCACGGGATGTGACCGCAGTCACGCGTTCTCTAGTAGCCGATAACGAACGCACGCTGACGTACGAAACCGCCGGGCAGTTCATCAACGTGGAGCTCGCCGAATCCACGCTCCAGCTTGCGCAGCAAGATCTCGCCAGTTTTCGGAACACCGTGGACGTAAGCCAATCCCGCTACAAGGCCGGGGACATAAGCGAGGACGACTACCTGAAAATCAAGCTCCAGCTCCTGCAATTCCAGACCGACGTTTCGCAGGCGCAGGTAGCGAAGGCGCAAGGGCTTTCCGATTTGCGGCAGTTGCTGGGCTACGAGTCCGTGCCCGCCAGCTATGACATCGTCAGCAAGTTCAATTATGAGCCGCTCACTATGAATCTCGATGATTTGGAAGCCAGAGCGCTGAAGCTTCGCCCAGACTTGCGCGCAGCTCAACAGGGAGTCACTGCAGCGAACAGCGCATACCAACTGCAAAGAGCGGAGGGAAAGCGGGACGTCACGGCGCAGATCAATTACACGCACGTTAGCGCGGCGAACACAGCGTCTCTTTTCGGCAGCGTTCAAATCCCGCTGTTCGACCGCAATCAAGGTGAAATCGCCAGAGCGCACTATGCCATCACGCAGGCACAGCAGCAGGAAGAAGCCACCGAGAACCAAGCGCTCACGGATGTTCGGGACGCCTACGATGGACTTCAGTCAGATGACCAAATTTTAAAGCTATTCAACTCCGGATATCTGCACGAAGCCAAGGAAGACCGCGACATCAGCGAGTATTCGTACCATCGTGGCGCGGCGAGCTTGCTTGATTTCCTCGACGCGGAACGTAGCTATCGTGCCACCGAGCTGGAGTACCGGCAGGCGTTAGCCTCGTATCTGCTTGCTTTCGAGCAGCTTCAGGAAGCTGTTGGAACCAGGAGTTTGCCATGAACGTTTTTCGTACAAGCACGCTTTCATGCTCTTTCGGTGCGATCGCTGTCGCCTTCATGGCCGCGCTGGCGGGGTGCAGTTCCGGGGTCGGCACTGGAATGACTTCATTCTCCGCGAAGGGTACTCAATCAGAAACGCCTCAGCTCTTTACGATTCCGGCAGACCAGATGTCCCACGTGCAAATCGTCACTGTGCAGCCGGGGAAGCTGACGCGTACCTTGCGCCTGACCGGGACGGTAGCTTTCAATGCGTTTGAGACCACGCCAGTGATTACGCAGGTCGGCGGGCCAGTAAGCCGCGTTTTTGCGGTGCCAGGCCAATACGTGCGGGCGGGCCAGCCGCTTCTCGAAGTGAGCAGCCCCGATTACTCGCAGTTGCTGGCCACCTATTTGAAGGCGAGCGATACCCTTCGGGTAGCCACGGAAAACTACAAACGCGCGCAAGATCTCTACGCGCATCATGCGATTGCCCAACGCGACTTGCTCCAGGCCGAATCCGACCAGGTCCAGGCGCAAGCCGATACGAGTGCCGCCACGCAGGCGATGAAAACGCTGGGTATCAAGGATCCCGAAGGCGTTGCAAAGCGGCCGTCCGCATTTTCAGAGATTCCGCTCCTGGCCCCCATCGCCGGAGAAGTTGTCGAGCGCCTCGTATCGCCTGGACAGGTTCTCCAAGCTGGGTCGACTCAGGCATTCACCATCTCGAATACCCAGACGGTATGGGTGCTCGCGAACGTTTATCAATCCGACCTCGCTTATATCCGAAGGGGCAACACCGTTTCTGTCGCAACCGACGCATATCCCACCACGTTCCACGGACGCATTTCGTACATATCGCCGGCCCTCGATCCCAACACGCGCACCCTGCAAGCCCGCATCGTGGTCGACAATCCAGGCGACAAACTGAAAAAAGACATGTACGTGACGGTCTCCGTTATGGCGGGAGTGATTCCCAAGGCGATCGCCGTTCCCGACGCGGCAATTTTACGCAATGACGAAAACGAGCCTTTCGTCTATATCGAAACTGCGCCGGGCACATTCGGCCGCAGGCAAGTGCGTATCGGACAAAACGAAGCGGGCAAAACCGAAATCCTTAGCGGAATTGCTCCAGGAGAAAAGGTTGTTGCAAATGGAAGCTTGTTCCTTCAATTCGCGAATACGCTGCAGTAGCGGGCTGGGAGCATGATTTGATTCATCGCATCGTACAAGCCGCATTGCGGCAGCGGTTCCTAATCCTGATCGTAACGGCTGCCATGGCCATTGGCGGCGCGGTTTCATTCAAGAACATGCCGGTCGATGCCTACCCCGACCTGTCGCCACCCATGGTCGAAATCATCACCCAGTGGCCGGGGCACGCGGCCGAAGAAGTCGAGCGCTTGGTCACGCTGCCAACCGAAATTGAGATGAATGGCGTGCCGAAGATGCAGGTGCAGCGTTCCACTTCGCTCTACGGTTTGTCCGACATAATTTTGACCTTTGACGAAGGTACCGATTCTTACTGGGCCCGTGAAGTCGTCTTTCAGCGCCTCAGCGAAGTGCAATATCCCGCGGGCGTGACGCCCACGCTGGCGCCTCTGGCCAGCCCATCCGGTCTTGTCTATCGCTACGTGATCGAAAGCCCCGACCGCAGCCCGCAAGAACTTAAAACCTGGGAGGACTGGGTTCTGGAGCGCGAGTACAAGCAAGTGCGCGGCGTAGCCGACGACTCCGGCTTTGGTGGCACCGTGATGCAGTATCAGGTGCTGCTTGACCCCGCGAAGCTGTACAGCTACCACGTCACGGTGCCGCAGGTGATCCAGCAGCTTTCCGCGAATAATGCGAACACTGGAGGCGGCTTCTATTCCCAAGGAGGCCAGTTTTATTACGTGCGCGGGATCGGATTAATCCGCAACGTCCAAGACATTGGCAACATTATCGTCGGCACGCAGAACGGCGTGCCCGTGCACATCCGCGATATCGGTCAAGTCGTGATCGGCCACGCGCCGCGTCTGGGCGAATTCGGCTTCAACAAAACCAACGACGCCGTTGAAGGCGTTATCATGATGCGGCGCGGCGAGATGACGCAGAACGTTCTGAAGGGCGTCGAGGCTAAAACCAGGCAGTTGAACGACGAAATCCTGCCGAAAGATATCCGCGTTCGGCCGTTCTATGACCGCAGCGATCTGGTCCGCCTGACCACCAATACGGTGGAAGGCAACCTGCTGCGCGGCATGATCCTGGTCGTGATCGTGCTGATCTTCTTCCTCGTCAGCTTCCGCGCCGCTGTCATCGTGGCGCTTACGATTCCGCTCGCTCTGCTCTTCTCTTTCATCTTCCTGCACGCGCAAGGCATTCCCGCCAACCTGCTCTCAATCGGCGCCATCGATTTCGGCATCATCATCGACGGTACGCTCGTAATGGTGGAAAATATTTACCGAGAGTTGGGATTGCGTGAAGGGCAGGACTACAGCCTGCACGAAGTGCTTCTCGCCGCAGCTCGCGACGTCGACCGCCCCATCTTCTATTCCATCGCGGTAATTATCGCCGGATATATTCCCATCTATGCTCTCAGCGGCCCCTCCGGTAAGCTCTTCCACCCGATGGCCGACACCATGTGCATCGCGCTCGTGGGCGCGCTGATTCTGACGCTCACTTTTGTTCCGGTGATGTGCTCGTATTTGTTTAAGAAGGGCGTTCACGAACGCGTCAACAAGACGTTCGAGTGGGTCAAGAAAGCCTACGCCGGCGAACTTACTTGGTGCCTCGATCGTCCGAAAACCACGCTGCTTGTTGCTACAGCCATTTTCGGCGCCACCATGGCGCTCATTCCCTTCATCGGCGGCGAATTCATGCCTCACCTCGATGAAGGCGCACTTTGGGTGCGCGCCACAATGCCATACACCATCTCATTCAACGAAGCCTCCGGAATCGCCCCGCAGATTCGCGCCATCCTGATGAAGTATCCCCAAGTCACCGATGTCGGCTCCGAACTCGGACGACCCGACGATGGCACCGATGCCACCGGCTTTTTTAACTGCGAGTTTTACGTGGGACTTCGCCCATACGACGATCCAATATGGCGGAAAAGCCCGTTTCACACCAAGGGCGCCCTGATCGCCGATATTCAAAAGCGGTTGCACGTCTTCCCGGGCATCATTTTTAATTACACTCAGCCCGCCGAAGACGCGGTGGACGAAGCGCTGACTGGCTTGAAAAGCGCCTTAGCAGTAAAAGTCTATGGCCCGAATCTCAACATCCTGCAATCGAAAGCCATCGAGATCAAACAGCGCCTGGAGCGGGTTCCCGGATTCTCCGACTTGACCGTGGTCCGCGAACTCGGCCAGCCTAGCCTGCTCATCAATGTCGACCGCGACAAGATCGCCCGCTACGGCATTAACGTAGCCGATGTCGAAGCCATCGTGCAGGCTGCTGTCGGCGGCCAGGCAGCCACGCAGGTTATCCAGGGTGAGAAGCTTTTCGACCTGGTGGTGCGCATGGAGCCGCAATACCGCAAGAACGAACAGGCTATCGGTGATTTGCTCGTGGGCTCTCCCTCCGGCCAGCAGATTCCTCTCCGCGAACTGGCCGATATTCACGAGGCCAGCGGTGCTTCATTCATCTATCGCGAAAATAATTCCCGCTACATCGGCGTGCAGTACAGTATTGAGGGACGCGACCTGGCGGGCGCCGTGGCTGACGGGCAACGCGCCATCGCTGACGTCGTGCGCTCGCTGCCTCCCGGCTACCGAGTCGCATGGGGCGGGGAATATTCCGAATTCGTGGCGGCCAAGAAGCAGTTGGACATAATTGGCCCGCTCACCTTGGTATTGATCTTTATGATTCTTTTTGCGCTCTACGGTAACTTCAAATTCCCGGTGGCCATCGCCATCGGCGTGGTAATGACGGAGCCGGTCGGTGCGCTCATCGCCTTGAAGGTAACCGGTACACCGTTCAGCGTCTCGTCCGTTCTCGGCCTGCTGGCCCTGCTGGGCGTCTCCACCGAAATGGCGGTCATTCTCGTCTCGTTCATCAATAAACTTCGCGCCGCAGGCAAGGATATTCGCACCGCGACGCACGAAGCCGCGCTGCTGCGCCTGCGCCCAATCATGATGACGGCGCTGGTCGCATGTCTCGGCCTGCTCCCTGCCGCTCTTTCCACCGGCATCGGTTCCGACACGCAGAAACCCTTTGCCATCGTCATCGTGGGCGGGCTGATTTCACCGCTACTGCTGGGCTTTTTCGTCAACCCTGTTCTATACATGCTCGTTGCCCGCGATGGCGACGTTCTGCAAGTGTAGGACCGGGCCACACCCAAAACGCGGACCAATCCCGCACGAGTCTGACCCACAAACGTCGGCGGCCACGCCGCCATACTCACCGACCGCCGTTCCAGTGCGAGGTCTTCGCCGGTCAGGCGGTCGGCATCAAAGAAGTGCACGACGACATCTCGCAGGTCAGCATTATGGATTATGATTTGGGATACTTCGACCCGGAGACGCGAGTGCTCGTGCCGGTCACATACGAGCAAATGCGTCACCTATCTCGCCCTTGAAATGGACCGAAGCCGGACCGAACGAACACAGCCGTTTCTCGGTGGCAAGCCTAATGAGTGTTGCTCACCGGGGAATTACGCAGCGTCCCGTGACGGAGAGCGCGTTCTTTAAGCATTGCAAATAGAATCGGTACAAGAATCATCACGGCAATGGTGGAAGAAACCATGCCCCCGACAATAGGCGCGGCGATTGGTTTCATCACGTCAGAGCCCACGCCTGTTTCCCATAAAATCGGAGCGAGACTGGCGATCACGGCGAAAACGGTCATCAGCTTCGGTCGCAATCGGCGGACAGCGCCTTCGATTGTTGCTTCTTCGATGTCTTCATGAACGAGTGGCAGTTCGGTGGCGAGCCGCTTGTCCAGAGCTTCATGCAAGTACACGACCATGACCACTGCCGTTTCGACGGCGATGCCAAATAGCGCGATGTACCCGACTGCTACAGCGACGCTGAATTCATATCCGAGCAAACGCTGGAGAATCAATCCTCCGGTCAGAGCAAAAAAGACCGGGAAAAACAGTATCGCAGCCTCCGCAGCGGAGTCGAAAACCATATAGAGCAGTAAGAAAATAATAAAGAACACGACCGGCAGAATCAGCTCAAGCCGCTTTTTCGCTCGCAACTCGAACTCGTATTCCCCTGACCAGGTGTACGTGTAACCGGGCGGCAATCTCAATCTCGACTTCAACAACTGGTCGGCTTGCTGGACGAAGCCGCCGTAATTCGCGGTATTCAAATCGAGGAAAACATAGCCCGTGAGTTGGCCTTCTTCATCGCGAATCATGGCGGGGCCACGAGAGAAGTAAACCTTCGCGACCTCACTGAGGGGAATCTGTGCGCCGGTGGGCGTCGCGATCACGACTTGGCGCAAAGCGTCAAGATTATTGCGGAAATCGCGGCTGTAGCGGACATTGATGGGAAACCGTTCGCGTCCTTCGATGTTCTCGGCGATATCCTCACCACCAATGCCCGACTCAACGGCGCGCTGAACGTCAGCCACGGTGAGCCCGTATCGAGCTGCCACCGCGCGTTTCGTCTCGACGTTTACGTAAAAGCCTTGCGCAACGCGCTCAGCGAAAACAGAACGAACTTCAGAAAGAGACGACAGGATTTGGTTGATCTGTGTGCCAACTTGCTCGATCCCATCGAGGCTCGGTCCCTGAATTTTCATTCCGACCGGTGTTTTAATCCCCGTTAATTCCATATCCAGACGGTTTTCGACCGGCATGGTCCAAGTATTGGAGAGGCCCGGAAAGTTCAATCTGGAATCCATTTGCTCAATCAGCTTTTCGTAAGTCGTTCCAGCCGGCCATTGAGATCTCGATTTGAGCATGATTGTTGTGTCGTACATCGAAAGCGGCGCGTTGTCGGTTGCGCTGTCGGAGCGTCCAACCGTTCCAAAGACGCTCGCAACTTCCGGGAACCTGCGGATGATTCGATCTTGCTCTTGCATCAGAGCTGTCGCTTGCGTGATCGAAATCCCCGGCAACGCGGTCGGCATATAAAGTGCCGATCCTTCGAACAACGGCGGCATGAACTGGCTGCCGATGCTGCGTGCAAGCGGCACCGTGAACAACAATACGAGAAACGCCAAGATGATGCTTATTTTTCGGAACCGCAGCGCCAGCCGTAAGATCGGCAAGTAAATAGCTTGTGTGACCCGCGAGAATGGATTTTTCCACTCCGGGCGTAATTTGCCGCGAATAAAGATCGGCATCAGCACCGGAACAAGCGTCACCGCCAAGATTGACGAGAATCCGATGGCTAGCGTCTTCGTCCAGGCCAGCGGACGAAACATGCGTCCTTCTTGCGCTTCCAGAAGAAACACCGGCAGGAATGACACGACGATGATGATCAACGAAATGAAAAGCGCCGGTCCCACTTGCTTCGCCGCGTCCAGTAAAATCCGCCGCCGGTCACGTTCCGTTAGCGTCGCCGTTTCCGAAGCATGGAAGGGGGCGGTGGCCGTCGTAACGGCTCCGTCGCTCACCGGGGCGTCATTCGGAGCTCTCGACGCCGCAGGTGGCGGCGGGTCATCTACCGCCGCGCCTTCCTGCCTCTCCGAGAGATGGCGATACCCGTTTTCCACCATCACGATACTCGCGTCGACGAGAACGCCTATAGCCAGTGCCAGGCCTCCGAGAGACATAATGTTGCTGGACACGTGGAGGTAATACATGGGAATAAACGAAGCCAGGATGGCGATGGGAATTGTAAGAATTGGAATCAGGGCCGAGCGGAAGTGAAAGAGGAACATGGTAGTCACCAGGCTGACGATAATCGCCTCTTCGAGCAAATCCCGCTGCAGTGTGTGAATCGAATCCTCAATCAGACCAGCCCGGTCGTAACCCGCTCGAATCTGGACGCCAGCGGGTAGCGAAGGCGCAATTTCGGCGAGCTTTTGTTTGACGCCATTAATCACATTGAGCGCGTTCAATCCGTACCGCATGACGATGATCCCGCCGACCGTCTCTCCCTCGCCATTCCAGTCTGCCGCCCCGCGCCGAATGTCGGGACCGAACGCCACCGTCCCCAGGTCACGGATCGAAACCGGCGTGCCATTCTTGGTTGCCACCGGCACGTTTTCCAAGTCGTCGAGCGACTTTAGATAACCGAGGCCCCGCACCATGTATTCGGCGCCGCCGAATTCAAGCAGTCGGCCTCCCACTTCATTGGTGCTCTCGCGCACACGGTCGATTACCGTTTTCAATGGGATGTTATAGGCGCGGAGCTTATCGGGATCGAGATTGACTTGGTATTCACGAACGAAGCCGCCGATAGTAGCGACCTCGGCTACTCCGGGAACCGATTCCAATTGGTATCGCAGATACCAGTCTTGCAACGTCCGCAGGTCCGCCAGACTATACCGATGCGTGTGGTCCACCAGCACGTACTCGTACACCCAGCCGGCGCCTGTGGCATCAGGGCCGATGACCGGATGGACGCCCCCGGGCAGCTCGCCCTGCATTTGTTGCAGATATTCGAGCACTCGCGAGCGCGCCCAATACAGATCGGTACCGTCTTTGAAGATCACGTAAACGTATGAGTCGCCAAACATCGTTTGCGCACGAACGTCCTTCACGTCGGGAGCAGCGAGCAATGTGGTGACGATGGGATACGTCACCTGGTCTTCGATCAGATTTGGCGGCTGGCCAGCCCATTGCGTGTGAATGATTACCTGCACGTCCGAAATGTCCGGTAGTGCGTCAAGCGGGATATTCCGCATGGCCCAGATTCCCGCTACGACGAGCATGAGCGTGGCGGCAAATACCAGGAAGCGATTGCGCGCGCACCAGTCCATCCATCGCGAGATCACGTTACATTCCTCCTGTGGCGTTCACGCTGAGCTGTTTGCTCACGATGACCTGCCCATTTTTCCGGGCGGTGATGGTCACTTGCCAGGTCCCGCCGCTTCCAAGCTGCCCCGAACCTTCGTATACGCCGTTGCCTTTGTCGCTCATCTTGACGACCGTGCGCATCGCCGCCATGCCCATCGCCGGCATCGCGGGCATGAAAAACGTGACTGTCACCTGAGCGCCGGAAATGGCCGCACCTTTTCCGTCCGTCAGCTTTACCCGGAACATATTGCTACCCTTATGCGGAGGATTCGGATCGGAGGTAAACTCGACATGTCCTTGGGAGGCATTCATCGCCGCAGCTGCACCCGCGCCAGGAGGGGGCGGAGTAAACGACCCAAGCGCTGCCTGAAGCTGACTTTCAGAATCGATCAGGAAATTCGCTGACGTAACGATTCGTTCGCCGGCTTTTAATCCCTCTAGCACTACGTACTCGTTGCCAGCTTGCTCGCCGAGCTGCACGTCGCGCGGCTGAAGATACCCATCGCCGCGATCTACGAAGACGATCTCCCGCGTGCCCGTCTGCAACACACCGGTCGCCGGAATGGTCAACTGTTCGCCCAACGGAACGTTCAAATCGACGTTTACGAACATTCCGGGCGTCAGAGTGAGTTTGGGATTCGGGAAGACCAAACGCACTCGCGCCGTGCGCGTGGTCATATCGACATCGGGGTAAACGAAATCGACTTGTCCATGAAAAGCCCTGCCTGGATAGGAATCCACCGTGAGCGAAGCTTTCTCTCCGGCGTGTACCTGGCCGAGTTGGTCTTGAAATACTTGCGCAAATACCCATACGGTTGAAAGATTTGCGATGGTATAGAGCCGCGTGTCCGGCTGCACTGTTAAATTCGGCAGAGCGTTGCGTTCGGTGATAAAACCCGCGACAGGCGAATCGATTTCGAGGCTCTGCTGGACTTGGCCCGTGGACTCCAGACGGGCGACTTCGCGCGGAGGGAGGTTCCACTGCCCCAAGCGGTCCGCCGACGCCGAAACCAGCGACTCAATCCCGCTCGCAACTCCTGGGACGGTGCTCTTCGACAGGTTCTGCGCGTCTTTTTTCGCGATCAGGTACTCCCGTTCCGCGGCCGCAAGCTCGGGGCTATAAATCGTGAACAGCGGTTGTCCTCTGCGGACGTATTGATAGGTGGCGTCGGCAAAAACTTTTTCGATGTACCCGGCGAATCGCGTCTGCACATACGACAGTTGCGTTTCATCGACCGCCACATTTCCGGTGGTTCGGATCTCATCCGACACGGGCCTTCTCGCGACCGCACCAAACTCTACGCCGATGGTCTGGAGCCGCTCTGGAGAGAGCTGCAGAGGCGCCAGTGGAGTTTCCATCGGAGCCGCCGTCATCGCGCGACCATCCTTGGTTGACGCAGGCGGAGCTTCCGCTGGGGACTCTGGAGCGCGCGTTGTGCGCGGGGTACGTTCATAGCTCCAGACGCCGACGACCAATCCGGCAAGCAGTAGGTTTGCTGTCAGTGCTATGTAAAACGCTTTTCGATAGTTCTTCATCGCGTTTCCTCGTGTGCTGCAATCTAGTGCAGCGACAATCCTGTGATCTCTTCGATTTGCGCCACCGCTGTTTCGTGTTGCGAAAGCGTCTGCCAGTACTCTTCATCGACTTTCAACACATCTAAAAACGACGCTAGCAGCGCTTGAAAGTCCTCACGATCCGACTCGTAAGCCGCCAGACCAGCTTGAAACTCCGCCTGCGCTTGCGGCTGCAGCCCCTGCCGGTAAATTTTCAACAGGTCGGACAATCTCGTCTGCGTGGCGTAGTCCTCGCGAAGCGCGGCGGCAATTCCTTGTTTTTCCGCTACGAGTTCGTCTTGCGCTCGTGCCCGATCCGCTTCGGCCTCGGCCAACTCCTTTTGTTGCCGGCGTCCGCGATAGATCGGAAGGCGCACGCCGAAAGTGAGCGCGTAATGCGCCCGGTATTCAAAAGGGTCAGTGCGGAGCCACATGTAGGTGATGTTGAAATCGGGATCGAAATCCTTGTGCGCCAGATTCACTTCAAGCCCGGATTTCTCCACCATTTTCTGTGTTTCGGATATTTCGGGGTTAGTTCTGGCAGCCGCGTCGAGCAATTGCGAGTAGTCATACGGAATCGGGGTCTGTGTAAGTTCGCTCACGACGACATCGGCGGAGGATTGCGGGCGATTGAGAAGCTCCTTTAATTTCGCCTCGGTCGTGTCGGATTGAAGCTGCGTGGTCGTGATCTCTTGCAGCAGACGCGTTTGCTGGAGTTGCGCTTGCAGAACGTCTTGCTGGCTTGCCAAGCCGGAGCGATAGCGCGATTCGGCGGCCTTCTCGACCTCCGCGAGCAATTCGCCGTCTCCATGCAAAATGGAAAGCTTCGTTGCGAGATAGCCCAGCTCGAAATACTCGGTCTTCACTTGGGCGAGAATTGCCCGGCGCACGGACTCGTACGCCTGCTGCTGTACGTCGGCTTCTTTTTGCGCGATCTGACCGCGTAATCGCAGTTTGCCAGGAAAAGGAATGTCTTGCGAAAAGCCGAGGCCGATGTCGGCCATCTCGGTGTTTGAATAACCTGAGAACGGTCGCGGGCTGCCGACGTTTACCTGCTGAAGCATTACTTCAGGATCAGGCAGCGTCGAGACTTGCGACGGGACCTGCTGAGCGGAATGCCAATTCTGCCCGGCCGCTTGAATTTGCGGATTGTTTCTCTCAGCCTGCGCGAGCAAGTCCGAAAGCTTGGCGGGCGATGCCGGCGCGTGAGAATCCTGTGCGCGAGCAAGATGTACCGCGCACACTAACAGAAGACCTACGAAGATCGCTGTATGGCGGAGCTTCATTCGCTGTCCTTTCGGGTTCCGCATGGCGCCTCGGAAAACCCACTTCCCACACCTGGGCCAACAACACGCGAGAAGACACAGTCGCACATGCCTCGGAGCCGATTGGGGACAGCTAGATTAGAAACGTACAGAGAAGCGATTGCAGTGGTGGTGGAGAAGTGCCTTGAATCGAAGGTTGCGGGTCTGGGGCGCGAGCGGCGAGAATGGCGTCCCGCTCGACAGCAGTGCGGACCACAACCTGCTGGAGAAGAGGGCCTGGATCAGCGTGCTGCGAAACCTGTAGTGGCGCCCTCAGGAACGTACACGCCACTCGGCACGCAGCTGTCGTATCGTTGCTGCTCTCGCCTACGCGATTCTGTAAGCCGACAAGAAATCCTAGACTCTGACAGCATGGCATTTGGCCGGATCGCGCGCACACCAAACCGCACAAAACATCTGGGGCGACCCCAAGGCCTACTACGCTCAGTGCCAAAGCCAAAATCAGCGAACGTCGAAACATATTTCCAACCGAGGCGGACGGTCCGATCAGCGATTGATTATAGTCCCTATACATCGCCTCGTGTTCTTAAATACCACACTCGGATGCGATGCGATGTGACCCGGGTCACATGGATCTGTAGACCGCCCCCAGATTCGCGTTCAAGGTGAGAGTCTGGCACCGAAATTCGAAATGTACGGCTATGGCAAGCACGAAGACGCCGCGAGCGTACCAGCAACCCGCGTTCGCGCATCACCCGCAGGACGCGTTTGCGATTCACCGGAAGGTTTTCTTTTCTGCGCAGCCACCAAGCCACGCGGCGATATCCGTACGCGGGTTTTTCCCCGCACGCCACGACGATCTGTTCGTCGTAGGTGCGGTCGGCCCGGCTGCCTCGTGGTTTCTTCCGGTAGTACGGACTCGATCGGCTGATGGCCAGAGTTGCCGCTACCAAAGTGGCCGTGTAGCCCTCGCTCACCATCTCTCGTGCCAGGGAGTGAACTGCACCGCAGCTCACTCCCCCACGACGTTTTTTAGGATTTCGATCTCCAGAGACTTCCGCCCCAGCGTTCTCTCCAACTGCCGGATGCGATGGTCCTTTTCGGTTTCGGCCGCGGCAGCGCTTCTCCCCCAAGCGCTGCCTTGGCTCCCTGCTCGGCTTCATCCTTTTAGCGATAGAACAGATTCGGAGCGATCCCGTGACGCCGACACGTCTCCGAGGCGTTCCCGCTCTTGATGCCTTCCTGCACGATCTGCCACTTCTCTTCCGGGGATCGATCTACGCGTGGTTTCCTGCCCATCTTGCCTCCTGTTTGGAGGCCCTGATCTTACCGAACTAAGGTGTCCAGTTTTAGCGGGGAGCCTTACACGCCTCTGGTGTCGCGTACGAGCAAACGCGTCACTTATCTCGCCCTTGAATTGGACCGAAGCTGGACCGGAAACTCGTCAAATTCTCAGATCGAGGCGCCCAAACCCAACCTCAACGCTTGAAAGCTTTGAGTTACGGCCCAGTTGTGACATGGAGGAGCCCAGCGAACAATGGGCAGCGGGTACAGGTTGGACGGAGATATGCTACTGATCGCGATAGCGATCGAAAAAATCGAACACGGCCGGAAGCACCAGTGGCACCATCCCGCCATGGTCGGCGTCCACTTGCATGTATTCCAGATTGAAGTTGTTGGCGATCATCCAGTCACGCATCGCGTAACTTCCCTTTACAGAAGGCAGAGCCAGAGTTCCTTCAGACATCATGATGGGCATCGGTTTAATGCGGTACCAGGGGTAGTTCGATTCGTCGACGAAGGGCCCGGACATCGGAGCGATGGCTCGCCACAACTGAGAGTATTTCGCTCCTAAGTACCAAGTTCCACCCGACCCCATCGAATGCCCCATCAAAAACATCGACATCTGGTCGATGGGATATTCATTCAACACAATCTCGAGGACGTTGATGACATCCTTTTCACTCAGCTGCAGCGTTCTCTCGTCTTGAGGGGTTACCGCAGTCCTTTGCTTGGCAAAGACAGCTTCGGGCTGACCGAAAACCGCGGGAAGTTTGAGCGGAGTGCCGTAGGCGCCAAACCGGTTGTAGCCCAGCGGCGAGACAAGCACGTAGCCGTGTTGCTCGGCCAATTTCAAAAGCTGCTTATTGTGGCCATCGAGGTAGCGGTTTTCGTCCGAACCCGCTCCGTGAAGCATTACGATGAGAGGCAGGCTCGAATGGCCGTCCCAAGTGGTTGGGACGTAAATGCGATACGGCATGTCCATACCAGCATCTGGAAAGTTGTACATGCGATGTTGGTCGCCTTTAGCGCGCCACTGCGGATTGCCGGGAACCGCCTCCTTTTTCGCCAATTCCTGCGAATCGCGGAGTTGCTTCTCCGCATCG
>Ga0307374_10003181_pt1 | contig 28295 bp, 23 predicted proteins | sample OX3MG_FD_202532 | JGI IMG/M metagenome (GOLD analysis project Ga0307374, IMG submission 202532) | Soil microbial communities from Risofladan, Vaasa, Finland - OX-3 | ecosystem: Environmental > Terrestrial > Soil > Coastal area > Acid sulfate soil | place: Finland: Risofladan, Vaasa | collected... | reverse complement strand
GGCCTGGATGACTTGGCAGCCTCCGTGCGGTCGGCGACAATTTCCCTCGTCCCGGCTCGAAGTGACGAACCACCGTTCAACGCGCATCTGACCATCGCGAGCTCGAAGCGCGAACGCCCTGATGTATCAGCCCGGGCCGCTCTGGCCGGCGTCCCCTTGGCCGCGGGATTCGAAGTCGGATCCTTCGACCTGGTGTCGTCGCAGCACTCCACCGGGGGTCGCCTGTACACCACGTTGGCCAGGGTGTCCCTCCCTGGGTGATCCGGCATCCGTCGACCGCCCCGGTGACGGCCAGTTGTTCCTCGACCCCAAGAGGCGGCCGGCCGTCGAGGGTTAGAGTTCGCCATGAGCAAAATCCTCAGCCCGTCTCCGATTCTCGAGTCCTTCGTGAGGAACGCCAGAGAGGAATTCCCACCGGAGGAGGCAACCAAGCTGGACGCCTATACCGAGGCGATCACCCGTTCGACGTCACAGGCCGACACCGAACGGGCCCGGCGGTGCTTCCTCTGGGCCCTCGAGATCTCCGATGACAAGCAGCAATCCCATCCACGGTGGCAGGAGATCAAGGAGCTCCACCAGGAGTGGAAGGACACCTGGTTCGGCCTCGAGTTCGGCATCCGGGGGTCGCAGGGTGCGCCGTATTCCCCGGGGGAGGACGTCCACATCCAGTGGGTGGAGGATGCCGTGCGAGTGGCCAAGACGCTCGGTGAGGAGGACGGGTGGGACAAATCGCCGTGGGAAGCGCTTCTGGCTCAGCTCATCGAGATGGGTGAGAGCTGAGGATACTCAGCGGACCTCGTACCATTCGTATCGGAGGCGACTGCCGTCGAGCGCACCCTTGCCGACCGCCTGCACCGCGTTGAGCCATCCGTACCGGGGGTCGGCGGTCTCGAACCTCGGTGCCACGTAGATCGGCGAGTTCCCGGGTCCGGCGCTGAGGTCGGTTCGTCCGTGATACTGGACGAGGACGATGGCGCCGTCGTGGGTCTCGATGGTGCAACGCACATCAATGGTCCCGACCGTTCCGGAGACGGTGACCCAGTCGGCGCCAGCTCGACCGAGCATGGTGCCCTGCAAGCGGTCACCCTCGACCGTCAGTTCGAGGACCTCATAGATGAGCCGGAGCCCGGCGGGTCCCTCGCCGACCATGATCGGCTCGGCCAACGTCACATCCAGCGCGCACAGGGGAACCAGTTCGAGTGTCACCTTCGGAGGGTATCTCGAATCCGGGCAATTCGACGGTCCGGAATGCGATGCTTTCGGCCGGAAGGACGGCTCGCGGAGCCGGCTCGGCTACCGCCCGGTCCACACCGGCGGCCGCTTCTCGGCGAAGGCCTTCGGCCCTTCCTTGGCGTCCTGGCTCCCGAACACCTCGCCGGCCAGCTCCGACTCGATCCGGTAGGCCTCTTTCATGTCGGTGGCCAGTCCCCGCAGGACCGACTCCTTGGTCTTGCGCACGGCCAGCGGGCCGTTGGCGGTGATCCGCCGGGCGAAGTCGTCGGCCCGCGCCATCAGCTGGTCGGCGGTGGTGACCTCGTTGAGCAGGCCCATCTCGAATGCCTTGTCGGCCCCGATCCGGTCGGCACACAGCAGGAATTCCATCGCGGCCGGGAAGGGGATCTGGCGGGGGAGCCGGACCGTGGTCCCACCACCGGCGAACAGCCCGCGCTTGGGCTCGAGCACCCCGAAGGTGGCGGTGTCGACCGCCACCCGGATGTCGCAGCCGCCGAGCATCTCCATGCCGCCGGCCACGCAGGTCCCGTTGACGGCGGCGATGATCGGCTTGTAGAGCTTGACCCCCCGCAGCACCGCCTTCATGCCGTCGTCGAGGCGATAGCCCCCGATGGTGTCGACCCCGCCGGAGGCGATCTTCTTCTGGTGCTCGGTGATCTGGGGGATGTAGGTCTTCAGATCGGCACCCACCAGAAACGAGTCCTTGACCCCGGTGATGATCGCCACCCAGGCATCCTCGTCCTCCCCGAAGCGGTCCCAGGCGCTGCGGAGCTGGAAGAAATGCTCCATGTCCATGGCGTTCTTCGCCTCGGGCCTATCGATGGTGATGAGGGCGACGTGGTGGTCGTCGACCTGGTAGTGGATGGGCACCGTCAGTCGTCGGGGGAGCTCTTGGTGGCGAAGTTCTTCAGGTCGGTTGCGGTGGTCCCCTTGGGTCGAGCCTTGCCGGTCCGGGCCATCATGCTGACATCGACGTCGGTGGCCTCCGCCCGGAGGGCCCCGACCGTGCACTGCTCCCGGGGACGAACCGCAAACGGGTCGAACTTGAAATGGCGCATGGCGTTCAGGTGGGTGATCTTGTTGATTTCGTCATCGGGCACATCGGCCAGGTACTTCATCGCCATCTCCGGAGCGTGCGGCCAGGTGGAGTCGGAGTGCGGGTAGTCGCACTCCCAGGTGATGTTGTCCATGTTCAGGTACTGCCGGTTGGCCACCCCGAAGGCGTCATCGATGAAGCAGGTGATGACCCGTTCCTTGAACACCTGGCTGGGGAGCAGGTCGCCGAAGTCCTGACCGGTCCAGGCATGGTGGTGCTCGTAGACGTAGTCGACCCGCTCCAACAGGTAGGGGATCCAACCGATCCCACCTTCGGAGAGAGCGATCCGGAGGTCGGGGAATTTCCGCAGTACCGGTGACCACAGCAGATCGGCCGCCGCCTGCACGATGTTCATGGGCTGGAGGGAGATGAGCACGTCGATCGGGGCCTCGACCGAGGTGATCACCAGCTGCGACGAGGATCCGATGTGCATGCAGACGATGGTCCCCTCGTCGGAACAGGCCTGCCAGAACGGGTCCCAGCTGTCGGAATGGAGGCTGGGCCAGCCCAGCTTCTCCGGGTTCTCCGAGAAGGTCACTGCGTGGCAACCCTTGGTGGCCACCCGCCTGACTTCGGCGGCGGCCAGTTCCGCATCCCAGATGGCGGGCAGGGACAAGGGGATGAACCGTCCGGGGGCGGCGCCGCACCACCCTTCGATGTGCCAGTCGTTGTAGGCCTGGATCATGGCCAGCGCCACGTCCTTGTCCTCGGTGCGGGCGAACAGCTGTCCACAGAACTGCGGGAAGGAGGGAAAGTTCATGGACCCGAGCACACCGTTGGCGTTCATGTCCCGGATCCGCTCGTGGACGTCGAAGCACCCGGGCCGCATGTCGTCGAGCGAGGTGGGCTCGATGCCGTACTCCTCGGGCGGGCGGCCGACCACCGCGTTGAGCCCGATGTTGGGCATCTCGTTCCCGTCGTAGGTCCAGACGTCGGTGCCGTCCGGCTTCTTGATCATCTTGGGCGCCAGGTCCTGGTACTTGGCCGGGAGCCGGCCCTCGAACATGTCGGGTGGCTCGACGATGTGGTCGTCCACGCTCACGAGAATCAGGTCCTCGGCACGCATCAGCATCCTCCCCTTTGAGATCCGCGGCCAGACCGCTGAAGCCTGACGCCGATGTCATGCAGACTACCCATCGCCCGGCCAGCTTGCGATTCAGAGGTCGGCGCGGTTGCCGCCGTTTCCGTCGGGGGCGATCTGCACGGTGCGCCCGATCAGCTCTTCGGATTCGGCGGCTTCCAAACCGGCTGGATCGTTGAGCCGGGCGTAGCACCGGGCCGGGGCGCGGTCCGGGTCGGTCCCCGAGATTGCCTGCAGGTCACAGACCAGCGCCGCCGATTCCGGCGCGCCGTCCCGGCCGTGGACCACCGAATAGGTGGCCACCCGGGCCGGGCCCTCGAACGACTCGATGATCGGCGTCTCCGCCATGGCTCCCTGTGCCGCCACCGCCGCGTCGTCGGGGGGGACCAGCTTCCCCGGCGTGGTCGAATAGGCGGCGAAGACATGCTTGTGCATGTGCATCCCGACGCCGCTGACCAGTCCCAGCGTTCCCGGGTCGGCCCGGAGGGTCTCGACCATGGTGGCCAGTGAATGGGTGAGGTAGTTGCTGCCCGGCCCGCCGTGGTAGGCGAGACCGCCGGTCACCGTGACCGGCCGGTCGGGCCGGGTAGCCGGATCCGGGCTTCGAGCCGAGCCCGGGTCGATGCGGAGCGCATCGAGGGCGAACTCGATCGAGCTGGCGAAACACGAATACAGATCCAGGTGGGCAATGTCGCCTGCCCCGGCACCGGCCCCCTGCAGCGCCGCGGCGCCGGCGGCCTCCATCGCCCCCGACCGCCACAGGTCGGAGCGCTGGGCCACCGCCGGCGGGTCCTCGGCATAGCCCCATCCCCGGAGGTAGACCCGCTGCTCGGTGGGCACCCCCAATGCATCGGCCATGGCGTCGCTGGCCACCAGCACCGCGGCGGCCATGTCCACGTCCATGATCGCGGTCATGAGTTTGGAGTACGGGTAGCCGACCATGCGGTTCTGGGCGGTCGGGCCGATGATCTCCTCCACCCCTCGGACGGTGGGGAACCATGCCCCCGGGTTGGCGGCGGCCACCGCGGTCATCGGGGCGAGGAGGCGGCCGAGCGACCGCCGGTACTCTTCCAGCCCGGCACCGAGATGCGCCCGGTGGGCGTTCTCGAAGAGGGCGAAGGTGAGCCAGGCCTCGAAGATGCTGTGGGTCACCTCTCCCGGGTGGGGGGGTACGTCGAACGGGAACGGGCGTCGCTCCTCGGGCCGGAAGCTCCACGCCGGCTTCCTCCCCTCCTTGGCCAGCCGCCGCTTGGTGGCCAGGGCTTCGGCCCCCACCACCAGGGCCAGATCGAGATCGCCCCGCAGGATGTCCCGGGCCGCATCGGACACCAGGGACTGGGGGACGTTGCCGCCGATCCCCGAGTAGTTGCCCACCTTGGGATCGGCACCCAGCCGCTCGGCCAGGCGGGCGGGAGGATCGTCGTACTGCCAGGCCTGGCAGTAGACGACGTCGAGCCGCTCGAGCCGTTCGATGGCGCCGGGGTGGCCGGTGTCGGCGTCGGCCAGTCTGGCCACCTCCTCCCACATGGCCAACGGCTCCGGGGCACCGTCCGGACCGCACTCCGCCGGATGCCAGGTCCGGCGCCCGACCCCGATCAGACAGGGGGCGCGCCGGTCAGGACGGGTGGGGGAGGCCATGACCGGTCAGGACTGTCGGGCCCGACCCGGCAGTTTGATCGCCCGGTCGGCAATGATGTTCTTCTGGACCTCGGTCGATCCGCCGCCGATGGTCGAGTACCGCTGGAACGAGTAGAGCCGGGTCCATTTGCCCCGGTCCACCGCGTCGGGGCCTCCCCGGCACATCAGACCGGCGGGGCCCAGAAGGTCCACCGCCAACTCGGCCAGGGTCTGGGCCAGCATTGACCACTGGAGCTTGGAGAACGGGACCTCGGGCCAGTTCTTCTCACCCCGCATGACCTTGCTGAGGGCCCGGTAGACGAGCAGGCGGGTCAACTCGATCTCCGTCCAGGCCCGGGCCAGCCGGTCGGCGATCACCGGATCGTCCAACGCATCGGGATTGACGGCCCGGGCCGCCTCCACCATGGCCCGCAGGTCGGCGGCCAGGCTGGTGATCTGGCCGGCGATACCGACCCGCTCGAACCCGAGGGTGCTCATGGCCACCATCCAGCCCTCGCCCTCCCCGCCCAACCGGCAGTCGACCGGGACCTCGACGTCCCGGAAGTAGACCTCGTTGAACATCTCCTCGCCCGACATGTCCCGGATCGGCCGGCATTCCACCCCGGGCGACTCGAGGTCGACGATGAACGCGGTGATGCCTTCGTGCTTGGCCCCCCGCTCGATGGCGGTCGGGTCGGTGCGGAACAGGAACAGCCCCCACTTGGCCAGGTGGGCGGTCGAGATCCAGATCTTCTGGCCGTTCACCACGTAGTGGTCACCGTCGAGGATGGCCATGGTCCGGAGGTTGGCCAGGTCGTTCCCGGCATCCGGCTCGGAGAACCCCTGACACCAGTGGTCGTCGCCGTTGATGATGTTGGGGAGCCAGCGGTTCTTCTGCTCCTCGGTGCCCCATTGGATGAGCATGGGGCCGATCTGCCAGATGCCGTTGGTGTTGTACATCCCCGGCGTCCGGTACTCGGCCATCAACTCGGAGTAGATGAGGCGCTGGACGGCGGTCGTTTCCCGCCCGCCCCACTCGGTCGACCAGTGGACCGCGGCCCATCCGCCCTCGTTCATCAACCGCTGCCACGCCTTGCGGCGTTCCTGGGATGGCACCCCGGCGGCGCGCTGCTCCTCGTCGTCGGTTTCGACCAGAAACCGTTCCAGATGCTCGTCGAGCCAGCCCCGCAACTCGTCACGGAACGCCTCGTCCTCTGGAGCCAGGGAGAAATCCACGGGCCGAAGCCTACCCAACGAGCTACATCGTCAATGGGTGAGACGCGGCGGCAGCGGGTCCGACGGCACGGTCGGCCGCGCCGCCCGGGGTTGGTACCGGGGTGCCAGCAAGTCGCCGCCGGACCCGCCGTCGCCCTTGAATGCGGCCATGACCGGGGAGTGGGACAGCGAGTACCCGCCGATGCACAGGATGAGGAGCGAGAAGGCCTCGAGCGGTCCTCGGGCTCCGGCGGTCTGGAGGTTGTCACCGAAGAGGGCGATGCCGATGGCGATGCTGACCAGAGGGTCGATCAGCACGATGGCGGTCTGCGACGCCCCGATGGGTCCGGCGTGGAAGGCGTTCTGGGTGAGGAACACCGACGCGGCCCCGAAGGTCGCCAGTGCGTAGGTCTGCCAGTGCCAGAAGATGCTCACCCAGTCCACCGCGAAGAAGTGGGAGACCACTTTGGTCATCGCCGCGGTGAAGGCGTAGCCGACGGCGGCCGAGGTGCCGAACATCGAGGCGCGCCACCATCTCGGGCCGCGGAGGGCGAGGACCACGGTGATGACCATCGCCGCCACACACGCCCCGCCCACGATCACCCAATCGAGATTGGCGGGCAGTTGGTTCCCCCCGATCGGCGCCGCGAACACCAAGAACCCGGCCAGACCGACAGATGCCATCGCGATCCCCAGCCAGTCGCGAGCCTCCACCCGGTAGCCGAACCGGGTCGAGAGGATGAAGACCAGGAACAAGATCTCGGTGACCAGGATGGGCTGCACCTGGCTGAGCCGGCCGAAATGCAGGGCCAGTGCCTGGAGGATGAACGACGCGATCATCAGCGCGAACCCGGCCAGCCACACCTTCCGGCGGAGGGCGTGGGCGATCAGGCTCAACCTGAGGGCGTCGCCTGCCTCGGCGTCCTCCACGCCCAAGCGCTGGAGCACACTGATCAGTGCGTTCGAGAAGGCCGCCCCAAGGGCGAGGAAGAAGACCATGGACTTGAACTCAGTGTAGGAGCGCCGATCCTCGGCCGGTGCGGATCCTTCCGCGCCGCGTTTCCCGGTCGGCTCGGAGGCGCGGGTCTACACTGACGAATCTGTCAGGGTCGGATCGCCGCCGGTGGGAGGTAGTTGCCGCCGGACGTTGCAGGAAGGTTGGGCACGCAGAGACGATGGACTTCACCTACGACGCCGAACAAGAGGCGCTCCGGGATGTCGCCCGGCAGGCCATGGACCGCGAAGTCGGGGGCGCCCGGTTGCGGGAGATGGCCGATGACCCCGATGGCATCGACCCCGACCTCTGGACCACGCTGGTCGAGCTGGGTTGGACCGGACTGGTCATCCCCGAGGCCTTCGGCGGTGCCGGGGCCGGCCTGTCCCACCTGTGCATCGTCTTGACCGAGACCGGACGGGTGCCGTTGCCGGGGCCCTTCTTCTCGTCGGCGGTGATGGCCACCCTGGCGGCCCGGGCGCTCGGAGCCGACCATCTGCTCTCGGACCTGGCCTCCGGTCGGACCCGGGGGACCGTGGCCCTCCATGAGTTCGGTCACGGAGACCCGCTGGGCAACCTGCGTACCCGGGCCCGACGGAGAGGCGCGGTCTGGGTCCTGGATGGCCTGAAGCCGTTGGTCCTCGACGGCCATACCGCCGACTGGGCCATCGTGGTGGCCGGCACCGAGGAGGGACGGCGCTCCTTTCTGGTCGAGAAGCCGGATGCAGAACCGGTCCCGACCCTCGACCCGACCCGGAAGGTCGGACGGCTGGAGTTGCACGATCGACCGTGCCTGCCCCTCGGCCCGCCCGGCAACCAGGCGTCGATCTGGCACCGGGTGCTGGACGACATCTCGGTGGGGCTGGCCGCCGAAACCCTCGGGACCGCGGACCGGGCGTTGCAGTTGGCCATCGGCTACACCACCGAGCGGGTGGTGTTCGATCAACCGGTGGCATCGTTTCAGGTGGTGAAGCACAAGATCGTCGACATGTTCCACCAGATCGAGATGGCCCGGGTGGCGGTGCAGTTCGCGGCCTGGGCCTCCGATGCCGAGGACCCGCAGCGCCAACGGGCCGCGGCCATGGCCGCCGGCTACACCGCCGAAGCGGCGGTGAAGGTGACCGGGGAGGACATTCAGCTGCACGGCGGGGTGGGCTTCACCTGGGCCAACGATGCCCACTTCCTGTTCAAGCGGGCCAAGCAGAACGACGTGCTGATGGGTGGGCACGCCAGTCAGCGCAAGCGCTTGGCGGCGATGTTGCTCGACACCGTCTGACCGGTGACCGATCCCGAGTCCGGCGGTGAACGGGCACGTTTCGTCCGCCGGCTGCCCAAGGCCGAGCTCCACCTCCACATCGAAGGGACCCTCGAACCGGAGATGATGTTCGCGCTGGCCGCCCGCAACCGGGTCGCCCTGCCCTACCCGGACGTCGAGGCCGTCCGGCGGGCGTACGTCTTCGACGATCTCCAGTCGTTCCTCGACCTCTACTACGCCGGATGCGCGGTCCTCGTCACCGAGCAGGACTTCTACGAGCTGACCGCCGCCTACCTCGCGCAGGCCGCCGCCCAGGGCGTCGCCCACGCCGAGATCTTCTTCGATCCGCAGACCCACACCGACCGGGGGATCACCTTGGGCACTGTGGTTGGTGGCATCAGCCGGGCCCTCGAGGACGGGCAGCGCCGGTGGGGCATCACCTGGCGCCTCATCTTGTGCTTCCTCCGGCATCTGAGCGCGGATGCCGCCATGACGACACTGGAGGAGGCGCTCGACTACCGCGAGGTGATCGCCGCGGTCGGCCTCGACTCTTCTGAGCTCGGGCATCCTCCGTCGGCGTTCGAAGCGGTATTTCGACGGGCGAAGGATGAGGGTTTCCTGGCCGTGGCCCACGCCGGCGAAGAGGGTCCTCCCGGCTACATCTGGGAGGCGCTGGATCTGCTCGATGCCCGCCGCATCGACCACGGGGTGCGCTGCTCGGAAGACCCAGACCTGATGGAGCGGCTGCTGGCCGACCAGGTCCCCCTGACCGTCTGCCCCCTGTCCAACGTCAAGCTCGGCGTCTTTCCCGACCTCGCCCACCACAATCTGGCCACCCTGCTTCGCTACGGGCTACGGGTCACGGTCAACTCCGACGATCCGGCCTACTTCGGAGGCTATGTCGCCGACAACATGGTGGCGGTGGCCGATGCCCTCGATCTCGACGACGACGAGATCGTCCAGTTGGCCCGCAACTCGTTCCTCGCCTCATTTCTGGGCGAGACCGAAAAGCTCGAGCACCTGGCGGCGGTCGACCTCGTCGTCGGCTCGGGCGGGACGCGCCAGCGCCGCGACCGGTGAGGTTCGCCTCCTTTGGCCCATCCCATGTGAGAAGGTTGTGCCGATGCCGAACGCTGAATACATGGGTGATCGTTGAAGCATCCCCGTGTTTTTCATCTGGCGATGGAATGGTTCTCGGATGACTACCCCACTGCAACTATCCAAGACCGTCCCGCCGGTTGGAAGGCCAAGTAGCATCGGCATCGGCGCAGTTGCTATGGGAAAGTAGGGGGCAACATGCACTCGGACATGGTCGACCAGGTGATCGAGGTGGCCAACAAGGTCGTGGCCTCTGGAGCGGTATCGGCCAACGGTCACGGCAACGTCAGTCTGCGTGTGGCCGGTGAAGATGAGATGTACTTCACCGGCGGGCCTTCATTGCGCAACCACCGACCTGAGGCCGTGGCCCGGGTCGGCCTCGACGGCACCCTCCGGGAGGGCCAGCTTCCCCCTATCCAGGCGGCGGTGGTCGCCATGCACACGGCCATGTACGCCGATCAGACTGACGTCGGTTGCGTAATCCATACCCACTCACCGTTTGCCACGGCTTATGCCGTTGCCCACCGGCCCATCGGCTGCTGGATCGAGGCCTTGGCCATGTTCGGCCTGCCCGACGGCGTGCCGGTGGCAAGCTATGGGCCCCGGGGGTCTGAGCAGGCGGTTGCGAACATCCGAGCCGCCGTCGTGCCGGGCGTGCCTGCGGTTCTCTTGGCCAATCATGGTGTGTTGGTGTTCCACCGGACGCCCGATCTCGCCATCATGGTCGGCGGGGTCGTGGAGGAGGCCGCTCAGGCCGGTATCAATACTGCCGGTCTCGGTGGTGCGGTGGAGATCCCTGCCGACATGAAAGCTGCCGCGCTTCAGAGGGCCATGGCGTTCGAGCAGAAGGGAATCGCCCCGGTATGAGTGCTCCCGTCCGGGTCGTCAGGTAGAGCGAGACGACTCAGGTGGAGCAATGGCCTGCCGACGGCGGGACGTCGAGCGCCGGGTTGGCACCGAAGAAGCCCACCGGTAGCAGGTGGAACCCGCAGTACTCCACCGGCATGACCGGCCAGTCCTCCGGTCGGGGCACGTGGGTGACCCCGAACGTGTGCCAGGCGACGATCTCGGTATCGGTGAGTGGCCGGTCCGCCGCCGTCCACAGGGGCAGCCCGTCGCCGCCGGGATGTTGGTTGGGATAGTCGCCCGCACCCCGCTTCTCGTCGGGTTCGTACTGGGTGACCCATAGGTTGTACCGGGCGAATCCGGCCCGCTGTCCGACGCTGGATTCCGGGAGGGCCAGCAACGTCGGCGTGGAGCCGGGGACCAGCTTGTAGGCGACCGGTTGGCCGAGCCGGTTGAAGACGTCGGGGTTGACGAACTTCCAGTAGCGGCTGGCCGCGGCGTCGATGTTGCGCCGGGCCTGCAGTTCGGATTCGAGCCGGGTGGCCACCGGAATGAAGGCGTTGGCGCGGGGATTGGCCTCCCCGGCGGGCAGCGCCGAGCAGGAGACCTCGAAGACCTCGTTGACCGGCCCGTCCACCTCCATGTCGAGCCGGGCACAGAACAGGTGCTGGTGCACGGGCGCGGCCAGGCCGGGAGCCACGACGGTGGCGAACGGTGTCGGCTCCCCGGGGCTCACCGCCTGGGTGGACATGATGCCGGTCAACTTCACCTCGAGCTGGATGGTGCCGTCGAGGTAGAAGTACCAGTAGAAGCCGTATTCGTAATTGCCCACGGTGGCGATGGACGACACCACCAGACGCCGCGAGCGCCGCACCTCGGTGCGCCCGGTGTGCATGTCCTGGTGCTTCCAGAGGATGCCGTAGTCCTCCTCGTGGATGCAGATGGCATTCGAGATCACATAGGGCTTCCCCTGTTCGGTGGCCAGGGTGGCGTCGAGGTAGGCGATCTCGCCCAGGCAGTCGCAACCCAGGGTGAGGGAGTTGGCCATCCGCCCGAGTCCCCACTCGCCGACGTCGAAGGCGTTCTTCCAGCCATGCAGGTCGCCGGGGTCGCCGTACGGGACCACCATCTCGGTGATGGAGGCCCGGTGCAGGATCGGGCGAAGTTGTCCTCCGTCCCGGTAGCCGACGGTGTGCAGCACCAGACCGTCGTGGGGGTCCATCGACACCCGCAACGACCAGCGTTGCCACGTGATGAGGTTCGACTCGATGGTGAAGCTCGGGCCTTCGGGTTGGACGATCTCCAATGGCCGCAGGTCGTCACGCAGCGGTTGGTGGTCCTCGGGGTAATAGCTGCCGGTCTCTTCCGGGAGCGGGACGACGCCGTAGTCGAGCACTTCGAGGACCTCACCGCGGGCGGCGTCCACGCTGGCCACCACCCCTTCGATGGGACGGGCATACCCGTTGTCGCCGGGAGCCTCCCGGTAATAGGAGAGACAGCGGGCGATGCGTTTGCCCTCCTCGGCGGCACTCCCGAAGTTGCCGGTGGGCCAGGGGTCGATCTGCACCTTGTCGAAGTCGGAGATGCCGCGCCGCCCCATGGCCTGCTGCCACGCCGGGTCGGCCTTCAGGGCGTCGATGGCCAGCATCGACTCCTCGAACAACAGGGCCGGGCGCACATCGGAGCGCACCTGCCACGAGACGATCTCCGCGGCCGGAAGCGAGACGACGGCTTCGATGACCGTGCTCTCGGGCCCGGGCACGATCACCAACCGCACCCGGCGCTCGGCCTGATCGCCCGGCCGGTACGCGGAGAGCTGGGCCTTCGGCGGATCTTCCAGGGTGATGGTGGCGAAACGGGCGACGTCGTCGAGCCGGCCGCTCTCCCGCACCACCCGCACTGCGGTGCGGATCTCTTCGGCGGTGAGGGATTCGAGCGGGTGGCTCACGCTGTGAATCGGCAGTGCCGCCGCCGGCTCATCCTCGGCGGTCCTTGTCGGCAGCCGGAATCAGCGCAGCGGCAGGACCGCTGGTACCGAGAGACTCGACCAGATGGTCCACCACCGCCAGCGTCGCCGCCCGCTTGCCGGTGGTCAGCACGTACATGGTGGCCTCGGTCAGCGCGCCGAACAACACCCGGGCCAGGGCATCGGGATCGACCTGGACGATTTCGCCGCGAGCCATGCCATCGACCAGGACTCCTCGGAGGAGGGCCACTGCGTCGAGCCCGTCGGCCACCGTGCCGGAGTCGAGCTCCGGAACGGTCCAGGCGTCGCGTAGGAAGAACTGCGCCTCGCCCAGGTTGGTGAGGGTACCGACAAACACCTCCAGCGCCCGGCGGATACTGGTGACGGTGTCGGCATCGGGGTCGAGGGCGGCCAACCCGTCGCGGGTGAGGCGGTCGTAGAGCTGGTGGAGCAGGTCCCGGCCGATGTCGGCCTTGTCGGTGAACCAGTAGTAGACGGCCCCCTTGGTGACTCCGGCGGCGGCGGCGATATCCTCGACGCTCACCGCGTGGTAGCCGCGGCTGGCGAACTCGGAGAGGGCGACGGCGAGGATCCGCTCCCGGGTCTCTTGTCCACGCGGTTGGCGACGACTCACGAAGTGCCCGCCTCCCCCCGTTGCATGTCCACAGCTAGATACTTCCATGTTATGAGAATCGTACGCTACGTATGTAAATCCTACGGTAGATCAGAACCTGGCTCGAACCGTCCCCGGGGTCGATCAGGGGATCGAGGACGACGGGTGCCGGTCTCGAGACGGTGACTCCTCCTCCGCCGGCAGCGCCGCCCGACCTCCATGGCCACCAGGTGTCCCGGGACCGACTGGGATGACTGCGCACCGGCCGCCTTTCGGATGGGGGTGGAGCGATGATCGCGCCGGTGCGGTTTCGGTGCCGAAGTTGTAGCGTCGCCGACCATGAACGAACCCGACACTGCAGCCGAACGCGGGGTCACCGCTCATGCCCGGCGGGATCCCGACCGGCCGGCGATGGTGATGGGCGAGACCGTCTTCACCTACGGGGACCTCGATGGCCGGGCACGTCGGTTGGCCACCGTGCTGGGTGAGCTCGGCGCCGGACCGGGTCGGCCGGTGGCCACGGTGCTTCCCAACGGGATCGAGCCGTTCGAGGTCGCCACCGCCGCAGCCATGCTCGGCGCGCCGTACCTGCCGATCAACTGGCACCTCAAGGCCGCGGAGCTGGCCTACATCCTGGCCGACGCCGACGTGGCGGTAGTGGTTGGCCACACTGAGTTGAAGGACGAACTGGTGTCGGCCTTGGCCACCCCCGGGCACACCTGCGGATCGTTGGTGGTGGGCGACGACTACGAACGGGCCATCGAGGCGGCGTCACCGCTTCCCGGCGGCGACAGCGGCCCCGGCCCCGAGCTGATGTTCTACACGTCGGGAACCACCTCCCGCCCGAAGGGGGTTGTCCACGGCAACCTGGCCACCGACGCCGGTCGCCACCGGGGGATGGAAGGCCAGGTGCAGCTCTGGTCCTGGACTCCCGACGACGTCTACGTGATGAGTGGTCCGGCCTATCACGCCTCCCACGCCGGCTGGGCCCTCTGCGCTCTCTACATCGGCGCCACCACCGTCATCACCGACCGATTCGAGGCCCGGTCGTTCCTGGCCGAGATCAGCCGATGGCGGGGGACCCGGTCGTTCATGGTGCCGGCCCACTTCATCCGCATCCTCGAGCTGCCCGAAGACGAGCGCGCCGCGCTCGACGTCTCCAGCCTGTCGCTGATCGTCCACGCCGCCGCCCCCTGCCCGATCGTGGTCAAGACCAGGATGATGGAGGCGTTCCCCCACACCGAGATCCACGAGTTGTACGGAGCCAGCGAGGGGGGCGCGACCCGGATCTCGCCGCAAGAGTGGCGTGACCATCCGGGCAGCGTCGGCCTCCCGTGGCCCGGGGTGGAGATCCGGATCCTCGACGAGGACGGCAACCCGGTGGCCGCCGGCAAGCCCGGCCGGGTCTACATCCGTCCTCCCGGCGGTATCCGCTTCAGCTATCGCAACGACGACCAGGCGACCTCCCAGGCCTGGCGGGACGACGCCTTCACGGTGGGGGACATCGGCCACCTCGACCTCGACGGGTACCTCACCATCACCGACCGGGTGTCGGACATGGTGCTGTGGGGCGGGGTCAACATCGCCCCCCGGGAGATCGAGGAGGTGCTCTACCAGCACCCGGAGGTGGTCGATTGCGCGGTGTTCGGCATCCCCGACGAGCGCGACGGCGAGCGGCTGAAGGCGATGGTGCAGCTCCGCCACCCGGTGGAGACCGACGAGCTGGCCCGGTTCGTGCGGGACCGCCTGGCCGGCTACAAGGTCCCCCACGTCTGGGAGACCACCGAGGAGCTGCCCCGGGACCAGAACGGGAAGGTGTTGAAACGGCTGCTCCGCCAGGCCCACCAACCCACCGGGTGAGCCCCCGAGCCTGAGGGCCCTCACCCCTGGCCCGGGGTGTGAACGGTCCATACCCGAGGCGCAGCATCCCATACTGGTAGAACGGGTTACATACGGTTAGTATGTTCATATCCGCCAGGGGGCTCGGATCGCCTTGGAACGGACACCGACAGGAGGACGACCTTGAGCGTGTCGCTGGAAGAGACGGTGGGCGACCCGGTTGCCTTCGACCCCTTCGAATTGCAGGACACCGTCACCGGGAACATCCGGGACCCCTACCCGCAGATGGCCGAGCTCCGGCGACAGGGGGCGGTCCACGTGGGGCCGATCAGCTTCACCGGAGGCGACGCGATTGCCGACGCGCCGATCAGCGATCGGCCGATGCCGGTGTCGGTCTTCGGCCATGACGAAGTGGTCACCGTGCTCCGGGATGACCGGACCTATTCCTCCACCGTCTACGAGGGGATCATGGGCATGGTGATGGGCCGGACCATCCTCCAGATGGACGCCCCCAATCACAAGGTGCAACGGGCGCTGGTCTCACCCGCCTTCCGCTCCAGGGTCTTGGAGCGTTGGGAAGGAGAGCTGGTCCGCTCGGTGGTCGACGACCTGATCGACAAGTTCGCCGGTCGGGGCCACGCCGATCTGGTGCGGGAGTTGAACTTCGGGTTCCCGGTACAGGTCATCTCCCGCATCCTGGGTCTGCCGATGGCCGACTACCCGCAGTTCCAGGCCTGGACGGTCAAGTTGATCAGCGTGGCCGCCAATTGGGATCGGGCCATTCTGGCGTCGGCGGAGCTGGGGGAGTACCTCACCGAGGTGATCAACCAACGACGCCTCCAGCCGGCTGACGATCTCATCAGCGATCTGGTGGTGGCCGAGGTCGACGGGGAACGCCTGGAGGACGAGGACATCCTGGCCTTTCTCAAGCTGCTGCTCCCCGCCGGGGTGGAGACCACCTATCGGGCCACCGGCAACGTGCTGTTCGGCTTGCTGCAGCGTCCCGAGCAGCTCGATGCGCTCCGGGCCGACCGCTCCCTGTTCGCCCAGGCGTTCGAGGAGTCGCTCCGATGGGAACCACCGGTCACGGTGATCCTGCGCCGCACCCTGGCTGACACCGAGCTCGGCGGTGTGGCGATCCCGGCCGACACCGATGTCGGGTTGTTCCTGGGCGGGGCCAACCGGGACGATCGGCGCTATGACGACCCGGACACCTTCGACATCTTTCGCCAGGCGCAGCAGCATGTCGGGTTCGGGTTCGGCGTCCACATGTGTCTGGGCATGCACCTGGCCCGGATGGAAGCCCGGGTGGCGGTGAACGCCCTCCTCGACCGGTTCGATGACATCCGATTCGATGCCGACGCCGACGATGATGCCCACATTCACGGTATGGCCTTCCGGTCACCGACCTCGTTGCCGGTCACCTTTTCGCCGCGCTGAGCGCCGGCCGGTCGGCCCGGCACCGGTCGACCTGATCCACATCCACCTCCCTCCGGGCGAGCCGCACCCGTGCGGAAGCGGCCCTCAGATGAGAGGATTGCCGCCTTGAAACTCCAGATCGCCATCGACCGCGACAAGTGCATGGGCTCCGGGAACTGCATGTTCTGGGCCCCGGGGGCCTTCGACCTCGACGACGACGGCATCTCCGTGTTCCTCGATCCTGACGACGCCGACGAACGTCAGCTGTTCCTGGCCCGGGATGGATGCCCGACCCGGGCCATATCCCTCTGGCGGGACGGCGCCGAGGCGGTTCCGGAGTGATCCGGCCGCCGCGGTGACGTGGCCTGCTCCTGATCGACGACGTCGAAAGGTCCGACCGTGCCGATAGCCATCTCCGAGGAACACCAGACGCTGGGTCGCACGGTGCGCCGCTGGCTCGACAGCCACTGCCCTCCGACCGTGCCCCGGGCGCTGCTCGACGCCGAGGACGAGGAACTGCAGCCGGTATGGAAGGAGTTCGCCTCCCAGGGCTGGCTCGGGATCCACATCCCCGAGCAATGGGGTGGCCAGGGGTACGGCCTGCTCGAGTTGGCGGTGATCCTCGAGGAGACCGGTTGGTCTCTTCTCCCCGGTCCCCTCCTCCCCACCGCCCTCACCTCGGCCCTGGTCGCGGAGGCGGGCACCCCGGAGCAGGCCGCCGCCCTGCTGCCGGGACTGGTCGACGGGAGCGTGACCGCCGCGGTCCATCTCGGCTCGTCCGGGTTCGACATCGCCCGGCGGGAAGACGACGGGACCATCGAGCTCTCCGGCGAGCTCCGGCCGGTGCTGGGTGCCTCCATCGCGTCGATGGTGCTGGTCCCGGCCCGGGACGGCGACGGCACGGTTATCTGGTGCCTGCTCGACGTCGGTCGTTCCGGCGACGGCGTGCAGGTGCAGCCGCTGGCCAGCCTCGACCCGACCCGAAGGGTCGGTCGGGTGGAGGCGGGAGGCGTGAGCGTCGATCCCAGCCGCCAGTTTCCTTCGCTCACCACGGCGCGGGTCCGCCAGGTGGCAGTGTCCATGGCCGCGGCCGAGCACGCCGGCGGTGCCCGCTGGTGTCTCGAGACGGCATCGGAGTATGCCAAGCAACGGGTCCAGTTCGGCCGTCCGATCGGCCAGTTCCAGGCGGTCAAGCACAAGCTGGCCAACATGTTGGTGACGGGCGAGCAGATCACCGCGGTGGCATGGGACGCGGCGGTGGCCGTCGGTTCCGGCGAACCGGCCGAGGCCGCCCTGGCCGCAGTCACCGCCGGCGCCATCGTCTTCGACGGCTACGCCGACGCCGCCAAGGACTGCGTGCAGCTGATGGGGGGGATCGGGTTCACCTGGGAGCACGATGCCCATCTCCATCTCCGGCGGTCGGTGGCCATCCGCCAGCTGTTCGGGGAGCCGGACACCTACCGGGCCGAACTGGTGTCCCTGGCTCGCGAAGGGACGAGGAGGGGACTGGTCACCGACCTGCCCGACGAGGCCGATCAGGTGCGCCGGGACCTCGCCCCGGTCATCGCCGAGTTGAAGGCTCTGGAGGGCGGCGATCGGCACCGGACGTTGGTGGGCGCCGGTTTCGTGGCTCCCCACTGGCCGCGTCCGTGGGGACGGGACGCCTCCGCGGTCGAACAGCTGGTGATCGAAGAGGAGTTCGCCGCCGCCGGCATCGTCCGGCCCCACATCGGTATCGGCGCCTGGGCGCTCCCGCCGATCATCGCCCACGGGACCGAGGAGCAGAGCCAGCGGTGGGTGCTCCCGACCCTGCTCGGCGAGCTGAAGTGGTGCCAGCTGTTCTCGGAGCCGGGAGCCGGCTCCGACCTTGCCGGTCTCACCACTCGGGCCGAGCGGGTGGAGGGTGGCTGGAGCCTCACCGGCCAGAAGGTGTGGACGTCGTTGGCCCACCAGGCCCAGTGGGGCATCTGCCTGGCCCGGACCGACCCTTCCGTGCCCAAGCACGAGGGCATCACCTATTTCATCGTCGACATGGCCTCGGCCGGGATCGACATCCGACCCCTCCGCGAGCTCACCGGCGACGCCATGTTCAACGAGGTGTTCCTCGACGGTGTCTTCGTCCCCGACGACTGCGTGATCGGCGGGTTGGGGCAGGGCTGGAAACTGGCCCGGTTGACCTTGGCCAATGAGCGGGTGTCGATGTCGTCGGGCTCGGCGTTCGGAGTCGGGGTCGAAGCGCTGCTCCACCTGGCCGACCGTCAGGACGGGCCGCTGTCGCCGGGGACCACCCTCCGGCTCGGTGCGCTGCTGGCCGAGGCGCAATCGATCGGCCTGCTGGCCCACCGCTCCACCCTCCAGTCGATATCCGGGACCGATCCCGGGGCGGGGACCAGTGTCCGCAAGCTGCTGGGAGCCGAGCACGAGCAGCGGGTGCAGGAGCTCGGGCTCTCCATGCTCGGGCCCGAGGGTGCGACCCTGGAGGGCCGCGGGCAGCGGTGGGCGCACGGCTTTCTGGTCACCCGATGTCTGACCATCGCCGGTGGGACCAGCGAGATCCAGCGCAATGTCATCGGCGAGCGCATCCTCGGGCTTCCCCGGGACCCCGAACCCGGCGGGTAGTGATTGGCCGGGATGTCAACCGTCCCACCGGCCCGACGACGGCTTCACTCGCGGCTCTCACCGGTTACACCACGCGGTGGTCCCGTAGCTGCTTCAGCTCGTCTGCGGTCACTCCGACCAGACCGGTCCAGACCTCGTCGTTGTCGGCGCCGAGTCGGGGAGCCCCGGTCGGGGTCGGCGTCCGCCTCCCCACGAACCGCGGGAACGGCGCCTGCTGGCGGACGGTGCCGACCACCGGGTCCTCGACGTCGATGAGATCCTTCCTGGCCGTCATGTGCGGATCGGCGAAGATGTCGGCGGCACTGTAGGCGATGCCGACGGGGACATCGTGGGCGACACAGATGGTTTCAACCTCGGAGGCGGTGAGGCCCGAGGTCCATGACTGCACGATCCCGTTGATCTCGTCGCCCCGGGCCGCCCGTCGCGCCAGGGTCGAGAACCGATCGTCGGTGATCAGGTCGCCCCGGTCCATGGCCCGGCAGAGCCGGCGGAAGTTGGCGTCCGATCCGGCCACGATGCAGACGTAGGCACCGTCGGCGGTCGGGTAGTTGTCGAGCGGAGCCGAGTTGGGGAGTCGGTTCCCCTCCCGGGACCGCACCACCCCGAGCTGGTCGTAGCCGGCCAATGTCCACTCCAGGACCCGGAGCACCGCACCATACAGTGGGGCGTCGATGACGGCCCCGGCCCCAGTCGCCGTCGACCCCACGTCCCGGTGATAGAGGCCGGCGACCGCCGCCATCGCCGCGAACACCCCGGTCAGATAGTCGGAGATGGTCACCCCCGGACGCACCGGGGGTCGATCCCGTTCACCGGTCAGGTGGAGCAGGCCGCCGTAGGCGATGCCCAGGCGATCCAGCCCGGGGCGGCGCGAGTACGGGCCGTCCTGTCCGAACACGCTGATGCGCACGAAGACCAGGCGCGGATCGAGCGCGTCGGGACCGAGACCCCATTCCTCCATGGTGCCGGGCCGGAAGTTCTCACAGACGACGTCGGCGTGGGCGGCCAACCGGCGGAACAATGCCTGGCCTTCCGGGGTCCGCAGGTCGCAGGTCACGCTCTTCCGGCCCCGGCCCTCGACCGCCCAGAACAGGGAGTAGCCGGCCTCGGTCTCGTCGGAGTCCACGAACGGCCCGATGGTCCGCATGAAGTCACCCCCGCCCGGCAACTCCACCTTGATCACATCGGCCCCGAGCTCGCCGAGCAGCCCGGCGCAGAACGGCGCCGAGATCCGGGTGCCGACGTCGAGGACCCGGATGCCGCTGAGTGGTCCGGTCTCTTTCGAATCACTCCGAGGGTCGCGGGTGTGTTCAGTGCTCACCGGTGGGTCCGTCTCCCCGATCGCGGTCGGCGAACACCTCCTTCATGCTGGTTCGCGATGTGCGCTCCTCGAGGGCGGTCAGGGCGGTAGAGGTGTTGTGCATCCAGTGGTGGGCCATGAAGTGGTACTTCCAGGATGCGGACTGGCCCATGAGATCCGCGGTCTGGTTGATGGTGTCCTTGACCACCTGAGCGGTGGCCGGTGGCACCAGGGCGATCCGTTCCGCCAGTTGGTGTGACCGTTCGGCCAGATCCCCGGCGGGGACCACCTGGTTCACCAGCCCGAGCCGCCACGCCTCCGGGGCGTCGATGATCTCCCCGGTCCAGAGGAACTCCTTGGCTTTGCGGATCCCGAGCTCCCACGGCTCGACCAACAGTTCGACTCCAGCACCGGTCATCCGCAACACCGGATTGGAGAAGCGGGCATCGTCGGCGGCGACGATGAGGTCGCACATGCAGGCCAACATCAGCCCGGCGGCGATGCAGCTCCCCTGCACCGAGGCGATGGTGGGTTTGCGGAAGTCGTGGATCTTCTTGCATCGATCGAAATACATCACCTTTTCGTGATGCATCTTCCCCTCGGGCGTCTCCCGCATCAGGCGCCACTTGTCCGGCTCGGTGTCACCCACGATGGCTTTGAGGTCGTGCCCCGACGAGAAGTGCTTGCCCGCTCCGGCCAGGATCACCACCCGGACGGCGTCGTCGGCGTCGGCCTGGTCGAAGGCGGCATCCAACTCGTCGAGGAGCCGGGTGTCCTGGGCGTTGGCGACGTCCGGTCGGTTCATGGTGATGGTGGCCACCGCGCCGTCCACCTCGTATCGGATCACCTCATAGCCCACGACGTCTCTCCTTCCGGGCGACGGCCGACCCCAACCGGACGCACTCATCCTCGGGGCAGGCCCAACACTCGCTCTCCAACCAGTGTCCTCTGGATCTCATTGGTGCCGGCGAAGATCGACGAGGCCTGATAGTAGAGCCAGGATCTCTGCCAGGTACCGTCCCCCGGGTTGTCGCTGGCCCCCTGCCAGAGGGCGGCGGCCGGCCCGAGCACGGCCATGACGGTCTCGTGGAGGCGCTGGGACATCTCGCTCCAGTACAGCTTGAGCGCGCTTCCCTCCGGCCCGGGTGCTTCTCCCCGCTCGAGGCGGGTGAGGGTCCGCCAGTTGTGCAGCTGGAACGTCTTGACCTCGATGTAGGCCTCGGCCACCCGCTGGCGGATGCCCCAGTCGTCGAATCCGTTGTCGCGGGTGTGGGCCAGTTCCAACAGCTCCAACAGCAGCTGGCAATGGATGCCGAGCTGGCGGGGGTTGACTCCTCGCTCGTGGGTGAGGGTGGCGTTGGCGACGGTCCATCCCTCCCCGGGCCGGCCGACCAGGTGGGCGTCGGGGACGAAGACGCCATCCAGGAGGACCTCGTTGAACTCGGCCTCTCCGGTGATCTGCACCAGGGGGCGCACCTCCACCCCGTCGGCGTGCATGTCCACCGCCAGGCAGGAGATTCCCAGTTGGCGCTTGGGGGCATCGGGCTCGCTGCGGGCCAGGCACAGACCCCAGTCGGCGAACTGGGCGTAGGAGGTCCACACTTTGCGACCGGTCAAGCGGTACCCGCCCTCCACCCGTTCGGCTGTGGTGGAGAGAGAGGTCAGGTCGCTGCCGGCTTCGGGCTCGGAGAACAACTGGCACCAGAGTTCCTCGGCGCCGAGGATGGGGGGGAGCCACTGCCGTTGCTGGTCGGGGGTGCCGTGGGCAAACAACGTCGGGCCGACCAGATTGATGCCGATCCGACCCACCAACTCCGGCGCTCGGGCCCGGGCCAGTTCCTCGGTGACCACGAAGTGCTCCGCCGGCCCCAGGCCGCGCCCCCCCATCTCTGTCGGCCAGGTGATCCCCACCCACCGGTCGGCGGCCAGACGTGCCTGCCACGATCGCCCGAAGGCGACACTCTCGTCGAGGTCGGGAATCCGTGGGGGCAGGCCGACGCCGTACTCCCACGGGAGATTCTCCACCAGCCATTGATGAAGCGCGGCGCGCAGCTCCTGCTGTTCGGGTGTGATCCGCAGGTCCATTCGGGCCAGCTTGGCACATTTGGAATCGGACCCATCCGGCGCCGGCGGGTGTCATCGTTCACCGGTCGAGGGACTCCAGCCGTAGACTCCCCAGCCGTGGACTTCGAGTTGTCGCCGGAGCAGACCGCCCTGCGCGACGCCGCCGGCAGTTTGCTCGATGGCTACGCGCCTCCCGAGCGGGTCCGTGAATTCGTGGGTTCCGGCCTGGACCCGGTCGGACCCGGGGGTTTCGACACCACCCTGTGGGCGGCCATGGCCGACCAGGGTTGGCTGGCCATCGAGCGGCCCGAGGAGGTCGGCGGGTTGGGCTTGGGCATGGTCGAGGTGGCGGTGCTGTGCGAGGAGCTCGGACGTCGGCTGGCCCCGGCGCCATTCATCGGGAGCATCCTTGCCCTCGGGGCGTTGGCCGACGGCGCCGACGATGACGATCTCCCGGCGGCGGTCACCGAAGCCGCCCGGGAGTGGTCGGAGCGGCTGTCCACCGGCGAAGCGGTCGGATGCGTGGCCTGGTCGGCCGAGCCGGCCGGCGAGACCGATCCCACCGCCGATGGCCGGTGTCTGCTCACCGCTCGCCCCGAACCCGTGGTCTACGCGTCGGTGTCGGATGTGGCCGTGGTGGTGGCCGGCGACGGCGTCTACGAGGTGCCGTTGTCCGTCGAGGACCGACCGTCGCCCGAGCCGGCCATGGACCGTACCCGGTCGGTGGCCTGGCTCCGCCTCGACCGGGTGCCGGCCCGGAAGATCGGCGGTGCCGCCGCCGCGGCCCGGGTACTCGACCGGGCGGTCACCTCGCTGTCGGCCGAGTTGCTCGGCGCCTCGACCCGGGTGTTGGAGATGAGCGTCGACTACGCCAAGGACCGGGTCCAGTTCGGCAAGCCGATCGGCAGCTTCCAGGCGGTGAAGCACCGACTGGCCGACGCCCTGGTGGATGTGGAGGGCATGCGGTCGAACGTCTACTACGCGGCGTGGTCCCTGGCCTCCGGCGATCCCGACGGGTCGCTGGCCGCGTCGGCGGCCAAAGCCTGGTGCTCGGCGGCGTCGCGCCGGGTGATGGCCTCGGGTCTCCAGGTCCACGGCGGCATCGGGTTCACCTGGGAGCACGATCTTCATTTGTACGTGAAGCGGTCCCAGCTCGACGAATCGAGTTTCGGAGACGCCGCCTTCCACCGCGAGCGGGTCGCATCCTTCTTGTCCGGTCGCAAACCTGAGGACCCGAGCCTGTTCTGATCGACGGGGTCCCCGGCCGGCCTGATCTCGGACCTCCATCCCGGTTCGCGCGGGTCGCCGACAAAGAAGTGTGCCGAGGCGATCGTCTCGAGGACGACGTCGCTCAACTGGTTGTGAGGTCGGGGTCGTCAGAGAGTGATCGACGAATGCCGCGTGATCCTCGCGACCGATCGCTCAAAAGCCTTTTCGTCTCGCCGACGGGTACGGCCAGGACGCCGAAACCGAGGTCGATCACATCAACTGTCCCCCCATGTTCGACATGCCACCGATGGCGCATGGAGCCGGCAATGACATCTGGCCCGAGGCTGAAACGAGGTACCGCTGGATCGAACTCACCCCGGAGCCCACCTTGATCCGTCGGACCCAGGTAGTACGACTGTTCCGATGCCTTCAGCGTGACAGAGGTCGAGAAGATGAGGATCGGATGTGGCCAAGGCTTCCATCCGGGAACGAGCGACCTCAGCAGCGATGCAATCGGCCATACTCACCGGGCAGCGGGTCCGGTGGTATCGCCGGGCACGGAGCCGGCCTGCGGACGCGCCCATCGAGGAGTCGACGACGATCCCGTCGATCAAGCCGAGTTGGGCGAGGTCGAGGGTGGCATCTTCCTCGTCGACGCCGACGATGCGTATGAGATGGTCAAGAACCTCGGCCACGCCAATTGCAGTCAGCACGGTGGCGTTGGCGTCAACCAGTGGCCTCACTTCTGACGCAGCCGGCTCACCTCGCAGATAGGCGATGACGGCGTACGCATCGAGTACGGTCAACGCCTTCGGGCGCGGGCGGTTTCGTCTCCCCGAGCCTGGCGGCGGGCTTGATCGCTCCTTGGACCCTTCCCGAGGTACCGGCCTTCGAGGTCGTCGACCGGCTGGTCCGATACGGGACGCATGACGATCCGGTCGCCAAGGTCGACAACGATGACTTTGCGGGTATTCCAACGGGACCGAGCCTCGGCGGGAATGGACACCTGGCCATTCCGCGAAACGGTCATCACGTGCTGGGTGGGTGCCATATCGTCATTGTATCCTCCGTGACTATCGTTGTATGACGACTGGAGGAACCGCGTGTGCGAAAGCCCCGGTGTGATCCAGGACCTCAGCCCGGCCCCCGGGTGAGGAGCATCGACCCGGCGATCGGCCCGCCGCCGTTGGCCACCACCGCCACCTCGTGCCGGCCGGGGATCTGCCGTTCCCCACCGTCGCCCCGGAGCTGGACGCAGGCCTCGTGGATGAGGCCGAACCCGTGGAGCCGCCCGGCCGAGAGTTGGCCACCGGCGGTGTTGAGCGGAAGCTCGCCGTCGAGGGCGATCCGCCCGCCGCCCTCGACGAACCCTCCGCTCTCACCCCGACCGCAGAGGCCGAGGGCCTCGAGCCAGACCAGGGGCAGGATGCTGAACCCGTCGTAGAGCTGGGCCAGGTCGACGTCGGACGGGCGAAGGTCGGTCCGCTCCCACATGCTGGCACCGGCGTCGCGGGCGGCCATGGTGGTCATGTCGTCGAACTGATCCCAACTCGGGCGCCCCCGTAACGCGGTTCCGACCGCGTTCACGTGGCAGGCGGGGTGCGGAGCGTCGCGGGCGTAGTCGACGTGGGAGACGACCAGCGCGGTGGAGCCGTCGCAGGGCGCGTCGCAGTCGAACAGGCAGAACGGGGTGGTGATCATGCGGGCAGCCAGGTAGTCGTCCATGCTCATCGGCTGGCGGTAGAGGGCCTTCGGGTTGAGGCCGGCGTTGCGCCGACCATTGAGGGCGACCTGGCCCAGCTGCTCGCGGGTGAGGCCGAACTCGTGGAACCGACGTTGGGCGACCAGGGCGATCCAGTTGGCGGCCGAGACGGCACCGAACGGGAGGGTCCACTGCAGGAATCCGGAGAAGCGGGGCACCCCGCCGGAACCTCCTCCGCCCCCGCCGATGCCCGGGCGGCCGCCTTCTCCCTGGGCGGTCGACTCGGTGACGGTCCGGTAGACGAGCACATGACGGGCGGCGCCGGCGGCGATGGCGAAACAGGCGGCGATCACCGCCTTCATCTGGGCCGGACCCTCGGAGCCACCGTCGTGCCAGTCGAGCTTCAGGCGGAGGGCGTCCTGGACCTCGGGCGTCCCCGGACCGGAGAAGCCCATGGCGCCGCCCACCCCGGCACCGGGATAGGTGGCCAACCCGTCGATGTCGTCCCGGGTGAGGCCGGCGTCGGCGATGGCGGCCAGGCAGGCGTCGATGGTCAGGTCGATCTCGGTGCGCCCGAGCCGCCGGCCCACGTCGGATTGGCCGATGCCGGTGATGGCCGCCTGGCGTTCGGCCGGCGCCGCGCTCACCGGGTGCCCCCCGCCGGCGCCGCCGGGCGGAACAGCGGGAGGTATACGTCATCGTGGTGTTCGAAGACCACCTCCACGGGGTCGCCGATCTCGATGGCGTCGGGGTCGCAGTCGACCAGGTTGGTGATCAGCCGGACATCGGGTTGCTCGTCGATCGACACCAGCCCGATCACGTAGGGCTCCGAGCCGGGTATCCACTCCTGGACGTTGAGCGTGTAGGAGTGCACGGTGCCCCGCCCACTGACCGGTTGGGGGGAGAGGTCGTTCCCGAGGCAGGCCGGGCACACCGGGACCGGCGGGTGGACGAACTGCCGGCACGACCCGCACCGGAGGAAGCGAAGGGTTCCGTCCTCGCCTCCCGTCCAGAAGAACCGGTTGTCGTCGTCGAGCCGGGGGAGGACTCGGAAGGAGGGGCCGTTGGCGGACATGGTCAGGGACACTAGCCAAGTGCCCGGTGCCGGACGTGGGCATTCTGTTAGGTTCACCCAGCGATGCCGACGTGGCTGACCCCGGAGGAATACGAGACGCTCGCGGCCGTCTGTGATTTCCTGATCCCGGCCGACCAGACTCCGGGAGCCGCCGCCGCCGGCGTGGTCGACTACATCGACGGGTTGCTCGGGGCCTTCTCGGTCGATCCGCCACGGATCTGGGCGGGCGGCGCCTTCTCGGGCCGTCACGGCGGCCCGGCCGGCTTCACCGAGTTCCACCCTCTCACCGCCTTGGACGAACTGGCCTGGCGCACCCGGATCGAAGGGTCGCAGGGCCGTCCCGAGCGCGAGTTCAACGGCGCGGTGGTGGGGCTCCAGCAGCGGTACCGGGAGGGGCTGGCCGCCCTCGGAGCCGATTTCTGCGCCCGCGACGCCGACGAGCAGGACCGCCGGCTGCGGGCCAACGCCCCGTTCACCAAACTGGTCTACGAGCACAGCTGCGAGGGGATGTACGGCGCTCCGGAGTACGGCGGCAACCGGGACGGCATCGGCTGGTCGACCATCGGTGTGGCCGGCGACGTGCAGCCCCGCGGTTGGACCGACGACGAGGTGTCGGAGGCATGACCGTCGACGCCGTCATCGTCGGGTCCGGGCCGGGGGGATCGACGGTGGCCGACGTGCTCACCGCCGCTGGCTGGTCGGTGGTGATCTTCGAGAAGGGCCGGAACCACCTCGTCGATCTCGAGCACCCCGAGCGGCTGGCCACCGATTACTCCAACGATGAGATCAAATTCCTCTACCGCCACTTCCTCGGGCCCGATCCGTTCCTCGAGCCCCGGACCTTCCGCACCGGGCCCGCCGACGGCGACCACTCGTTCGTGGGGGAGGTCAACTCCATCCCGTCGACCGTCGGGGGCGGGGGGATCCACGCCGACGGCAAGGTGCCGCGTTTTCGGGAGGAGGACTTCACCCTGCTGTCATCGTTCGGGCCCCAGGACGGGGCGGCGGTGGCCGACTGGCCGCTGACCTATGCCGACCTCGAGCCGTTCTATGCCGATGTCGAGCGCCGGATCGGGGTGTCCGGCGACGCCGAGGCCAACCCGTTGGCGGCCTGGCGGTCGGGCCCCTACCCGATGCCCCCGGGGCCGTCGATGTACGGGGCGGTGCTGTCGTCGGCCGCCGCCGAGCAGCTCGGCTACCACCCGTACCCGGCGCCCGGGGCCACCAACTCGGAGGTCTACGACGGCCGCCCGGCCTGCAACAACTGCGGCTTCTGCGCCTTCTTCGGCTGCCCCATCCACGCCAAGGGCGACCCGGTGGCCATGCTCCAGCGGGCGCTGCGCACCGGGAACGCCGAGCTCCGGCCCGAGACCTTCGTGTCCCGCATCCGGACCGACGGCCGCCGGGCCACCGGGGTGGATTTCATCGGTCCCGACGGGGTCGAACATTCCATGGACGCCCGTTACGTGGTGGTGGCCGGAGGGGCGGTGGAGACCCCCCGCCTGCTGCTGCTGTCCGGCTTCGACCACCCCCTCATCGGGCGTCACCTGATGGTCCACTTCCAGACCCTGGCCGTCGGCGGGTTCGCCGACCTCCGGTTCCACGCCGAACGCGGGCGGGCGGTCACCCATCTCCACGACGACGCGCTGGTCCCCGACGACGCCTCCCGGGCCGCGGCCCGGGAGGCCGGTCTGCCCTGGATGCGCGGGGGCATCGTGGAGCACGGCGGGACCGGGCTCCCCATCCTGGAGGCCAAGATCTACCCGTGGGGACCGGCCCACAAGGAGAGCATGCGGCGATCCCCGCTGCGGGACCGGATGTGGGCCTTCACCATGCAGGGGGAGGACCTCCCCGTGGCCACCAACCGGATCGATCTCGACCCGACGGTGCGCGACGTGCGGGGGTTCCCGGTGGCGAGGTACACCTACGCGCCGCATCCCCACGAGCTGGCCGCCTCCGCCCATCACGGGCCGCGGATGGCCGCCATCCTCGAGGCGATGGGGGCCGAGTGGACGTCGGTGGTCACCTCACCGGGCACCGCCGGGGGCCCGGCCGAG
>Ga0307374_10003180_pt1 | contig 28302 bp, 21 predicted proteins | sample OX3MG_FD_202532 | JGI IMG/M metagenome (GOLD analysis project Ga0307374, IMG submission 202532) | Soil microbial communities from Risofladan, Vaasa, Finland - OX-3 | ecosystem: Environmental > Terrestrial > Soil > Coastal area > Acid sulfate soil | place: Finland: Risofladan, Vaasa | collected... | reverse complement strand
CGGCGAAGCCGGGTGACGCCGTCAGATACGGCACGCTGGCCGGCGAAAGGGGGATGAAGGCGGTTTCGATGGCGCCGTTGCCGCCGCCGCCGGGTGCGCTGCTGCTCGTGCCTCCTCCGGCGGCACCGTAGGCGGTGACGTACGCATAGGTGGCCCCTTCCGGTTCCGGGATCTGCTGCTGGCCGGCGGCACACGACGTGGGAGCCACCTGGGTGGGCGCATAGGTCGGGGAGGTCCCCGGCAGGTACAGCAAGGTGGCTTGCAGCGTCTGGTAGACGTAGCGGACGCTCGTCCCGGCCCGGCCCGTGACGTCAACCACGAACTGGACTGGACCGGCGGGTGCAGAAACGAAGGGAGACGTATTGACCAGGTACTGATACGCCACGTTCAAGGTGGTGGAGGTGCCTGACAGGTATCCCCAATGAGTGTCGTTGGCGCTGGTGGCGAAGGCCGGGTTGGGAGTGGTGGCGTCACGTGTGTGGGTCCCGCAGCTGAAGGCGCCCGAGCTGCAGTACTGCACGTAGTCGGTAAGGGTCTCGAGATGGTCGATGTAGTCGCTCAACCCGGCGTGCGCCGCTTGCAGGGCCTCCTGTCCGAAGACCGCCTGCTGGGAGATCGGCAATTGGCCCACGGCCAGGAGCTGGGCACCGGTGGGCACGAGGATGAGGATGCCGACGAGAGCGGCCACGGCCGCCAGGGCCTGGCCGCCCTCGTCGCGCCGGCGAAAGCACAGGGCGAGGCGGCGTGTCACGACGCACCGTTCAGGGTGTTTGGAAGCAGGATCGTCCGCATCACCGTGGCAGCGTTTCCGTTGCCGGCCGCTGTCACCGGCGAGCTCAGGTTTATCCCGATGGCCTGGATGGCCGGCAGTTGGGCGCTCGACAGCGGCTGCGACGCCGTCGTCCAGGTCCCCGAGGAGTAGTAGTCGTAGGTGAACGGGGCTCCGGCATCCGATACGTTCGGGATGGCCGCTACCGTGGTCGCTGCACACGGGCTCGTACATCCCACCGCCCCCTGCTGGTCTACCTCGAGCGTGCAGACTTGGGACGAGTTGCATTGGGTGAAGTGGATCTCGAAGGTGTAAGAGGTCTGGGTCCCCATTCTGTAGGAACAGAGCCACAGGTCGGTGGAAGTGCTGTCGGCCGTACTCACGAAGGGCCCGGTTCCGGCAGGGAAGGCAGCGCCGGTGTTGCCGTTGGCGCAGTTGGTGGTCATCGACGGCGCGTTGGCGGGTACGAAGGCGCCGCTGGCGATCTGCTGAATCTCCTGGGCGGCCAGCTGAGCGGGCCCGGTGGTCAAGCCCGACAGGACTCCTTGGCGGGTGACCTTGACCGAGGTCGTAGTAGCCAACGACACCATCGCGAGCACCACAACCATGAGGGCCGACGCCACGATGAACTCGACCAGCGAGAACCCGTCCTCGGGGCGCTCAGACATGGCTAGATCCCGGCCGGGCACGAGCCCGAGGTCGGCGCGGTCACCGTGGGCGGCGTGGTGAAGAGAGTGCCCGTGGTGAGCGATTGCAGTGCGTGGTGCCAGGTAACGGTGACCACGACCCCGTAGGAGGCGGGGTTGTTCGGAGCCGACGGATAGGACCCCCAGACGCCGTTGGACAGAGCGCACCAGCCGGCGCTCTGGCTCAAGGTGAAGGTCACTCCGGCCACGGCCTGCGCAGAGGTCGCGCCTCCCGTGTCGGGCAGGGTGGGGGGCCATGTCTGTGAGTCGGCGGCGGCCCTGTCCTGGTCAAGGAGGCCGGCAGCCAAGTTGGAGGCCGCCAGCTTCTGCTGGTCACCCCCCAGCTTCTGATTCGAGGTGGCCAGCAGGGCGGCGCTGGGCAGGAGCACGACCAGGATGACGGCAGAGGCCACCACCACCTCGAGGAGCGTGAACCCCCCTTCGAGCCGACTGCCACCGTTGTCCATGCCCCGTCCTTGGCTAGGCGGCACCGACGTGCCGCGAGCTCAGTAGGGACTATCGGCAGGAATTGACTAGGTATTTACGACCCATTGACGGGAAGAGCTCATTCGAAACCCCAGCTCATGGCTTTTCATCACGCTCCGTGGTCTTCTGCCACGGAGCGTGCCGGGGTTGGTCAGAGCGTAGGTGTGTACCCGGCGGGCAGCGTGATGGACTTCTGCTCGAGGAACAACTCGAGGCCTTCGGGCCCGAACTCCCGGCCGATGCCTGACTCCTTGTAGCCACCGAAGGGAGTGGCGAAGTCGATGGGGATCGGGCTGTTGAGCATGTAGGTGCCGGTGCGCACCCCTCGGGCCACGGCCAGGCCCCGGTCGGGGTCCGCCGTCCACACCGATCCGCACAACCCGTAGCTCGAGTCGTTGGCCACGGCCACGGCCTGCTCGTCGCCGCCGTCGTATGGGATCACGGCCAGCACGGGCCCGAAGATCTCCTCCTGGGCGATGCGCATGGAGTTATCCACGTCGACGAACACGGTGGGCTCGACGAACCAGCCCTTGTCGATTCCCATCGGGCGTCCCCCGCCCACGGCGATCTTGGCCCCTTCGTCCTGACCGATCTTGATGTAACCCTCCACCCGATCGCGCTGGCGGGCAGCCACGAGCGGGCCGACCTCGACGGTCGGGTCGAGAGCGTCACCCACCTTCATGGCCCCGACTTGCTCGACCAGGGCATCGACCACCTCCTGGTAACGATCACGCGGCGCCAGGATGCGGGTCTGCGCGATGCACGCCTCGCCGTTGTTCATGAGTGAGTTGGGTAGGAGCATGGGGAGGGCCTCAGCAAGGTTCACATCGTCGAGGAGGATGGCAGCAGACTTTCCGCCCAACTCGAGGCTGAAGCGCTTGAGCTGCTCCCCGCACAGTCCCCCGATCTTCTTGCCGGCTGCCGTCGAGCCGGTGAACGAAACCTTGTCGACATCGGGATGCCGGACCAGGCGTTCCCCGACCTCGCGCCCGGCGGGGACGACGCTCAGCACTCCCTTGGGCAGGCCGGCCTCGTCGAAGATCTCGGCCAGCCGGAAGGCGTCAAGGGGTGTCTCCGGCGCCGGCTTGAATACGACGGTACAACCCGCCGCCAAGGCCGGGCCGAGCTTGGCGGCGGCGATGAACAGCGGCACGTTCCACGGGGCGATGGCGGCCACTACGCCCACCGGCTCGTTGGCCACCAGGACCGGGCCCATGAGGCCGGCACGGATCTCGTCGAACGAGTACGTGGGCGCCAAGCCGGCGTAGTAGTCGAAGATCATGGCCGGGGCGAAGACCTGGCCCATGGCCGCCCAGGCCACTGGTGAGCCCATCTCGGTCGAGATGAGCTCGGCCAGACCCTGCATGTCAGCCTTGATGGCGTCGGCCACCTTGGTCAGCACGGCGGCCCGCTCCGCCGGTTGCATCCTGGGCCACGGCCCCTCGTCGAAAGCCTGCCGGGCGCAGGCCACGGCTCGGTCGATGTCGGCCTCGGTGGCGTCGGGGACCCGCCCGGCTACTTCTTCGGTGGTCGGATTGACCACGTCGATCGTGCCGTTGCCTGCCGGAGCCACCCACTGCCCGCCGATGAACAACCGGTCGTAAGACTTCAACATCCCCACCTCCGAGTGGAACCTGTTTCGTTTTGGACGATGCTACCGATCCGGCCCCGGTCCCGACAGCCAGTCCCAGTAGGGCGTCAGGGGGTGGTGCTCAACTGGGACGGTGCAGGAGCGGCCAAGGTGGGGGCCTGGCCTACCTCGGCGATGTCGAGGCGCACCGTGAGGCGCTCACCAGTGCGGACGGCCGACACCTGGTCGAAGCTCAGGAACTCCCCTGTGGTCCCGGCCAGGAACGACACCGTTCCGGGGCTCAGCTGACCGGGTTGAGCGCCCAGGAGGCGGACCAGGACCAGCTCCATCTGGCCCGGCAAGAACGTGAAGACGACGCCGTGACGCACGACCTCGGTGGCCGCTTCCACCGATTGCAGAGGGAAGAGCACATCCTGAGCCGCTTGTTGGCCCGCTGACGGACCGGCCGTGGACGGGGCGGTCGATGTGATCCACTTGCCGTTCCCCGAGCGCTCGTAGCGAGATGAGCCGATGACCAAGAGCGTCACGACCTGACCATTCGAGCCGGTAAGGCGCTCCTCGATCCGGTCGGGCGCCTGGTACAAGATCGTGATGACGTTGGACTTCGGTGCGCCTGATGTCGAAGCTCCCGGCAGCGGGGTGATCAGGTTGGTGTCGGTGAGGACGAAGCTCGAGGCGGCGGCGGTGTCGGCGGCGGCGATCCGCAACTGCTCGCGGGCGTTGGGCGGGGCGGTGTTGGCCGACACCACGATGGCAGCCAGCGCCAGCACGCTGAGCATGCCGAGCAGGAGGTGCGGCGCGACCCGACTCTGGGTTTGCATGGGCGACAGTATGGTGCGCTCGCCGGCGCCGGGCCAGAATTCGGGCGATCAGGCCGGGGTTCGCGACACGCCGTGGTCCCGCAGGCGTTCGGCCAACCAGCTCACGCTGTCGGCAGCGGCCATGGCCTCTTCCCAGCCGGCCAGGACCTCCTCCATCCGACGTTGATCGGGAACCCAGCCGATCACAGCCACCGTCAGCTCGCCCAGGGGGACCTTCGAGGGGTAAAGGTCCCCGAAGGGGTCCTCGGTCATGGGTACGCTGGGCTCCCGCATCACGTAGAGGTCCCCGGTGTCGACCACCCACGAAAGCTCGTAGCGGGCTCCGTCGCTGTCGTGCCAGTCCGTGCCCAATTCGACCTCAGCCGATCGACGTCGGCGCTCGTCTTGGGCGTAGAACTCCTCGATGTCCATTGCTGCCTCTCCACGGCCATCCGGATCGTGTGGTCCTGGCCAGAGTGTAGGGGAGGCGGCATCTGTGCAAATCTTGGGTGCCAGTCGGCGGGGACACGCCCCACGCCCTGTGCAACGGAGGCCAACCGGATGACTCCCCCGGCCGCACCAGCGGCGACCCTCGACACCACTGAGGTCGAGGCCGCGATCGACCTCGACGACATCATTCCGGCCACTCCCAACCATGGAAGGCTCGGCAGCTGGAAGCTCGGCATCCCTTTCGTGCTGGTCCATGTGGCCTGCCTGGCGGTGGTGGTGGTGGGCTGGAGCCCGGTCGCGCTCGGTGTCGCCGTTGCTCTCTACCTGACCCGAGCCTTCGGCATCACCGCCTTCTACCACCGGTGCTTCTCCCATCGGGCCTTCCGGACCAACCGGGCGGTGCAACTGGCCGGCGCCGTGCTCGGGGCGGCCGCGGCCCAGCGCGGGCCGCTGTGGTGGGTGGCACACCACCGTGTCCACCACCGCTACACCGACCGGCCCGGCGACGTGCACTCGCCCCGGGTGTCGGGGGCGGCCTGGAGCCACGTGTTGTGGATCTTCGCCCCTGCCAACCAGTCCACCGACCTGGCCCAGGTGCCCGACCTGGCTCGCTACCGCGAGCTGCGCGTGCTCGACCGCTTCCATCACCTGGTCCCCGGGATCTTGCTGGGGGCCACCTATGGCCTCGGCGCCCTGCTCGGATGGCTGGCTCCGGGGCTACACACCTCAGGCCCGCAGATGCTCGTCTGGGGCTTCGCCATTTCGACGGTGGCGCTATATCACTCGACGTTCGCCGTGAACTCGGTTGCCCACACCTTTGGACGACGCCGCTTCGACACGCGCGACGACAGCCGCAACAACTGGTTGGTGGCCCTACTCGTGCTCGGAGAGGGATGGCACAACAACCACCACCGCTACCCCGTTAGCGCACGGCAGGGCTTTGCCCGTTGGGAGCTCGACCCGACGTGGTGGGGAATACGGGTCCTTGCCGCCCTCAAGCTCGTGCACAGCCTCCGACCGGTTCCACCCGCCATATTGGAATTGGCGCGCCGGGGAAGCTCGGGGCAGAGGAAACGATGAACTCTCAACCGTGCAAGGCCTGAGCACCGACGGGGACGAACGGACTGAACCGTCCCCGGCGCGAGCGGCCGAACATGTCGACCGTGTCGCAGCGCTGGCTGCCGGTCCGGAGGGGATTCCTCGCCGAGCCGTCCTCATCTTCGTCGCCACCGTCCTTGTCATCGGGGTCGGTGGAGGCGTTGCGGATCACTTCTTTGCCAGCCCGGCCGGCACATCCACATCTAACGCCACGACCGGGACCTATCCCCCGATACCTTCACGACAGGTGGCTCATGACCAGAGCAATCCCCCGTCCCCATGATGTCAGGGACGCTGCTGGAAGAAAGGCGTTGCCGCTCTTGGTGTGATCATCCATCGGGACCGCGGTGAATCGCTCACGGCCTTGAGGACCGATGAAGAAGACGATTGACGTGTGGATGACGTCGGCATTGGGGTTAGGAGCATCGACATAGACCCCGTAGTCACCCCATACCTTCCGCAAGCTGGCGTTTGGTCCGGTGAAGAAGTGCCAATTGGGGATGGCATTCAATCCCTGTTCTTTCGAGTACGCCGCCATTTCGGCGACCGAACCATGGAACGCGTTCACGTTCACGGCCATGAACACGGTCTTGGTGGCGTTCGGCCCTAGGTCCCTAAAAGCATCCACGAACTCTTGGGAGACGATGGGGCATATATCGGTGCAGTGGGGATCCATGAACTCGAGTACGACCGATCGACCCCTGAAGCCCGACAATGACAGTGTCTTCCCCTTCTGGTCGACCAGCGTGAAATCAGGGGCAGGCTGGTTCGGGACAGGCGACAACTCCATGAGATCGGCGATATCGGTGGGAACGGAGGCGGGAATGCCCGACGGGCGGATCGCCGCCCCGTCTGACGTCTCCTGCCAGCGGCGCACCGCCAGGTATCCGACCGCTCCAAGTGCCATAACGAGCACGACCAAGAAGATCGACCACATCGGAGGTCGCCCATGTTTTGATGGTCGTGAACCACCTGGTCTCTGGGCAGGGTCGGCCTTCTCCCCGGGCGCGATCCCGGCGGTGTCGCCTTCGAAGAGTGCGGGATGACTCACCGCGGCCGATGGTACACCCGACCCATTGCGCTGGACCCTGCAGCGGGCCGGACGAAAGAGGCGCTGGAAGCCCCAGCGATACCGAAGGCCTTGCGCAGTGCTGCCTGCAACGTAACGGCATCGATTTGCCCGATGTGCCGGCCGAGCATCTTGCCTGTCGCCGATATGAACACGGTTGTGGGCAGCCCGAAGAGGCCGTAGGCGGTTGCCACCTGGCCACTCGGGTCGAACAGCGCCGGGTAGGTGGCATGCACCTTCTCCATGAAATCGATGGCACTAACCCGCGTGTCGTTGCTGTCGATGCCGACGAACGTCACTCTGCCGCGCTCCGACTGCCATGCGGATTCGAGCAGGGGCATCTCGGTCCGGCATGGGTAACACCACGAAGCCCAGAAGTTCAGGACCAACCTTTTGCCTCGGAAATCAGCCAGCGAAATGGTACGCGTGGGCATGCCCAGATCGGCTAGCGAAAAGGTGGGCGCTGGCTCGTTGGTACGGTCGACTAGTACGCCAGTTCCGGGAGGACTTGGGTTGGAGAGTACGGCGAACAGGCCACCTCCTACGAGAGCCAATACCGCCGTGGCCACGACGATGACCATCCGGCCTCGCTTCAATTGTGGAGCACAACGGCGTCGATCCCCATGGCGACAAACAGCACTGTCAGGTATGAGATCGAAAAACCGAACACCTTCATGGCGCGCTTAGTGCTTGGATCACGCCCCAGCGCGCACGCGTGACCAAAGAACGACGCACCAAGCACCATGGCCACGATTAGATACCTGATACTGAGATGCGCCACGGGTGCGAGTAGAACCGAGAGTATCCACAGCGCAAGCGTGTAGCCGATGATCTGGCGGGTCACCGCCTTCAGGTCGGCCACGGCCGGCAGCATGGGCACCCGAGCTTTGGCGTAGTCCTGGCGGTAGCGAATGGCGAGCGCCCAGAAGTGCGGCGGAGTCCACAAGAAGATGATCCCGAACATGATGAGCGGTGCGAGTCCGAGATGTCCGGTTACAGCACTCCATCCGACGAGAACGGGAACGGCGCCGGCGGCACCGCCGATCACGATGTTCTGCGGTGAAGAGCGCTTCAACCACATGGTGTAGACGCCCACATCGAAAGCCGTTGCACCGACAGCAAGGACAACCGACAGCAGACTCACCGTGGTCCACAAGAGGAAGAAAGCGGCTATTTCAAGTCTCGACGCGAAGACAGCGGCCGCCGGGGGACTGATCACTCCGGTTACGAGCGGCCGGTTCTTGGTCCGTACCATCAGTGCATCGATGTCACGGTCGTAAACCATGTTCATGGCGTTGGCGCCGCCTGCCGCCAAGCCTCCGCCTATCAGGGTCAACGCCACAAGCTGCGCCGAGGGCAAAATGCCGGGACGCGACGAACATCGTCGGGACAGTCGTCACCAGCAGGAGTTCGATGATCCGCGGCTTCGTCAGCGCGATATAGCCCCGGATCGAACTCGCAAGACCAGTGGGGGTGACGGCGACGGTGTCGCTCACGGCGGCAAGGCCCTCATGGCGCCGAGAGTACTCCGGACCATGCACCAAAGCAGCACTTTGGCCCCCTACTCAGATCACGTCTCGGGCGCGCTCTCTCCGGCGTCCCACTCGGGTGGCGGATGCTTTCGGGCTCGATAGGCCTCCGGATCTTCGTGGATGAGGTGCCACCACCCGGCAACGCCCAACACCGCGAATGCCGGCCATTCCACGGTGTAGAACCAGCTCAGCCCATGCCCCCCCAGTGCCCTCGTCGCCTGCCTCCACCCTGCCGCCAGGCAACCTGCGGCGAGTGACAAGAACTCCATGTGAAGGAGCCACGCTCGGGGCGAGAACCACCGCTTCCGCACAGCGCCAGCGTATGCCCGCCTGCTTCAGTCAGAGCGAACGTGGGGCTGTGGGGACGTGTGGCTGTGGACGTGGGGCCGGCAGGGATCGAACCTGCGACCGAGGGATTATGAGTCCCCTGCTCTGACCACTGAGCTACGGCCCCTGGCCGGGGACACTACCGCCGAGGGCACTGCGCATCTGGCCCGCTGACTCAACAATGCGCTCCGGGGGAGAGACTCGAACTCTCAACCTAGCGGTTAACAGCCGCTTGCTCTGCCGATTGAGCTACCCCGGAATGCCGATGGCGGCTCCGCGAAGATAGCAGCACGGCCGGGTGCCTCCGCCGGCGGTCAGGCCTCGTCGAGGAAGTCCCGCAGCGGCCGGGCGGCGTTGGGATGGCGCAGCTTGGCCAAGGTCTTGGCCTCGATCTGCCTGATGCGCTCGCGGGTCACACCGAACTCCTTGCCCACCTCTTCCAGGGTCCGAACGCGGCCATCATCGAGGCCGAACCGCAGTTCCATGACCTCGCGCTCGCGCTGGGGCAGCGTGGCGAGCGCTTCACGTACGGCCTCGTGCAGCATGGACCGGGTGGCGGCGTCGTCGGGAACCTCGGCCCCCTGGTCCTCGATTAGGTCAGACAGGCTGAAGTCGTCCTCGTCGCCCATGGGCTGCTCGAGCGACACGGTGTCCTGGTTGATGCGCTGGATCTCCCTCACCCTCTCAGCCGGGAACTCGACCCGGGCGGCGATCTCTTCCACCGTCGGCTCCCGGCCGAACTCCTGGAGCAGGAGCCGTTGCACGCGGACCACTTTGTTGATGGTCTCGACCATGTGCACGGGGATGCGGATGGTGCGGCCCTGATCGGCCAGGGCGCGAGTGATGGCCTGACGGATCCACCAGGTGGCGTAGGTGGAAAACTTGAAACCCTTGGTGTAGTCGAACTTTTCTACCGCCCGCATGAGGCCAAGGTTCCCCTCCTGAATGAGGTCGAGGAAAGCCAGGCCCCGGTTGCGGTAGCGCTTGGCGATCGACACCACCAGTCGAAGGTTGGCCTCGATCAGCTCCTCCTTGGCCCGCTGGCCGTTGCGGGCAAGGCGCTGGAGCCGGACTCGATCGGCGTTGGCCAGGCGCGTGCCCTTGGCCTCAAGCGCAGCCAGTTCCTCGCTGGCGAAGGTGCCGGCTTCGATGCTCTTGGCCAGGTCCACCTCGTCCTCGCCGGTGAGCAGGTCGACGCGTCCGATCTCCTTCAGATAGGTGTGGACCGGATCGGCCGCCGCTCCCCCACCGTGCTCGCTCGACGAGTACGAAGTCACCCGAGCCCGTGCCGGCCGGGCCGGTCGGCGCTTGGGCATGTCGTCGGCCAACTCCTGGCGCTGAGCCTTCCGCCGCAGCCGACTGAGCGGACCCCTCGGATCGGCTGCGAGTCCTTCGCCGCCGTCGTCCTCGTCGTCGTAGGCGACCGGTGCCGCGGCATCGGCGCCGGCGACGGGGGCGGGGTCGAGGTCGGCCACGATGGCGTCGACCACACCCTCGGCCACGGCCTCGGCCACGGCCTCGGCCAGGGCCACCGGCGCCACATCGCGACTGGCGTGCTCTAGGTACTCAATGCCCTCGTCCCGCACTCTCGCCACTACGCCTTCGATGACGTCGAGATCGAGCTCCACGGCCTGGAGCACGAGGATCAAATCGTCCTGGGTGAGGTACCCGCGTTGGCGACCGACGGCGAGGAGCTGTTCGAAGCCCTCGGCGGCGATCCCCTCAGGGGCCGGTCGAACAGCGCCGGCCTGCGGGTGCACCTTGCTCATGCGCTCTCCTCGCCCTTCCGTGTCAGCCAGGCTAGCAACCGGTCGGCGGCTGCGACGGCGCGATCGGGATGGTCGAGATCCTCCAGGTCACCACGCACCCGAAGGGTCACTGGCGCTAGTTCCGACACGGCGTCAGGCGCCAGCCTGGCCTGCGACTCCATGTCGGCCAAGGCACGGCGGGAGGCGATCCGTACCAATTGCACGATCACGTCATCGGCATCGGCCGATGGTTCCTCAACAGCCAATCGCCGAAGTAGTTGCGCCACTTCAGGCTGGTCGTCCTCGGCGGCCTCGACGGCCTCATGGAGGCTGTCGGCCTCGCCGAGGGCGACCAGGGCCGCCGCTTGCAGGGGATCTGACAGCAGCACCACTTCGAGACGGTCGGCCACCAGCTCCGGGTTGTGCACCGCCAGGCGCAGAGCCTCGAGGCCCGGCCGCATTGGCTCGGTCCCGACTCGTCGTCGTGGCGCCACACGGTCCGAGCGAGCACCGTCGGATTCCGGCGACAGCAGGGCACGCCGGCCGCTGCGTCCTTGACCTTGGCCCTCGGCCAGCGCCGGGCCCGCTCGCGCCAGGCGCTCGGCCAGAGGACGAAGGTTGGCGGCGTCAATCCGACATCGGTCGGCCACCAACATCAGGTATTGGTCACGTACCAGGTCATTCGGATGCTCGATCACGGCAGCCAGGGCTGCTTCGGCTGCCTTGGCCCGGCCCTCAGCGCTCGTCAGGTCGGCGGCGGCCAAAACCTGCTCGACTCGGAAACGCAGGAACGGCTGCGCACCGGCAATGGCGACCCGCAGGGCTTCGGGGTCATTGCGGGCCAGATCGCCGGGGTCCGACCCAGGCGGCAGGGCGGCCACGGCCACATCGACTTCGTGGTGGCGCTCCCATTCGTAGACGCGCCCGGCGCCGGACTGCCCGGCCGCGTCGGCGTCGTAGGCCAATACCACCCGCTTGGCGAAGTTTCGCAACAGCCGGAAATGCTCCTCGCCCAGTGCGGTCCCGCACGTGGCCACGGCCCGGGGCAGACCGACCTGGAAACAGGCGATCACGTCTGTGTAGCCCTCGCAGACGACTACTTCGCCGTGCTCGATCACGTCCTTCTTGGCCCAGTTGAGCCCGTAGAGGGTGCGGCGCTTGGAGTAGATCGGCCCCTCCTGGGAGTTCTTGTACTTGGGCGCCGGAGCTGTCTCCACCTCGGAGCCGGGCGCGGCGGGCAAGATGCGGCCCCCCAGCGCGATGGGCCGTCCGGATGGATCGAAGATCGGGAAGATCACCCGAGCCCGAAATGCGTCCTGCTGGCGGCCGCGGCGGTTCACGAAACCCAGCCCGGCATCAGTCAGGACGCTGTCGGAGACGTGTAGGTGGCGAGCCAAGGCATCCCAGTCGTCGGGCGCCCACCCGAGGGAGAATGTCCGAACGGTTTCGCCGTCATATCCCCGCGAGCGAAGGTAGTCCCGGGCCAGGCCGGCGTCAGGAGCCGACAGCAACCGCTCGTGGTAGAAGTCCACCGCCTTGGCCATGGCGTCGTGCAACGGCGCCCGGCGTTGACGCTCGGCGCTAACAGCGGCGTCCTCGGTGATGGTGATGCCGGCACGGTCGGCCAGGCGGCGCACCGCCTCCACGAAGTCGACGTGCTCCACGTCGCGAACGAAGGTGATGGCGTCACCCGAGCGTTGGCATCCGAAGCAGTAGAACACCCCCATTTCGGCGTTGACGCTGAACGAGGGCGACTTCTCCTGGTGGAAGGGGCACAACCCGGTCCAACGGGTGCCCTGGCGCTTGAGCGCAGCGTGCTCGCTGATGAGGGCGACGATGTCGGTGGCGGCCCGTACCCGGGCCACGTCCTCGTCGGGAATGGCCACGGATGCGACGGTACTCGCCGGTCGTAACTACCGGCGCCGAGCTGCAGATTGCCGACCGGCGGCCTTCTTCTTGGCCGGGACGGCCTTCTTCTTGGCCGGGACGGCCTTCTTCTTGGCCGGGGCGGCCTTCTTCTTGGCCGGGGCGGCCTTCTTCTTGGCCGGGGCGGCCTTCTTCTTGGCCGGGACGGCCTTCTTCTTGGCCGGGACGGCCTTCTTCTTGGCCGGGACGGCGGCCAACACCGAATGAGCCGCCGACAACCGGGCGATGGGCACTCGGAACGGCGAACAGCTCACATAGTCCAGGCCGGCATCGGCGAACAAGGCGATGGACTGGGGATCGCCGCCGTGCTCGCCGCAGACGCCCACCTTCAGGTCACTACGGGTGGCCCGACCACGGGTCACGGCCATGCGCACCAGCTCGCCCACCCCGTCGGCGTCGACCACCTCGAAGGGGTTGTGAGCGAGCAGGCCTTTCTCGAGGTAGGCCGACATCATCCGTCCCTCGACGTCGTCACGGCTGAAGCCGAAAGTCATCTGTGTGAGGTCGTTCGTGCCAAAGGAGAAGAAGTCGGCCACCTCGGCGATCTCCCCGGCGCGCAGCGCCGCTCTCGGCGTCTCGATCATGGTGCCGATCAGGACGTGGAGACGACCCCGTAGCGCCGGGGCCCCGGCTTTTTTGGCCTGGGTCAGCACGTCGGCCACAGCCTGCTCCACCCATCCACGGGCAAGGGCCAGCTCCGGACGGCTCACGGTCAGCGGGATCATGATCTCGATGACCGGCTTGCCGCCGGCCGCCACCCGGTCGAGGGCCGCTTCCATGAGGGCCCGCACCTGCATGGCGTACAAGCCGGGCTTTATCACCCCGAGGCGCACTCCTCGGGTGCCGAGCATGGGGTTGAACTCCTGCCACTGCTTGGCCGCCGCGAACAGGCGCTGCTCCTCGGGGGTGAGCCCGGTGGTGGCCTCCTTAATGGCCAGCTCGCCGATGTCGGGGAGAAACTCGTGCAAGGGCGGGTCGAGCAGCCGGACCGTCACCGGCAGCCCGTCCATGGCCTCGAGGATGTCGACGAAGTCGGTGCGCTGCGCCACGCGCAGCTCCTCCAGGGCGCCGTCCTCCTCCTCGGCCGTCTCGGCCAGGATCATGCGGCGCACGATGGGCAGGCGGTCCTCGGCGATGAACATGTGCTCGGTCCGGCACAAGCCGATCCCCTCGGCTCCGAGGCGGCGGGCGTTGGCAGCGTCGGCGCCCGTGTCGGCGTTGGCCCGCACCTTGAGATGCCCCTTGCGCACGGCATCGGCCCAGCCGAGCACGGTCTCGAACTCGGCAGACGGCTCGGCTTCGATGAGCGCCACCTGCCCGAGGACAACTTCGCCGGCGGTGCCGTCGAGCGAGAGCCAGTCACCCTCGGACACCACAGTGGAGCCCACCCGAAAGGACTTGCCATCGATTCGCAGCTTCTCGGCCCCCACCACGGCCGGCTTGCCCCAGCCGCGCGCCACCACGGCGGCGTGCGACACCAGGCCGCCGCGGGCGGTCAGGATGCCCTGGGAGGCCAGCATCCCGTGCACGTCCTCGGGCGACGTCTCGTTGCGCACCAAGATGACCGGTGTCCCATCAGCAGCAGCGGCGGCGGCCTCGTCGGCCGTGAAGTAGGCACGTCCCACCGCCGCCCCAGGCGAGGCGCCGAGGGCCTTGGTCAGCACGGCATGGCCCGATCCGGCGAACTGCGGGTGTAGCACCTGCTCGAGGTGCTCGGCCGTGACCCGGCCCAGCGCTTCCTCCCTGGTCAGGCGGATGGCGCTGTCCTTGGTCATGTCCACCGCCATGCGCAGGGCGGCACGGCCAGTGCGCTTGCCCACCCGGGTCTGGAGCATCCACAGCTTGCCCTGCTCGATGGTGAACTCGGTGTCGCACATGTCGCGGTAGTGACGTTCTAGACGGCCGAAGATGCCGAGCAGCTCGTCGTGGATCTTGGGGAAACTCGCTTTGAGCGCCGAGAGCGGCTCGGTGTTGCGGATACCGGCCACCACGTCCTCACCCTGGGCGTTGACCAGGAAGTCGCCGTACTCGCCCTTGGTGCCGGTGGCCGGGTCGCGGGTGAAGCCCACTCCTGTGCCCGACTGCTCGTCGCGGTTGCCGAACACCATGGCCTGCACGTTGACCGCCGTGCCCAGGTCGTGGTCGATGCCCTCGTGCTCCCGGTAGGCGATGGCCCGGGGCCCGTTCCATGATCGGAACACGGCCTCGATGGCCCCTCGCAGCTGGGTTTCTGGATCCTGGGGGAAAGCCTTGCCGGTCCCCTGTCGGACCACCTTCTGGTACTGCGCCACCATGGCACGCAGTTCCGACAGCGGCACTTCGGCATCGGACGTAACCCCGGCGCGCTCCTTTGCCTCGTCGAGGAGATGGTCGAAGCTCTCCCCCGGCAGGCCCAGGACGATGCGGCCGTACATGGCCACGAAGCGGCGGTAGGAGTCGTAGGCGAAACGCTCGTCGTCGGTCTGCTTGGCCAGGCCCTGCACCGACTCGTCGTTCAAGCCCAGGTTCAAGACGGTGTCCATCATGCCGGGCATGGAGAACTTGGCGCCCGAGCGGACGCTCACGAGCAGCGGGTCGACGGCGTCACCCAGTCGCTTGCCCATCTTCCTCTCGAGCCGGCCACGGGCCCGCTGTACCTCGGCGCTCAGGCTGGCGGGCCACCCGCCCGCCATATAGGCGCGGCAGGCATCGGTGGTGATGGTGAAGCCGTGGGGCACGGGCAGGCGCAGCACCGACGTCATCTCGGCCAGGTTGGCGCCCTTGCCACCGAGGAGGTCCTTCAACTCCATGGGGGGACGGCGGTGCTGGTGGTCGAAGTCGTAGACGAACGGCATGGAATCTCCCGGGCTGTATCGGACGAATCGAGCCTAGTGCCCCTGCTCCGGGCCACTTTTCGGGTGCCACCACTTTCAGGGCAGAGGGCGCCACCACTTTCGGGCGCGCTGGGCCGACGGCCTTCAGCGCCCGAGACGGCCGGCGATCTCTTCGGCCAACGAGGCCATGGGCACACGCACCTGCTCGGTGGTGTCACGGTCGCGCACGGTCACCGCCTGGTCCTCGAGCGAGTCGAAGTCCACCGTGACGCAGTACGGCGTGCCCACCTCGTCCTGGCGGCGGTAGCGGCGGCCGATGGACTGCGTGACGTCGAAGTCGCACATGCACAGCGGCTGCAGGGACTCGAGCACCTGGTGCGAAAGCGGCACCAGGGCGTCGTTCTTCGACAGCGGCAGGACGGCTACCTGGTACGGAGCCAGGCGCGGGTCCAAGTGCAGCACCGAGCGCTTCTCGCCCCCCACCTCGTCTTCGTCGTAGGCGGCCAGCAGGAACGCCATCATGGTCCGGGTGGCCCCGGCGGCCGGCTCGATGACGTGGGGCACATAGCGCTCGCCGGTGGCCTGGTCGAAGTACTCGAGCTTCTCACCCGAATGCCCGGCGTGGGCAAGCAGGTCGAAGTCGGTGCGGTTGGCGATGCCCTCGAGCTCGTCCCAGCCCCAGGGGAAGCGGAACTCGACGTCGGCTGTGCCGGCCGAATAGTGCGACAGCTCGTCGGAGTCGTGGTGGCGCAGGCGAAGCTTGTCGCCCGGGATGCCCAGGTCGAGGTACCAGGCCAGGCGGGTATCGAGCCAGTACTCGAACCACTTGGCGGACTCGTCGGGGGGGACGAAATACTCCATCTCCATCTGCTCGAACTCGCGCGTGCGGAACACGAAGTTCTGAGGGGTGATCTCGTTGCGGAAGGACTTGCCCACCTGGGCGATACCGAAGGGCGGCTTCTTGCGGGTGGTCTGGAGCACGTTGGCAAAGTTCACGAACATGCCCTGGGCCGTTTCCGGGCGGAGGTAAGCGACGGTGGCGTCCTCCTCCACCGGGCCGGCGTACGTCTTGAACATGAGGTTGAAGGCACGCGGCTCGGTGAGGTCCTTGGAGCCGCAGTTCGGGCAGGTGTCACCGATCTTGTCGGCCCGCCAACGCTCGTGGCAGCTGCGGCAGTCCACCAAGGGGTCGGTGAAGTTGGCCAGGTGCCCCGAGGCCTCCCAGATGCGGGGGCTCGAGAGGATGGCGGCATCGATGCCCACCACGTCGTGGCGCGACTGCACCATCGCCTTCCACCAGGCGTCCTTGACGTTGCGCAGCATGAGCACGCCGAGCGGGCCGTAGTCGTAGGTGGAACGAAATCCGCCGTAGATCTCGGCCGACGGAAAGATGAAGCCACGGCGCTTGCACAGGTTGACGACCCTCTCCATGAGGTCGTCCTTGGGCGTCACGTCGTCGGCCTGCTCCTGCGCACCCCCCGCGGTCATGGCCGCAGGATAGTGGGCACCTGCAGGCGCGCCGTCACGGCGTTGGCCAATAGGCGCCCCCGCGCCGTGAGCACGGCCCGTCCGCCCTCCATGTCGACGAGGCCCTCGAGGTCCGGGTCGTCGGGCACGGCCTCGCCGGGCACGCCGCCTGAGGTCCGCAGGGCCAGGGCCAGCGCCTCGAAGGCCCGCTGGTGGTCGTCGAGGTGCTCTTCACCGGCCGTCGTGCTGCGCCCGGCGCGCACGGCGGCCACATAGCGCTCAGGGGTCCGGATGTTCCACCACCGGCGCCCCTGGCGGTGTGAGTGGGCGGCGCAGCCGACGCCCCGGTAGTCGCCCTGGGCCCAGTACAGGAGATTGTGGCGGCACTCGTAGCCGGGCACGGCCCAGTTCGACACCTCGTACCAGCGCATTCCGGCTGCTTCGAGCACGGCGTCGGCCCGGCGGTAGCGCCGCGCCTGCACGTCGTCGTCGGGGTGGCGGGCCGGGTCCCGGGCCAGGGGGGTACCGGGCTCCACCGTCAAGGCGTAGGCGCTCACGTGGCGCGGCCGGGGGTCGAGGGCCAGCACCTCGGCCAAGGTCCGCTCCCAGTCGCCGTCGTCCTCGGCGGCGGCGCCGAAGATGAGGTCCACGTTCACCTCGAAGCCGGCCTCGGCGGCCAGGGCCACGGCGGGGGCCACGGACGAGGGGAGGTGGTGGCGGCCGAGGCTTTCCAGGACGTGAGGCACCATCGACTGCACCCCGAACGAGACCCGCGTCACCCCGGCGGCGCGCCAGTGCCCGAAGAGCTCGGCGCTCGCCCCCTCGGGATTGCATTCGGCCGTGACTTCGGCGTCCGGGTGGCGACCGATGGCGTCGAGCACCCGGCCGAACAGGGCCCCGTCGAGGCGCGACGGCGTACCGCCGCCCACGAAGACACTGGTGGCTTCGGGTATCGCCTCCTCCGAGCGGGCCCGGAGCATCTCCTGCACACAGGCCTCGGCGTAGTCGGCCATAAGATGGTCACGGTCGGTCCAGGTGGCGAAGGCGCAGTAGTCACAGCGAGAGGCGCAGAACGGGACGTGCACGTAGACACCGAACGGACCGGCGCCCGGCCCGGGCGCGACCACCGTGGCCGGCTCGAGCCGGCTCACTGGGCCGGGCTCGAGCGGACGCTGCGCAGCCGGCGGTCCAAGTGGGTTTCCATCGCCTCACAGGCGAGGTCCACAACCTCGTCAGTCACCGCCGACGACGGCTCGGCCAGTGCCGCCGACAGACCCCCGCCCAGGATGCGCCGGATCAGGTCGAGGGCCTCGGGCGACACCGGGCGCCCCCGGCGACACGCCCGGCACAGCATCCCTCCATCGCTCAGGTCGAAGGCCACGAGATCCTCGGGTGCCCCGCACGAGGCGCAATGGTCGACCACCGGCGACGAGCCCTCGAGGGCCAGGGCCTTGAGCAGGAACCCAGGGAGCAGCAAGGCGGCATCGGCGCTCTCGAGCGAACGCAGCGCCCTCACCACCATGTCGTAGAGGCGCGGGTTCGGATGGTGCTCCTGGGCCACCTGGTCGGCCACCTCGAGCACGGTGAAGGCCTTGGCCACCCTCGACAAGTCCTCGCGCACCATCCGGAAGCCGTCGAGGACCTCGGCCTGATTCACGATGTCCAGATCCCGGCCCTTCCAGCACAGCAAGGCCACGTGGCTGAGTGGCTCCAGGCGCCCCCCGAATTTCGAACGGGTGCGGCGCACCCCCTTCACCACGGCCCGGACCTTGCCGTGCCCACGGGTGAGCATGGCGACGATGCGGTCGGCCTCGCCCAGGCGCATGGTGCGCAGGACGACGCCCTCGTCGCGATAGAGGCTCACCCCTCCATTGTCCCCTCCCCGGGCTCCTCCACCGGGTGCGGCGTGCGGTTGGGCGTGTTGCGCCCGCCGATGAGATTGCCCATGGCGATCATGGCCACCACGGCCACGGCCGTGAGCAGCACACCGAGCACGGCACTGGCGCCGGCCACGGCCAGCACCACCAGCCCGCCGAACACGGCCACGGCCAGCACCCCGGCCAGGACCTTGGCCCCGGTCCTCAACCCCGCACCCCGCCATAGCGCCGCTCTCGGCGCTGGTATTCGGCCACCGCCTCATAGAGGTCCTGACGCCGGAAGTCGGGCCACAGCACCTCGGTGAAGACCAACTCGCTGTAGGCCTGCTGCCACAACAAGAAGTTCGAGATCCGGTACTCACCCGAGGTCCGGATGACGAGGTCGGGATCGGGCACGTCGGGGTAGTAGAGATGCGAGCGGATGGCCTTCTCGTCGATGCGCGCCGCCGGGGTGCCCGCTTTGACCAGCGCCCGCACGGCATCGACGATCTCGGCTCGGCCGCCGTAATTGAAGGCCATGGTGAGCGTCATGCGCCGGTTGTCCTTGGTCAGGGCCACCGACTCGTCCATGCGCCGCAATACCCGCCTGGGCACCCGCCAGTCACGGCGGCCGGCGAATCGGATGCGCACGCCCTTGTCGTGCAGCTCGTCGCGCCGGCGCACGAGCAGCGACTCGTTGAAGCCCATCAGGTAGCGCACCTCGTCGCGCGGACGACGCCAATTCTCGGTCGAGAACGCGAACATGGTCAACCAGCGCACGCCGATCTCGAGCGCGCCCTCCACAGCGTCGAGGAGGGCCGCCTCGCCCGCCCCGTGTCCCTCGGTGCGCGGCAGTCCGCGCTGTCGGGCCCATCGCCCGTTGCCGTCCATGACACAGGCCACGTGGGCCGGAACATGGCCGGGGTCGATGCCAGCCGGGAGCTGGTCGCCGGTGACGTCCACGGCCCGAAGCTATCGGGCGCTGGAGGTGGGTCAGCCCGAACGGGCTATGGCGATGGCGTCTGTGCCCAGGTAGGCGGCCACCACCTCGGTATTGCCGAGCACCTCCGCCGGAGGGCCCTCGGCGATGACCTGGCCCAGGTGCAGGCACAGCAGGCGGTCGGCCAGGGACGACACCAGGGGGATGTCGTGCTCGATGACGACCAACGTGGCCCCGGTGTGCCGGCGCACGGTGAGCAGCAGCTCCCCGAGCGCCTCGGACTCACGCTGGGCGATGCCCGACGACGGTTCGTCGAGCAGCAGGACCGAGGGCTCATGGGCCAGAGCCCCGGCCAGCTCGACCATGCGACGGGTGCCGGTAGACAGCTCCGACACGAAGGCGTCGCGGTAGGACTCGAGCCCCACCAGCGCCAGCAGCTCGTCCACGCGGGCCCCGACGACCAGCTGGGCGTCGAGGGCGGCGCCGAGCCCCAAGGTGTTGGCCAGCGGCTCGCGCACGGCCACGTGGCGGTCAAGGGTCACGGCCAGGGTCTCGGCCACGGTGAGCGACGGGAACAGACGGGCGTCCTGGAACACACGCCCGAGGCCGCGTCGGGCACGATCGGCGGCCGACAGGGCCGTGACGTCCTGGCCGAGGAGCCGCACCGACCCCGTGTCGGGAGAGGCGAAGCCCGAGCACAGGTCGAACAAAGTGGTCTTGCCCGCCCCGTTGGCCCCGATGATCCCGAGGACCTCGCCGGCCGTGGCCTCGAAGCTCACACGGTGCACGGCGTCGACCCCGCCAAAGTGCTTGCTCACCTCGCGCACTTCGAAACGCACCGGGCCGGCGATGGCGTCGTCGTCACGCCAGCGCTGGCCGCTCCTCTCGTGGCCGCGTGGCACCGGGTCGGCACCTCGCAGGAAGACAGCGCGCGCCAGCTCGGGTCGATCGGCCAACTCGGCCGTGGGCCCCGAAAAGCGCACCTGGCCCCGCTCGAGGAACACCGCGGCGGGAGCCAGGGCGGCGGCCACGTTCAACGACTGCTCCACCACCAGCACCGTGGTCCCGTCGGCGGCCAGCCGCCGCACCACCTCCAGCAGCTCGGCCACCACGGTGGGGGCCAGGCCCAACGAGAGCTCGTCGATGAGCAGCAGCTTGGGCCGGCACAGCAGGGCCTGGGCCAAGGTGAGCATCTGCTGCTCCCCGCCCGAGAGCTCGGCCGCCCGGGTGGAGAGCCTCTGGCCCAGGGCCGGGAATAGAGCCAACACGCCGTCGGTGGCCCGGGCCAGCGCCTCGGGTTGGCGCCGCACCAGCCAGCCGCCGAGGCGGAGGTTCTCGGCCACCGTCAGCGACGGGAACACACCGCGGCCGCCGGGAACGGTCACGATGCCGAGCTCGACACGCTCCACCGGGTCAAGGGCGCCGATGTCGCGTCCTTCGTAGTGCACCGAGCCGGAGGTGGCCGGCATGAGCCCGGCCATGACCCGCAACACGGTGGACTTGCCGGCCCCGTTGGTCCCGAGCAGCGCCACGATGTCGCCGTCGCCCACGGCGAGGTCCACCCCGAACAGCACCTGCACCGCGCCGTAGGCGGCGTCGATCCCATGACACGACACCAATGGGGGCCCCACCCCGGGCGGTGGCGTTGGTGGCGCCGGTGGCGGCAGGGCGGCGCCGAGACCACCTTCGACGCGCACCCCGGCCTCACCTCTGGCCCCGCCTCGTTCGGTGAGCGACGGCACCGAGATCCCCCGGGCCCGGGCCAAGGCCACGAGCAGGCGGTCGCGGCCACGGAAGACCACTTCGCCGAGGCCGCCGGGCACGATCATGAGCAACACCAGCAAGCCGGCCCCGGTGGCCAGTAGCTGGGCGGCGCCGTTCTGGAGGAAGTACTGGGCGCCTTCCACATACAGCGCACCGAGCAGAGCGCCGGGCAGCGAGCCCAGGCCGCCCACTACCACCATGGTGAAGACGATGATGCTCAGCTCGGGGTTGTAGCCGTTGAAGCCCAGCCCACGCTGCGCCACCACGTACAGCCCTCCGGCCAGGCCGGCCAGGCCGCCCGACAGCGAGAAGGCCGTGAGTTTCGCCGCATAGGGCCGAATCCCGAAGGCGGCCGCTCCACGCTCGTTGTCGCGCACAGCCACGGCGGCGCGACCGGCACGGAGCCGGCGGAAGTTGCGCGCCAGCAGGTACGACACCACCAACATGGCCAGACAGAACTCGTAGAAGGCGATCCATCCCCGAAGCGACAGATGGCCGAAGAGCACCGGGGCCGACACGATGGCTGGGTTGAGCACGGGGAAGTACGTCGAGTCGAGCAGATAGGTCGACACCGGCACGGCGAAGGCCATGGTGGCCACGGCCAGCATGAGTCCGGGGATGCGCAGGGCCGGGATTCCGACCACCGCTGCGGTGGCCGCCCCCACCACAGCGGCGGCCAACAGAGCGAGCAGGAAGTCGGCGTGGGCGTGCACGAGCAGGGCGCCGGTGGTAGCCGACCCCACGCCCACAAAGGCGAACTGGCCCAGGCTCATCTGGCCGGCCCATCCGGTGAGGGCCACCAACGACACGGCGATGATCCCGTAGATGGCGGTGTAGGCGAGCAGCGTGACCTTGGACGTCGATACCCCGAAGGGGATGGCCACGGCCAGCGCCAGTAGGGCGGCCAGGCCCAGGCTCCGGGCCAAGCGCACCTCGACACGGCGCGCCAGCACGGCCGGCACGGGCCGCACCTCGCGCACCGCCACGTAACCGCCGAGGCCCCCGTCGTCGGTGCGGGTGGCACGCCGGCGTTGCGTCAGCAGGGCCACCCACACCAGGGCGAACATGGCCACGTCCACCATGTGCGACTGCGGATAGGACCAGAACACCGCCTGCTGGAACACGCCGATGGCCAGCGACGCGACGAAGGCCGTTGGCAAGCTCTCCATGCGAGCCACCACGGCGGCGGCCAGCGGGGCCAGCAGCACCTCCGGACCGGCGTTCACTCCCAGCTGCGGGCCGAGAATGGGGGCGCTCAGCATGGCTCCGATACCCGACAGGCCTGCTGCCACCATCCAGGTGACGCGCGAGAGGCGGCGCACGGGGATGCCGAGCAGCATGGCCCGCTCGTTGGAGTCGGCCGACGCCCGGATGGCGATCCCGGTGTCGGTGCGACCGAGGAACCACCACAACGCCACCATGGCCACTGGGACCACCACCATGGCCACCACGTGGTTCCCGTTGAAGACGATGGGGCCCACCGGGAAGGTGAAGTTGAACGGTGTGGTGAAGGTCTTGAGCGGCGCCGGATGGGTGAAGGCCGACGGCAGGCCGATCTCCGCCGCGCCGACGATCTGGGCCACGCCCAAGGTGGCCACGGTCAAGATGAGTCGCGGCGCTCGGAAGAAGCGCCGGACCACTACGGCGTCGACCACCGCCCCGGTGAGCACGGCGGCGACCAGACCCACCACCAAGGCCAAGAAGTACGGCAGGTGCCAGCCGATGACCATCATGACGGCCACGGCGGCGGCCAGGCCCCCGATGTCAGCCTGGGCGAAGTTGATGATGCGCGCCGAACGGTGCACGAGCACCAGCCCCACGGCGATCAGCGAGGAAAGGCCACCGAGGACGAGGCCGTAGAGCACGACGCCGAAGGGGAGCCCCGACGGCAGAAGAGCCGCAGCGAGCGCCCAGGCCACCACGGCGGCGAAGCCGGCAGCTGCGACGAGCCGGGCCGGCCGGTCGAGCAGGCCCCCCACCTCAGCGCCCGGGAAGCGGACCGACGACGACGTCCCCGGACCCGAGGCGCCCGATCACGGGCGCGCCGGCCACCGGAGCCGGCACGGTCATGGCCCTCCACAACGCGGCGTCAGCCACCGAAGCGCCGCCATCGCCCCACCACACACTGACTCGCTGCCCGGCCCGGGCGGCATGCTCGGCCGCCTGCAGGCCGGCGAGGATAGTGGGAGCCAGGGCCGCTGTGGCCGCCGCTCCGCCGGGGGCGGCGCCGGCCCCCACGGCTACGAGGTCGGCTCCGGGCACGGCGGCCACGGTGCGGCTGACCCAGGCGCCGAAGGCGCCAGGGCCTCCGGCGGCACCGGGGCTCGGTACCAGCACCAGGGTGGCGCCCTGATGGGTGATGGTGGCGACCCTCGAGACCACCGACGGGGGCACGACGGTGCCGGAGCCCGGGCCCTGCACCACCCTGAGGAGCACCACGGCCGGCGACGCGCCGGGCACGGCCAACCCTGACGCGCCGGGCGCGGTCACGCTCGGAGCCCCGGGGATTCCGAGGAGGCCGGTCACCGAAGGTAGCGAGCCCTGGGACCCCGTGATGGCCTCACACAGCGAGACCACCTCGAGCAGGAGGTCGTCGAACTGGGTCCCGGTCATCGGCACCGGGATGGGGCAGGTGGCCGGAGCCGGGATGCTCGACGGTGGCTCCGGCGACGGGGTCGGGGTCGGCGAGGACGACGGCGAGGGCAGGGGGCCGAAGGCCGACGACAACAGCGGGCCCGGCGATCCCAGGGCGGACAGATAGGGCCCCATGGCCAGCCCGACGCCGGCGGCGCCGTTCCCGGCGGCGGTGGCCGGTGGCCGGCCCGTCACCTGGGCGGGAGCCGGGGTGCCGGCGGCGAACAGCTCGCCTCCGAGGCCGAAGGGGGCGGTGCTCGGGAAGAAGCCCACCACCGTGGCCAGAAAGGCCCCGGCGATGGCCACCGGGTAGTAGCGGCGCCCGAGCAACGCCAGCTGCCGGCCGATGGGCGAAACGCCCCCGGCAACGGTGCGCGGCGTATCGGCGCCTTCCCCCCAGGCCATCGTCGCGGACAACGGCCCCGGAGGCGTTATCTTGCGGTTGGCAGCCGAGGGGCGGCCCCACTGCGCAAGAGGGCGACAACCGGGGCGTTCCTCTTCTAGACGGAAGGTCACGGCACGAGCCGCGGCCATGGGGGGACGGCCATCGTCATGGAACCGGTCGCGGCGGCGACACCAGTGCTCGACGCTGACACCAAGCGCTACATCGTGAAGACGGTGGTGCGCTGGTCTCCGTTGCTGGCCGCCGCCTTGACCCTGGCCCTGGTGGTCTCGCTGGCTCCGCCGGTGCCGAGTTCCTCGTCGGGCAGCGGCGCCCGTCGGGCCGCCACCGCGGCGGGGTCCGCAGGAGGTGGTTCCTCCACCACTGTGGTCGCTGGAGTCGCCGGAGCAGCCGGGGGCGCCGGCACCGGAGGCGGTGGTTCGTCGGGGGCGTCGGGAGGCGCCCAGGGAACGGCGGCGGCATCGAACCTCACGCGCAGCGGCCTGGTCTGCAAGCCCGGGGTACGCCAGGTGGCATGGTCCGTCTACGCCCCGCAGTGCGTACCCGCCTTCCACGGCAACAACGGCGGCGCCACCAGTCACGGAATCACGTCGTCCACCATCACCATCAGCTACCGCGAGCCCAACTCGACCCAGCAGTCGGCGGCTCAGTCCCTGGCCGGCAACGCCTTCCCCGACGACAACGGCCTCATCGCCGACATGCAGACCTACATCCGCTACTTCAACAGCCAGTACGAGCTCTACGGCCGCAAGGTACAGATGGTCCCGTACCAGGGCCAAGGCGACTACCTGGCCGAGGACGAGGGCCAGGACCTGGCCGCCGCCCAGGCTGACGCCCAGAGCGCCTACGACGAGGGGGCCTTCGCCGACCTGACCTTCCCTCTGTTCGGGTCGCAGTACTACGAGCAGGACCTGGCCCAAGCAAGCGTGGTGGGCATCGGCGGCCTCGGGTTCCCCACCCAGTGGTACCAGCAGTACGCGCCCTACGAGTACTCCGTCACCCCCACCGGCACGGCCGGGGCCGACGGCTTCGTCAACATCGCCTGTGACCGCATGGCCGGCCTGCCGGCCATTTATGCCGGTGACCCCACGTACCAGACCCAGGCGCGCAAGTTCGGCTTCATCGGCCCCGACAACCCCGAGTACTCAGCCGTGGGCGACCTCGTGCAGAACGGCCTACTGAAGACATGCGGGGTCACGCTGGCCAAAAGAGTCAGCTACGCCATCGACGTGGCCTCCTTCGAGCAACAGGCCGTGAGCATCGTGGCCCAGATGAAGCAAGCCGGCGTCACCACCGTCATCTGCGGGTGCGACCCGCTCTTCCCGATCCTGCTGTACCAGGCCGCCGACCAGCAGCAGTACGACCCCGAGTGGCTCGGCATCGGCTGGTACGACCCCCAGGGGCGCCTGCCGGCTCAGGACCAGATGGCGCACATGATGTCCCAGGAGGGCCAGTTCCCCCAGCCGTCGCAGACCGAGGCCTACAAGGTGTTCCAGTTGGCCGACCCCGGTGGCACCCCGGCCGAGCAGTACTACCTGGTGGCCTATTACTCGGTGCTGTACTTGTTCGATTCCCTGCAAGCGTCGGGGCCCCACCTGACGCCAGGCACCTTCCAGCAAGGGGTCTTCTCCATGGGGCGCTCGCCCAACGGCGACGTGGGCACCTGGCAGGGCGGCATCGGGGCCTTCTCGCCCTCCCTGACCACGCAGATCGGCTGGTGGAACCCCAACGCCACCTCCAACTTCGACGGTGGCAAGGGAGCGTGGGAGAGCTGCGAACAGGGTCGGTGGTTCACCTTCCTCGACCCCAACGCCTGGCAGCCCAACCACACCCAGCTCGGCTGCTTCGGCCACTGACGCGACAAGGGCGGCCCGGGGGCCGCCCTTGTCGATGAAGACCTGGTGCAGGTCGGCTAGAGCCGGCGGACCTTGGTGGCCTGCGGGCCCTTGGCGCCGGCCGTGGAGTCGAACTCCACCCGCTCACCCTCGGCGAGCTCGCGGTATCCGGTGCCTTCGATAGCCGAGAAGTGGACGAACACATCGGGCGATCCGTCGTCAGGCGTGACGAACCCGTAGCCCTTGGTCGAGTTGAACCACTTCACCATACCTTCGGCCATGCTGCTGCCTCATTTCTCCACGCACGAACTGGACTTGCGGGAGACGAAGCGTCAACCGACAACGGCGAACGGCCCTGCGTGATCCAACCGAACGCTGCCGAAAAGCGTAGCGCGGCTCTGGCGCCAGGGGGCACTTCGGGGCCGAGGGCGCCGCGCACCGGCGAGGTAGCGTCAGGTGGTGGGAGACGAGGACCTGGCCGATGCCCTGCACCAGGTGGCCGCCACCCTGCCCGGTGGCGGCGAGGACCGACCGGGGCAACTGGCCATGGCCGAGGCGGTGGAGCGGGCCGTCGCCGATGGGCGCCATCTCGTGGTCCAGGCCGGCACGGGCACCGGCAAGTCACTGGCCTACCTCCTCCCGCTCGTGCGCTCGGGCCGCAAGGTGGTGGTGGCCACCGCCACCAAGGCGCTCCAGGACCAGCTGGCGGCCAAGGACCTCCCGCAGCTCGATCAAGCCGGCGGCAGCGGACGTCGCCTGCGCTTCGCCGTGCTCAAGGGACGGAGCAACTACCTCTGTCGCCAACGGGTGGCCGAGGTGTCGGGCCGGGTGGTGGATCCCGGGGCGGCGGTCGCCCCCGAGATGCTCTTCGACGACGACCAGGTCGGCGCCGCGCCGAGCTCGGCGCCGACCGAGGCCGCGCTCCACGGCGGGCGTTTCGCCGACCAGGTGCGCCAACTGGTGGCGTGGGCCGATTCCACCACCACCGGGGACCGCGCCGACCTCGCCTTCGAGCCCGACCCTCGCGCTTGGGCCACGGTGTCGGTGACAGCTCGAGAGTGCCCGGGAGCTTTCCGTTGCCCTTCGGGGCCCGACTGCTTCGCCGAGCACGCCCGGGCCAGAGCGGGGGCGGCCGACATCGTGGTGGTGAACACGCATCTGTACGCCACCCATGTGGCCAGCGACGGCGCCGTGCTGCCCGAGCACGAGGTCCTCGTCCTCGACGAGGCCCACGCCGTGGAGGACGTCATGACGGCGGGCCTCGGAGTGGAGCTCACCGGCGGGCGGGTCAGGGCCGCCGGGCAGCTGGCCCGCGGGTTGCTCGCCAGCGCCGATGCCGGGCTGGCCGATGGGGTGGGCGACACCGCCGATCGCCTAGAGGTGGTGCTGCGCAGCCTGGCCGGCCGGCGGGTGGTGCCCTCCGATGGGGATCTCGGCTCGGTCCTCACTTTGGCCGCTGGGCGGGTGAGCGCCATGGCCGGGGCCCTGCGCAGCGGGGCCAGCAAGGACGACACCGACCTTTCAGCCCGTCGGGCCCGGGCGCTGCTGGCCACGTCCCACTTGAGCGAGGACCTGGCCCAGCTGGTGGCCCTCGGGCCCGACCAGGTGGCATGGGTCGAGTCGAGCGGCCAGGGCGGTCGCACGCTCACCTTGCGGGCCGCCCCGGTGGAGGTCGGCGCGGTGCTGGCCGAGCGGCTGTGGCCAAACATCACGGCCGTGCTGACCTCGGCCACCATCCCCCCGCTGCTCGGCGAACGGCTGGGCCTGCCGGTCACCCAAACCGATCACCTCGACGTCGGCAGCCCCTTCCCCTACCGCACCCACGCCGTGCTGTACTGCCCCACCGACCTGCCCGACCGGCGCAGCCCCGATGCCGAGGCGGCAGTGCACAGAGAGATCCGGTCACTGGCAGAGGCGGCCGGGGGCAGGACCCTGGCCTTGTTCACCAGTTGGCGCGCCATGCAGAGCGCGGTGGAAGCGCTACGCGACACCCTGGGCTTCACCGTCTTGGCCCAGAACGACCGGCCCAAGGCCAAGCTGCTGGCCGAGTTCGTCGCCGACGAGTCGTCGTGCCTGTTCGCCACCATGTCCTTCTGGCAGGGCGTCGA
>Ga0307374_10003179_pt1 | contig 28303 bp, 26 predicted proteins | sample OX3MG_FD_202532 | JGI IMG/M metagenome (GOLD analysis project Ga0307374, IMG submission 202532) | Soil microbial communities from Risofladan, Vaasa, Finland - OX-3 | ecosystem: Environmental > Terrestrial > Soil > Coastal area > Acid sulfate soil | place: Finland: Risofladan, Vaasa | collected... | reverse complement strand
TCGGGCTCGTCGCGCGACTGGGCCGCCAAGGGGCCGGCCCTGCTCGGGGTACGGGCTGTGATCGCCGAGAGCTTCGAGCGCATCCATCGTTCCAACCTGGTGGGCATGGGCATCCTGCCCCTGCAATTCGCCGACGGGCAGTCGGCGGCCAGTCTCGGGCTCAGCGGTGAGGAACTGTTCGACATCGTGGGACTGGACGCCCTGGCCGGGGGCGACGTGCCCAAGGAGCTCACGGTGCGCGCCGGCGACATCGAGTTCGCCGCCCGGGTGCGGATCGACACTCCCATGGAGGCCGACTATTTCCGCCATGGGGGCATCCTCAGCTACGTGCTCCGGCAATTGGCCCGCTGACGGCGCGCCGCACCCCGGCCGGCGCTTTGGTGCTTCTACCGGCGCTCGTGCTCCTGGGCGCGCTGGCGCCGGCGTCTGCCGCAGCCGGCGCCACGACACCGGGTCCGGGTCCCTCGTCCCACCTGAGCTTGGTGGGGACGCCCCCTTCCACCTCGGCCGTCTACGACCACGACGCCCCGGACCCCGACGTCGTGCCCGTGACTTCGTCCACCGGCACCACGTACTACGCATACACGACGGCGACCGGCGGCGAGAACATCCCGGTGCTCACGTCACTCGACCTCGTGCACTGGAGTGCCGACGGTGACGCCCTGCCACGACTCCCGGCGTGGCAGGCCCCAGGGCGGACATGGGCACCGGGAGTTGTGCCCCTCGGCGGGCGTTACGTGATGTACTACGCCACCGAAATGGCCGACGGCGGCGCCCAATGCATCTCCGAGGCCACCTCGAGCTCGCCTGGCGGACCATTCGCCGATAACCGCGCCGGGCCACTGGTGTGCCAGACGCAGCTGGGCGGGTCCATCGACCCCGACCCCTTCGTCGATGGAGACGGGACGCCGTACCTGTACTGGAAGTCGAACGCCGGTGCCTCGCCGGTGGCAGCGAAGATCTGGGTGGCCCGGCTGGCTGCCGACGGGAGCGGCCTGCTCGGGTCACCCCAGGCGGTGCTGGGCCAGGACCAGACTTGGGAAGCCACCGTGGAAAGCCCGGCCATGGTGCACGCCGGCGGCAACTACGTCCTGTTCTACTCCGGCGGCTCCTGGAACGGTGCCGGATACGGCGTGGGCGAGGCCGTGTGCCAGGGACCGCTCGGCCCTTGCGCCAAGCCCATAGACGGCCCCCTTCTGCACTCCGAAAAGTTCCGGCTCGGCCCCGGGGGCCAGTCGGTGTTCACCGACGCCAACGGCAACGTGTGGATGGCCTACAGCGCCTGGGACGGGCCGACCAGCCGTTTCTCATACAACAGCGGTGAGTTCCGCAGCCTGTGGCTGGCCTCGGTGAGCTTCGACGGCGCCCCGGCCATCCACGCCGGCGAGGCGCCAGAGGGCTACCTGCTGGCGGCGGCCGACGGCGGGGCGTTCGCCTTCGGGGCCGCCACGTACCACGGCTCGATGGGCGGCAGCGCTCTGGCTGCCCCGGTGGTTGGTGCCGCCGAGGACAGCGTCACCGGCGGATACTGGGAGGCGGGCGCCGACGGTGGCGTGTTCAGCTTCGACGCCCCTTTCCACGGCTCCATGGGGGGCCTGGCCCTGTCGGCGCCGGTGGTGTCCATGGCCGCCACGCCCGACGGGGGTGGCTACTGGCTGGTGGGCTCCGACGGCGGGGTCTTCGCCTTCGGCGACGCCGGCTACTTCGGCTCCATGGGGGGCCGGGCCCTGTCGGCGCCGGTGGTGTCCATCGTGGCCGGACCCGGCGGCGGTGGCTACTGGCTGGTGGGCTCCGACGGCGGGGTCTTCGCCTTCGGCGACGCCGGCTACTTCGGCTCCATGGGGGGCCGGGCCCTGTCGGCGCCGGCGGTGTCCATGGCCGCCACGCCCGGCGGCGGCGGCTACTGGCTGGTGGGCTCGGACGGCGGGGTCTTCGCCTTCGGCGACGCCGGCTACTTCGGCTCCATGGGGGGCCGGGCCCTGTCGGCGCCGGTGGTGTCCATCGTGGCCGGACCCGGCGGCGGTGGCTACTGGCTGGTGGGCTCCGACGGCGGCATCTTCGCCTTCGGCGACGGCCAATTCCTCGGCTCCCTCGGCAGTCACAGACTCCACGCCCCGGTGACCTCGGCCTCCTCCACCTGAGACGAAACGGCGCCTGCGTTCGGGCTGCTGGTGGTGGTCGCGCCCCCGGCCACCGCCGGCGCCGCCAGATTTGGGACTCAGGGCCCTGGCCGGTACCAGGGTCCCCATGGGTATCGTGCCAGAGGGCCATGGACAATCAGGCGATCACCGACATCGTGCAGCAACTACCCGACGGCGTGGTGGTCATCGACGTCGAGGGCAATCTCAAGTGGGCCAACGCCACCGCCGAGCGCATGCTCGGCGTGTGCCTGGCCGAAGCCGTGGGCCGAAGCACCCTCGACTTCGTCCATCCTGAGGACGTGGAGCTGGTAGCCCTGGCCCTGGGCAGCATCCAGGGCAAGGACGTGGGAACACCCATCGAGCTACGTGTGCGGGCCACCGACGGCTGGCGTCTGGTGGAATTGGTGGGCACCAACCGGCTGGCCGACCCGGCGGTCAGGGGCCTCGTGCTGTGCCTACGGGACCTTACCGAGCGTCGGCGATGGGAGGTGGCATGGGACGAGGTCAGCCGCTTTCGCGCTCTCGTCCACCACGCGGCGACCATCATGATGCTGCTCGACGAACAGGGCCGGGTGGTCTCGGTGTCGGCCGCCATCATGCGGTTGCTCGGCCACGATCAAGAGGAGGTCGAAGGCCACCTGCTGGCCGACCTGGTCGACGAGCCCGATCGCGCCCTCGTAGCCGAGGCGCTACAACACTCGGTGGCGGCGGCGCCGAGCACCGGGCCCTGCACCGTGGAGGTGCGAATGCTCGGACGTGCCGGCACCCGGGCCGTCCCTTTCGAGTTGCACATCGTCAACCTGCTCGACGACCCCACAGTGCGGGGGTTCGTGGTGTCGGGCCACGACGTGACGCAGCTGCGTCAGTCGCTCGACAAGCTGGCCGACGCCCAAGCAGAGCTGCTCCGACAGGAACGCCTAGCCGCCATCGGACAGATGGCCTCGATGATCGGCCACGAGCTGCGCAACCCGCTCACCGCCGTCACCAACGCCCACTTCCTGGTGCGCCAGGGCCTAGGCGAGCAGATCACCCCCGACGCGATCAAGCAGCTGGCCATGGCTGAACGCGAGGTGGGCAGGGCCGTCCGTCTAGCCGAGGACCTCATGTCCTACGTACGCCCCCGGACGGCCGAACGCGTGCCTGTGGCCCTGGGCGAATTGGTCGAGCAGGTCCTAGAGGCCACCACGACCCCGGCCAACGTGGCCGTGGAGGTCGAGGTGGAGCCTCTGGTCCTCCACGCCGATGCCGGACAGCTCATCGAGGTCGTGGCCAATCTGGTAACCAACGCGTGTCAGTCCATGCCCGATGGCGGGATGCTGCGCATCGCGGCCCGGGCTGAGCACGGCGACGCCGTGATCACCGTGGAGGACGAAGGCCCAGGGGTCGACCCCGTACTGGCCGAGTCGTTGTTCGAGCCGTTCTTCTCGACCAAGAGCGAGGGAATCGGCCTCGGCCTGGCCATCGTTCGCCGGCTGGTAGAGGCGCACGGCGGCGCCATCAGCCTCGTCAACCGGCCCCGGGGTGGAGCGGCGGCCATCGTCCGGCTACCGCTCGAGGCGGTAAGCGTCTAGCCCTTGGCGTCAACGATGACGGCGATGTCGTCGGTGAGGACGTAGACGAGCCGATCGACATCGAGGAACTTCTCGATGTCGGCCCACACGGTGCGGAAGTCGGGAGCCGCCACGTGGGCGTCGTAAGCGGCGCGGGACTCGAACCACTGCACAGTTACACCGTCGAAGCCCCCGTCGTCCTGCGAGCCGTAGTCCTCCAGGGCGCGGTGGTGCTGTTCGTAGCGCACCACGTGTGACCCGCTCTCGGTGGAAGCCACCAAAGGGCCATGGTGCTCCCGCCAGTAGCGGTGGAATTGCTCGGGAGACATCCCGGGCTTGCGACGGACGAGGCAGGTGAGCATGACCATGGCGCCACGTTGCCACGCTGGCTCCAGCGCCGCCCGTCATGCCTGGACCCGGGCCCGAAACGGCGCCCTTACGGCGCCTCGAGCCCCCGTGCCAGGATGGAGCGGTCCAAAGAGGCCGCCCCTGGCCCCGGGACGATGACATGGAGGGTTTCGCGGGTATGTACACCTGGCCATGTCGCCCACGTCCATGACCCCATCCCTCCCCGTCACCGACCTTCTGTCGGGCCGTTACCGGCTCCAGCGCCTCATCGGCCAAGGCGGCATGGCCGACGTCTACCGGGCCGGCGACGAGACCGGTGGCGCCGACGTGGCTCTAAAGCTGGTGCGCTCGACCGACCCCGAGCTCGCCCGGCGCCTCACCCAGGAAGCCAAAGCGGTATCGGGGTTCGACCATCCGGGCCTGGTGCGCCTGCTCGACGCCGGGGTCCACCAAGGCCAGCCCTTCCTGGTCATGGAACTGGTCGAGGGGCCTACCCTCGGCACCCGCCTCCGCCAGGGCCCGTTGCCCCCCGACCGCTGCGCCGCCCTGGGCACCTCGCTGGCCGGCGCCTTGGCCTATGTCCATCGCCACGGCATCGTGCACCGTGACGTGAAGCCAGGGAACGTGCTGCTCGGGCCAGGTCCCCGGGTGCGACTGGCCGACTTCGGCATCGCCCAGCTGGTCGATGCCTCCTCCATGACGCTCACCGGCACCACGTTGGGCACCGCCGCCTACATGGCACCCGAGCAGATCGAGCATCACCGCGTCGGTCCGGCGGCCGATGTCTGGTCGCTCGGGGCCATACTCCTCGAAGCCCTGTCCGGCCGCCGAGGCTTCGAAGGGAGCCCGGCCGAGGTGGTGGCCCGTCGCATGGCCGGCGTGGTGCCGCCGTCCGACGACCTCCCCGTACCGTGGCGGATCCTGCTCGTCTCGATGATGGAGCACGATCCGACTCTTCGGCCAGCAGCCGCCGAGGTGGCCGACATGCTGCACTCGCCCGCATTCGCCCGGCCGTGGGACCCCGCGGCCACGGCGCTGGTCCCACCAGTCGAGGCAGGGGCCGGCGCCGCCCCCACGGTGGTGGAAGGCGTGGCCCCAACCATGGTGGAGAGCGCAGGGAATGCCACGTTGGTGGGCGCTGCTCCGGTGCCGCCCCCCCCGAGCTCGCCGCGGCGCCATCTGCTCCCGCTGGCCCTGGCCGCGGCGGCGGCCCTGGCCCTGCTCGTAGTCCTGGCCGCCTGGGCCCTGAGCCCCACGCCGGCGCCGACCTCGCACCGGGGCTCCACCACCACGACCACGTCGACATCGACTACGACCACCACAGCAGTGACGGCGAGCACAGCATCGGCAGCCCTGGTGCGAGACGTCCAGCAGGGGGAGGCGGCCGGCACGTTGAGCAGCGACGTGGGCAAGACCATCCTCGACCAGCTGGGCCAGGCGCTGGGGGCGGCCGCCAGCGGCGACAGCACCCAAACGGCCAACGCCCTGGGACAGATCGACGCCACCATCGGCAATGCGGCGCAATCGGGCAAGGCCACCCAGGCCGAGGCCACCACGCTGTTCAACGACGTCTCGGCTCTGGCCGCTGTGCTCGACGTGGCCGCTCCGACCACTACCAGCCCGCCGCCCGGCAACACGGCGCCGCCGAGCCACCACAAGAAAGGCTGACCCAGCCGGGGTGGTGTGCGGGACATCCCTCGAGCGCCCGGCGGCCCGGCCGCGGGGCGCTCAGGGGATCACGACCACCTGGAACGACTCGACCAGACGACCTTCACCCAGGCCGGCAGCAGCCGCCCCGGCCGACAGCCAGCCCCGGAGGCGCTCGTCGAGCCACTCGCCTTCGCCCACCTGGCTGCGGTGGCAGCGCAAGGCGGCGATCTTGCGATCAAAGGTGTCAGTCACGTCCACGGCCCGGTTCACCCGGGGCGACGCCATGATCCAAAGCTCAGGCACGGCGTAGGGCTCGAGGCCCTCCTCGAGCAGCTGCGGGTGGGCGAAGGGGTTGCGGGCATCGGGATAGGCGGCGCACACCGCCGCTTCCCCGGCAGCCAGGTGATCCGGATGGCTGGCCCCGAGGCGTTCCCACAGACGCTCGGGCGACTGGCACACGAGACGCTGCGGGGTGCAGCGGCGGATCTGGCGGCTGATGTCGCAGCGCAACTCGATGCTCGGCGTGAGGCGCCCGTCGGGGTAGCCGAGGAAGACGACATCGCTCACACCCACCTCGCCAGCCGCGGCGCGCTGCTCCTGCCGGCGCAGTCGGGCCATGTCGGGGCGCGACACCGAGCGGTCCGACCCCCCGGCATCTCCGTCGGTGACGATGCAGTACGTCACCTCGACGCCCGCCTTCACCCACGCCGCCACAGTGCCGGCCACGCCGAAGTCGACGTCGTCGGGGTGGGCACAGACGACCAGAGCTCGCTCGACGCCGGTGGGGGCGGGCTCTACGGTGACAGCGGAATCGTTAGCCATGGCCGGGGATGCTACCGGCGCCCCCGGCCGGCCGGGCCAGCTCAGGCGGCGCCTTCTCCCGGTACAGCCCAGGCGGACAGATCGCCCAACCGCACGTCGTTGGAGAAGACCTCGACGATGGGCATGACGAGGCCGATGCGCTTCTGGATGCGCTCGACGTCGAGGATCTGGTCCCACAGCACCAAGGTGGCCACCACACCGCTGCCGCCGGCCCGGGCGGTGCGCCCCGAACGGTGCAGATAAGCCTTGTGGTCCTCAGGCGGGTCGTAGTGGACGACCACGTCCACGTCGTCGATGTCGAGGCCGCGGGCGGCCACGTCGGTGGCCACCAGGATGTGCAGGCGACCGGAGGTGAAGTCTTCGAGCGCCTTCTCGCGGCTTGATTGGCGCAGGTCGCCGTGGATGGCGGCAGCCCGGATGTGCTCCTTGCCCAGCTGCTCGACCAGGCGGTCGGCCCCACGCTTGGTGCGTACGAACAGCAGCGCCTTGGAGGCACCCCGGCAGATGGCGGCGGCCACCTTGACCTTGTCCATCTGGTGCACCTGCAGGAAGCGGTGCTCCATGGAGTCCACGGTGAGGTGCTCGGATGCCACCTCGTGGCGCACCGGGTCGCTGAGGTGCCGGCGCACGAGGCGGTCCACGTCGCCGTCCAAGGTGGCCGAGAACAACATGGTCTGGTGGCGGTTCTTGATGCGGCGCAGCAGCCAGTCCACCTGGGGCAGGAACCCCATGTCGGCCATGCGGTCGGCTTCGTCGAGGACCGCCACTTCGATGTCCTCCATGGAGACCTCGCCGCGCTCGCCCAGGTCGATGAGACGACCCGGGGTGGCCACCACCACGTCGGCTCCCTTGTGCACCTTCTTGATCTGGCGCTCGATGTCGGCGCCGCCGTAGACCACCACCACCCGGCGGTCGATGGCCGCACCGAGCGGCGTCATGACTTCGCCGACCTGCACGGCCAGCTCGCGGGTGGGTACCAGGACGAGACCGCGCGGGCGATGCGGGGCGGCCTTGGCCACCCGCATGAGCAGCGGCAGGCCGAAGGCCAGGGTCTTGCCCGATCCCGTCTTGGCCTTGCCGCACACGTCGCGGCCGGCGATCCCGTCTCTGATGGTGAGGGCCTGAACCGGGAAGGGCACGGTGATGCCCTGGCCGGCGAGCTCAGCCACCAGGGGTGGTGCCACTCCCAGCTCCTCGAAGGTGGTGGCCGGGATAGCCACCGGCACGGAGGCGTCGTCCTCCGAGGGGCGTTGCATGGTTGCGGTCATCGGGTGCTCCATCGCTCGCTGTCTCCGGCGGCCGCCTTTGGGCCGCCGTGCGGGTCCGCCTCGGCAGACTCCGCAACGCCCCGGAGGGCTCGAGCACGAAGAACAGATGAGGAAGACCCCGGTGTCATGGCCAGGTCGCCACGACACGCAAGGCAATTGTAGCCCAGCGCAGCGTTCCAGGACGGGAGATGGCCGGACTCAGCCCGGCGTAGGCGTCTCCTGGCGGTACAGCGAGGCGCCCGAGGACACGAATTCGACGGCCTTGGCCGCCATGCCCTGCTCGATGGCCTCTTCGGGGCTCACGCCCTGGCGCTCGGCCAGTGCCCGGACATCGTGGCTGATGCGCATGGAGCAGAACTTCGGCCCGCACATGGAGCAGAAGTGCGCCGTCTTGGCCGGCTCGGCCGGCAGGGTCTGGTCGTGGTAGGCCCGCGCCGTCTCGGGGTCGAGGGCCAGGTCGAACTGGTCCTCCCACCGGAACTCGAATCGGGCCTTGGACAGAGCGTCATCCCAGGCCTGGGCGCCGGGGTGGCCCTTGGCCAGATCCCCGGCATGTGCGGCGATCTTGTAGGCGATCATTCCGGCCTTGACGTCGTCGCGGTCGGGCAGTCCCAGGTGCTCCTTGGGCGTCACGTAGCAGAGCATGGCGGTGCCGTGCATGGCGATGACGGCGGCGCCGATGGCCGAGGTGATGTGGTCGTAGCCGGGGGCGACGTCGGTGGTGAGTGGCCCCAGTGTGTAGAAGGGGGCGTCGTGGCACACCTCCTGCTGCAGCGTCACGTTCTCGGCGATGCGGTGCAGCGGAACATGGCCCGGGCCCTCGATCATCACCTGCACACCGTGATCCCACGCCACCGTGGTGAGCTCCCCCAGGGTTCTCAGCTCGGCGAACTGCGCCTCGTCGTTGGCATCGGCCACCGATCCCGGGCGCAGCCCGTCGCCCAAGGAGAACGACACGTCATAGGCGGCCAAGATCTCGCACAGCTCCTCGAAGTGTTCGTAGAGGAAGTTCTCCCGGTGATGGGCGAGGCACCATGCCGCCATGATGGAGCCGCCCCGGCTCACGATGCCGGTGACGCGCCGCGCCGTCATGGGCACATAGCGCAGGAGCACTCCGGCGTGAACGGTGAAGTAGTCCACTCCCTGCTCGGCCTGCTCAATGATGGTGTCGCGGTAGATGGGCCAGGTGAGCTCCTCGGGCCGGCCGTCGACCTTCTCGAGCGCCTGGTAGATGGGCACCGTACCGATGGGGACGGGGGAATTGCGCACGATCCACTCTCGGGTGGTGTGGATGTCGGGGCCGGTTGACAGGTCCATGACCGTGTCCGCTCCCCAGCGCGTGGCCCAGGTGAGCTTCTCCACCTCCTCGGCCACCGACGAGCTGACCGCCGAGTTGCCGATATTGGCGTTGACCTTCACCAGGAAGCGCCGGCCGATGGCCATGGGCTCGGACTCGGGGTGGTTGACGTTGGCCGGGATGATGGCCCGGCCGGCAGCGACCTCGGCTCGCACCGTCTCGGGGTCGACCTGCTCGCGCAGGGCCACGAACTCCATCTCGTCGGTGACGCGCCCGGCTCGGGCGTAGTTCAACTGGGTGACCGGGCTCCCCGCCGCCCGCAGCGGGCGCCGCCGGGCACCGGGGAAGGGCTCGAGACCAAGCCCGCGGCGCACCGCCGCCCGCCCGTCGTCACGCAGGGCCATGGGGCGCCCGTCGTATTCCTCGACGTCGCCGCGGCCGGCGATCCATTGGGCGCGCAGCGGCGGAAGCCCGACCCTGGGGTCAGAGCCGGGGCCCGAGGTGTCATAGAGGCGCAGCGGCTCGTCGGCTCGGCCTCCTTCGGGCGCGGAGAGCGCCACCTCGACGAAGGGCACCCGGATGGCGCCCGAGCCCTGCACGTAGACCTTGGTGCGATTTCCCTGCTTCACGGGGTCCTCCCTCCGCCGGCATTACCCGGTTCAGGTTCCACGGTCGACGCCGGAGAAGGCGCCCTCTCAGCCCGGTCCCCCGAGCTCCCGTCGGAGCCGAGTCTCGCGCGCCGTGTGCGATGGTGGAGCCCTGGCCGGCGCAACGCCCCCACCAGGAGGAAGACCCATGCCCACGCTCCAAAGCGGTGACCGCGCCCCGGCGTTCACCCTCCCCGACCACAGCGGCACCAAGGTGTCGTTGGCCCAGTTCGCCGGCTCGCCGGTGGTGGTCTACTTCTACCCGGCCGACGACACGCCGGGCTGCACCAAGGAGGCGTGCCAGTTCAACGACAACTTGCGCGCCTTCGCCCGGGCCGACGTGGCCGTGCTCGGCATCTCGCCCGACGACGCCGACTCCCACGTCGCTTTCAGGTCCAAGTTCGAGCTCGGCTTCGCGTTGCTGTCGGACCACGGGCACAAGGTCATGGAGCGCTACGGCGCCTGGGGTGAGAAGACGCTGTACGGCCGCAAGACGGTGGGCGCCATCCGCTCGACGTTCCTCATCGGCCCCGACGGGCGCGTGCAACGGGCCTGGTACCACGTCCGGGCCGACGGCCATGCCGCCAAGGTGCTGGCCGAGGTGGAAGCGACCCGCTGACCGCCGGCGGCGTGAGTCGGTGGCCCACGCCCGGTCAGCGCTGGTGCGCCGGGCACCACCAGCTGGTGCGACCGCCGATAGTGCTTCGTCGCAGCCCGGCGCCGTCGCGGGGGCAGCGACCACCGGGGTGGCGCTCGGCCATGAGATCTCCCATGTGCGATCCGCCCCGGGCCATGAGCAGCTCCACCGTGGCCCGCAGGTGGTGCAGCAGACGGCGCTGCTCGGCCGGCGACAGCGACCCGGCCCGGCGCCCGGGGGCGAGCGAGGCCCGCCACAGAAGCTCGTCGGCCATGAGGTTTCCCACCCCGGCCAACTTGGCCTGGTCGAGGAGCCGGGCCTTCAGGGCGCTGGCACTGCCGGCCAGTGCCCGGCGCAGCTCGGCGGGGGTGACCGAGCGGGCATCGGGCCCGAGCCGCTGCTCGTCGGGGTCGAGGCTGGCACCTCCGAGCAGCCGGGGATCGGACACCACCAGCGAGCCGCCGTCGGCCAGGCCGACGATGAGCCGGTCCCACACCGGGAGGCCCCGATCACTCGAATACAGCAGCCCGTCCACCCCTGGCGTGCCGTCCACCAGCAGGCGACCGGTCATCCCGAAGTGCAAGCCCAGGCGGTGCCCGGAGTCGAGGTCGAGGACGAGGAGCTTCCCGTGACGCCGGGCGGCCACGAAGCGGTGTTGGCGCAGAGCGCCAACCAGGGCGGCAGGCCCCGAGGGACCGCGCACGAAGCGGGGATCGGTCACCCGGACCGTTGACACCATCCGGCCCAGTGCCTGTTCGGCCAGCTGCCGGTAGGCCTCTACCTCTGGCAGCTCCGGCACGAGGCCCGACGCTAACGTGCAGCCATGCCTCCCGAGAAGCCGCACTGGGCCGATCTCTACAAGGAAGTGGTGACCTCCGGCCTGTGCACCGGATGCGCCGGTTGCATCATCGCCTGCCCGCACGACGTGCTGCACTACAACGACGAGGGCGGCGTGTACCGGCCGTGGAAGGTCGACGAGGACGGGGGTCCTGAGGACTGCACCCATGGAGCGCGCGGCTGCACCATGTGCACACGCGCCTGTCCGCGCTTTCGCACCTGGGAGTCGGAGATCGACACCTTCCTCTTCGGCCGGGAACGGTCGGTGGAGGAAGTGGCCGGGGTGTCGTCCGACATCGTGCTGGCCCGGGCCAGTGACCCCGCCGTGCGCCAGAACGGCCAGGACGGCGGCCTGGTATCGGCCATCTTGATCTGGGCCCTGGACCACGGCGTGATCGACGCCGCCCTGGTGTCGGCCCTCGAGGGCGACGGCACCACGTGGAAGGCGGTGCCGGCCGTGGCCCGAACGGCCGCCGAGGTATTGGCGGCGGCCGGGTCGCGCTACACGTACTCGGCCAACCCCTTGGCCTACCCGGCCGCCATCGAGGCGGGAGCGGAGCGCATCGCCCTGGTTGGCATGAGCTGCCAGGCGTCGGTGCCGGCGGTCATGTCGACCCGCAAGGCGGGAAAGGTGGCTCGACGCCTGGCGCTCACGATCGGCCTGCTGTGCTCGAAGACGTTCGACGACGCCATCTTCCCTGAGCTGTTCGAGGCCAAGTACGGGCTGGCCCGGGCCGATATCACCAAGATCAACATCAAGGGCGTGTTCCAGATCTGGACGGCAGATGGCGCCTATCACGAGGTCCCACTCAAAGAAGGTCACGCCTGGACGCGCCAGGGATGCACGACGTGCCCTGACTTCGCCGCCGAGCACGCCGACATCTCGACCGGCGGCATCGGCGCCTTCGACGACTGGACCCTCACCATCGTCCGCACCGACCAGGGCCGCGAGATCATGGCCGCCATGGTGGCCGACGGGGCCATCGAGACCAGGCCCGGTGACGACGACCCGGGGGCCATCGCCCTGCTGCGGAAGCTGGCCCAGGTCAGCCGGCGACGCTGGCCGGCCACGGCGGTCGACGGGCCCCGGCGGATCCCGGTGTCGGCCTGAACCTCACCGGCCGGCCAGGGACAGCGCCCTGCGCATCACGGCGTCGAACATGTCCTCGGTCAGCGTGCCGGTGAAGGTGTTCTGCTGGCTCGGATGGTACGAGCACAGCACGGTGCGGCCGTCGGGCAGGGCCGCCTCCACTGCGTGGCCGAACTTGGGCCGCGGGCGCAGTCCGACTTCGGCGGACAGCGCCTGGTAGGCGAACTGCCCCAGGGCCACGAGCACCTTGGCCCCAGCGAGAAGAGCCAGCTCACGCGACATGAAAGGAGCACAGCTGACGCGCTCCTCGGGAGTGGGCCGGTTGCCCGGTGGCGCGCAGCGCACGGCGGCCAGCACGTACGCCCCCGACAGGGTCAAGCCGTCGTGCAGGTGGGTGCTCGTGGGCTGGCTGGCCAGGCCGGCGCGCCACAGGGCGGCGAAGAGCCAGTCGCCCGACCGGTCCCCGGTGAAGACGCGCCCGGTTCGGTTGCCGCCGTGTGCGGCCGGCGCCAGTCCCACGAAGACCACCGACGCATCGGGGTCCCCGAAGCCGGGGACCGGGCGGCCCCAGTACTGCTCGCCGGCAAAGGCGGCGCGGCGCTCGACGGCCACCGCTTCCCGCCAGGCCACCAGGCGCGGGCACCGACGGCAGGAAGTGATGTCGTCGGTCAACGCGGCCAGCGCTGCCGGTGTGGGACCGGTGGAGTCGGGGGCCTTCCGGAGCGGCACGGGGATCAGCGTACGATGGCCGAGCGTGACTCCCCGACGTCCCCCAGCGCCTGCCGTCGCGCTCCTCGTCCGCCACGGACGCACGGCCACCACCGGAAAAGTGCTGCCGGGTCGGGCGCCGGGCCTCCACCTGTCCGACGAGGGCCGGGCCCAGGCCGAAGCGGTGGCCGACCGCATCGCCGCCATGCCCCGGCCGCCCGAGGCCGTCTACGCCTCCCCGTTGGAGAGGGCGGTGGAGACAGCCAAGCCCATCGCGGCGCGCCTCGGCTGCAAGGTGCGCATCGAGCGCGGCCTTCTCGAGTGCGACTTCGGCGCCTGGACTGGGGCCAGCCTGAGCAGCCTGCGCCGCCGGCGCGAATGGCGCACCGTCCAGTCGTTGCCGTCGCAGTTCCGGTTCCCCGAAGGTGAGTCGTTTCCCGAGATGCAGTCACGCATCACTGCCACCATCGATCGGCTGGCCGCCGCTCACGGCGGGACCGGGTTCGTCGCCGTGTCGCACGCCGATCCCATAAAGGCGGCGGTGGCCGCCACCGCCGGCGTGCCTTTGGATCTCTTCCAACGGGTGGTCATCTCCCCGTGCTCGGTCACCGCCCTGGTGCGCGGCGGTGGCGGTCTCCATGTCCTGTGCGTCAACACCACCGGCAACCTGGGCGAGTTGGCCCTGTCATGAGCCCGTCACTCGACCTAGGCGATCTCGACCGCTTCGCCGTGGGCACCGAAGGGCCGGTGGGGCGACGCGTATTCCTCATCCAGTGCCGGGCCGGTGGGACACTTCTCACGCTGAAGGCCGAGAAGCAGCAGATCTCGGTGCTAGCCGAGTACCTCGGCCAGGTCCTGGTGGAACTGGAACGACCCGGGCACCTGCCCGAGGACCTCGAGCTCGAGTCACCCACCGAGCCGCACTGGGTGGTGGGGACGCTCGGGGTCAGCTACGACGACGAGCTCGACCGGATCGTGCTGGTGGCCGAGGAATTGGTGGCCGAGGGGGAGGACGGCGACATGGCCCGCTTCACCGTGACCCGGGCCCAGGCCGCCGCCTTCGCCATCCGGTCCACCTCGCTGGTCGAAGCCGGACGCCCCCCGTGCCCTCTGTGCTCGTTGCCCCTGGACCCTGCGGGCCACCATTGCCCCCGGACGAACGGGCACCGTCCACCGGCTACGTGAGCATCCTGGGCCGGGGCGAGGTGGAAGTCCTCGGAAGGCTGCCGTGGAGCTCCAACTTGACCTTCCTGGTCACCTGCGGCAAGGGCGACGAGCAACAGGCTGCGGTGTACAAGCCGGGTCGGGGTGAGCGTCGGCTGTGGGACTTCCCTCCTTGCCTGTATCGCAGGGAGGTGGCGGCCTACGAGTTGTCCGAGCTACTCGGCTGGGGCTTCGTGCCCGAGACCATCGAGCGCCACGACGCTCCTTTCGGGCCAGGGTCGCTGCAGCGCTACGTGGACGCCGACTTCTCCGAGCACCACTTCACGTTGGTGGCGGACGAAGCCCATCTGGAGCGCCTTATGGCCATCTGCGCCTTCGACGTGGTGGCCAACAACGCCGATCGCAAGAGCGGGCACTGCCTGCTCGGCCACGATGGCACCATCTGGGCTATCGACCACGGCCTGTGCTTCCACAGCGAGCCCAAGCTCCGCACCGTCATCTGGGAGTTCGCCGGTGCGCCGGTGCCGGGCCGGCTTCTGAGCGACCTGGCCGACCTCGGTGCCCGGCTGCCGGGGCGCCTCGAGGCCATGCTGTCGGAGGCCGAGATGGCCGCCTTGGCCCAGCGGCTCGACCGTTTGGTGGACAAGGGTCGCTTCCCGGTGCCCGATCCCGACAGCCACCACTACCCCTGGCCCCTGGTCTGACCTATCTGGCGTGCTCAGCGCGCCGTCGGCACGTGCAGGGCGCGCAGGGTTCCTTCGCCCATCGACAGCCCCGACCACGGGCCGGGCGTCACCTCGACCACGGCTACAGCGCCGGTAGCCATCCCCTGTTCCATGATGGCCCTGCCGACAGGATCGGCTGGGCCGAGCAGCCCCATCGCCAACTCGGCCATCGTGGGGTTGTGGCCAACCACCATGACCGACGCCACCTCCGCCCCGAGCAGGCGGAGCCGGTCCACCACGTTGTCGGGGTGGGCTTGGTACAGCCACTGCTCGACCTCGACATGACCGGCGACGCCGGGGGAGCTGCCGAGAACGTCGGCCAGAGCCAGAGCAGCCGTCTCACGAGCTCTGATGGCCGACGACGACCAGACCAGGCCGGGCAACGGCTCGGGACAGTCGCCGCTTCGGAGCCACTTCCCCACTTCAGCGCACTGGCGCCGGCCGCGTCCGGTGAGGGCGCGGCCGTGGTCGTCCTTGTTGTGCGCCACCGCCTTGGCGTGGCGCAGGACCCATATCAGAGCCATATCTTCCCGGTCCTCACGGGCGCAGGTACAGGCCCCAGGCGCGGTCCATGGCGTCGATCACAGATTGTGACAGCCGTGCAGCGCCGTCGGGTGACACATGGGTGCCGTCCGGCTCGCGCACGGCCACCTCGTTGCCCGAGGCGTCGGGGAGGAACTGGGCAAAGTCGCCGTGCTGGTCGGAGAACACCGACCACGACGAGAAGTACGTGACGCCGGGATGGGCGCCGGCCTCGGACTGGTAGATGTTGTCGAGCGCTTCCATCTTGGCGTCGAGGGCGGGGTCGGCCATGGGGGGCATGCCGACCCACAGGACGCGGGCCCCCGTGCTGGTGGCCTCCTCCATGAACTGGCCCACCCGGCGGGCATAGGCAGCCGACCATGCCGGTGTCCCGTAGGCCAGAGCTTGGCCGCCGTCGACGAAATTCTGTGGGTCATTGGCACCGAGGAACACCACCACGGCCTGGGACTGGTAGCGGACCAGGTCGTCGTGGAGCTCGCCGGGCCAGTCGAAGTAGTCGGGGCGGGACAAGCCGGTGTCGATATGGGCGTCGAGGGCCGCATTGACCACGCCGGTGGCGGCCAGGGCGTCGACGAAAGGACCACCGAAGTCGACACCGAGGGAGTCCCCCACAGACAGCACTCGCAAGGGCGCAGCGGCGGTGGGCGCAGCCAGCGGCGCCAGGGTGTCCGACGCCGGGAGGGACGAGCGGTGCAGCCCCGACCCCTGACGGCCGGGCGCGGCGGCACGGGCCGCCGGCCCCACCACCTGAACGACGCCCCGGCCATCGCGTCCGAGCACTCTGTCGGCCGTCCCCACCAGGTGGGAGAGGCCGATGTCCTCGCTCACCCGCGACAGCGGCCGAAGGATCACCAGCGCGGCGCTGCGGCGCGCCCCGAGCGGCGAGGCCTCCGCGCTGTGCATGAGGGTCGGCGCGTCGAAGAGGAGCCATACGGCGAAGGCACACACCCCGACGGCCAGACCCTGGCGCCAGCGCAACCGGTGGCGTCCGGTGGCACCGTGCTCGGGGACCGGCGAGCCGTCGGCGACCCCGGTCGGAAGAGGGGCCAGGTGCCGCCGAAGCACCTGAGCCAGGCGCCGGGACGGGCTCGGGGAAGCACCCTGCCACCACGGCCCGAGCTCACCGGCCACCATGACCCGCACCCGACCCCGGGCACTGGCCACCAGCCGGCCCAGGGCCAGTCCGAGATCCCGGCGCACCAGGCGGAGCTCGCCACCGAGGCCGGCCACCGCCTCGCGCGCCACCCACCGCAGGCCGACCCCGCGAGGCAGCGCCACCTCGGACGCACCGTCGGCGACATCGGGCTCGGCGGCCCGGTACTCCATTTCGGCGAGTGACTTGGTCATCGTGTCGATGCGGGCTACGTGGGCCTGTCGGTTCCGGCCGGTGCGACGAGCACGCTCAGAACCGGTAGTAGATGAACGGTGCGACTCCCTGGGGGCCCAAGGTGGTGACCACCAGGAGCGTCAACCCCAGTATGGCCCCCTGCACGAGTACCCGCTGACGCGAGAACGTGAACTGGGCCCGTTCGATGGCCTTGGGTGGCAGGTACTGCGCGGCCACGGCGCCGGCGATGGTCATGACGACCAACGGGGTGACGAGCGGGGCGCGACCCCAGGACATCACCAGACGTTCGAGCAGCACGCCGGCCGAGCGCAGCGAGTCGGCCCGGAAGAACACCCAACCCAGGCAGACCAGGTGGAACGTGCCCACCCGCTGGCCGATGATGCGCCAACGACCATCGGGCAGAGGGGCGCGGCCCGCCTCGCTCCGGCGCCGGCGGCGCTCGTGGCCCACCACCTGGCCGGCGCCGTGGATGGCGCCCCAGGCCACGAACGTCCAGGCGGCGCCGTGCCAGAGCCCACCGAGCACCATGGTGATCACGACGTTGCGGGCTGTGGCCCAGCGTGAACCGGTGTTGCCACCGAGCGGGATGTAGAGGTAGTCCCGCAACCAACGCGACAACGTGATGTGCCAGCGCCGCCAGAAGTCCTGCAGGGAACGGGCGGTGTAGGGGGCGTCGAAGTTGTCGGGGAACCGGAATCCCAAGAGCAGGGCGCACCCGATGGCGATGTCGGTGTAACCGCTGAAGTCGGCGTAGATCTGCACGGCGTAGCCGTACACGGCGAAGAGGATCTCCAACGCGGTGTGCTGACGCGGGGCCGAGAAGACCGGATCGACGATGGCCGATGCCACATACGACGAGACCACCACCTTCTTGAAGAGCCCGGCGGCGATCAACCAGGCGGCCCGGGAGAAATCGATGCGGCGGGGGTCGCGGTGCCGCTGGATCTGCGGCAACAGCTCCTCGCCCCGAACGATGGGCCCGGCCACCAGATGAGGGAAGAACGACAGATACACAGCCACATCCACCAGGGGGGCGGGATCGATGCGCCGCCGGTACACATCGACGAGGTAACTCACCGCCATGAAGGTGAAGAACGAGATCCCCACCGGCAGGGTCACCTCGAGCAATGGGAGCAGGCGGCCCGAGCCCAGCGAATGCGACAGGTTGTCGAGGTTCACGGCCAGGAACCCGTAGTACTTGAACCAGGCCAGCAGGCCCAGCAGGGTGGCCACCGAGCCGGCGAGGGCCCAGCGCCGAGCCCGGTCCTGGTGGGCCCGGTCCTGGTGGGCCCGGTCGATGATCAGCGCACCGCCATGGGCGACCAGGGTGACGGCGCCGAGCAGCACCACGAAGCGCCAGTCCCACCAGCTGTAGAACACGTAGCTGGCGGCGATCATGGCCAGCTTCCAGAGCCGCCGATAGGGGTGCAGAGCCCAATTGGCGGTGAAGGCCACCGCGAAGAAGATGGCGAAGTCGATGGTGGGGAACAGCATGGGCGCGGAGGTCGGCGAACCTGGGCCGGTGGCGCGCCGAGACGCCGGGCGCTACCGCCGGCGGCGCCGGGCGATCAGCCCCTGGCCTTGAGCGCCTCGATCAGCTTGGGCACGACCTTGTGGACGTCACCGACGATGCCGAGGTCCGCCACCGAGAAGATGGGGGCGTCCTGGTCCTTGTTGATGGCCACGATGTTCTTCGATCCCTTCATGCCCACCAGGTGCTGCGTGGCGCCCGAGATGCCACAGGCGATGTACAGCGTCGGTTTCACCGTCTTGCCGGTCTGGCCCACCTGGTGCGAATACGGCACCCAGCCGGCGTCGACGATGGCCCGGCTGGCTCCGGCGGCGCCCTTGAGCAGCTTGGCCAGCTCGTCGATGAGCGCGTAGTGCTCCGCTGCTCCGAGCCCCCGGCCGCCGGAGACGACCACGCTGGCCTCGTCGAGCTTGGGCCCGCTCTGCTCCTCCACGTGACGGGCCAGGACCTTGGCGGCGTTGGTGGCGCCGAGGTCCGGGACGTTGGCGGTGGCGACCTCGGGGGCGCCTCCGCCGGCCGGCTCGGCGGCAAAGGACTTGGCCCGCACCACGAAGATCCACGGGCCGGTACCGGTGAAGCGGGCTTCGACCACCTGGGCCCCACCGAAGAGGCCGTGCTGCGAGCGCACCTCGTCACCATCGACCACGAGGCCCACGACGTTGGTGATCACCGGGACGTCGAGCCGAGCCGACAGGCGCCCGGCGATGTCACGCCCGTCGTAACTGGTGGGCACGAGCAATACCTGGGGCCCGTTTCCAGCTCCCACCAGCTCGGCGATGGCCGCCGCCACCGGGGCACCGGGCAACGCCTCGCCCAGGTCGCCCAGGTCGAAGACCTTGGTGGCTCCGTAGTTGCCGAGCTCGCCGGTGACCGACGCCGTGTCGGGCCCCCACGTGACGGCGGTGACCGAACCCCCCATGGCACGCGCCTGGGTGAGCAGCTCGAGAGTGGAACTCGTGATGTTGCCGGCCGTTACCTCGGCCAACACCCACACGTTGTCGATGGACATGGACGTCTCCTGGGATGGGGTTCGGACGGGCCGGTCAGATGAGCTTGAGCTGCTCGAGGAACCGGATGACCTGCTCGTGGGCATCGCCTTCGTCGACCACGATCTCTCCGGCCTTACGCTCCTCGGCGGCTGAGACTTCGGTCACCTCCTGGCGGGCCCCGGCGCTGCCCACCTGACCGGCATCGAGCCCGAGGTCGGCCACGGTGAGCTGATCGACGGGCTTGGACTTGGCCGCCATGATCCCCTTGAACGAGGGGTAGCGGGGCTCCACCACACCGGCGGTCACGGTCACGAGCGCCGGCAACGGGCACTGCACCTCGTCGTAGCCGGATTCGGTCTGACGTTCGACCCTGACGCTTCCTTCGGCCACTGACACCTTCTTGGCGAAGGTGATGGACGGCAGCCCCATCAGCTCGGCGATCTGGACCGGCGTCGTGCCGGTGTAGCCGTCGGTGGACTCGGTGGCGGCGATGATCAGGTCGGGCTGGGCCCGCTCGATGGCCTTGGCCAGAACCTTGGCCGTGGACAGGGCATCGGATCCCTGCAGGGCCTCGTCGCTCACCAAGATGGCCTTGGCCGCCCCCATGGCCAGCGCCGTGCGCAGCCCCGACGTCTCGCCGTTGGGCGCCATCGACACCAGCGTCACCTCGCCGCCGCCGGCCTGCTCGGCCAGCTGAAGGCCCATCTCGACCCCGTATGCATCGGAGTCGTCCAGGATGAGCTTGCCCGCCCGGACGAGGGTGTTGGTCCCGGGGTCGAGCGCCTGGGGGGCGGCGGGGTCAGGGATCTGCTTCACACAGACGACGACGTTCATGGACCTCGATTGTTCCCGAGGAACCCCACGGCGGACCAATCCGGGCCTGATCCGGCCGCAGATACCCTGCCCGGGCGCTCCGAGCACACCCCCGGTGGGTGGCCAACAGCACCCTCTTCCCCCGCTCGGGCGGGGTGGAAACGCAAGGCACCGAACGAGGGTGGCCGCTCAGCCCCCGCCGAGCACGGCGCAGGCTCTTTCCACCCGGTCGGTGACCACGGCGTCGCAACCGGCGGCGGCGGCCGACCTCAGGTCGTCGTCCTCGTCGACCGTCCAGGCCACGACGGCCATGGCGCGATCGTGGGCCGCCGCCACCAGCTCCGGCGTCACCTGGGAACGAAACGGCAGCAACGCCCGGCACCCGGCTCGGGCGGCCTCGTCCAAGGCGGCCACGGCGTCGAGGGCTGGCAAGACCAGCAGGCCGGTGGGCAACGACGGGCATGCCGTCGTTACGGCGCGCAGGGTGGCCGGAAAGAACGACGTGACCAGCACGGCCCTAGGCCGCCGCGCCACGGTCATGGCGTCGGATACCACGCCGGCCACGGCGGCGGCGATAGCCTCGCTTGGGTCGTAGCCCGGCTCGAGCGGCGAGTGCTTGATCTCGACGTCGACCACGTACCCGGCGCAGGTGTCCAACGCCTGCCCCAGGGTCGGGAGCCAGTCCGGAAGCTCCGCCCGCGTCAGTTCGGCGATGGGGCCGAGCCTGGGCACCAAGGCGTCATGGTGCACCACCAACGCGCCGTCGCCGGTCTGTCGGACATCGAGCTCCACACCGTCGGCCCCACAGGACACGGCGTCGGCAAAAGCCTCGAGCGTGTTCTCCCGCCAGCGGTCGTGGCGGCCCCGGTGGGCCAGGACAGCCGGCCGGGTGTAGCCGGTGGGCAAGAGCCATTGCCCGAGCTGTCCTGCCTTTTCCAACGATTCATTTCCATCCATCGGGTGACTTTCTATTGACTACCAATGGTTTCGATTGCGCTCCGTGCTTGCACCGGTGAGCGCTTGGGAGTACTTTCACGAACTACCGGTTCGCTCGACGGCCAACACTCGTGGCCAGTCATGTGAACCCGATCACAAAACGTCGCGCAGCGCGTGATGCACGGTACCGGAGGAGGGCATCGTGGCACTCATGTGGAATCGCTCTGTGGAATGGGACGCGGACGACTGGCGGAAGCTGGCCGCGTGCCGTCACACCGAGCCTGACCTCTTCTTCCCCGTCGGCACGACGGGGCCGGCCATCGACCAGATCGAGTCGGCCAAACGCGTCTGCCGATCGTGCGACGTGGTGGAGCCGTGCCTCGAGTTCGCCTTGGCCACCAACCAGGAGTCAGGTGTATGGGGCGCCACCTCCGAGGAGGAGCGGCGCAAGCTGCGCAAGGCGTGGCTGGCGGCCCGTCGCCGCGCCTCCTGAGCCTCGACACCCACTGAGGGGGGCCGAGCCCGGCGGCCACGCCCGGCGCGCACGATCACTATCCTCGGGCATGGCGAGGCCATTGCCGGCGAGGACGGATCGCCTTGAGTGACGTAGAGCGCAGGCAGCGACCGCGGGTCGGCTGGTACGACCGGTCGATCCGGTCCAAGGCGCTCGTGCTCGTGGCCCTGCCCACGACCGTGCTCGGCGTAGCCCTGGCCGTCACGGCGGCCTCCACAGCCCAGTCCGGCATCGGCATCCTCGACATCGCCGCTCTGGTGGTGGCGCTGGCCGGTGGCCTCGCCTTGTGGCACTCCTTCACCACCGGCGTGGTCACCCGCCTGCAACGTCTCGAACGCGACGCTCACCTCATCGAAGGCGCCGGTCCCCCCGGTGAGGTTCCGGCCGGACGCGACGAGATCGGGCGCCTGTCAGCCCGACTCGACGAAGCAGCCGCCCAGGTCCAGCGCCACGCCGAGGAGCGCGACCGAGCCCAGCGGGAGCTGAACGACATCCTGACGGCCAGCCCGGTCGTCTCGTTGCGCTATGACGTGGCCAAACGGGTGTTCTCCTACGCCAGCCCCAACATCGAGCGGCTGCTCGGCATCAGCGCAGCCGAGGCCATGGCCGACCCGGCGGCGGTGGTGGCCCGTTTCCACCCTGACGACTCGCGCCTCCTGCGTGACGCCTTCGTGGGCGGCAAGGGACAAGGAGACGACCGGGTATCGATGATCCTCCGCTTCCGCCAAGACCCCGCGTCACAGGACTGGCGTGAGGCCGAGGCCGTCTACGCGCTCGAGACGCGTCCCGATGGCTTCCCCATAGTCGTCGGCTCCTACCTGATCGACGTGTCGGATCGTCACGCCGCCGAGCGGGCCGCCGAGGAGCGACGCTTCATGCTGGAGTCGATCTTCCACGCCTCACCCGACACCATCGTGGTGCGCGACGCCACCGGGCGCGTGGCCATGGCCAGCACCACCCTTCGAGAGGTAATCGAAATCGGGGCCGAGGAGTCGGTGGCAGCGGACCAGCTGATCGAGGAGGCCTACCGTTACGGTCGGCTGCGGCGCCAAGAGCGGACTGCAATCGACCAACTGGTCGCCCGGGGCATGGCCGGCGAACAAGACCTGGCCCCGGTCGTCACCACCGGTCGCACGTCCCGAAGTCAGGGCGGCTTCCGGACGTTCGAGACTCGGGCCCGTCCCATCTTCGACCATCTCGGCAATGTGACCGGCACGGTCACGGTGTCGCGCGACGTCACCGACCGCGTGAACCTCGAGCAGTCGCTGCGCCGGGCATCGGTGGCGGCCGAGAAGGCCAGCGAAGCCAAGAGCCAATTCCTGTCGAGGATGAGCCACGAGCTGCGCACACCTCTCAACGCCATCTTGGGCTTCGCCCAGCTCCTCGAGCTCGACGAACTCGCCGAGGACCAGGCCACCAGCGTCGACCAGATTCAGAGGGCCGGACGGCACCTGCTGTCGCTCATCAACGAGGTGCTCGACATCGCCAGGATCGAGGCAGGCCAGCTGAGCATCTCGGCGCAAGCCGTCCGGGTAGGCGACGTCCTCGAGGAGGTCACCACCTTGCTGTCGCCGATGGCCGAAGCGGCGGCCGTCCACATGATGGTGGAGAGACATCACCACGACGAGCTCGACCTCTACGTCCGAGCCGATCGCCAGCGTCTCCTGCAGGTCCTGCTCAACCTGGGGTCCAACGCCGTGAAGTACAACGAAGCTGGCGGCACCATCGCCTTCCGCACGACTCCGGTCGAAGGAGGCGGGGTGCGCTTCTCGGTGCACGACACCGGTCCCGGCATACCGCACGAACAACAGGACATGCTCTTCGTCCCCTTCTCGCGCCTCGGGGCCGAACGATCGGCCGTGGAGGGGACGGGGGTGGGGCTGGCGCTGTCCAAGCAGCTGGTGGAGGTCATGGGCGGCACCATCGGCGTCGAATCTGCGCCCGGGCACGGATCGACCTTCTGGGTCGAGTTGCTGCCCGCAGGTCCCGACGACCGGGCCCGGTCCGAGATCGCCAGCTCCAGGTCGAACGAGAGGAAGCGGGCCAGGCCCGAGTCGGCTGACGGGGCCGATGGGCTCGGATCGCCCGACCCCTCGCAACCGCCGGCGGAGCGGGGATCAGCACCCGCTGCCATGGTCGTGCTGCACGTAGAGGACAATGCCTCCAACGCCTCGCTCGTGGCCCAGGTCCTCGGGCGGCGCTCTCATGTCCGGTTGGTGTCCGCTTCCGATGCCCACATCGGGCTGGAGCTTGCCCGCCAGCACCGCCCGGACCTGATCCTGCTGGACCTCCACCTGCCCGACCTGCCGGGGGACGAGATGCTGTACCGGCTCCGGTCCATGCCCGAGCTGGCCGAGACCAGGGTGGTAGTGGTGAGCGCCGACGCCACGCCCAGTCGGATACGGCGCATGCTGGACCTCGGGGTGGAGGGTTACCTGACCAAGCCGGTTGACGTGGAGGCACTGTTGCAACTGGTCGACGGCACGGTGGACAAACGCCGGGCCGGCACATCGTAAGCTGCGACGAGACGGGTCATGGCCGAGGAGACACAGCCGACCACGACGGGCGGCGAGCGGCCCGGGGATCGACCAGACACCCCCTGGCTCGTACCAAGATGGAGCAACGACAGGGCGGCACGTCCCACGCCCGCAACGATTCCGGGTCATGCTTGGTGGGGCGAGGGTCGAGAGGAGGACGCGGGGATGGTGACCACAGCCGAGGAGGACCACACCGTGTTGGTGGCCGAGGACGATCCGGCGAGCCGCACGGCCACCCGGCTATTCCTCCAGCGCGTCGGCTACCACGTAGGCGAGGCGGCTGACGGCCCCGCCACCCTGCGCGAGGCCAGTCTCGGCCGCTACGACATCGTGGTGCTGGATCTGGGCCTGCCGGGCCTCGACGGTGAGGAGGTCCTGGCCCGACTACGACGCGACAGCTCCCTGCCGGTAATCGTGCTCACCGGTCGCTCCGAGGAAGCCGAGCGCGTCCGCCTGCTCGACCTCGGGGCTGACGACTACGTAGTGAAGCCTTGCTCGCTGCCCGAGCTCGAGGCTCGCATTCGGGCCGTGCTGCGTCGGGGCCAGCAGGCGCCGAGCACCAACCGCATCGAGCACAACGGCCTGGTCATCGATCGCTCAGCGCACCGAGTCGAAGTCGACGGCACCGTGGTCGACCTGACCCCTAAGGAATTCGATCTCTTGGCCTTTCTGGCCGGCGCCCCGGACCAGGTGTTCAGCCGCGAGGAACTGCTCGAGCACGTATGGGGCTCCACCCAGGAATGGCAGGACCCGGCCACGGTGACCGAGCACGTGCGCCGGCTCCGGCTCAAGCTTGAGCCCGAAGGGGCGCCGCGCTGGCTCCACACCGTGCGCGGCATCGGCTACCGCTTCTCGGTAGGCGCCTGACCTAACGTCGCAGCGGCCCCTGGCGATCCCGCAGGGGCACGTCGATGGTGACCACGGTGCCGCCGTCGCTGTCCATGCCGATCATGCCGTCGAGTTGGCTGGTGACCAGGTCGCGCACGATGGACAGGCCCAGGCTCGAGGTTGCTTCGATGTCGAAGCCAGGTGGTAGCCCCCGGCCGTCGTCGCGCACTTCGATGGTGAGGCCGTAGCCGTCGTTGGCCAGGGAGAGGTCGACGTGCCCGACCGTTGGGGAGGGGGCGGCATCCGACGATGCTTCACCGCTATCGTCGTCGGCGAAGGCGTGCTCCACCGCGTTCTGCAGCAGCTCGGCCAGCACCACAGCCAGGGGGGTGGCCACATCGGCCGGCACCTCGCCGATGTCGCCCACCACCCGGATCTCCACGCCGGCGCCTGACACCACCGAGTCCTCGGCCATGCGCACCAGCGAGGACACGATCTCGTCGAAGGGCACCTCGTCGCCCGGCTCACGCGACAAGATCTCGTGCACCAGGGCGATGGACCGCACCCGGCGTTCGGCTTCACGCAGCGCCTCCTGTCCCTTGCCCGGCTCGAGGCGCCGTGCCTGGAGCCGCAGCAGCGACGAGATGGTCTGCAGGTTGTTCTTCACCCGGTGGTGGACCTCGCGGATGGCGGCGTCCTTCGACAGCAGCAGGCGGTCCAATCGCCGGACGTCGGTGACGTCCCGCAGCAGGACCATGACGCCGGTCACAGCACCTTCGGCCAACAACGGCGTGCAATGGAAGAGCACGATGACATCGGGGCGGCGCTCAACCTCTTCGATCACCGGTGCCCCGGTGGCCAGGCAACGCTCCAAGGCGGTGGACTCGAGGCCGAGCTCCGACAGGGTGTGTCCTTCCACCGCGTCGCTCACGCCCATGCGGTGCAGCGCGCTGGTGGCATTGGGCGAGGCATAGGTGAAGCGGCCGCTGTCCTCGGCCACCAATAACCCGTCACCGACGCGAGGGGCGTCCTCGGTGATGAACTCCTCGCCGGCGAACGGGTAGTCGCCCGAGACCATCATGGCGGCCAGGCGTTGGTACAGGTCGCGATAGACACGCTCGAGGCGCCCCGTGCGACGTTGGTCCTCCAGGGGCCCGACCCGCACCACCACGGCGATGGGGTCGTCCTCGAAGCGCACCGGCACGCACTCGAGGCGGGCCAGCTCCGGCACTACCGGCACCTCCCCGGTGTCGGGGGCGTCGCCCGAAGCGCCTGGCGGACCCGCCTGGCGCATGCGTGCCGGCACCGGCACGGTCGCCACGCCGGTGACGATCCGGCCGCCGGCCAGCGCCTGCACGGCCCACGGCCAGTCGGCCCCCTCGACCATCTCACCGACCAGGTCGAGGCGCAGCAACGTGGCGCCTGTCGTGGGCCGGGTCTGGCCCAGCACCACCAGGTGCTCGTCGCCGGAGCGGTCGATGGGGGCCAAGAGGAGGAAGTCGGAGAAGGAGAGGTCGGCCAGCACGCCCCACGACACGAGCAGACGTTGCAGGTGGTCGAACTCGGCGCCGTCGAGGGTGGTGTGGCGGGCGGCCAGCTCCGCCGGCGTGGTCACGGTTCCGCCACCACGGGGTCGAGGGGGACGTCCACCGCCCGGCGCCCGGAGAAGGCCCGCAGGGTGTGCACGCCGGCGCCGGCCAACAGCCGGCCGAGGTCGCCGGCTCGCTGCGCCACGTCGGGCAGTCGGTGGGCGTCGGAGGCCGTGGTGAAGGGCACCCCCCGCTCGGCGAAACGCGAGAGGAGCCCAGGAGCGGGGTAGGCCTCGGCCACCGGCTTGCGCCAGCCGGCCGACGACACCTCGGCGGCCATGCCCGACGTGGCCGCCGCCTCGGCCAGGCGGTCCCAGCATTCCTCTGGGGCAGCGGGGTGGAATCCGGCCACCTTCACCAGGTCGGGGTGGGCCAGGACGTCACAGGTCCCCGAGGCGGCCAGCTCCTCCATGGATGACGTGTAGTGGTCCCACACGTCGTCCACCGCCCTCGCCGACCACTGCCGCATCGACACGTCGTCGGAGAGGTCGTCGAAGCGCCAGGCCCCGAGCCAGTGCACCGAGCCCAGCAGCACGTCGAAGGGGTACCCGTCCAACAGGGCCGACACCTCGTCCATGCGACCCCGGTAGTAGTCGACTTCGAGGCCGACCACCACGGGCAGGCCTGCGTCCTTGGCGGCCAGCGCGCACTCGACATAGGCATCGAGGTCGGCCCGGGCATGGTCGTCCCAGTACCGGGCCATGGAGGAGGCCAGGGCCGGGTCGGGCTCGTCGTCCCAGAACCCGCGCAGCACCCTGTCGGCCTGGACGAAGCGAAAGAGGTGCTCGGTGAGAGCGATCTGCCGCACGCCGGCCGATCTGGCCTGCTCGCAGTAAGAGGCCACCTGCTCGAGGGTGGGGGTACGGGCCTGCTGGCCGTGCGGCCACAGGTGCAGGTGGTAGTCGAGCACTGTTCCTCAGGCGATGGGACGGACGCGCCGGATGAGGGTGACTCCGTCGCGTACCGGCAACTGCACGCACACCACACGCTGGTCTTCGACCACGGCATCGTTGAAGGCGCGCAACCCGATCGTGTCCTCCGACCGGTCGCCGTCGTCGAGGACCTTGCCGCTCCACAAGGTGTTGTCGGCGGCGATCAGGCCGCCAGGTGCCAGTTTGGGGAGGACGGCATCGTAGTAGGACAGGTAGTTGCTCTTGTCGGCGTCGATGAACACGAAGTCGAACGGGCCGGCCAGCGCGGCGATGGTCTCGAGGGCGGGGCCTTCGAGCACCTCCACGAGCCCGGCGTAGGGGCTGGCGGCGATGTTGGCCCGTGCCACCTCGGCATGGTCCGGACTGAGCTCGCACGTGGTGATGCGGCCTCCGGGCCCGAGAGCGGCGGCCATGGCCAGCGACGAGTATCCGCTGAAGGTCCCGATCTCGAGGATGTGGCGGGGAGCCAGGGCGTGGACCAGCATCTCCAGGAACCGTCCCTCCACCGTGCCGACCATCATGCCGGGGTTGGCCAGCGTGCCGCGGGTGTTCTCGGCCAGGGCCACCAGGTGCACGGGGGGCACCGTGGTATGAGCCTCGGTGTACGCCTCTATGGCCGGATCGACGATGTCGGGCACGATGCCACCTCCGCCCGCATCGTAGGCCGCCGCTGCCCCAGCGTCCCTCAGGAGGCGATGACGGGACGAGCCAGTCGCATGACGCGATCGAGGGCCTGCATGTACGCCCGATGAGCGGGTTCGGTGCCGTCTCGCTCGGCCACGGCGTACGTGGCGTGCAGCCAACGTCGGGCCGACACCGACTCGCCGCCGATCCCCGTCCCCACTTCGCTGTCGATCTC
>Ga0307374_10003173_pt1 | contig 28345 bp, 25 predicted proteins | sample OX3MG_FD_202532 | JGI IMG/M metagenome (GOLD analysis project Ga0307374, IMG submission 202532) | Soil microbial communities from Risofladan, Vaasa, Finland - OX-3 | ecosystem: Environmental > Terrestrial > Soil > Coastal area > Acid sulfate soil | place: Finland: Risofladan, Vaasa | collected... | reverse complement strand
AGTAAAGTAGCCAGTCGGTGGTAATGAATCTCGTCCAACGAATTCATAAACCATTGGGCCGCTAGCTCATCGGGTAGAGCAGGGGACTTTTAATCCTCAGGCGCTGGGATCGAGACCCAGGCGGCCCACCAGGAGTTTTGAAGCCCTTTCGCGTTTAAGACTCACAATATTATCCCCTGCCAATGGCGAGCAGGCCTCAATTTAGGCCTCCAATTTTCATTGTCTCAGCCCTTCAATACCGACACGACGTCACGATCAATTTCAACTCCTCAACGACCCCGTGCGTGGTTGCCGTTTTCGTCGGCACCCACTTCGATCCGAACGTGGAAGAATTGTTCCTTCGCTGAAAGGCTGCGGATGATCATTGCAATCGCAGGGGCTTCAGGCTTCGTCGGTCGCGCGCTCACGGTTCGACTGTTAGAAAGCAATCACGACGTGCTCGCACTACACCGGTCTGTAAAGACTTGCGTGGCGAGTGAAAGGACCGTCGTGGTCGACCTGGGTGACGAGATTGAAACCGCTCGTGCTCTGGCGAACGTCGACGCCGCCTTCTACCTCGTCCACTCGATGGCCGCCGGCGATGAATTTCGAGACCTCGACCTCCGTCTCGCGACCGCATTTGGTCGCGCCGCGTCACAAGCAGAGGTCAGTCGAATCATTTACGTTGGGGCGCTCGGTGACGCTCCGAGTTCTGCTCACCTTTCGAGTCGTCACGAGGTCGGCGCGGCCCTTCGAAGCTCAGGCATTGACGTGGTGGAGCTTCGAGCTGCGGTGGTGTTCGGCGCTGGGAGCATATCTTTCGAGATGCTTCGCTACCTCACCGAACGCCTCCCCGTCATGGTGTGTCCTCGCTGGGTGCGTACCCGGATTCAACCGATTGCGCTTGTCGACCTCCTTGACTACCTCGAGCAGTCGCTTTTCGTTCCGCCTGACGTCTACGAAATTGGCGGGGCGAACGTGACCACCTATCGCGAGATGATCTCTGAATACGCCCGTGCTCGCGGCCTTCACACGCGCATCATTCTTGACATCCCTTGGCTCACGCCCCACTTGTCATCGTATTGGGTCGATCTGGTCACACCGGTAGATCGATCCGTCAGTCACGCGTTAATCGAAAGCCTGGTCACAGAGGTCGTAGTCGTCAACGGTGCGCGAACGCAACAAGCCTTCTCCCTCGTACCCATGAGCGTCGAGCGAGCTCTGGTGACGGCGCTTGATCAGCAAGATGAAGAGGTCGCCCATTCGTTGTTTACGCGACGCCCGGGTCAGCGTGACGGTGTCTACACCGTCGTCGTCTCACTCGCAATCCCAGCGGGTCTTGAAGACTCAATCCGACGCGACTTAAAGACCATTGGCGGAACACTCAGTTGGTACGGCGCTGCACCCGGTTGGGCGCTTCGACTAGTCTTAGGACGAATTGCAGGAGAAAAACTTCGCCCACAATGTCCCGAAGCGTTGATCCCTGGCGCGCTGGTCGACTGGTGGAGAATAGTTCAAATAAAAGAAACTGAGTTGGTGCTGCGCAGCGACGGGTGGCTTCCAGGAGATGCGTGGTTGGGTTACCGCATCCACGAGGGTTGCCTTCAGCAAGTTGCCGCCTTTCGTCCCCGCGGAGTCCCCGGTTTTATTTATTGGACGTTGCTCGGACCATTTCACCGCATCGTGTTCAATGAGATGGTTCGACACCGCCTACGCCGCGCGTCCGCGATCTCGACTTCTCACTAGCTGGCGCGCATGAACTGGCACCATCGCCGGCGCGACGTCATGATGCTTTGGGAGCCGAAAGGGCGGAACAGGCCTCCATTTGGGCCTCATATGTCCGCAAAGTCACGAGACCAGATCGGCAAGGAACAAGGCGTTTCCTTGAAAACAAACGACATGCGCGACGAAACAGTTTGAAAGTCTCTTAAAGGTCGATGATCAAGTAAGGCTCCGTCACAGTCCGCACTTCATCCACCGTGATTCCTGGCGCCAACTCTCGAAGCACCAACTCTTGAGGCTCGACATCGATGACCGCCATGTCAGTGATAATCCGCTGCACGCAATGGCGTCCGGTCAAGGGAAGAGAGCAATCGTTCACTATCTTGGCCTCGCCATCCTTGGAGGTGTGCTCCATCATGACGATGACCCGTTTAGCACCTTGCACCAGGTCCATGGCACCGCCCATCCCCTTCACCATCTTCCCCGGGATCATCCAGTTCGCCAAGTCACCGGTCACTGACACCTGCATCGCGCCCAAGACTGCGACGTCCACATGCCCACCGCGGATCATGCCAAATGACAAGGCTGAGTCGAAGAACGACGCGCCCGGCAACACCGTGACGGTCTCCTTGCCGGCATTGATGAGGTCTGGATTGATATCCGCCTCACTCGGGTACGGGCCCACTCCGAGGATTCCATTCTCCGAGTGCAGCACCACGTGCAGTCCTTCGGGCACATAGTTCGGCACGAGCGTCGGCAGACCGATACCCAAATTGACGTACGTTCCGTCACCAAGTTCCTTCGCGACCCTCGCCGCCAACTCGTCACGTGTCAGTCTGCTCATGCCCTCACCGTCCTTCTTTCAATCCGCTTTTCGACATTCGGTGTGTGGATCACGTGCTGCACGAAGATGCCCGGAGTGTGCACGTGCATAGGGTTTAGGTCCCCGGGTTCAACTAATTCTTCAACTTCCGCGATTGTCACACGTCCCGCCGCCGCGCAGAGGGGATTGAAGTTCTGTGCGCTCATCTCGTAGATAAGGTTCCCGTGGCGATCACCGTACTTCGCGTGCACCAACGCGAAGTCCGTCCGGATGCCCCGCTCCAGCACGTAGCTCGTGCCGTCAAACTCGCGTGTCTCCTTCGCCGGCGACTCTAAGGAGATCCCTCCGCTGCCGTCGTAGCGCCATGGCAGTCCACCTTCGGCTACCTGGGTCCCGACACCAGCTGGCGTGTAAAAGCCCGGGACCCCTGCGCCACCCGCTCGAAGCCTCTCGGCGAGCGTGCCCTGAGGAACCAGCTCGACTTCCAACTCTCCCGAAAGAAACTGGCGCTCGAACTCCTTGTTCTCTCCGACGTACGAGCCGGTAGTGCGCCGAATTCGTTTCGCCGCCAACAAGACGCCGAGTCCCCAATCATCGACTCCACAATTGTTGCTCACGGTCTCCAGGTCAGTGGCGCCACTCTCGAGCAACGCGTGAATGAGTACGTTCGGGATTCCGCAAAGTCCGAAGCCTCCGACCGCGATCGACGCGCCGCTAAGGATGTCCGCCACAGCCTCGGCCGCACTGTCCACCACTTTGTTCATAGCCACCTCTCAAATGTTGACGACACTCTTTACTCTTTCTCGCCGGCGCGACGGAGGATCTGTCGCGCCTGCGCGACGACCGGACCATCGATCATGACATCTCCCAGACGGAAAACGCCACTATGCTCTGCAGCTTGCGCAAGCACCTCCTTCGAAAACACCACTTGGTCCTCCGTGGGTCGGTACGCGTTGCGAACGACCGAAACCTGCGACGGGTGGACGCATGGCGTCGCCATAAATCCCATAGCGGCTGCGTCCTCGGCTTCGCGACGAAGTCCTTCTAGGTCACCGAAGTTGAGAAAGACGGTGTCGAGTGAGCCGACGTCGTGCGCGCCGGCATCGACGAGCACTCTGGCCCGTGCATAGCGAGCGAGGTCGCGCAGTGACCCGTCCGCCCAGCGACTCGCACTACCTCCGAGGGCGGCGACCAGGTCCTCCGAGCCCCACATCACGGCGATCGTGTTCGAGCACGCCGCAATCTCGTGAGCCGCGTGAACGCCACGAGGGGTCTCGCACAACGCCACGACGTCGAGAGGCGCCAGACCGCTGACGTCCTCAGCCGACGTGGTTTTCGCCAGCATGACCATCCGAAAGTCCGTCGACTTCACCGTGTCGAGATCACGGTGGTGATCGTCAGTTCCCACGGGGTTCAACCGGATAATTGTTGTGTCGACATCAAGATCCGCGGACCGAAGTGCGATGCGAGCAGCGTCACGATGATCGGGCGACACTCCGTCTTCCAAGTCGAGGATCACGACGTCGGCCGCCCGAGCAGCCTTCTCGAATCGTTCCGGACGATCGGCAGGACAGAAGAGGAAGGCCGGACCCGGCGCGACCCACTTCACGAAGACCCTTCGGGCCGACATTGTACGAGCGTGGCGCGAGCGCAGCGCGCGACGACAATGCCATCCTGATTACAAGCCACGTGCTCAAGGTTCACCACGCCTTCACCGGGTCGACTGTTCGAAGGACGGACTCCGACAACCAGTGTCTCGGCGTACAACGTGTCACCGATGAGCACAGGATGAGGGAAGGCGACTTCCGAGAAGCCGAGGTTTGCGACGAGAGTTCCAAGCGTCAACTGGCTGACCGACAGACCGACCAGCGTCGACAACGTGAACATGCTGTTTACCAGCCGTTCGCCGAAGGGCTGCGAGGCTGACCACGACGCATCGAGGTGCAACGGCTGAGTATTCATGGTCAACGTCGTGAACAAGACGTTGTCCGCTTCGGTCACGGTACGTCCCGGTCGATGGCGGTACGTCGTCCCTTCGACGAACTCTTCGTACCAGAGTCCCCGCTGTTCAACAACAGGTCCCTGCGCTTCATTGGGTGATGTCATGGTCCCCCCCGCTCGCTCGATCCGCGTCGCCGCAACGAGAAGCGCGCGGTTACTTCTTACTCTTCAGACCGAGACGGTTGCGGGCCTCTTGCGGGCTGGCCAATCGTCCACCCATCGCTTCGATGACTTCCTTTGCCCGGGTCACCAACTGGCCATTGGAGGCCAGTTGACCCTTACCGAGGTAGAGGTTGTCCTCGAGGCCAACACGGAGGTTCCCGCCGAGCAGGGCAACTTGGGCGACCATCGGCATCTCCATTCGACCGATAGCGAAGCCACTCCACTCGGCGCCTTCGGGCAGGTGATCACGCATTGACATGATCGCCTCGGGAGTCGAGGGCGCACCGTACGTGAGACCCATGCATAACTGAAAGAGAGGCGGTGGGTCAATGAGACCTTCCCTTTGCAGATTCTTCGCCAGTTCGATGTGACCGAGGTCGAAGACCTCCATCTCGGGCTTTACGCCGAGTTCCTGAATTCGCTTGGCCTGAGTACGTAGATACGTCGGCGTCATCACGTAGATCACGTCGTCGTCGGAGAAGTTCATGGTGCCACAGTCCATCGAGCAAATGTCTGGATCGAGTTGCTCGACGTGCACCAGGCGCTCAAGCGCGCCGACGAAGTCGCTGCCCGGTCCCGGAGAGTCCTCTGCGCCCTTTGGCCCGACGACCATGTCACCACCCATCCCGGTGGTGAGGTTCAAGACGATATCGACCTTGGAGTCACGAATGCGCTCGACAACTTCAGCGAAGTACTCGGGCTTGCGGCTGCCCTTGCCGGTTTCGGGCTCACGAACGTGGACGTGGACGATAGCGGCACCCGCATTGGCGGCTTCGATCGCGGAGTTTGCAATCTGCTCTGGAGTGATCGGCAGATCCGGATGTTTACCAACCGAGTCGCCAGCCCCCGTCAGTGCGCAGGTCAAAAATGGTTCCCAATTCATCGTGGGCATCCTCTCTCTCAACGCCAAGTCCCCCCGCCGTTGAGCTCGTCAACACGCTCACCATAGCAGACAGAAAAAAGCGACGTCACTCTCTTGACTTTGATCCTAGGGCAGACAATGATGGTTCGTCACGGGGCTCGCCCGAGCGCCGAACTGGAGGACCCATGGCTCTGGAACTGAGTATCCACGAGATAACGATCGCGGTAAATGACATTGGTGAAGCGCAATCGACATTCTCCGGAGCGCTCCAGGGATCCGAGGATGAGGTACAACATTTCCCCCAGGACAACTTCGAGCTCAACATGGGCGGCGTCTGGATCGGGAACTTCCACATCGCCATGGTGAACGACCCCAGTAAGAACGGGCCGGTGGGTCGCTTCCTCGCCAAGCGAGGAGAAGGCGTATACGAGATGAACGTTCGTACTAACGACTTGCCTGCCGCCGTTGAGCACCTCAAGAGCCAGGGTCTTCGCTTCATCAACGAGGAGCCCAAGATCCTTGAGAACTACGACGCAGGTCACGGACAGGTTCTGAAAGAACTCCGCGTCTGTTTCGTTGACCCCCGCACCACCCACGGCGTGCTTATCGAAGTCGCCGAATGGGTCTTCTAGCAGCCCGTAAGGTTCGATCATGAGCGCAACTTTCCGTCCGGGCGTCTGGTTCCAGGGCGGCCTTAACCTTGACACCACCGTCGAACTTGCCGCGCGCGCTGAAGAGGCTGGCGTCAACTCGGTATGGTTGGCCGAAGGGCCAGTCGCGCGCGACGCGTTCATCACACTCTCAGCAATCGCAATGAAGACCTCACGCGTCGAACTCGCTACCGGCGTGGTCAACCCATTCACCCGCCACCCAGCGCAACTGGCCGCCTCGTTCGCCACTCTCGACGAACTCTCCCATGGCCGAGCGATCGTGGGCGTCGGCTTCGGAGCACGCGACTTCCTTATCCCGCTCGGCGTCGACGTCACCAAGCCTCTCACCACAGCGCGCGAGATGGTCCGGATCATCCGGGGCTTGCTCAACCGAGAGGTCCTCAACCACCACACCGAGAAGTTCCAGTTGGATGGTGTTCGCCTGGGACTACGCCCGTTCCGCCAAGGTGTGCCGATCTACCTGGCCGCGACCGGACCCAAGATGTGCGCGCTCGCAGGCGAGGTCGCCGACGGCATCTACCTCCTCTACGGCACCCAGTCGTACGTTGAAGGTTCGCTCAACCTCGCCGCCGACAAACGTCCGACTGACGCTGCGCCCTTCAGAGTCGCAAGTCCCGCCCTGATGGCGGTGGACGGTGACGAAGGTCAGGCGCTCGCGGGCGCCAAAATTGGCATTGGGTTGATGCTCACCGAACCCAACGGCGAGGGCATGCTAGAGACCAACGGCATCGACCCGATACTGGCCCAGCGCATCCGAGATGGTCTAACTACCGGCGGCATCAAGGCGCTCGCCAACGCCGTTGATGACACCATCGTCGAGAAGCTCATCATCAGCGGTTCGCATTCCCAATGTGTCGATCGTCTTGTCGAGGCCTACGGCTGGGGCGTCAACGAGCCCCAGGTTCTACTCTCCGGCGACGACCCAACTGCGGTCTTCAAGGTGCTCGCTGACGCGAAGACGGCGCTCGCGTGAGCTCATTCGATCCCAGCGAGATCCAACGCGACGTCGTCGAACAGGGTCGCAAACTTGCCGACCGGTTCAGCCTCGACTACTGGCACGAGAAGGACGAAGCCAGCGAGTACCCGTGGGAGTTCGTGAAGGCCTTCGCCGCTGCGGGCTGGATGGGCATCATCACCCCCGAGGAGTACGGCGGGCTCGGGCTCGGTGTCACCGAGGCAGCGTTGCTCCTGCGCGAAATAGCAGCATCCGGGGCAGGGATAAGTGGGGCCTCCGCCTTCCACTTCTACGTCTTTCCCGCAACGCCAATCGTCCGTCACGGATCACCGGAGATGAAGGCGACGTTCCTCCCCGCCATCGCTCGCGGAGAGATCATGATGGCATTTGGCATCACCGAGCCCAACGCCGGCACCGACACCTCACGCATCACGACGAAGGCCGAACGCCGCGGTGACAAGTGGATCATCAACGGACAAAAGGTTTGGACTACGAACGCGCAGAACGCATCCCACATCCTTTTGCTGACGCGCACGTCGCCGCGCACCGACGAGCGACCGCTCGATGGCATGACCCTCTTCTTCACGCCACTCGACCGTGAACGCTGCGACATCCGGGTGATCAAAAAGCTCGGTCGCGCCGCAGTCGACTCCAACGAAGTCTTCATCAACAACCTCGAGGCCGACGATGGCCACGTCGTCGGCGAAGTCGGTGAGGGCTTTCGGTACCTGCTCGACGGACTCAACCCCGAGCGCATCGTCATCGCCATGGAGTCGATTGGCATGGGTCAAGCGGCCCTACGTCTTGCGACAAACTACGCGAACGAGCGCATAATGTTCGAACGCCCCATCGGGACGTACCAGGCCGTCGCTCACCCCCTGGCCGACGCCTGGACCAAACTCGAGGCTGCCCAGTTGATGGCCCTCAACGCCGCCGCTCTCTACGACGCGCGACGGCCGTGCGGTCCCGAAGCAAACGCCGCGAAGTATCTGGCTGCCGACGCCGGCTTTTGGGCGTGTGATGCGGCGCTGCAGGTCCACGGCGGCTACGGCTACGCACGTGAGTATCACGTAGAACGTCTTTGGCGCGAGTCGCGCCTGTTTCGCCTAGCCCCGATCTCCCAGGAGATGGTGCTCAATTATCTCAGCGAACACGTGCTCGGACTCCCGAAATCCTACTGATAGACGTCTAAGCGCGGAGTAATTCGTGCGCGACTCGCAACACCAGGACATCGGCACCGACTGCACCGACGACGAGAACTCCAATTGGCAACCCCTTTGAAGAAAAGCCCACCGGGACATTGGCACAGGGCTGACCAGTCATGTTGAAGATGGGCGTGAATGGCATCCACGTTGTCCAGACCGGATCAACCGACATGCCGCCGATCACGTCCGGCATCGCATCATGCGCGAAAGCAGTTGCCGCTGTCGTCGGCACAACGAGTAGGTCGTAGTGGGTGAAGAACTCGCGCATCGTGGCCAGCAGAGCCCACCACTTGTTCCAGAGGCCTGCGTACTGCTGAGCGCTCGGGTGCGGTGCGTCGCGCAATTCGACCAACGACTCCGGAAAGAGCTCGTCCCATGTCGCGGGATCGTCGAAACCCGCCTGTCGCGCGTCGGGCACGTAGAGCCCGACGTACAGACTCATCGGGTCGTCGAGCCACGGGTGGTCGCGCGTCACCATACACCCACTCCCGGCCAACGACATGGCGGTGCGCTCAACCGCGGCGACGATTTCACCGTCAACTCGGAAGCGCCCGAGGTCACCCGAGTACGCCACACGCAATCCGTCGGAAAGACGCGCTCCGAGGGCGTCGCGGAACGAGTCGGCCGGAAAGACTCGCGACATCGGGTCGCGTGCGTCGTAACCGGCGAGCACGTCCATCGTCAGGGCGGCGTCTTCCACGGTCCGCGTGATCGGGCCGCTCGAGATGAATGGAAGCAACGACGTGGAGGCGGGCACGTTTGGCACCAACCCGAGCGAAGGCTTGAAGCCGAACACTCCGCAGAACGCAGACGGGACGTTTATAGAACCTGCCGCGTCCGATCCGGTCGCGAGCGGCACGGCACCTACGGCGACAGCGACGGCCGATCCTCCACTGGATCCACCTGCGGTATAGCCCGGCTCGTACGGATTCGAGCAGGGCGGACCGAGTCGGTTCTTAGTCTCGCTGATGAGCCCGAACGCCGGAGTGTTGGTCTTGCCAACGACAATCGCACCCGCCGCGCGCAACCGCGCGACCACCGCGCAGTCCCGGTCGGGCACGTGGTCGGCAAAGCGAAGCGACCCGTACGTAGTTCGGACACCCTCGGTTTCGTGAAGATCCTTCACAGCGATGGGCACACCACGCAACGCCCCGCCCGCGAACGCAGTGGGGTCGTTATCAACTCGGTTCGCCTCGTCAAGAGCCCGATCCGGACACGTCGTCAAGAACGCGTTAAACCCTGCGGTCTCATCTATACGTTCGAGTGACGCCTCCACCAGTTCACAGGCCGAAACATCCCGGCGAGCAAGCGCCTGAACCATCTCGGCCAGCGTCGACACGATGGCCCCCTAACGTCCTCGCCACACAGGATCACGCTTCTCCGCGAACGCCCGAGCCCCTTCGATGAAGTCCTCGCTCTCGTAGAGCTGCTTCACACTGGCGACATGTCCGCCATTCAGTAGGTCGAATGACGACTGAACGTCCATCTCCTCGGTGAGTCGGAGAACCTCCTTGATGGCCGGGTACAGCAAGGGTGGGCCGGCGGCCAGCAGACCGGCGAGCTCGCGCGCGGCGGACATCAGTTCACTAGCCGGGTAGATGTTGTGTACGAGACCCCACCGCTTGGCCTCCACGGCCTCCATCCAGCGACCGGTCATCAACAGGTCCACTGCCACGTGGTAAGGGATACGTCGACGCAACTTGATGGTGGCACCGTCGGCAAGGATTCCGGCGCGCAGCTCGGGTAACGAGAACCGGGCACCATCGGCACACAAGATGAAGTCGGCGCAGAGGGCTAGTTCGAAGCCACCTCCAAGAGCCATCCCGTTGACAGCCGCGATTACTGGTTTGTTGATGTCCGGAAGCTCCTGGAGTCCTGCCCATCCCCCCACGCCGAGGTCGTAGTCGGCCACGCCTTCGTTGGCGATGCCCTTGAGGTCCCAACCCGCACAGAAGAAGCGATCCCCCGCGCCGGTAACGATGGCGACATGAAGATCGGGGTCGTCACGGAAAGCCGCGAAGACGGTCCCCATCTCGCGACTCGTCGCGCTGTCGATGGCATTGGCCTTCGGACGGTCCACTGTCACCTCAAGGACGGGTCCTCGACGTTCCACGTGTAGCGATTCGTTCATCACGCCTCCTCAGCTCCCACGTAGGTGCCGATCAGCGCATCGATAGCCACGCAGCCCTCGTCGCTCACCAGCACCGGGTTAATGTCCAACTCTTTCACGACGTCGCACAGCGCGTACGCGATTCGAGATACCCGACTCGCCATCTCGCAGAACGACTCGAGTGTCGACGCGCGCAACGTCGAGGTCGCAACCCGCCACACCGTGAGGTCCGCGAGCGCGACTGCCACCTCCTCGGGCGACGCTGGCGCCAAGAGGTAGCAACGGTCGGACAGCATCTCTATCATTACGCCACCGGCGCTCATCATGATGACAGGGCCAAATTCGCTCGGCACGACACCAAGGGCCACCTCGAGGCCGCGCCGCATCGGCGCGACTACGACTCGAGGTCCGAGGACCACCGCCATCGTGCGATAGGCATCGCGCAGGGCCGCCTCATCGCCTAGGCCAAGACGCACGCCACCCTGCGAGGCCTTGTGCGTGATCCCCTCATCCGTCTTCACCACGACGGGGTAACCTACGGCGATCGCGGCCTCGACCGCCTCATCCTCAGTCGCAGCGCGCCACGTCGGTACGACGGGCACACCGAGGTCGCCGAGCAACGAGAGTGCCTCGGCCTCGAGTAGCTGCGCCGAAGATTGCAGGAGTTTGCGTCCAGAACCTAATGCATCCTCGTCAAGATCCGCTGCGAGCCCTGAACTACCACTCCAGCGAGAACGGAACTCGCGCACGTCAAAGGCGTGGCGCATCGAGTGCACCGACGAGCGCATGCCATCAAGCAGTGGGATGCCCTCATCGGCCAGCTCGAGCATAAGAGCTGGATTAACTTGGCGGCTGGTGTACGTGGCCGCGAAAATTGGCTTCGCGGTCTGCGCGTGAGCTCGACGGCAGGCGTCGGCGACGTTGGGTGCGAAGCCAGCGCGCTGGGATTCAGCGAACGTCGTGAATGCTATGACCGCCGCCGTGTCTGGATCATCAGCGAGGACCTGCAAGAGGTTGCCGGTATTGGAATGGCGGTCCGCGTCGCCTATCCAGAAATCGAGCGCGCCCACGGTCGCTACCGCAACGCCAAGCATGTCGCCGAGTCGTGCCGTGGTCGATGGGGCGAGCTGGGCCAGTGGCACTCCGAATTCGTGAGCGTAGTCGAGGAACATCGCGAGACCGCCGCCCGAGTCCATTACAGCGGCAAGCCCGCCATCAGCCAGAGGTCGATCCGCACCGAGGAGCGAAAGGGTCGTCCACCAGTCATCGGGCGATTCGGCGCGCACGACACCGTAGTGACGGAACAACCCCTCGAGCGCTGCTCGGTCGCCCGCCAACCGTCCTGCGTGGGTCATCATCTGGGCCCGGGCCTGTTCGGTTCGTCCTGCATAAAGTGCGACGACCGGCACGCCACGATTCGCCGCGAATTCGAGTGCGTCGACGAAACTATCGGCGTCTCGGATTGTCTCGACGTAGAGACCGATGACACGTGTCGTCGGAAGGTCGAGTGCGTAACGAATGAGATCGGCCATCGAGAGCGTCGCCTCGAGGCCACTGTGTGCGGTGAAACTGAAACGAAGTCGAGGGTCGTTGGTGTTTGCCTCCCAATACACAGTTCCGGACTGCGACACGATGGCGATGCCTCCGGCCGGTGAGGGCTCTGGCAACGCCCAAGTGGCGGCTACGCGTTGCTGGAAGTTCACGAAGCCAAGGCTGTCAGGTCCGAGGAGAGGCAAATCGGCTGATCGAGCGATATCGGCCACCCGGCGCAACCACACTTCGCGGCGCTCGTTGGGGGCTGGAGCTCCGAACACGAGTGCCCCACGTGCTCCATGTTCCGCGGCTTCCTCGAGTTCGGTCTCTATGCGATCGCTAGCACCGGCGATGACAACCAAGTCGACCGCGGGCGCGCTCGCCAGATTCGCGTAGCACCGCATACCAAGAATCTCCTCGTAACGCGGTGTGATGGGGTGGACCGAGCCGTGAGGACCCATCATCTGTAGGGCCTGGAGCACGTAGTGACCTGGGCGCCCCTCTCTGCTGCTCGCTCCCAAGACAGCCACCGACGAGGGGGCGAACAGGCCCGCGAGTTCTGCTGCAGTAAATCGCGTGGCCACGTCGAGTCTCTAACGGCCGCGCTCGCGGGCAGCCGTCTCGGCGCTCTCTTTGCGAGCCTTCATTATGGCGATAATTGCGCGGTCCCGGTCGAGAACCATTTCATCCACACTCAGACCAGCCGATTCTCGTTCGCATCCTTCAATGACGGCGACACGCAGTGCATCGGTCAACTCGGGAGCGACAAGCCTGGTCCAGGGTTCCTTGAGCGTCGGCCCGAAGTGATCGAGGACGTGCTTCATGCCGTCAGGTCCTCCAGCGAGGTGGAAGTTCATCATCGGACCGGTCACCACCCAACGCAGACCCGGTCCCTCCGTGATGCAGTCGTCAATCATCTCCACCGTCGCCTCGCCTGCGGCAATCATGTGCAGCGCTTCGCGCCACATGGCTTCTTGGAGACGGCTCGCGATGAATGCAGGCACCTCGCGTTCAAGATAGACCGGATACTTGTCAAAGGCTCGGTAGAAGTCCATTGTCCACTTGACGACGTCTGAATCGGTCTTTTCCCCTCCGAGGACCTCGACGAGCGGGATCAGGTAAGGGGGATTGAACGGGTGACCCGTGGCTGTACGACCAGGGTTGTTACAGTCAGCCTGAATCAGCGTCATCGAGATACCTGACGTACTCGTGAGGATCACGGTGAAGTCGGGAGTCAGCGCATCGATGTCGGCGAACAATTTAGCCTTGATCGCCACGTCCTCAGGAGCGGCCTCTTGCACGACGTCAGCCGTCGCGACCGCCTCTTCAAGACTCTCGGTGATAACGAGATTCTCCACGCTGGCGCCCGCTCTCAAGCCGAGTTCTTCCATGATCGGCCAGGACATCGTGACCATCTCCGAGATTCGAGTACGTGCACTCGGCGCCGGGTCGTAGGCCCGCACCTCAAGACCCATTCGTAGGTAGTGCAAGATCCAACCGATTCCGATGACGCCGCTGCCAACCACCGCAACGGTTCGGACTTCACTAGGTGATTTCAAAGTACCCGTCATCACATGCTCCCTTTCAAGGCTTACGCCAATTAGCGCGAACGCGGCAATCCCAGGATTCGCTCGGCTACCACGCTCCGCAGGATTTCGGAGGTTCCGGCGTAGATAGTCACTGAACGCGACATCATGTACCAGAACTCCCAGAACCTAGCAATGGTCGTTGCCTGCGGGGAGGTATTCGAGAGGGGCCCGAAGAGACCGATGGCGAGCCGGGTCACTTGCTGACTGACTTCCGACCACGCGAGCTTCAGGATCTGACTCTCCGGAGGGGGTACTGGGGAGGTCTCGAGCGCTAACAGACACCGGTACTGGACAAGACGAACGGCTTGGAGCTGGCTCCACAATGTGGCCAGCTGCTGGCGGACGTCGGCGCTTTCGGCGTAGTGGTTCGCCTCTTCACACCAGCCGGTGAGACAGTCGAGTAACCGGTCCATAATGAAGTCGAGTTCCCCGATGTCTTCGCACGACTCGATGACCCGCTCGATTGCCAAGGTCATCACAGCGACCGACCAACCCTGGTTCACAGGCCCTAGGACATCCGTCTCTTCAACACGTACGTCCGTGAAGAAGACTTCGCCGAATTCGTCTGTGCCGGCGATATCGCGAATAGGACGAATCTCGACGCCCGGCGCCTTCGCGTTCACAATGAAACATGAGATGCCACGGTGGCGCGAGGCCTCGGGATCGGTCCGCGCAAGTACAAAGAGCCACTCGGCGACCGGCGCATACGTACTCCAGGTCTTCTGACCGTTCAACATCCAATGGCTGCCCTCTCGTACGGCTCTCGTCTTGAGCGAGGCGAGATCCGACCCGGCATCGGGCTCGGAGAAACCTTGAGCCCAGAACTCCGCCTCTAGGTGAATCGGCTCAAGAAAGCGCCTCTTCTGTTCCTCCGTTCCATATTCCATGAGCAGTGGCGCGACCAGGTCACTGCCGCCGTCGCCGTGCGATACGCGAGGATGGGCCTTGATCGCTTCCTCTCGGAAGATCGCCGTGTGCAGTGCCGACTCGGCCCTGCCGCCGAATTCGAGGGGCCAGTGAGCCACGAGAAGTCCTGTTTCGTTCATCAAGTGCTGCCAGTGTTCCTTGATGACCTCGTAGGTTTCAAGCGGGCTTACGAGGTCGAGACCGCGAGCTTCGGTGGGCAGATTGTCCTCGATCCAATCGCGTGAGGACGCGCGGAAGGCCGCCACTTCTTCGACGTCAAAGAGTTCGACGACCTTCGGAATGCGACGCTCATCCAGGAGCGCCGACGCCACATAGGCACGCTGTGCACTTGATGAGCCCTCAAACTGGTCGATCCAGAGTGCCCTACGCAAATAGCGGTGATAGTGGTGCTCCCACGTGAATCCGACTGCCCCCGACACTTGAATGGCGACTTCAACGGTTCGAATCGCGGCGTCAACGCACGCTGCCTTTGCAGCGGCGACCGCGACGTCGGCATCTTCGTCGCGATCGCAAGCGACCGCCGCCCACTCCGCGAGCGCCCGGGCGAGTTCGATTGCAACGTATCGATCGGCCAGGGGTGCGGCAATAGCTTGAAAGGAACCGATCGCTTTGCCGAATTGTTGGCGAGCTGAGGCGTACGCGACAGCATCGCGTAGCACTTCATCTGCGACACCGAGAGCTTCGAAGCTCAATGCGACGCAGCTTTCTCGAGCAACTCGGACGAGCACTTCGAGAGTCCGAGACGGCTCGACAAGAAGAATGGCCGGCACATCACGTAGTTCCAGCGTGCTCGATCGGCGAGTGCCGTCGATCGTGGGCTCCGGACGGCGGGTTACACCCGCGGCGTCAGAACAAATGAGGTAGAGCGCAACACCTTCGTCGGAACGGGCACTCACGATGATCTCATCTGCAACGTCGGCATCGGGCACACGTACCTTCACACCCGTCACTTTGATTGCGTCGCCTTGTTTGTACGCCGTAGTCGCTACCTCGCCGGACACAAGGGAAGTCGATGAGCCCTCCGCCCAAGCCAGCGTAACGACGGACAGGCCTTCCGCGATCCGACGAGCGAGTTCATCGTTCGCATCGACGCATGGTGTGACGAGAGTAACGCTCGAGAAAAAAGGACTCGTCGTGAGCCGACGACCTAGTTCCTGACAGAGGACCACCCGGTCAGCCAGCGGCAACGCTGCGCCACCTTGCGATTCGCGTAACCCAAGACCCATCCAGCCCAGAAAGGCCATCTCCTCCCAGAGGCCACGATCAAAGCTTGCTGACGGCGCGTCGGCTTGTGCGGCAACGTCCTCGCGGTGAATCCGGGCGGCAAGGACCTTGACGGCCGTCTCACGCAACATGTCGCGTCCGGCTTGATCAATCATGTGAACAGTCTCTCCGAACTTGTAATGCACGCGAGTCCCGGGACGTCGCCACCCCGGGACTCGCTTCCTTCTAGTGCCTACTTACTGGTTACGACGCCCTTGACGTACCAATTCCACGTGGTGAACATGTAGACCGGCGAAACGGCCTTACCAGCCTTGTAGCGGAGCTTGCCCGACTGGTCGTAGATGGGACCGACGATCAGGTTCTTGCCTGCGACCGCCTTGTCAAAGACTGCCTGAACCTTGGCCTTCACCTTCGCCGATACGAACGATCCGAAGGTGCCGAGACCAGGATCCCCTGATGACTTCGACAGAGGAACGAATAGAGGATTGGCACCGGAAGTCTTGAATTTGCCCGCATGAATCGCGGTCGCTTGAGCTTTGAAGTAGTTCGAGAAATTCCAGACGGTCGATGTAATAATCGACTTCGGGCAAGCCGAATGGAAGTCATTAAACTGCCCAACAGCGTACACGTGGTCCGATTGAGCAACTTTGCAGAAACTCGGGTCATCGATCCATCCCCGAATCACATCAGCGCCAGAACTGATCAACGTCTGGGTCGCCTGCGTTGAGGCAGGTGGGTCGAAGTAGTTATTATCGAAGATGACCTTGACGGTGCATTTCGGATCAACGCTCTGACATCCCAACGCGTACGCGTTGATGTCGAGAACGTCACCAGGGTAGGCGCTTGGCCCGACGAAGCCAATGACGTTGGTCTTAGTCATGAGTCCAGCCGCGACTCCCGCGGTGTAGCCGAGATTCCAGTCGGGCAACCAGAAGGACGTGGAGTTCGACGGCTGCGATGTTGGGTCACCACCGCTGTAGCAGTAGACCTTGGGGTTCTTCTTGCAGATGTCGGTCAAGATGCTGCCAAGGCCCATTGTGTCGACGATCACGTTGGCCCCCTTAGATATGGCTTGCGAAATGATCGAGCCTGTCTCGCTCGTGTAACCCAGGTTGTAGATGCCCTGCACCTTGGTGTTTGGCATCGTCGCCATGGCTTTCATTGCCACTTCTTGGATCGTGTTGTAACCGCCATCGTTCTGCGGACCCGTGTACAGCCAAACCGCGTGGACCTTCTTCACGCCACTCGCGCTCGCAGCGGTTCCCGTCACCGCGATCACCAAAGATCCGCAGAGACTGAGTACCGAGGCAACCACGAATGCTTTACGCGTCAACTTCTTCATCGTTGCCGCCCTCCCCTATGTCATTCCAACCGTGGATCACCATGATCATCGGTCCCATAGTGTGCGGCCCGAGAAACCCACCGTAGGAGTGAGTCCCGTGCGGCATCGCACACTTGGCGCAAAGTTAGCGGCATTGGTTATCTGTGTCAAGAGAGTGACGTCGCTTTTTTTGACATACTGGCCCTACGGTGAGATTCCCTTTGATTTATTGACCTTCACAAATATATTAAACTGAGCAATAGGAGGGGTAATCCCCCTCGTTGGAGTCATCTTAAATCGATGCTTTATAAAAAAGTGACGTCACTCTTTTGACAGAACACTCTCTTATCGTTAGTCTCAAACTCAATGCGAGCCATATTTACCACACCAATCTGTGTGACGAACACCTGGCTTAAACCTTCTGAGGCCAATCGACCGTGCGCCCGTGCGCGGCCTGTGACCCAGTCGTAGAGGCGAACCGGGGGGACGCCAATGTCAATCGCGGACGAACAAGGTGATGCCCTCGCACTTCGCGGCATCGAGAAGCGCTTTGGTGAGCTCGTTGCCGTAAAAAAACTCACCCTTTCGTTCAAGAGGGGCGAGGTCCACGCACTCCTTGGAGAGAACGGTGCTGGCAAGTCAACATTGATGAACGTTGCCGCTGGTTTTCTCACTCCTGATGAAGGAGAGATCGAAGTGGGTGGCCGAAGCATCAGTTTTGGTTCACCCCGAGCGTCCCTCGCCGCAGGTATTGGAATGGTGCATCAGCACTTCCGACTGGTGGAGAAATTCACGGTCGCTGAGAACCTCGCCATTGGGGCCAACGACGTCGGCAGCGTGTCGACTCCCCTTCAGCTCGTAAAACGAGCCCGCGCCCTCGCAGAGAAGTTCGACGTTGATATCGATCCCACCAGTCCAATTTGGGCACTCTCCGAAGGCGAAAAGCAGCGTGTCGAGATTTTGCGAACCCTATCTCGCGGCGCACGCGTCCTCATCCTCGACGAACCAACGGCAGTTCTGACACCTGACGAGGCCGAACGTCTCTGTCGGAACCTCAGAGGAATGGCCGCCGAGGGGACCACGGTGATCTTCATCTCCCACAAACTCAATGAAGTGATGAGTGTCGCCGACCGAATCTCGGTGATGCGCCACGGCGCCTTGCTGGAGACAAGGCATCGGCGCGACTGCACCATTGCGACGCTGTCCAAAATGATGTTTGAGGAACACGAAGCCAGTGACGAACGGTTGCGACACCAGCAGCGTGCGAGCGGAGATGAAGTCCTCACGGTGTCACACCTTTCGTCCCGAGACGACCGCGACGTGCCCGCACTCCGAAACGTGTCATTCGTCGTTCGTCAACGCGAGATTGTCGGCGTTGTCGGGGTTGCCGGAAACGGTCAGAAAGAACTTGAGCAACTTGTGACCGGAGACCATCGCCCTGACGAAGGATCAATTGCCATCGACGGAGTTGAGATTCACGGAATTCGCAGCGCACTCCGAGCGGGGCTGGCCTACATCCCGGAGGATCGCAAGGGCACCGGTCTCGTTCCCTCGCAGTCGATTTGGCGAAATGCAATCCTGCGCAACTATCTCGAAGAGCCGATCAATCGTCGGGGATTGATTCGCGGACGGCACGCTCGGTCGTTCGCATCCGAGCTCGTCGCTCGCGTCGAGCTTTCAACCAACGACACTGCCACCCTCGTCCATCAACTCAGCGGTGGCAACGCGCAGAAACTGCTTGCCGGTCGCGAACTCGAACAACGGCGACGCATCGTCATCGCAGTGAACCCCACGCAAGGACTCGACATTAAAGCCGCCGACGCAGTGCGCAAAGCACTCAGTGAAGCCTGTGACAATGATCTGGCCATCTTGCTTATTTCGGCAGATCTTGACGAGGCGTTAGGCCTCGCCGACCGAATCCTCGTGCTCTACGAAGGACAGATCACTGGGGAGTTCACTGCCGAACAAGCTGACCGCAACCACATTGGCATGCTGATGGGAGGAGCCAAGCAATGACCGCCGTATCTCCACGCTCGGCCCTCTCGAACTACACGCGACCCGCGCGAACACGCTCGTCTCGACTGCGATGGCGCATCGAGCGCCGCGCACAACCGCTCAATCTCGGGCTCTTCCGATTCGGGGCCGTCTTTCTCGGCATCCTTCTCTCATTAGCGGTGGCGCCTCTCTTCACTTCCGCATCCGCCAGCACGCTCTATAGCTCGATGTGGAGCGGGACCCTCGGTACAACAACGGGACTGGAAAACGTACTAACCATCGCCATTCCTCTCGTGCTTTGCGGACTCGCCGCCTCGATTCCTTATCGACTCCAATTATGGAATGTGGGCATCGACGGCCAGATCTACATGGGGGCGTGGGCTGCTTCGGGCATCTCGTATCACCTCACAAATCAACGCAGTTTCATCATCATCCCGATTATGCTGCTCGCGGCCATGGTTGCCGGTGGGCTCTGGATCCTCATTCCGACGCTTGCTCGCGTCTTCCTCGGCGTCAGCGAGGTCATCACTACGTTCCTGATGAACTTCGTCGCACTGGGATGGCTGATGTACTGGGCCACGGGACCCTGGTACGCACCAAGTGCCGCCGGGGGCGTCTTCGCCATCGCGATTCCGACGCAGGCCGATCTCGGGCTCCTCAACGTCCATAACGTCGTCGTCAACTGGGGCATTCTGATCGCCCTCAGCTTGCCACTCGTCTTCTGGGCCGCCAACCGCTATTCGCGGTGGGGCTATGAGATCACCATGATCGGCGCCAGTGAGAAGGCTGGCCGCTACGCGGGAATGAATGTGAAACGCACTCTCATCACCACGATGCTCATCGGCGGAGCGCTTGGTGGCCTCGCCGGCGCCCTCAATTTGATGGGAACGAACTACCAGTTGACGCCAGGCGTAACCAACAACACCGGCTTCAACGGTCTGATCATCGCGGTACTAGCCGGTGCCAACGAGATTGGGGTGCTAGTGCTCGGACTCGTCTACTCAGTTCTGCTTTCAGCGGGAGACGCAATCCAGGTCGTCGGAGGATCTGCGGACATGGTTTTCGCGGTCATCGGAGTTACCCTCATCTTCGGCACGTTTGGTGAGGCTTACGCCCGTCTCCATCTCGTACGCACCCGCCCGCCCGAGGTACCAGCGACCAAGCCGGTGGACGCCGCATGAATGACACTCTTCTGGTCGCATCCATTGCCAGCGCCATCTCGAGTAGCACTGCGGTACTGATCGCGGCCACTGGTGAGCTTCTCGTCGAGAAGACCGGCGTTTACAACATCGCGCTGGAAGGCGTCATGCTCGTCGGGGCTCTCGCCGGCTTCCTAGCCGACCTCGCCACCGGTTCATGGCTCCTCGGCCTCTTGGTCGCGGCCTTTGCCGGGGGACTCTTCGCTCTGCTGTACGGCGTCATCACGGTCCTATTTCGAACCGACCTCATCGTCGTGGGTGTTGCCCTCATCCTCGTCGCCGAAGGCATCACCAGCACCCTAGGAACGAGCCACGTCGGCCAAAGCGCCAAATCTGTGATCCCCATCTGGAACGTGCCGATCCTCTCCCATATTCCGTTCCTCGGGCCCGCGATCTTTCGACAATCAATAGTGACCTACATCGCGATGCTTCTGCCGGTCGGTGCTGCCTATCTCCTCAATCGCACGCGTCACGGCCTGAATATGAAGGCGATTGGCGAGAACCCGGACGCGGCGGACACGTCGGGAATCTCAGTCATCGGCTGGCGACTCTTCTACACGACCGTCGGCGGCGCCTTCGCCGGCATCGGTGGCGCCGTCATCACGCTCGGCATCGTCAAGGACTGGGTGAGCGACGTCACGGCCGGTGAAGGATGGATTGCTTTCGCCGTCGTGTTCTTCTCCGGTTGGCAGCCGGGTTGGATCATCGTCGGGGCCTATTTCTTTGGGTCTCTGAGCGTACTCGGTGACGTCGGCCAAGCCCTGGGTTGGCCAATCCCCAGTGAGTTTTTCACTATCCTGCCCTACTTAGGTACGGTTCTCGTGATGATTCTTCGCGCGTGGCTTCAACGTCGTCGCGGCGCGGTCAGTTGGCCTGCTGCACTTGGACTCCCCTTCTACCGTGGGTAAGCGTCTCCCTGCGCTAGTGATCACCAACGATAGGCTCTCGGCACGGTCGCGCCCGCTCCGCAGTAGTGGCCGCTCGCCGCTGCGAACGCAACCGACTAGAGAAGAACAAGAATGACGGCAACCCCGACCACGAAGAAGGGCCTCCAAACCCGGCAGAAAGTGCTCGATGCCGCACGGCGCGTATTCGCCCGCGATGGCTACGTCGAGGCGCGGATGTTCGACGTAGCGGTTGAAGCCAACCTCTCGACAGGCGGACTCTATCGGTACTTTGACAACAAGATCGACCTCTTCGCCGCCGTGATCGCCGACATCCACGAGGAGTTCTACCAACTGAGTGGTCACACTCGACCCCTGCTCGCGAGCGACCCGTATGCGGCTTTGACCGAGGCGAACCGGGGCTATATCGAGCACTACTTCGGGCACCGCGAAGTCATGCGAGTCTTCATCGAAGCTGCCTCGATTGAAGAACAGTTCCGCGAGATCCTTCGTTCAATGCGCGACCGTCACGTCAAACGATTCACCACCGCCTACAAGAATCTCTACGGCGATGGTGACGTGAATGGCGTAGCGATTGACGTGGTCGCGGAAGCTATGGCGTGCCTTACCGAGCAGTGCTGCTACGTCTGGTTCGCGCAGGAGGACAACAACAGCCGCCCGGTGTCAATTGACGAGGCAGTCACCGTCACGACACAGGCGTGGTACGTGATGCTTTTCGCGGGTCGCACACCCACTGCCTGACTAGGTCAGACAAACTGTCCCACTCAGGACGGTGCTCACGCCGTCAATAGAAGCGACGTAGGACGTCTCGTCAGCCAGGGTCCAGCCCGACAAGACGATTGTCGCACCCGGAAACACAGGGGCCGAGAAGCGGGCAGTGAGTTCGCACAAATCGACCGGTGTCCGATCTTGCACGCGGGCCGCCTCGAGTACAACGGCGCCGAGCGTGCAAAGTCCGTGCAGGATCGGACGCTCGAAGCCGGACGCCCGAGCCAATTCCGGATCGATGTGCACGGGATGGCGGTCACCGGTTAGCCGATACAGGGCGCCTTGGTCCTCGGTCGTGACGACCTTCGTAGTCCATGACGGCGGATCCGAAGACACAGCACCAGAAGTGCTCGGTCCTCGCTCACCTCCGAAACCTCCCACTCCGGGTACGAAGATGAGATACGTCGTCGTGAAGTACTCGCTCGCGACCGAAATCTCGACGAGCGCCGCTGACCCCTTGTCCCACACGTTAGAGATGGTGCCAGCCAAATCGAAGGAGCCTGACGTGGGCATGGTTCGCAGCATCGAGAGTTCCTGGCCGACATGCAACGACCTCGAGCGGTCGTACGTCCCGAGCTCGCCAGCCGCTTCAACGGCCCACAATCCGAGCGGAAGCGCGAACGTCGGCAACACCTTGAGATCTCTCTCGTACACAAGTTCGAGATCGGTTGCGTGCGCACCGACGGCCAGCGCGTACAACATCACATCGCGGTCGTCATAGGCAACTGAGCGAGTCCCGAGGGAACGCCCTACCAACTCCATCATGGTAGGTATGCTCATGGAACTACTGGCTTTCCCCGCGACGCTGCGTGGTGCGCGCCAACGCCTCGCGACGTTCGTCGGAATTAAGCAGCAACTCACGTCTAGCCGACCAATGAGCGAGATCGACATCGTTGGTGACCAGTTCGCCCACGAGTTCCTTGGTCGCCCGCACGGCTCCCAACGTCGAGCGACTGATGCCTTCACAGAGTGCCAAAGCCGACTCCACGGCGGCGCCGCGTGCGCAGGTGTGGGTCGCCAGCCTCGCGGTGAGAGCTTCACCCGGCCCAAATCGTTCGTTGAAGAGGAACAGGCGCGAGACGGTATCGCGACCCAAGTTCGCCACGAGGCTTGCGATCCCCTCGGGCCGATAGAGCAGGCCCAGCCGGGTCGCCGGTATCGCGAAGAAGCTGCCCTCGGCGGCGACTCGCGCATCGCATGCCAGGACGAGTTCGACTGCCCCGCCCACGCATGCCCCTTCGATTGCCGCCACGAGGGGCACGGGCACAGCTCGAAGTCGATTGATGGTCGCGGCGAGCACATCATCAACATTGACATCGGCAGCGCCGTTACCGAGTTCACCCAGATCGACACCCGCGCTGAAGATTTCGTCATCGCCGGCAACGACCACCGCTATCGCCCCGTCAGTGACTCCACCTTCGACGGTGTCAACGAGGTCCTTCAGCATCACCAGACTGAGCGCGTTACGCTTGTCGGGCCTGGAGATTCGGATCAGGGCGACGTCACCAAGCCATTTGACGGTGAACACGCCCATCGAGTTAGTTTTCGAGGCCGACGTGGCCCCACCGACTCTTCATGATGTCAAGGGTACTGGGGAGAGCATCCTCGAGCTCTTCGCAGAAATCCAGAAGGGCTCCCTCGGCGTAATACGGAGCTACAACCTGCAGCCCGACGGGTAGACCGTCGCTCAGACCGACCGGAACGCTCGCCGCCGGTGATCCCGACACGTTGAATGGTGCGGCGAAGGGGAATGGTCCCCAAAGCGAGTCAACCTTCACGCCATCGATCTCGGTTGGACGCTGGCCGAGAGGGAAAGGCAGGCAAGCCATGGTCGGCGTGACAATGAAGTCGTAATTGGAGAACATGCTCGCTACTTGACGCCGTATCACCTCGCGCATCGCTCGCGCCTCGGCAAGTTCCACCTCGGTGACTCGCTCACCGCCTTCGATGGCCCTGCGCGCATAGAACGTGAGGTCACCGGAACTCCCGAGCAGGTGTCTGCGGTATCGCCACTCGTCATCAAGAACTGGGGGTCCGAAGGCCTCAATCCATCCTTCAAGCGGGAGCGGGACCTCCTCCACTTCGTGACCCATCTCCGCAAGTAGAGCGGCTGCGGCGGCGGTTATCTCACGGACGCCCGAATCGACGGCGTGACCCTCAGGTGCTGGGCTCCACGCGACGCGGCGGCGCGTGCGTTGATCTCCGCGGGTCAGGTCGAGGCCCAATTGCACCGAAAGTAGACGTCTCGCGTCGTCGACGATCCGTGTGATCGGACCGGCGCACACGAATGGAGACATTGCCTTGAAGGCCTCATCCTCTGGGAGTTCCATGAAGGTGGGCTTCAACCCGAACAACCCGCACATCGCGGCCGGGATCCTGATTGAACCACCCCCGTCAGACCCCAGCGCGGCGCTCGCAAGTCCCGCGCCTACGCTCGCGGCAGCCCCGCCGCTCGAACCTCCTGCCGTGCGCGTTGGGTCCCAAGGGTTCCCGCACGCCGGACCCAGGAGATTGTCGGTGGTCGCGCTCTGACCGAACTCAGCGGTGTTGGTCTTGCCGGTAAAGACGGCACCCGCGGCCCGCAGCTTCGCGACCGGCTCCGAGTCCACGGTGGCAGGCTGGCTTCCATACAGCTTGGAACCGAGTGTCGTCACCGCACCTCGGACGTCAAAGAGGTCCTTGATGGACAGAGGTACGCCGAGCAGCGGGAGGGCATCTTCTTTTGATCGATACAACTGCTCGGCGAATCTTGCCTGCTCAATAGCGATATCGGGCGTGACATTCAAGTAACTGTGAAGTTGGCCATCCAATGCCGCGATACGGGAGAGGGCGCTCTCGGTGACTTCGACTGGTGATACTTCATGTTTTCGGTATGCGTCAATCAACGTGCCAATGGGCCAGAAGAGATATTCGTGATCAGCCATGTGGCAAGACCCCTCCGCTAATGCCGTATGTCTCTCCAGTGATGTAACCAGCACGATCACTCAACAGGAAGGACGCGAGCGCCGCCACGTCCTCGGGCTTCCCAACCCGACCAACGCGGCTTCGTCGCTCCGCGTAACCTTCGAAGAAGTCAGCGGGATAGACCTTCAGCAGAAAGTCGTTGTAAATGAGTCCTGGCGCGATGGCGTTGACCCGAATCCCGTGTTGGCCCACCTCTGCCGCCGCCACGCGCGTCAGCGCGGTCACACCAGCCTTGGCTGCGGAATATGCGACACCATGTTCCGTGGACGCTTCCCATGCAGCAATCGACGAGATGTTGACCACTGCACCGCCGCCATGGGCGATCATGACAGGCAGGACATGCCGGAGACAGTTGAATGTGCCGTTGAGGTCGACGTCGATGGTGCGCAGCCAGGTCTCACGCTCCATCTCGACGAGCGGCTGCAGTTTGGTCCACCCGGCACTGTTGACCAAAGCGTCGATGCCTCCTCTCCAGGCAACCACCCGATCGACGGCATCCTTCACCCCGTCGAAGTCGGTGACATCAAGTGGGATACCGAGGAAATCGCGACCGTGGATCTCTCCAAGCGACTGAGCGAGTTCGTGGCACCGACGCTCGTGCACGTCGGTGATCACGACGTCGTATTCGAGCGAAGCCAATTCGCGCACGATTGCGGAACCGATGCCAGCGCCTGCACCGGCGGTGACGAATGCGACCTTGCGAGAAGACGAACTACTCATGAAACCTCCAACTGATTTACCCACCGTTGGGCCACTGCGAGAAACTCAGGTGCGGCCACATCGGTCACAAGGTGCCCAACGCCGGCCAACTCTTCGAAAGTGGCGTGTGGCAAGTGCTCGAGCATGATTTCGGAAGCTCGGCGCGGACACCAAGGATCCACCGAACCTGTGATCACAAGTACCGGCTGAACAATCATTCCCAGACGAGGATTCAATGGATCGTCACGCATATGTCGGACCGCCCTCGCTCCATTGAGGTAGCCGCGCGCGTCACCGATCGCGACAAGCCGCTCTTCGACGATGGCCGTGAAGTCGGTGTCCGCTCCCGCCAGTTGCGATCGAGTGTCCTCCTCGATGATTGTTCTCATCGTGTTCGCATCACCAGAAAGCACCTCGGTGATGCGATGGTCCATCGACTCGGCCGCGGCCCGACCCACCACCGATGACGTCGCCACCGCGATAACCCCGGTCACAAGGTCAGGTCGTTCCGCGGCGGCCCACAACGCGATACTGCCTCCGAGCGAGAAGCCCACGCAGATTGCTGGACCAGCGAACTCAAGGAAGGCAACGAGGTCACCACCGAGTTGGGCCATTGTTCCCTGCGCCCCACCTAGGCTTGTGCCGCCGTGTCCGCGAAGGTCGTAGGCATAGGCTTCGCAGCGGACCCACTGCGCTTGGATCTCATTCCAAATGTTCATGTCTTGGCCAAGGCCGTGAATGAGTATCAGTCGCTGGCCGCTGCCCACTCGGCTATACGCGACGTCGATATCGCCAAGAGTGACACGTTCCACTGGAGTTCGATGGGCCACACTCACGCGATACCTTTCTCACTTCGTAGAGTCACACTTTAGCGATAGTGACGTCACTTTACTAGTTTTTTTAAACTCCTTTGTTTTGAAGCACTTTACGCAACGGATCATCCAGCTCGGTAGAGGTCTGCCACCATCTTCCACTCGGCTGGCCAACTCTCAGGTTCTGTGAAACCAGTCGTGTCCACAATCTCGCGGATGTGGGAAGCGATGTCCGAAACCAACAGTGGCCCTTCACGAGTGGGGTGCTTGTAGTAGCCCGGTGTACGTGCAGTGAAGACGCGTGCCACGCTCCCGGCGCCGACTGACCAAATCTCACCATTCACCGCGCACTCGTCGGAGCTCAGATAGGCCACTACCGGAGCGACGTGCTCGGGGCCGACCGCCTCGTTTGGCAGCTCAGCATAGAGGTCGTCGCCAGACATTCTCGTCCGAGCCATAGGCGCCACCGCATTCACCTTGATCCCCCAGCGCTCACATTCGAGTTGTAGGGCAGACATGAGTCCGTCAATACCTCCCTTGGCGGCAGCGTAGACATCGGCACCATAGATGCCGAAGATGCCAAGTCCCGATGTCGTGAAGATGATTCGTCCACGTTCCTGCTTCATCATGTAGCTGTACGCGGGATGCGTGACGTAGAAGGCACCACCAAGGTGAACATCGAGTATCTCATTGATGCTCCGTACGTCGAGTTTCGCAAACGAGGACAGACGCATATTGCCGGCGTTGTTGACGAGAATGTCTACGCCTTGGAACTCGTCAATGGCGTACTGAACAATTGCCTCACCGCCGTCGGGCGTGGCGACACTCGTGTTGTTCGCCACGGCCTCACCACCTCGCTCCACGATCTCTCGGGCAACCACTTCCGCAGGCGTGGCGTCGGAACCCGCTCCATCAAGAGCTGCCCCGATATCGTTCACGATGACCTTGGCGCCACGAGCTGCAAGTTCTAGTGCATAACTTCTTCCGAGTCCAGCGCCAGCACCGGTCACCACTGCGACGCGGCCCCTGAGGTTCAGGAAACAACCGCAACTCCCTGATCCCTGACACCCGCAGTCTTCGCATGTGCAGTTCGCACATTCACAGTGACTGTTGGCGCATCTTCCGGTTAACGTGGACATCGAAGTCCCCTTTCGTATTGACTCCCCCCTTCTAGCAGACAGTTCAATGGCGAGAGTTTGGGAAGAACTAAACGCGTACCAGTTTTTTATTCGGAGTGCAAGCGCTTCATCGCTCGAAGGAGTTAAGTCATTTACCAGCAATTTTCCTGGCATAAGACCTGATAGGCGGGCGCGACATTGGATTCTCAACAGCGAGACGCTTCACATCTCTCGCCCGAGCTGTAAACCAATGCCGTCCGCGCTCCTTACCGCGCACGCAGTTTAAGCCTCCGGCGGATCGAACTCGACATGTCCAGAACTACAAGATGCACGCGAATGCCATAGATGTCCCTTTCATCGACAATCGCAGGGACCGAAGCCGTCTCGACAGGCCTCATTGTAGGCCCCATATTTCTGCAACACCACGAGACGAGACCGTCTCAAAACAACACGATTCGTTGAAAACTAAAGACATACGCAACGAGACCGACACAAAACAATCGATGGAAGATTCCTTTTAATCGCCTGGTCACGCTCTGGCCGTTGTTGAATCGCGGACGCCAGAATCGGGTCGGAAAATCCCTAATCTCATCCCTAACATTTCCCGATAACCACTGAACGCACTGAACGCACTGAACGCAAAACCCTATGAATATGGGCTTCTCTGAATCTAATGAATAAAGAATGATGGTCCGCATTGGCCTTTTAATCCCAAGGTGCCGGGATCGAGACCCGGGCGGCCCACCAGTAAAATGTTCTATCTCGGTTGATCTGTGTCAGATCGATAACGGGAAATGAGTA
>Ga0307374_10003172_pt1 | contig 28348 bp, 22 predicted proteins | sample OX3MG_FD_202532 | JGI IMG/M metagenome (GOLD analysis project Ga0307374, IMG submission 202532) | Soil microbial communities from Risofladan, Vaasa, Finland - OX-3 | ecosystem: Environmental > Terrestrial > Soil > Coastal area > Acid sulfate soil | place: Finland: Risofladan, Vaasa | collected... | reverse complement strand
GCGGCCAGCCCTATGACACCGAGGCCAGCCAAGGCGCGGGCGTGGGAGGGACGGTAGAAGTAGCGGCGATACGCCAGTCTTCGGAGTTGGGGATGGTGGCGCAGGGTCAGTACCACCATCCCCCAGCGTGGGCGATCCTTCAGGAAAGCCGCGTATGACGAGGGCCAAACCTCATGTTCAACCACAGCCTCGGCGACAAAGACCGAACGGTATCCCTGCTCCTTCACCCGCCACGCCAGGTCTGTGTCCTCTCCCGAAGTTCGCGGTCCCGAGAAGGCCGGATGGAAGCCCCCCACAGCCTCGAGGGCGGTTCGGGTGTAGGCAATATTGCAGGTCTGGTAGAAGCCGCTCTCGGTCTCGATGTGCTGCGTCCGCGACCACGGCCCGTGTCGGTCAGCCTGATCGGACCGGGGCACGGTCCGGCCCTGGGCCAATCCGGCGTCTCCTTGTTCGAGGGTTTCAACCAGCCGTTCCAGCCATTGGGATTGGGGACGGCAGTCGTCGTCGGTGAAGGCGATGATCGGGCCGTCCGTCACCTGCCAGCCAGCCTGTCGTGCCCGCGCCGGCCCGACGTGATCGGTCCTGACCACCACGTCGGCCAGGGCTGCGACGTTCGGGGTTGTGTCGTCAGAGCCGTCATCGACCACCACCAGCTGGAAGTCGGTCATGCTTTGGGCTCGGATCGCCTCCAGCAAGGTCCTCAACAACTCCGGACGGTTGTGGGTGGCGACGACAACCGAGGCCCGAGGGCCGTCTTGGGGCGATTTCACCTCACCGCTGCCTAATCACGCGTGCCGGGATGCCCCCCACGATCGCCCGTGCAGGCACGTCGGAATGGACGACCGCGTGAGCCGCGACGATGGCCTCGTCCCCGATGGTCACGCCCATGAGGACCGAGGATTTGTTGGCGATCCATACGTTCTGCCCGATCTCAATCGGGGCAGTCTCGACATTCTCGTAGAAGAACGTACCGTGGTCGTCATGGAAGTGACGCGAGTCAACGATGGTCACGAACTCATTGGTCGAAGCCATGCGACCAAGGCGAATCCGCTCCGCACAATGGATGACGTTGTAGTACGAAATGATGTTGTCACCCACGAGGACGAGATGACCGGAGATGTTGAGGACCGAGCCCTTCCGGATGCTCGATCCGGGACCCAGCTCGATAGTGCCGCCCCTGAGCTGGACTGTCACCGCATCCTGGATCCAGACGCCCGAACCAATCCGAAGGGTGTTGGTGGACCCGCCGTCCACGTAGATGCGGAGCCCGGCGCCGAAGCGAACATCGGGGGCGACGTCAATCACGACCCTGGCCCTCTTGAGGACGACAACTACTCGGAGCCGGGTCAGTACCAGCCATCGTCGGAGCGTGCTCCTAAGCTGAAACAGACCGCGCACCATCCGATTATGCCAGGACATCCGGATCCCCGTGTGCCGATGCCGGGGCGGGTCGGGGTAGCTGTGGTGGCGTTCAACTCTGAGCAGTCCATCGGGAGTTGCCTGAAGTCAGTGCCTTCGGACCTTCCGGTCATCGTCGTCGACAACGCATCAGGGGACGCGACGGTTGAGGCGGTCCTCCAGGCGCGGCCGGCCGCTCAGCTGATTAGGCAGCCGACCAACCTCGGCTTCGCCAGGGCCGTCAACCTGGCTCTGAGCCATCTGCCGCCTTCAGAGTTCGTACTGCTTCTGAACCCTGATGCTCGCCTGGCAGGTGACTGTGTTGAGAAGCTGGTGGACTTCATGGACGGGCATCCGTCGGCCGCGGTTGTGTCGGCCGCCATCATCGGCAGCGACGGACGCCCCGAACCCGTCAGCACGGGCCGGGAGCCTTCCCTTGTGTCGATAATGGTCCACTACTGGGGACTCGGCTTCCTGTTCCCCGGATGGTCGCTGTACCGACCAGCGCCGCGTGCCGGCGCTGAAAGGCGGGACTGGGTGGCCGCGACTGCCGTACTGGCCAGGAGCGAGGCGGTGGAGTTGGTCGGGGGCCTGGATGAATCGTTCTTCTTGTACTGCGAGGACATCGATTGGTGCCGCAGGCTCCGTCAGGCGGGCTGGGAGGTGTGGGTAACCGCCGCAGCGCGGGCGGTCCACGAACGATCCTCCAGCGTTGATGCTGCTGGGGCCTGGGTTGACCGGTATCGGATCGGAAGTCTGGACCTCTACTTCGCCCGGCACCACCGCGGCGCCTCCGTGGGCATCTTCCGGTTAAGCCGTGCGGCGGGCCTAGCGGCTCGCGGCGCCGTCTTCCTGATCTCCGGGAGCCTGACGGGCCGTCCGGACTTGATGGCCCGGGGTCGACATCGTCTGGTCGACGCCCGCTTGAGTGTCCTCGGGATGCGGATCATGGACAAGACCGAGGAGCGTCCGGAGTCGACTCTGTGACTCGGGTCCTGCTGGTTCACGGTGGCGTCGATCTTTACGGGTCAGGCCTGGCCTGTGCCTGGATTGCCGAAGGGGCAGCGGCCGTCGGGGTCGACGTCGAGGTTGTCCTCCCTTCCACCGGCCCGCTCTTCAAACGTCTCTTGACCACTGTCCCGATCCATCTGGTCGACCCCGTCCCACTCCGGGGCTCGTCTCTGCGCTCGCCCGCGGGCGTCTTGGACCCGATCCGCTGGCTGCCCCAGTACCGGAAGATGAGAGAATTGGGAAGGTCGGGTCGGTTCGATGTCGTGCACACGAACACGTCCCAGGCGCTCGGAGGATTGACGGCCGCTCGAGCGGCCGACGCGCCGTTGGTTTGGTCGGTCCACGAGCTGTTCAGGTTCGGACCGGGCCCGTTGTACGTCTACCAACGCTTCCTCCGTCGAGCTGACGTAGTCACCGCCTGCTCCCAGGCGGCCGCCTCCCAGTTCACCGATACCCGCGTACGGGAGATCTGCCAGGTGGTCTACACCGGTGCGGACCTTCCACCTCCCGGTCCAGCGCCTCCTTTGGTGGACGAATCTGTGATCCGGCTCGTAGCCGTCGGGCGGTTGGTTGCCTGGAAGGGCCACGATGTCGTGGTCAAGGCTGTTGCCGATCTCGTTCAGGCTGGCCTCGACGTTCACCTCACGGTGGTCGGGGGCTCGTTCGGCTCCGATCGACGTCAGGAGGGCCTGCTTCGGTCGCTGGTTGCGGATCTCGCGCTCCAGGACCGGGTGGACTTGGTTGGGGACAGAACGGACGTCTCGGACATCGTCGGTGCCTGTGACATCTTTGTTCAACCCTCGCGCACCCCAGAGCCCTTCGGGATCGCCTTGGTCGAGGCCATGGCTCTGGGCCGAGTCTGCATAGCCACGGACCAGGGGGGACCGGCCGAGATCCTCGCGGATGGTTCTACCGGCTATCTGGTGGCCCCGGATGACCCAAAGGCTCTAGCTCGGCTGCTGTCGAAGATCGCTTCCGACCGGTTTGGCGCTCGGCAGGTGGCGGAGGCAGGCCGGCTCCGCTCTAAGCAATTCTCTTCGTCCGACATGGTCGCATCGGTACTCGACATATATCGGCGCCTGACATGACCGCGTCCTGGGGGCCAACCGTGTAACTCTTGCCCCCGTGCGGACCTTCGCCCCCAGCCGACGTCTGCAACGGCGTCCGGTCGTGCGGGCGACCGTGGCCGGCTGTGTTCTGGTCAGCGCCTTGGCCTGGGCCGGCCCCGGGGCGCCCTTGGGCTTGCTGGTGGGTGCGGGGCTCCTGGTGTGGGCAGCCAGCTCGCCCAGGTTCGGCCTGACCGCCAGCGTGGTAACGGCCCTACTGGTCCCGCTTCCCTTGGCCTTCAGGATCGGATCCTTCTCCCTGACAATTGGCCGACTGGTGGGATTCGCCTTTCTCATTGGGTGGCTGGCTTCGCTGTCCAGGCCCGATGGGCCTGTGGTCCGGCGGACAGGTTTCGAGGTGGGAATGTTCGCCTTCGCACTAGCCGCGCTTGTGTCCCTCCTGGTGAACAGTTCACATCTGGACAATGGCACGGTCACCAGTTCCATTCGGGGACTGCTGGTACTGGTCGTGGACTATTTCGCCTTCTTCTACGCCGCCGTGTCAGTCCTGCGGGCGGCCCGACACCACCTGGACCGCGTCCTCAGGATTGTCTCGGGCTTGGTCGTCTTCATGAGTGGTCTTGGCCTCATAGAGAAGCTGACCGGAAGGAACGTCTTCGCCTATGTCGCTCCTGGCCTACCGGGATCGGCTAAGGCCTACGTTGCGTCCCTGGCGGCCAATGCGACTCAGGTCAGGGGGGGTCAGCTCCGAATCCAGTCGACGACCGAAGGGCCCAATGAGCTCGGAGCCGTGCTGGTCATGACGCTGCCGTTGATACTTCACTACTCCGCTCAGGCCCGGACACCTGCCAGACGGCTGGCGTGGATGGCAAGCGCCCTCCTGTGCCTCGTGGCCGGAATCTTCACCGAGTCGCGGTCAGTGCTGATCGGGTTTGGCCTCGACCTGGCGGTATACGGCCTCTGCATGTTGCGCTCTCATCTGAGCCTGAGGCGGGTCTTGGCGATCCTCGCGGCCAGCGCGGCCGCCTTCTTCATCTTTCCACATGCCCGTGCCAGCGTGCTGGGGGCCGTAACCACTGCAGTCCAGGGCCACGACACAAGCGTGTCCGGGCGTCAGTTCCAGGCCAATGCCATCGTGCAGATCTTCGAGCACAGCCCCGCCTTCGGTCAGGGCCCCGAGACATTGAGCGAGAACGCCCTCATCAAGAGCGGAGCGACCGTCCACATCACCACTGACAACTACTACCTGGCCACGCTGGGGGAGGAAGGCCTGTTCGGCCTCCTTGGTTTGGTGATCATCATCGGTGGCTCCCTGATGGTCGGCATTCGTCTGGTTCGAACCAGGCTGTCCGCTTCGGACCGTTCGCTGGCCAGCGCTCTCCTGGCTGCTATGGCTGGTTGGGCCCTGCTCACCTACCTTTTTGACTCTCTGGCCTTCTACGCGCCGTCCAAACTATGGCTCCTCCTTCTGGCAGCTCTCGTTGCGATGGGCTCAATGGACTTTCGGGGACAGACCGAACCTTCGGTGGCCGTGCTCGACATCGGATGGCCGATATTCGTATTGCGACGCAACCGGCGTATGGTCCGCCGTATTGTCCTAGCGGGCGCGGTCGGATCCCTGGTGCTGGTGGGGATGCTTCATCCTGCGTCGAAGGGCACCGCAGTCGTCGAGATTGACCAGCCACGGTCGATGGCGGACCCTGCAACGGGGCTCAAGACCTTTGCCAAAGGAAGAGAGTTAATGGCCACCTATGCCGAGATGGCGGTCAGCGATTCGGTGTTAGCTCAGGTGGCAAAGGCGACGCAATGGTCCAAGTCGGTCGGAGCGCTGCGTGATGAGGTTGTGGTGACTGCCGAGACTGGAACCCTGCTGTTGCAGGTCACAGTGACCGATCCGAGCCCAGTTCGAGCTTTGACGCTTTCAAACAGTGTGGCCACCATCTTCGCGTCCGACACCACCACCACGGGTGTTGGCGAGGGTCAAATCGGCACTGTGCTCCGATCGGCACAGCTCTCGAGTTCGAACCATCGGACACTGGATGCCCTGATCGTGGTCCTTGGGTCGCTGGCAGTGGCGGTGGTGGCGGCATTCTGGCGGGAGTACCAGGCCAATCGATTGCTGGTATCGGTGATCGCTCCCCGAGGAAGCTGGATCTAGCTGTCGTAACCGCGCATTCTTTGGATTCGGCGGAACAACACGGGCGGGAGGATCTCCCGTGCCATCAGCTTGGATCTCTGCGCGACGGTCAGATCAGCCGTGCCCGGGCGCCGCCGGAACTGGGTGCCGTGAGACTCCCCAGCCAGGTCTGACAGGGGACGACCGTTGGAGTAGTAGTACAGGGCCAGGGATCGACGGCTCTGGCCAGGGGGGCAATCAAGGGGCTCGGGATGTCCGTGGAACGAAAAGTCATTGGTGTTGAAAACGAGGCACCGTCCGAAGGCGGGCGTGACCGTCCCCACCTTGGATCGCATGCTCTTGTCCCAGAGCTCCAGGTCTCCGCCCCAGCTCGGATCCCAGTCTCTGTTCAGGTACAAGATGACGTTCACGCGACGGTCGATGCCGAGGATGGAGTGCTTGTTGAAGTCGGCGTGGATCCCCAGCTTGCCGCCCCTCACGGTCTGATGAAGTCCGCCTCCGTCGTAATAGGGGTCCGAAATCAGCCGGGGGATGCCGGTGAGCTGGGTTATGAAGGTGAGAAAGGGAGCGGAGTTGAGCTCGGCCATGAGCAAACGGGTGTTCGGCCCCCATCGGTTGATGTCTTGGCTGGCGGACTTGTAGTCGTTCCTTGTGTCATAGCCGAGCTCCATCTGAGGAGCGGACGGGAACTCAAACGCTACGGAGTCCAAGACGTCATCGGGGACGATTCCGTCGATGACACAGTGGGGGAACGGTTCGGCGTCCCGGTATTGGTCCTGGAACGCGGCAGCTGTGGCCGCCAGCGTCTCCGGGTTGAAAAAGAAGCTCTTCAAGACTCCCGACGATACCCCTTTGGCTCAGCTTGGACGGTTGGCGCAGATTAGATCGGACAGCTCCTCTGCCCTCCGTCTCCAGCTCTGCTCGGCCGCCACCGCGTGGCGGGATCTTCGGAGGCCGGGATCGGGTTCGAGGGCAGCCAGTCGCCTGACCTCCTCGACGAACGCCACGCGGTCTGCGGCCACCGTCAGGTGGGGTTCAAAGCAGCGTGTGGCCGGTATGTCCAACGCAACCACGGGCAGTCCTGCCGCCAGATAGTCGAGGAGTTTCAGGGGATTGGAAGCCCGAACCAGGCTGTTGGACCGGTACGGGACGACAGCCACATCGACACCGGCCAACCAGGACGGCAGCTCGGTGGAACTCCTCAGCCCCTCGATGAAACAGCCGGCCTCGGCGAGCTGGGACAGTTCATGGCGCTCCAGGCCGGTCGGCCCCGACGCCACCGGACCGATCAGCGTCACCGAGCCTATGGCCGCCAGCCTGACAATGAGCTCCACGTCCAGCCGGTGATCAACACTTCCCATGAACCCGATACGAGGGCGCCGGCGGTTCTCTATGGCTGGGTGGACGGGTTGATCCCCCGACGCCACGGGGGCAAACAGGTCGACATCCACGCCGTGTCCGAGGAGGTACGCAGGCCTGCCGTAATGGGAGAGGCGCTCGACAATCGCGGGGGATGACCCGATCGTGAAGGCAGCACGTTCAAGACATCTGCGCAGAGCGTCCTCGTATCTGGGTCCGAACCACGGGTAGTCCCACAACGAGTCCGTCATGTGGAGGAACTCGAGCCTCGAGCGGGGGCGATCCGAGAGGGAGGCGGCGGAGTATACGGGAAAGACATTCCAGACGATTGGGTCTACGAAGCTCTGACTCTTCATAGCGCCTCGGACGGCGCGGGCGTAGATCTCCTGATTCAGGGACGAGGTCAGGAGCATGCGAAGAGGTCCACCGTAGGGAAGGTGAGGTGGGGGAGCCAAGCGGATGAGGCCGCCTTCCCGCGAGAGGGTGCTCCGAGAGGGAGGGACGCGGCCGAGTGAACCCGGCGGATCGACGTAAAGCACCCGATTTGATTCGGAGAGGATTCGCGCCAGATGGTGCCGGCTGGTCGGGAAGCTTTGCCACCGGAGAGACGACAGACAGACGATGTCGGATCCGGTCAGCACTGGGCCTGCGCTCCTCATCCTACGCCGGCAATCACGAGCCGAACTAGCGTACTGCATCACCCTATGGTGGAAGCCGGAACCGATAACTCCGACGTTCCTTCCTCGCCTGATCCGCCACCGGATCTGAGCGTCGTTATCCCCACCTATCGTCGCCCGACCAGTGTCAAGCTCGTGGTTGAGGCAACGCTGCAGCAGCTCGGCCCGCACGACGAAGTGATCGTCATTGATGATGGATCAGGGGATCAGACCTTGCCGACGCTGGGGGCCATATCCGACCCGCGGCTGCGAGTCATGGCGCAAGAAAACGCGGGTCCGGGGATGGCCCGGAATCGAGGCGCGGGCGAAGCTCGGAACGACGTCCTTCTGTTCCTCGACGACGACGAGCAGCCAGAGCCTGGTCTGGTCGCGGCCCATCGCGGGTTCCACTCACGACGGAACAGATGTGCCGTGATGGGAAGGCCCATCCTCGTCGTTCGGCTGAGGGGGCGCTGGTGCCGAATACCTCCGGGGCCTCGTTCGGCGGATCACCTGATCACCGACGCCTCGTTCTCAATCCACCGCTCCGACTTCCTGGCCGTCGGAGGATTCGATCCCGAGCTACGGCGGTCCGAGGATATAGATCTCGGGATTCGTCTGATCCGGGCGGGGACCGGCCTCGAGGTGGTCGAGGGGGCGTTGGTGGCACACCATATCGATCGGCGATACCGAGACTTCCGGGCTCAGCGGATCAACGGGGGACGTGGCTTGGCCGCGGTGATATACAAACACGGGCTTGATCCCGCACCTAGCCGTGCAACCCATCTTGTCGACCGTCTCATCCTGCGGACGAGCCGAGCAAGCCAGATCGCGTCGGAGGTGCTGGCGGCGGCTCTCTGGACGCTGGGTCGACTGGGGGCACTGGTCGGGAGCTGGCGGCTTCAGTCCCGGGCCGCGGGTCGAGCCGGTTTGGCTATAGCGGCGCGGGCCCAAGCAGTAGCCGCACGGGACTTGGACCCGATGCTCAGACCGCGCGCCGCAGATAGTCCACCATCAGGATGATGCCGCCGAGCGTGATGACCGCCACGGCGGCCGCCAGGCCCAGGGTGCGGGTCCGGTGCTGGTCGGGGCGGGTGGCATCGGGGCGGGTCAGCTGGGTGATTACCAGCTGGAACTCAGGGGGGATGCCCTCAGAGGTGGCGTCGGACCGGATTGCGGTCTGGAACTCTTGGACGGTGGCACTCGCCAGCGCCTGGGCCACGGCCCTCTTGATGTCGGTGCTCGTTATCGAAATCGCCAGCTCGTTAGCTACCGGAACGGCTTGAACCTCGTTTCGGATCTGCTGGATCGTCCCCGGGAAGCCGACATCTGTCTTCACCCGGGTCAGGACGTCGTCCGCCGTAGCCCGAGCGGCCAGAGTCGGCACGAGGTCGATGAGCTTCTGGGTGGCCTCCAGACCCTGGGCCCCGGTGGCAGTGATCGCCGGCTGGTCGATCTCCACAACGCTCGTCGCTGTATATCGGCCCGGGAAAGCTACGAAAAGACCGTAAGTTGCCGCCACCGCGACGAGCGTACCGACCACGATCAGGGGCCACCAGGATCGCAGAGCCGCCAGACCCGGTGGCGTGCCTGTGGTGAAATCGGCGGGTTCCGGGGAGGCGTTCAAGGGACTGGCCATAGGTGGTGGGCATTAGAGCCTGGTATCGCAGATCATGACAGACGCGACACCGGCTGCCGAGGCATGCGGTAGTGGGCGACTTGACGCCCGTCTGGACCTGCCCGGGCGTGGTTGGACAAAGTCGGACCGGCCATCAGTCAAACCGGTCTGAACTCAATGACTGCCAGACCTGGTCCAACTCGCCCTCCCAGTCGGTACTAACCGCCTCCAGCCCGGCTTGACGCAACCGCTCCCGCAGCTCCCGATCCGAGATGAGCTCAGATATGGCGTCGGCCATGGCCGTCGGGGAGGGCTCGGCCAGTAGGCAGTTGTGTCGGTCGCGGAGGAGCCAGTAGTTGTCCTCGTTGCGGTTGCTCACCACGGTCATTCCGCAGGCCATAAACTCCAGTGGCTGATACGACGGATGCTTGGAAAGCATGTACACGAAACCGATTTGACAGGTCCGGTATAGGTCGCCCACTTCGGCCGGCGTTGATAGCAACCCGAGGTTGGTTATGCGGCCTTTGAGCCCGTAGTCCGCTTCGTCCCAGGCCTCTCCTGCCGTTACGATCTCCACGCCCTCGGAGAAGCGATCGAGTAGCTCCAGGATGGTCAACAGGCCGAGTTCGAAGGCGTTGCGTCGGCTCCGGGGCCGGCAGTAGAAGAATATTCGGGGCCTGGAGTCCGGAGCGGTCCGCTGGGACGGGTAGTAGTAACGACTGTCGACGGCGGGAACAAAGCTCGCACCCTTCATGCCATAGCGTCCGCGGATGGCTCGCAACACCCCGGGCGTGTTCACCACCCCGTAGTAGCCGAATCGGTACGTAGATTCTGCGAGCGCATAACGTGAGCCGGCCTCGTAGAAAGCCGGCTCGAAGTCCTGGACGAAGTAATACTTTCGGTTGGTCTGGTTGAATCTCAGTAGCAGGTAGGCCGATGGCCACCAGGTGCAGAAGGCGATGTCAGTCGGCGCAAGGCTCGACAGGGTGTCTGACGAATCCAAGACAACGATCTCGAGTGAGGCTAGATCGGGGAAGTGGGCGCAGACCATCGACAGGGCCCTGGCGGCATTGAAGAGAGGATCATCGAAGATGACAACGCGGTTGGTCACCCCGCGGTGTGTCAGGCCTTCGATGAATCGGAAGATGGTGAAGAGCCCCCCGTAGGTCACATGGTAAAAGGGCGGCACAAACCAGGTGGCCGTTCGGATAGGGACGGGGAGCGGCCTTTGCTGCACATCCATACTGGCTTGGATGTCCCTCGCCGAAATTCTGAAGATCGGGTCAGAGACAAAGTGGAGCTCAGCACTGAAGGCGGCGTCCACCGGGCGGAGCCGCCTGGGCAGTAGAGGTGCCGAACGGGCGTGAACGTAACTGACAAGCCGGCGTCCAAATCGAGCTGACTTGCGCATGAACAAGCCGAGGCCGTCCCGGCGGAGTGACTGGAACCCACGACGGATCCATTTGGAGGCTCCCATGGCCGGACAGTGTGACTCGTTGGGGCAGACTTTGCTAGTGACCGAACCCATCCCTCCTCGGCTCCGGTTGGGCTTTGGATGTGCCTGGGCGCCATCCGGAGCCAAGACCTGGTCTCACATCCCAGCGTCGCTGCGCTCGGCATTGGAGCCAATGGCGGAGGTCGTCACCCTCGATCCCCGCCCTGCGCCGATGGCCGCTGCCCTCTTGAAGGGGCTCTATATGCGCCCGTCACCCTATGGCTGGCGTTCGCTGTGGAAGTGGTCTCGGCCGGCCGAGGCACTGACCGAACGTCGGTTTCTGACTCTCGTCCGGAGGTCACAACCCGATGCGGTACTGCAGATAGGTGATTACGGGGATCCCGGCGTACCCTTTTTCCTGTACCAGGACCTGAGCTTCGGGACCGTGGAACGCCGCTACGAGGAGTTGGCTCGGTACATGTGGCTTCCCCTCGATGTAGTCAAACGACGTCGGGCCCATCAGGAGCATCTCTACCGGCGCGTTGAGACCGTGTTCACCATGAGCGAGTGGCTGGCCGCCGATCTGCGACAGAACTCTTGTTTGGACCCCGCCCGGATCCGTGCGGTCGGCGGTGGCATGAACGCGGATGTCCCGCCGGACGACTACCGGCCGAGCTCCCTCCGCCATGCCGATCCGGGTTCGTCTAGCGGGCCCGACCGTAGCCGCCTTCTCTTCATTGGCAGAGACTTCTTTCGAAAAGGGGGTGACCTCGTGGTGGACGCCTTTTGCCGGCTCAGACGGTCGGCCGATCGGGAGCTGAGCTTGACCCTGGCCGGGCCCCAGCGGTGGCCTCTCCCGGGTTCCATTCCGGAGGGGGTGGACTTTCGGGGCGAAGTGTCACTGAGTGAGGCGGGCGCCTTGTACCAGGAAAGCGATCTGTTTGTGATGCCCTCCCGATTCGAGCCGTTTGGCCTCGTCTTTGTCGAGGCACTCTCGCACGGAGTGCCCTGTATTGGCCGGAATGACTTCGCCATGCCGGAGCTGATCCGACCGGGCGAGAATGGTGCACTGGTCAGTGAAGATGATGCCGACCGCCTGGCATCTACCATGTGGTCAGTGTTGCAGGATGATGGGATTTACCAGCGGTGCGATCGGGACTCGGAGGCCATCCGCCGCAAGTTCAGCTGGGAGTCAGTAGCTGGCATGATGATGTCCGACATCACGGCCGTAGTGCAGCCCTGAGAACTTGGAGCCGACCTGTGGCTGAGAAGGTTCTGGTGACGCTCGGGACGGGGGCGATGGGTCCTGTGCTGGACCAGAGTCTCTACACGTTTCGGTCGTTCGCCGACCGCCACGGTTATGACGTGGTGGTAGGTGCGGGCGACGAGGCCGAGGGAAGGGCGCCGGCCTGGGCAAAGGTGCCTTTGATTCGCCGCCTCCTCGATGCATACCGGCTGGTCCTCTGGATCGACGCAGACGCCATAATCGTGGATGACTCCGAAGACCCAGCATCCTTTCTGGCTGCCGATAGCTACCAGGCGCTGGTCAAACACTCCTGGATGGGTCAGGAACAGCCATGCACCGGTGTATGGCTGCTCCGGGGCAACGGCCGGGCTAAGGCGTTTCTCGATCTGATTTGGGAGGATGATCGCTACGTTCAGGTTCACCCGTGGGAGCAGGGATCAGCCATGTTGGCGCTCGGTTACCAGTCGGTGTCGCCGGGTGTGATGGGCACGCCGACCCAATGGATGGACGGCACCCAATGGTTGGACGGTGAGTGGGATCACATTCCCATTCTGGCTGAGGCGAGACAGCTGGGGGACTGCCGTATCCGCCACTACGCCGCCGTACCCAACGCCATCCGAGAGAGTCAGATGCGCTCGGACCGCCACGCCATCGCGGCCCGGGCCACCAAGGGACCGGCACGGTCCTGGCACGTACTGCTGGCCGGGGCCGGGAGATGGCGTTGGCGCTTCATCTACGCTCCGGAGCGAATGCTCAGGCTCCGCCGACTGGTCTCGCCTAGCCGATCAGGATCTCTCTAAGTGCGGTCTAACAGCCCGGCGAGGTCCTTGACCATCCGGCTGGTGGTGAAGAGGCCAGAGACGTGTCGCCGACCCGCCTCGGCCAGGGCATGACGCCGGTCGTCATCCAAGAGCAGAGCGACTAGAGCCGCCGTCAGGTCGTCTTGGTCCCCGGGACGAGTGAGGATGACGTTCTCGTTCTCGGTGACATAGTCCTCGATGCCAGGGGTCCTGGTGCATACGACGGCCCTTCCGCACGCCATGGCCTCGAGCACCGTCGTGATACCGGATACATGGAGATTGGGCCTCACAACGACGGCCACGACTTGAGCGCGCCGGTAGAGCGTGTCCCGCAGGTCCGTGTGTGAGAGAGTTCCCCTCCGCTGGACGAGATCCGGAATATCCGGCAGCGGTTGCCAGGTGGCTACTTCGAGGCGCGCCTTGGGAATCTGGTGCCGGACACTGCGCATGGCCGTGACCAGGAGCCGGTAGTCACGGTGCCGATCGTTTCCGGCTGAGCCCACCAGGAAAGATGGGGTGTGGGCCTGGGACGCCGGCTCCGGTCCTGGGCGCCAAAAGGATGTGTCCACTCCGAAGCGCAGATGGGCCAATCGATCGGCGGGTACCCCCCAATGGCGCTCGAGAACCGGCAGTTGAGCCGAGGACAGAGCCCAGATCAGATCGGCCCCGGAGAGCAACCTCCGGGCCACGACCCTGCCGGCTCGAGCAGAAGAGGCGGGATCCGTCAGCCAGATGACCCCGCTGGCCACCGGAGGGCCTTTCCTCAGCCGGCTCCCGAGGAGCTGGGGGACTCCGTAGACCTCGTCCCAGCAGAGGATCACGTCTGTATCCGGTCGAGCCGGCCGCACCACCGTGGCCAGGTCGAATCCGGTGGCTCGGAGAGCCAGGCGGCTCAAAGCGGTTGGAGCGTCGGGGGCCTGGAAGCTCACCTCGTGCGGCAGCTGATCCAAGCCGTACGGACTTGGGTCGGGTACCAGCCCGGCGGAGTTCCGTCTTCCCCAGTCGCTGGCGGGCGCATGGAGGTGGACTTCGATCTTCATTCTGAGGCCATCCCCGAGCTGGCACTTGTCCAAAAGGACCCCGCCGGGCCCCTCTCACCCGGTCCCGGGCGCCCCCCGGGCCAGGTTGCCTGTCCGCTTGCTCCGAATTCATCCATTTGCCCATCAAGTTTCTCACGCCTCTGCCGAGATATGCGGAGAGACTTAAAGCGCAGGGTTCGGCGAGGGAGTTTGCTGGGTGTTCAAGGTCCTACGAGTCGCAGGCATCGGGGTGACCGGATGGGCCGCCCTGCTGGGGTTGCTGGGCATGCCCCAGGCCCACGCCAGGAGTGTCGATCAGGCCGCTGCCCCCCGGATCGCGGCGGCACCTTCCTGTCCGGACAGCCCGTGCGGCGGCTTTTCTGCTTCCGGCCTCGACGGTGGGAGCTACGTGCCGACCATCACCGTGGATCCGTCGGGCAACGGAGTGGTCCTGGCTGGCAGCGATGTCGGTGGTGTCTACCGTTCCACCAACCATGGGTCCACGTGGGTGGCGGCCAACCAGGGCCTGACTGTCGGTTCACTCTCAGTGGCCAGTCTTGTCTTCTCTCCGACGGTGCCGGGCAAGGTGTACGCCGCCCTCGGCGACAACGGTCCGGGCGGTGTCGAAGTGTCGACCGACGATGGTCAGACCTGGACGCTGCGATCCTCGGTTCCTCAGTTCAATGGACCCAACCCCTACACGGCGGTCCGAGCATCGGGGAGGCGGTTGGCGGTGGCCTCCGATGGGACCCTGTACGCAGCCACCTCCAATCTGGGTCTGATGCGTTCGACTGACGATGGGAAGACGTGGACGTCCATTGCCCTGTCATCACCGGGTGGTGCGGCGCCTCGCGTCGTCGTAGTCAGCCCGATAGACCCGAACCTGGTCTACGTGGCCAACTACGGAATCGGCAACGCCAACTTCCCGGCTGGGCTCTACGGCTCGTTTGATGCCGAGGCCGCCCTGCCCACCTTCACAGCCGTACCCGGAGCACCGGTTGACGCAGAGGACTTAGCTTTTGTTGGAACCACTCTCTACGTCGCAGCCAGCTCGCAGGGCCTGTACTCCATGGCTGTGCCCGGTGCGTGGAAGCAGCTGATCACCACCGGATCGGGGTTATGGGCCACGGTGGCGGGCTACCAGACCCTCGGAGCAACTCCGGTCATCTACGCCGGCGAGGCCCGACCCGTCCCCAACGGAGAGAAAGGATACGTCTCCCTCGTCAAGTCCACGGACGGGGGCCAGACGTGGGCGGTGGTGAGTTCCAGTAGTGCCATCCATCTGAATAATGGAGGACCGGGCGGTGCTCCCTGGTGGTTCGCGAGGATCCAGCCCGGTCTTCTCTTCGGGGGGATCTCGTACATCCCCCGCCAGATCGCGATCGATCCGGTCAACCCCGCTCGGGTCTTCGTAGCGGGTAATGCTGACATCTGGGCGACCAGTGACTCGGGGGCCGACTGGTACCCGGTCACCAAGGGTTTGGGAACGACCGTGGAGCGAGGCGTAGCCGTCGATTCCCGGGTGCCGGGGACTGCCTACGCCATCGGATACGACTGGGGCGTGGTCGGTTCGACCGATGGGATGCGGACGGTAACTGGGATCGCGCCGCCCAACGTCACCGGGGCTCTCGACCTTTCTCTGGATCCGACGACGTCACCCTCCACGGTGTACGTCGCCGGATTCAGCGAGTTCAACCCGGCCAGTTCGAGCGACATCTACGTCAGCGCCGACCCTTTGGCGGGTCAGCCGTGGTCCTCTCTGGGCTTGGCTTCGGCCACCGGCGGTAGGCCAATTCTGGGCGTGGCCGTGAATCGGTTGGGAACCGGCGCCGCCGCCCCGGGGGTGGTCTTGGCCGCCGTGGGCGCTACCCCCGGTTCGACCTGCGGCTCCGCCTGTGGGATCTGGCGCAAGGTCGGGTCGGGCGCCTGGAGCCGGGTCCAGACTGTCGCCATGTCTTCTCCCGAAGGTGGGTTTCACGTCTCTTTCGGGTGGCTGCCGGGTGCTTCGGTCGCCTATCTGTATGACCCGGCCTCCGGCCTGTGGCGTTCCAATGACCGTGGGGCAACATGGTCGAAGGTCTGGGCGGCGCCGTTCAACCATGACCTGACGGGCTACGCCGGAGTGCTGCCCGGATCCACGACCGTCTACCTGTCCCTTGGCACCACGGGCGTCTGGAGGCTGTCCAACGCATCTTCGGGAACGGTTGGCGCCGGTATTACCGCCACCCGGGTAGGAGCCTTCAGTGGAGCAGGGCCTCTGACCATCGCCCCGGACGGAAGCGTATGGGTCGCCCAGGTGGCCCCGTATGGCTCTGGATTCTGGAAATCCACCGACAACGGGACGACCTGGAAGCCCGTGGCCGACGCCGTGTATTTGGCTCGCGCCGACTTTCCGACCGGGCTGGCCATATCCCCTGCCGGGGAAGCGCTTGTGGCCACCAGAGGCGACGGCGTGCTGATCTCTGGCTGAGAGGGGGACCAGGCTGCCGTTCGGTCTCCTAGGATCGGGTCGCGTGTCGGTCAAGGCGCCGCTGCCGGTCTATGTGCTTCATTGGAATGCCCCGGACCGCCTGATGCGGTCGTTGGGATCCATCTCCTCCAGCGTTGGAGTTCCGCTCAGGCTCACCGTGGTGGACAACGGCTCGGACCCGGACCTGGGGGCCGACCTCGAGCAGCAGCTGCCATCCAGTGTCAGATTGATCCGTCTCCACACCAACACCGGTTACTCCGGAGCGGCCAACGCCGCCCTCGCGGATCACTTTTCCAACCCAGATCTCCCCGACCTCATTGTGTTGGCAGCCCATGATCTCCTGACGGAGGCGAACTGTCTGAGCCGGCTGGCCAGCGCGGCCGCCAGCCATCCCGACTTCGGGTTGCTCGGTCCTGCTCACCACGGCCGAACCCTCGATGGAGCCGCCCACTGGATCGGCGGACGGTTCTTGGGGGCCAAAGGAGCCCCCTTTGCCCGGCCTCCTGCGTCTCTCGGAGAGGAGCCGGACCTTGTCATAGAGACGGACTGGGTTCCTGGGATGCTGATGTGTTTCCGCACCGACTGTATGAGGCAGGTCGGGTCCTTCGATGAACAACTCTTCGCCTATTGGGAGGACGTCGACATCTCGCTCCGGGTGAGCAAGGCGGGGTGGCGGGTCGGTGTCGTGCCCGCGGCTGTGGCCGCCGAGCAGGGTTATTCATCGAGTGTCTTCAATCAGTCGTATTTCGTGGCCAGGAACAGAATCCTGGTGGTGGGGAAGTTCCTGGGTGTGCGTCGTTACGCGGCGGCGGCGCGGGTAGCCGGTCGGGCCCTTAGCGCTTGGATCGGTTCCTGTCTTCCCACCCGGACGGCCGAGCACCGGAGGCGCTCCCGGGCCCATGCCGCCGGACGGTGGGCCGGGGTGCGAGACGGGGTGCGCCGCCGTGGCGGCCCACCTCCGTCGCCTGGGAGGGTTGCCCGGGATAGGCGTGGATAGCGTGACCGCGTGATAGGTCGGCAGCGGTGGACGGCTTGCGAGTAGCCCTCTTCGCGGCGGCTTTCCCTCCGGCCATTGGAGGCATCGAGCGCTTCTGTGAGGTGCTGGCCAACTGGCTAACCGAGGCGGGCCATGAAGTACGGGTGCTCACTCCTACGCCCGCCGATTCGGACTACGACCGCCGCTTTCCGTTCGAAGTGACCCGGCGTCCGGGCTTCACGGACATGGTGAGGGCGGCCCGGCATGCCGAGGCGGTCCACGTCAAGAGCCTTTCGTCTCGTGCGGTGGCCGCAACCACCTTGGCCGGCCACCGGGCCGTCATCACCCACGCCCACCACCAGGCCATATGTCCGGTTGAGACGGCGTGGGGCGAGGGAGGGGTGTGCACCGCCGGTCCGGGCTCACCGGGTCCGTGCCCTACTTGTCCCAGTCAGGGCCCCCGGGCCTACTGGGATCTGCGGCGTCAACGGTCAGCGGCCCTGGTAGCCCGGCGCAATGTCTGCATCTCCGACTACCTCAAGGACCGACTTGGTCTACCCAGATCGGTCACGGTGTTCAACCCGGTGGAGGAACGGGCCTTCGCGGCAGGCGAACCGGACGCCGAGCGGGAGGGAGACTTGATCGCCTTTGCCGGTCGGCTGAGCCTGCCGAAGGGCCTCCACCTGCTCATCGAGGCCGTCTCGCGCCTGCCGGGCATTCGCCTGGAGGTAGCCGGGGACGGACCAGCCCGGGCCCAGTGGGAGTCCCTCGCCAGGGACCTGGGGGTGGCCAACCGGGTGCAGTTCCTCGGCAGTCTCGACTTCGGGTCGGTAGCTGCTCTGTACCGGCGGGCTGGGGTGGTCTGTGTCCCGAGCATCTGGCAGGAGCCGTTCGGCTATTCGGTAGCCGAGGCGATGGCCATGGGCTGTGCTGTGGTCGGGACCCCCTCCGGAGCCATACCGGAGCTGTTGGCGGGCGGCCGCGGGCACGTCTCGGCAGACTTGTCCGCCGCGGCGCTGTCAGAGGCGCTGGCGACGGTGTTGGCTGACGACCGCCGCCGGCCCCTGATGGGTAGGCGAGCCCGGGATTATGCGCTCGAGAACCTGCGACTGGATGTCATCGGACCCAGTTATCTGGCTCTCTACCGCTCCTAACGGCTCCGGGCCTGTGGTCGGTGGGCAACGGGACCGGTTCCGGCCGGCCCGTTGCACCGTGGCGCTAGAACCGCCAACGCGCAAGGGAGCCCGGGCGAGGCCCGGGCTCCCTTGGCGTTACCGTGTGAGTTTGGGCGTCTAGATCAGTCGCCGCAGGTGCCGGGAACGGTTCCGCCACTCGCGTCGCTGCCGGCGGCCACGGTTCCGTTTGCTGGGGTGGTGCTACTTGTCCCCGAGGCCGTGATGTCGCCGCTCGGCGGCGCACCAGGCGTCCCGGAGACCTGGATGTAGCCTCCCTGGGTTGTATTGGAGCTCTCCACTCCGACGGCGCCACCGCCGGCGCCGCCAGAGGCGAACACGCCCGCGTCCGTGCCGGGAACTTGCGTGGTGTTGCCGCTGGCCTGGCTCGGCGAGCCACACGTGGCGGCCATGGCACCGCCACTGAAGGCCGTCAACAGGCCGGCGGTGCTGGCTGCGACGGCGACTGCCGCCACACGGGTCCTGATACGCAACTTTCCTCCTAAGTCGTTAACGACAGCGCCGGTCGGCGCGGTTCGTGGGTGAAACCCCCCCCTACTGCGAACGGGCCCTTGGGAAGGGGCGCTCGCCTCTCGAAAAGCAAAGAGGCAGCTCATGATTCGCCCCAAATCGGACGATTTCCTCCTTAGCGCACGAAATTGTTGAGACCGGACTGAGGCCCTCGACCGGGGGGCCTCCGGAGGCCTTCGGTCCATAGGCCGCAGGCGGTGCGCTAGGACCCCGAAAGGCTGGAACTGGCCGGTCCCGAGGGCGGGAGGGTGAGGCTGGCCGTTCCCGCGGGGGTGGCCAGAGAGCCCGAGGCGGTAGGGGAGTTACCCGAGTTGGCCGGCGGTGCCGTTGGGGCCGGTCCTTGGACTGCGACGGACTGTGGACCGCTAGGAGTGGTGGCTGCGACGCCCAGAGCGCTGGTCCCTGCAACCAGAGCCGCATCAACCGGAGCAGGCGAGAGACTGAGTGTGCCGTTGAACTGCATGGTCGGTGTGCCTGCAGCTCCGGCTGTGGGGGCCGCGGACGCGCCCGCAGCGCTGGTTGGAGTCGTGCCGGTGGCACTGAGACCAGGAGAGGGTCCCACCTTGCCCACAACAGCGGCAGTCTGGCCCGATGCCCGGCTCCAGGGAGTGGATCCATCGGCCGCATAGATGGGCAGGGAGCCCCCCAGGGCCGATCCCGACGCGCTCCACTGCGTCCGACCGACCGGAGTCCGGTCGCTCGGACCAGCCGATGCGGCCCGGGCCGGCCCCAGGGAGCCGACAGCGGGCCGACCCACGACGCTCGCTCCGAGGATCCCAATGGCCAAGAGGCTGAGGCTGGCCCCCATGAGGCCGCGCTGTGTCCCCTCGGAGACGATGGGCCGTCGCGGCCGGGCCCCCGCTTCCTTGCGCCAGTGGTCTCCCACCAGTCCCCCCAGGGCCGGGGGCAGGGCCGCGGCCACCTTGCGGAGGCTGGAACCCGTCTCCAACTCGGACAGGCGTGACTGGCACTGGCTGCACCCGTCAAGGTGCCGTTCGACCAGGTCAGCGTCGTGCGAGGGAAGGCCGCCGCCCACGAAGGCTCCCAATCGCTTCACAGTCCAGCGGCATGGGGCGCCGACGCCACGGAGTTGTGCCTGCAGAAAGCGCTGCCGAAGACCAGCTCGAGCTCGTAGTGCCAGCTGGGCTACCCCATCGGGCGTCATGCCGAGAAGAGGGGCAGCCTCGGAGGGGGTCATCTCCTCGACCTCGGTCAGCCACAGCGCTGATCGCCACCGCTCCGGAAGGCTCCGGAAGGCCGAAACCATGATGGCGGCGTCCATCCCGCCCGGCAGATGGTCCGGAGCACCAGCGACGGCCGGCCTGCGGTTCTCGGCCAGCTCGTCCCCGGTGGGCAGTACTTTTCCACTCCGGCGCAAGACGTCGATGGCGGCGCTGCGGGTGGTGGCCAATAGGTAGGCCTGCAATCGGTCGGGGTCGGCCAGCCCGCCGTCGCTGAGACCTTTCAGCATCCGGGCAAAGGCGTCAGCGACGGCGTCGGCGGCGTCGTCGCGTCGTCCGGTAACGGCATAGGCGACCCGCCAGGCGGCATCGGCATGCCGGCGGTACAGCTCATCGAAGGCGGCCTGACCGCTGACGGCGCGGCCGGCCAGCTCGACGTCGGACTCGGCGTTAGTGGTGATGACTGATGACTTCCGGGCCATTGCCTTCTCCAGGGACGTTGAGACTCCCGTGGTTAGATTCAGCCCCATCGGACTCGACTCCTTCTTAGGCCACACAGGTGTCGTTCGGAATGACGGCTTTCGTCCCAGTTGTCCGAGAATTTCTTCTTCCGCCGGTCGTCGCCAGGGTCGGTCGAACCGCGGGAACATTCTTTGAGGACGGCTGAGCCACCGGAAGGCAGTCTCACCCAAGCACTCGGCCATGGGGACACTTCGGCTGTGTCCTCCCCCCCCGCTGTCCTCCGAATCGCCATGATCGGAACCCGAGGGGTCCCCGCCCACTACGGAGGCTTCGAAACAGCTGTGGAGGAGATTGGACACCGTCTGGCTGGAGCCGGGCAGGAGGTGGTCGTCTACCGGAGGCGGGTGACCGGGGAGACAGACCCGGGGCCGACCTACCGTGGAATGTCTCTAGTCACTCTGCCGGCCGCACCCATCAAGCACTTGGAGACGCTCAGCCACACCCTTCTCTCCGTCGCCCACCAGGCCGTTCGGAACCGGGCGGATGTGGCCCTGGTATTCAATGCAGCCAATGGTCTTCTGCTCCCGATCCTGCGTGGCGTAGGGATTCCCTCGGCCGTTAACACGGATGGGCTCGAGTGGAAGCGGGGCAAGTGGGGCCGGGCCGGTCGGGCATACTTCAAGTTGGCCGAGCGGGTGACCGTCCGGTGGGCGGATGCGCTGATAGCCGATGCTCGCGAGATCCAGCGTTACCTGTTCGATGCCTATGGCGTTGAGGCCCACTACATCCCCTACGGGGCCCCGATCCTCGAGAGTCCTGGAAGTGACCGGTTGACGGAGGTGGGCCTGACGCCCGGGGGATATCACCTCGTGGTGGCCCGGCTCGAACCCGAGAACAACGTTGACTTGATCGTTGATGCCTACCGGGCCAGCGCCGCCATCCGGCCTCTCGTAATCGTCGGAGGCGCCCCTTATGGAAGCGGAGTGGCCAATCGGCTTCGCGACGCGGCGGGCGCGGACCCACGCGTCAGAGCCCTTGGGCCGGTCTGGGATCAGAACCTCCTTGATCAGCTCTACGCCAACTGCGCCACTTATCTGCACGGTCACTCTGTCGGCGGTACCAATCCCTCGTTGTTGCGGGCCATGGGAGCTGGGGCCGGTGTCGTGGCCTTCGACAGCCCCTTCAACCGAGAGGTCCTCCAGGACGCCGGCACGTACTTCGCCTCGACCACCGATCTGATGACCGCGTTCCAGGAGGCCGAGTCGGCCGTCTCGGGTGCGCTGGCTCGGGACCGGGAGGCGGCCCGGCGGCGGGCATTGGCTGAATATGACTGGGACGCGGTGGCGGGCCAGTACCTGGACCTGTGTCGCCATCTGGTCCAGGCCCGCCGACGGCATTCCGGCTGGCGTCGACGGACCGTGGCCGGCGGCCCCGTCTAGGGACGCACGCGGTCAGGAAGCTGCTCCATGGCTCCCGGGGGTCATGTCGACCCTCGACCGGCCTGGGCCGAAAGGAGGCGCCGGACGGGTCGTTCGATCAAGTGGTGACAGGCAACAGCCCCGGCTGTGGCGACCAGGAGGGCCAGGAGGGCTACGGGAACGCCCCCACCCAGTGTCTGCGCCAGGTCGGCCACCACGATCTGATGGATCAGGTAGAAGGCGTAAGAGATGCCTCCGGCGTAGACGGCCGCCGGCCTGGTCAGGATCCAACCCGGCCGACCAGTGATGTCTTGCTGGGCGGCAAGGACTATCACGGTCACCCAGAGAGGATCGAGCCAGACATCTGGGATGGGGCCGAGGCTCGAGAGCGGCCGGCCCAGAATGAGGCCTCCGGCTATGAGCGCGACCCCTGCCATGGGCGGCAGTCTCCTCCCCCGTCGTAGTTCAAGAGCCAGCAGGACTCCGAGAAAGAACTCGCCTGAACGCACCAGGGGAAAGGTGTAGGCAAGGGCACTCCAGTGTCCACCGCGGTGCGCGCCGTAGACGACTACTGCACCGGTGAGGATGAACCAGGAGCCGAGAAGGCCCGTACGCCATGTGGCGCGCAGCTTGCTCAGAGCAGGAAGGAGCAGGGGGAGGACGAGATAGAAGAAGGCTTCGTCGCTTAGAGACCAGCTGGGGGGATTGACCGCGAAGATGACGTGGGGGCTGAGGGACCAGGATTGGACGAGCAGTACAGACGCCAGGGCTCCGATGCTGTTATAGGTCGGTGCACCGGGGAAGGACAGAAGAGCGCAAACCACCAGAAGGACGGCGTAGACGGGATAAATCCGGGCGAACCGCCGGCGCCAGAACGCCGCCGGCTGGTTCGCATCAGGCGTGGCCCAGGTGAGCACAAAGCCGGACAGAATAAAGAAGAAGCTGACGCCCGCATATCCGTATGTCAGAGGGGCTCGGCCACCCAGGACAACCCGGTACAGCTGCAGGTGATAACCGAAGACGAATAGGGCAGCCAGGGCGCGCAGAGAGGTCAGGCGGTCAAGGCGAGTTGGGAAGCTATTGAGGTTCGTCCCAGACACTATTGACTGAGCCTATGTCGCTGTCCCCTTCCCCTTCTCGGCCTGGCATCGCCGGGAGAGCCTCCCCCTCGACGACTTCCCCGCTATGCCATCGGCGACCGCCACAATGCTCTCTGTGGTCGATACTCTGGCGGCCGTGATGGTCCCTCCCGGTCAGACGCGACTTCACGACCTGTGGCTCCAAGACGTCATTGTCGAAACCTCCAAGGCCCCGGGACACGGCCTGGCCGTTGCCTTGGCTGGGCCTGGACCTGGGCCTCGACACGGCGACAGCAGCCACAGCGGCGACAGCGGCGGCCGTTCACCACGGCGTCACCGAGCGCTGCCGGCTTTGAGGGGAATGTGACCGCCTCGGAGCGTGTCGCGGGAAGCGGCCCCCGGGCCTGGCTGGCGGTCCCGGCCATATGGCTCCGGCCGGCCGTGTACGGGCTATTCAGCTTCCAGGTCTACCGCGGGGTGCGCCAACCCCTGGACGCCTTCAGCGAGTCCTACTGGCTGGTCAACTACAGCCACGGATTCATCCGCCGTGGCCTCACGGGATCCGTCCTGGACGCGCTGGTCGGGCGGCCCACGCCATTCTGGGTGGAGGGCGCCGCGCTGGTGCTGGCGCTCCTGGCTCTGGCCGGGCTTCTCATACTCATCGAGGCTCTCCTCCGACGGTCCACCCGGAGCTCGTTGAGCTTGGCCCTACTCCTGGCGGTGAGTCCTATGTCGGTGAGCTTTCTGGCCTCACAACGCCGGCCAGATGAGATCGGCGTCGTCCTTCTCCTACTGCTCGGCTGGCTGCTGAACCGAAACCGACGCCGGTCCCCGGCCGTCTGCGCCGGCATCGGCCTGGCATTCGGCGCGCTCGTCCTCGTGCATGAGGGCGTCATTTTGGAGTACCTACCGTTCGCTGTAGTCCTAGCGGTGGCGCTCGGACCCGGCGCCGTCACTAACCGGATGGAAGCGAAGGGCTTGGACAGGAACGACGTCGCGGGGATCGCCTGGTTGGTCGGGCCCTCGCTCTTGGCCGTCCTTATGGTGGTGGCCTTCGGGCGGGTAAGCCCGGCAACCGCCGAACTACTGCGCAGTCATGAAGCCTTCCGCCCCTCGGGACCGACAAACGGTTTCACCATGTTTGACTTCTTGTCGCAATCGTTACACGGAGCGGTCAGCTTCGTTCTCCACGGGCCGAAGAAAGCCCATGCCGCTATGCTCCTTTTGGGTGGAGTGCTCCTCATCCTGCATGCCGTGTGGCTCCGTCTGTGGGGGGGGCTGCGGCCGTGGAGGACGGTAGCCATCCACAGTGCTCGATTGACCGCGGCGGCCCTGACGACTCTGGTCGTAGCCGCCTCCGCCGCCCTGTTCCTGACTGGCATCGACTGGCTCCGATGGTTTTGCGCCCTCACCCTCGCCGGCATGATCACGGTTGCCTACCTCGTGCTGCCTAAGGGTGACAAACCCACGTCGGTCGAGGTTCGGATCTCTCCGCTCATGGCGGTGGTTGGCTTGTATCTGGTTAGCATCCCACCTCTCCCTACTTCAGCGGCCGCCCAGACCTGTCTCCGTCTACTCTTCACTCACGGCTGACCGGCGCTGCGCATATGGAAACGACACGCCCATGCCCCTCCGTCTTCTGATCGCCACCCGAGCGTTTGCTCCTCCCATCGGGGGATTGGACCAGTTCGTGGAAAGGTTGTCCGAGTGGATGGCCAGCCAGGGAGTCGACGTTACGATCGTCTGTGGGAGCCCGCCGGATCCTGAGGCCGACGCCCGGCGGCCTTTTCGGGTCGTAAGGCTGCCGAGCCGTCGAGTCCTCGAACAGGAGGTGCGCCGAGCGGACGTCGTCCACCTCCAAGGGCCGTCCCTGCGGACCATGCTGGTCGGTCGCCAACTAGACACTCCCCTCGTAGTGACCCACCACGACCACGCGCCCATCTGTCCTCTTCGGCTCGCCTGGTCCCCCACCGGCACCTGCAGCGCGTCTGGCACAAGTCCTGGTCCTTGTCGCTACTGCCCCGAGCGGAGTGCGGCCGGCTGGGCTCAGGTCAGGGCCCACCGCCTGTCGTTCCGCCTGGCGGCAGTCAACGTCAGCGTCAGTGGATTCCTGGCCCGCCATCTCGGTCTTCCTCGCACGAGAGTCGTCCCGAACCCTGTCGCCCCCTCATTCTTCGAACAGCGTGCGCCCGGGCCCGGAGAGCCCGGGCTGGTCGGGTTTGCCGGCCGCCTGGTGCCGGAAAAGGGAGTGGATGTCCTCATCCGGGCCATCGCCCCGCTGACCAGCCTCCGACTGGAGGTGGCCGGTCACGGGTCGGAGCCCGCCCGCCTCAGGCAGTTGGCCGCGGATCTCGGCATCGAGGACCGGGTCGTGTTCACCGGAGGACAGACGCCCGAAGGAATCCTCGACCTCTGCCGACGGGCGGCGATCATGGTGGTTCCAAGCCTCTGGCAGGAACCCCTCGGCTACGCCGCGGCCGAGCCCATGGCGATGGAGCGGCCGGTGATAGCGCTTCCGGTCGGCGGTCTGACCGAACTTCTCACCGACGGGCGCGGCTTTCTCGCTCCCGAGCCCACGGTGGATGCCCTGCGGGACACCGTTGCCGAAGCCATTGCCGATCCCGAGGAACGGGGCCAACGTGCCAGGCGGGCGGCCGAGTTTGCATCGAGCGAGTTGGCACCGGTCGTAGCGGGCCAGCGCTACCTATCGATCTATGAATCGTGCATGAGCGAGGCGTGAGTCCCGCCACTACGGTGCGGTGAGGTGTGTCACTAGAACCAAGAAGCTAAGCCGTGACAATCAAGGGGAGTTGAGCTCCAGCCAGCGAGCTCCGATGATCGACCAGTCCCATCGAAGAGCTGCCGCCCTACAGGCAGGAGCCGAACCGGGGTCGAGGGCTAAGTCCAGGGTTTCGAGGATGGCCCGAGCTAAGCCGTCGACGTCCATCGGAGGTGCCAGTCGCCCGATGCCTTCGTCGTCGATCACGTCGGGTACTCCGCCGCTACGTGTCCCGACCACCGGGGTCCCTGACGCGAGAGATTCGACCAAGACCAAGCCGAACGCCTCATCCACCGAGGGGAGGACACTTACGCTGGCGTGCCGGTACATCTGAGCCAGCTCGTTCGAGTCTGACGGGACCCGCACCGTCACCCTCTGACGGACCTCGTCATCGAGGTCGGCTACCAGTTCCTGGGCCGTCTGGGCCCGTGGGGGGGCAAGGAGCAGCCGAGCTTGGGGTCGCTGCTTCGACACGATCTCGAAGGCGCGGACCAGAACGTCCACCTTTTTGCGTGGGTCCTCCGGTGCCGCCGCGCATAGAACGGTCTCAATCCCCGATGGCTCCGGTTTTCCACCTGCGTACCTGGCGGTATTTACTCCCGGCGGCAGGACTTCAGCCTTGAGCCCGAACTCGTCCGACACGGCGTCTGCGGCGTGTCGGCTGAGGGCCAGCAACCTGCGCGCCCCCCGCATGCTGTAAGTAGCCGCGGCTCTGTTGAGCGGACGCCTTCCCAAGGAGCTCTGCCTGGGCACACCCGGGAGCCACAGGCCGTACGCCAGAGGATGGCGCCACCGTGCCGCTCGGAGAGCGGCACCATCTGGATAGTGATGGGCCTCGATCACGTCGTAGGTTCCGGACCGCATGTATCCTCGCCACAGCGGTCCTGCGGTGCGCAAGACTTCGTCGATCCGGAGCCGGCCCGATCCGATCGGCCGGCCTGCCTTTTGGTAACGGACCACTGCCCCACTCGGACGGAGTTCCCTACGGGCGCGGTCGGGTGCTGTGGTGAGCAGTTCGACGTCGTGACCGGCCGTAGTCAGCCAGTCGGCCAGCTCAGAGACATATCGTTCGACGCCCCTGCGCACATAAGGGTGGGCGAAAGGACTTGTCAGGAGGATCTTCACTGCGAGCTGATCAGGCCATCAAGATCTGGTCATCCGAAAGACGGGGCCTCAGTGCGTTACCACCCGATGCTCCACAGGTGCGGAACCCGGCTTAGTTTAGCGCTTAGACACTCATTGACGCCCGCATCGAGCTCATCGCGACGCCGGGTGAGGCGGGAACCCTCAGGCTGAGGCTCCCGGCGGCATTTCCCGACCCAGACCACGTCGAGGCCCTCAACCGCTTGCATCGGTTCGGCCGGCTCTGATCATCCGGGTCCGGAGGCGGCCGACGCGGGCGAGACTCGGGCCACTGCCCGCCGCCGGCCGGCCACGAAGGCCAATCCGTAGAACACAGCCACCACCAACAGAAGGAACCGGAAGCCCATTATCAGCGAGACGTACTCGACCGCGCCTCCGACGATGGCACCGAGGAGGTTGGCGCCGAAGGCGGTGGTCGATGACGCCACCTCCTTGAAGCGCTGGGAGAAGACCAGGTTGGCGATGAAGACAGGGGCGAAGGCGAGCGCGGTGGCGGCGGCCATCCGCAGGGGGAGGGCAAGGCCCAAGAGGTCCTGCTGGGGGACGACCCACGAGACGGCAAGAGACACGAGGAGAGCGGCGTACAGGACCGCCGGCCGCGGCAGCCTGATGTGGCGGGCCGTCTCCACGGCGGCGTACACGCTTACAAGCACCCCGCCAAAGACCAGCGCGTTAACGAACCAGGTGGTCCCGAACAGTAGGGCGAACTGGACGATGTTCTTCGTCTCGAGGAGCATGAAGGCAGCGCCCATCCAGAACAGGTCGAGGAAGGGGCTCATACGGGAGAGAGGCCCTCCAGCGGCCCGGACGGCCACGAGGGAGGCCCCCAGGATAAGACCCAGGACCAGAAGGTAGAAGCCCGGGATGGAGGGCCCGGGCAGGTAGGGAAACGGCCGGTCGTCGGAGACCGGGGTCACCACATGGCCGGGCCAGACGCTGTTGCAGTTGGACGTCGCCCCTGTCAGGGATACGGTCAGCACGGCCTGCTCGCGGCCGCTCAGGGTATTGCCCAGCTCGACACAGGGCCGCGAGCCGAATACCTGCTGGATGGTGGCGGCGTAGCGGTCGAGGAGGAACGGCTGGTAGTAGTTGTACATGGCAAAGGTCCCGCCCGGCGCCAGATGGGCCCGGGCTGCCCTTATGGCCCCGGTGGTAAGCAGATAGTTCTCGAGCCCGACCGGCGCGGCCTGGCCGGTGAGGGCGGTCAGTGAGTCGGGCAGCGAATACAGGATCAGCGAGTAACGCTGGGCGGTGTCCTGGATGTAGGCCCGCCCGTCATTGACGTGCAGGCTGACGCGCGCGCTCTGGTAGGCGTGCTCGGGGTTGTACCGGCGTCCGAGGGCGACCAGGCCCGGGTCGATCTCGACGGCGTCGACGTGCTGGGCCCCCTC
>Ga0307374_10003170_pt1 | contig 28365 bp, 26 predicted proteins | sample OX3MG_FD_202532 | JGI IMG/M metagenome (GOLD analysis project Ga0307374, IMG submission 202532) | Soil microbial communities from Risofladan, Vaasa, Finland - OX-3 | ecosystem: Environmental > Terrestrial > Soil > Coastal area > Acid sulfate soil | place: Finland: Risofladan, Vaasa | collected... | reverse complement strand
CAGGCGCTGAGGGAGCAGACCGGGCTTCGAGTGAGCCATGTAATTGCCGATGTTGGTTCGGGCACCGGAATATCGAGCGAGCTATTCCTCGAGTCTGGAAATTTCGTTTATGGCATCGAGCCGAATAAGGCCATGCGCGAGGCCGGCGAAGAGTATCTTTCGACCTATAAGAATTTTCGAAGCGTGGTGGGCACGGCGGAGGAGACGACGCTTCCTGATCGTTCGGTCGATTACATTATTGCTGGCCAGGCGTTGCATTGGTTCGACGTGGATCGCGCGAGTAATGAATTTGGAAGAATACTTCGGCCCGGCGGGTGGGTAGTGATTTTATGGAACGACCGTGAGACCGATACCACACCATTTCTCCGTGAGTACGAGAAGTTACTATTAGACTACGGGACCGATTATGTTGAGATCAATCACAGGAATGTGGTGATTCGATCCTCGCCCGATTCCAACATCGCCTCCTCCAATGGCAAACGAACGGTAAATATATTGCGCACCGATACGATCGTTGAGCGGAGATTCGATAATGTGCAAGTGCTCGATTATGAGTCACTCGAGGGGAGACTACTCTCTTCGTCTTACGTACCGAATCCTGAAGCTCCGAATTATGAACCGATGCTTCTTCGCCTTCGCGAAATCTTTGACCGAAATGCTGTGAATGGCAAAATTGAAATGCGATACCAGACGCTCCTTTACGCCGGCCAGTTGGCCTACGCCGGCAACTGATTTCCCACTACACTGTTTCTCTTACTCATGCCACTTGATTCTCAGCCCGTTCCTCCATCTGCTCCGCAAATGGATTCCGCACCAGCCGACCTCGTCCGCGTCCAGCTTTCTGAAGAGGATATTTCGTTCGAGACGATCAAGAGCGCCATCTATGCGCAGGCGCGTTATCTCTTCGAGCGGGAAAAACCGATTGCGAAGTTATTGCTTTCGAAAGATATCTTTGAAATCTTGAACCGTCGCCTGGTGTTTAAGACCGCCGCTCATAAAGATGCGCCACATTTTATCACACCCTACGGTAATCTCGAAGTCGAGGCCATGAACGAGGGAGTGGATGAGGCGAGGTCCTTTATCGTTAGCTGACTGATTTATGAACATACTCGTTTGCGTTAGCCTGGTGCCGGATACCACGACACGGGTCCTCGTCGGACCCGATGGTAAGTCGATGGACCCGGCGGGCGTAAAATTTATCCTCAATCCGTATGACGAATTCGCCGTCGAAGAGGCGCTCAGGCTTCGCGATAAACAGAAGGGCGAAGTGACGGTTATTTCCGCCGGCTCCGCGCAAGCGAAGGACGCGATTCGTCAGGCTCTTGCCATGGGCGCCGATAAGGGAATTTTAGTTACGGGCGAAAAAAACGATTCCTTTCAAGTGGCGGAGATGCTTGCCGCGGCGATCAGGCCGCTGAATCCCGATCTTATCTTGCTGGGCAAGCAGTCGATTGATTTCGATGGAATGGAAATCGCGCCGATGCTTTCGGAATTGCTCGGCCTTCCGGCGGCGACCGTCGTGGTCAGCCTCGCCGTCGAAGGAAGTACGGCCATAGCCGAAAAGGAAATCGAAGGCGGCCGCGAGGTGATCGAGCTTGCGATGCCGTGCATCGTTGCTGCGCAAAAGGGATTGAACGATCCGCGCTACCCATCGCTGCCGAATATCATGAAAGCCAAGCAAAAGCCGATTCAGGAAATTGTTGGAGTGCCCGGAGCCGCGCGAACGGAGATCGTTCAAATGACCAAACCGGAGAAACGGCGCGCAAACAAGATCATTAAATCCGATGGTAATGCGGCAGGCGCCGCGCACAAACTTGCCCGGTTGCTGCACGAAGAAGCAAAAGTTATTTAGGAACCCTAATTCAACAATGAAAAAGAACCATATCATATTTTTCGCCGTGTCATTCTTCCTCTGTGAAATGACTCAGAGTGCATTCTCACAAGGAATATGGGTGAGTGAGCCATCGGACTCATTTTCGGCACGTTATTCATACTATACGGGTGTTGTTAATGGAATGCTCTATGCTATCGGCGGAGAGGAGGCTTTCCAGATACCAATCCAAGAATTCGACCCGGCAACGCAAAGCTGGACGACTCCCGGCTTCACGAACGAGGACAGCGCTCTGTTCGGAGGGACGTCCTGCACTGTTGGTGGCAAAATTTATATTGTAGGAGGATGGGATCAGGGTCAAATGGATTCGGACCTCATCGTTGTCGATCCTGCAGCCCGGACATTGACGCGCCCAGCAACAATTGGTCATTTCGTGCCTCGCGCCTCTCCCGCATCGGCAGCTTTAGGTGGACTCATCTACATCTTTGGGGGTGCAAAAAACTATGGCCCCAGTCAGCCCATCGATACCATAGAGGTGCTCGATACCTCGACACTCACTGTTAAAATTCTGAAGACCACGGGTCCATATTCTCCGGCCGCCGGCATGAGCGCCAGTGTCGCGAATGGGAAAATCTATCTTATCGGTGGTCAAGACAGCGTTGGCGGGACGTCAAACCTTGTTCAAATATTCGACCCAGCAACAAACACTTGGAGCCAACCAACCACGACAGGATATTTCGCTTCACGTGCGTTCCATGCCGCTGGGGTAATCGAAGGTAAAATCTATGTTGCTGCTGGTGGCAATATCGCGTTCGATCTTGGAACTATAAGATCGTGGACCGGATCACCAGATACAAACGAATTACAGATGTTCGATCCAGCTACTAACGCGTGGAGCACGCCGAAGACGACTGGCATTCTCACTTCACGGACCGATCTGCAAGGTGAAGTCATCGACGGCAAACTCTATACGCTTGGAGGCTACCGTCCTCATAGCCCTGTCAATGACTTCGAAGTGTTCACGCCGGTCCAGAGTGGTGTATCTCAAACCACAATTGGACGCTCACTTGTGGTATTTCCAAATCCTACAACGAGATTTGTAATGTTAAGTGGCATCCAGAGTGATTTGCGGCAAATCGAAGTGGAGAATTTCATCGGTGTTCCTGTTAGCATTATTACCCCAGCTATCAGTGATGCCGCGAACGGAGACTTGCAACTTGATCTCTCGCGGCTACAGCCCGGCGCGTACTTCATACGCGTCGAATATTTGGATGGCAGGAGCGACCTTCGATCGGTTGTTAAAGAATGAGACAGAAGAATTTATGAATATTCTTGTATACTTAGAAGAACGTAACGGCCAAATTCGAAAACCATCGCTCGAAGCGATCAGCGCGGCGCATTCGCTGGGTGGGAATGTGATGGCGGCTATCGTCAGTGCGAATGCCGCGCTGCTGCTCGATAAAACGCAGGCACTGAACGTCGGTACGATTTATACCGCGAGCGATCCACGATTGGAACATTATTCCTCTCATGCGACCGCGAAGGCGCTCGCGGAAATAGCGAAACAGGCCAAGGCGGACATCGTCATCACCGGCGCGACCGGACGCGGCAAGGACCTCGCTCCGCGCGTGGCGATTCTTCTCGAAGCGGGTTACGTGCCGGACGTTACCGCCTTCACGAATACCTCCGGCGAGATCGTTGCCACGCATCCCGTCTATGCCGGCAAAGCGCAGATGAATGTGCGGATTACCACGCCGGTAAAAGTTTTCTCAACGAGGCCCAATCTTTGGAAAGCATCCGGTGATGCGCCTTCCCAAACTCCGTCCACTGCGTCCACGACCGTCTCTTTTGAAGATTCCGATTTTAAAGAGCATACCAAAGAATTGGTGCTCTCGCAAGGCAAGCTCGATGTGGCCGAGGCGGATATTATCGTTTCCGGTGGCCGTGGAATGCGCGGACCGGAACACTGGGCGCTCATCGAAAATCTCGCGGCGGCGTTTGGCGGCGCGACGGGCGCTTCGCGCGCCGTGGTCGATGCCGGCTGGCGTCCGCATAGCGAGCAGGTCGGCCAAACTGGAAAAACGGTTTCTCCGACGCTCTACGTCGCTGTTGGCATTTCGGGCGCGGTGCAACACCTGGCCGGAATGTCCAGCTCGAAAACGATCGTCGCCATTAACAAGGACGAGAACGCGCCCATTTTTTCCATCGCCGATTATGGCGTGGTCGGCGACGCTTTCGAAGTGCTGCCGGTATTGACGGAAGAAATCCGGAAATTACGCGCGCATTAAATCACTGCCATACCGCGAATTTGACCATCGCGCTGCCCAATCGCGCAAAATAGGTTCCCTGCCGAAGCAGCCCGGAGGAAAGCTGGGAAGTGGTCGCGCCGGGCGGGAGCGAAATCGAAGTGCATACCCGTCCTAAGACATCGAGGATGTCGATCGTGCGTGGCCGGGCCGCGGAGTTCGCGGTAAAAAGAATCGCATTGCCCTGCATCGCGGCGGAGAATTGGCCATCCTCACTCGGCGCCATTGCAACGCTTCCATTATTTTGTTGCGGCGCTGGGGGGAACGCGATCTTCATCAGCACATTATTGGTTTGTTGAAGTTGGCCGAGCAGATAAGCCTCGGTGGAAGATGGCATGGAGGCGGCTAACGGAAGAATCGTATCCGCTCCCACTTTCGGAAGCCGGTCCGATTTCCAGGTAGCGCCATAATCCATGCTGTGAAGAACGACCGGCGCATTGGCCCTGAATACAAAACCGACCGAATCGTGAAATGCGGCGATGGTCGCAGCCTGGGCGGACGCATCATACGGAACGACACTTACCCAATGCTTGCCCGAATCGACCGAGCGATAGATGCTGTCACTGCCCACCAGCCAGGAGTGGTCGTCATTCCAATGAAGGAAATGCGTCAGAGAATCGGTCCCGACCGAAACAAAGCGGAAGGTAGTGCCTCCGTCAATCGTATAACCAATATGGTCGGTGTTCCCCGAAGCAAACAACATCCCATTACTCGCGTCGATAAAGTAGAGCTTTCCGAAGGTCAGGCTATCGGAGTGATAGAGATTGGTCCACGTCTTTCCGCCGTCCGTTGTTTTCGTGATGAAATCTTTCGAGCCATCGACTAACATGGTGGAAGCATACCCGACACTCGGCGTAGGGAAGTAAACATTGTTCCAAAGTTCAGGATTAATAACGGTATCCGCAGGTGTAATCGTAGTGTCCGGCGGATTGACATTTTTGTTAATAGTAGTATCAGCCCTGGTGATAACGGTATCATTATTAGTAGGATAATATTGGCTCCAGGTTGTCCCTCCATCTTGTGTCACAAGGACCGTCGGAAGAGGAGTATGGCCATAGTTATCGCTTCCCGTGGATCCAACAACGAAGCCCGTGTTTTGTGTCGGCCACGTCATATCGGCGACACTTTGAATCGCTGAATGATGGTTATAGACCACGTATGGATGGCCGTTCGTGTCCAAATGAATCGTATCGACGGGATTTGGAAACGAGAGGACGGAGAAGTTATTGCCGCTATCGACCGTTCGTGTGAGATTTACATCGGACCCGAAAAAGAATCCCGTATCGTTCGAGGACCACTTCATGTTCGTAATCCCGGTTAACTCGCTCGCCCCGGAAACCAGCCGCCATTGGGCCGTATCCAGCGTTATCTGCGCGCGCGCGGTGGTGATGCCAAAAGCGAAGAAAAGGCCGATTGCAAGGTACTTCATCATACGTTTAATAAATAATCGTGAACAATTCCCGGCGTCGAGAATGCTTCCCGCCCACTGGGAGTACAAAAATACGAAAGTTTGGGGCCATGCCGAGTAAATCGAAGGGATTGGCGAGACGAAAGGAGGCTACTATTCTCCCATTTTTTGCTTCAACATCTCGATGGCGGTAATCGCCGTCGGGTCGATTCCGGCAAAAAGCGCAAGGTAGAGGCTCGTCCAATCGGCGAGTGCGATGAGGCTCATCATGCGCTCTAACCGCGTTTCCCCTTCGGCGGCAAGTTCGATGACATCCACTTGCTTGCTGCGGAAAACCTCGCGCATGGCCGTGAACCGCTTCGTTACGCGAGGGTGCTCGTCCGGTTGAGAACGCAGGAAAATCACCGAAAAATGCTGAATAAGATCGATTGGATGCCCCCATCCTTCCAACTCATTATGATTCATCTCCGGCAGCAAATTGCTGAAGGCAACATGCTTCGCATTCTCCTGGATTTGCCCGCGCCAGCGCAAGGCTACCGCTTCAAAATCGGATGCTGCATAGATCGCCGGAATCCGGTGCGCGATTTCACCGGCGAGTTTGAATGCGGCATTATTATCATCGAGATGCCCGTATCCGTATCGTTCCGCAAGCGTATCGAGCATCGCGGCAGCGCGTTCGAGGTTCGCGCGTAGGTCGGAAGTATCGCCCACGATGCTGCTTCCAGCCCGACCGAGCTTTTCGATAAGGAGAAGAATTGGAACGAATGAATACGCCAACGCAGCGCGCGGCTGCATTCCGGGAGGCTGCGAAATCACCGGAAGATTTAACTCGTTCGCGCGACGTCCAAGCGTGCCGCCCGTCGTGATGCAAATAATCGGAAGCTTTCGCTCGACGGCCTGCTCGAAGGCCGAAAGCGTCTCCTCCGTATTGCCGGAATAGCTGGTGGCGATAATAAGCGACTGAGTATTCGCGAATTTCGGGAGATCGTAGGAGCGGTTAACAATGAAGGACCCAGATAAATAGGAGCGCACGAGATCGGCGCCGATAGCCGAGCCGCCCATTCCGAGAACGATGATCGGCCCCTTGCTTTCCATCGGCGGAAGAGCCGCGGCGGAAAAGATTTTTATCGCATCTCGAATATGCTCGCCCATCCGCGCGATGTGGCCGGCCATGTCGCTCACGTCAATGCGGTGAATGTCCGCTTCGGTAATTCGGTGTGTAAAACTCATAATAAGGTGGTGTGGGCCGAAATGTTATTTCGGCCCTATGGTACGGAAGGGGACGAAATACCATTTCGTCCCACACATAATATTACTTGCCCAGCGAAGCTCTCGCATTCCGAATTCGTTCGAATTGCTCGTTCGCCGATTCGGCGATGCCGCGGTCGCGCTCGCTCAGGTTATCCAAATTCGCGCCGAGGTCTGGTGTAAACGTCAGTGCGGCATCGAAGAATCGCTTCGCTAAATCTTTTTTTCCAAGCCGCATTTGTAACTGGCCATAGCTCGCGAGCGGCAATGCCTCGAGCGTTCGCAATTCGTCCGTATAATAATCGCGTAAACGGTAGTGCTTATCGTTCCATATCAGCTTCGGCGGCGCAACATCGAACAATGTATCTCGCGGCACGAGCCGATAGGCGATTCCAGCGGGAACTGCCTTCATTTTTGGCGCGAAAAGTTCATCCGGCTGCTCGACCATTTCCTGCGTCTCGTAAATCGGCCGGTCGAGATTACGCTCGACGAGCGCGGAAGTAAATCGTTCGTATGCTGGAGCAATCGCGGCTTGATCGAACGGCTTACCGGCAACAAAGGCATTAAGATATTGAAGGAATGCTTCTTCCTCCGGCTTCACGCGAGCAAACACTTCCGGCGCGCGTTTTTCCAGTTCCGCATAATACCACGGCCGGTCGCGCAACATGGCTTTATCGACGACGAGCACATCGGGCCGAACATGCTCGACCAATTGATAATAGAATGCGCCGCTCACGAAAAAATCCCATTGCGTGGAAAAGATGATCGCGTTCGGGGGAAGATTTTGGAGCACGTTCAGCGTATAATCCTCGACCATATAATTCCCGCTCTCGTCGTTTGCGGAATAATTCGAGCCGATTTCGATTACGACGAGCAAAATTGCAATAGCAATTGTAGCCGTGACCTTCAGGTCACGGTGTAAAACACCAGCGTCTCCGCTTCGCGACCGTGACCTAAAGGTCACGGCTACAAGGCGCGAGGCTTCCATTATCCCTGCGCCTATCCACAACGCCATCGCGAGAAACGCAAGCAGGAAATAAGAGTCGATGTCGTGAATATCATAGTTAATAGAATAGAGTAGACATCCAAAAAAGAGAAGTAGCGTGAAGGAGAGAATATGCGTCCGGCGAACAGTGGCGGACATATACATCTTCCAAATTCCGAGCAGCGCGAGAATAGCTCCCAAGATGGTAAACTCCTTCGGCACGCGGCTCCAGAAATAAGCCCATTGCTTCGCCGCCGCGCCGGTGCCGGTGTACATCCAGATTTGAAATTGCTTCGCGCTTACGTGGCGAAGAAACGCGCCGATGGTTGTGGGATGTCCCCAATCCATCGGTGGGTACATCGCGGAACGAATCGGCAGATAAAGATAGACAAGTAATCCTAAAATAAAGAATGGGGCGAGCCGAAGAATCCTGCGCCAAGCGATTTTCGAAAAACGATAGCGCGCAAAGAACATATACAGACACGCGGGGGCAAGCAACACGGTCGTCATGTGGTTCGTAAAGCTCAGCCCCAGGAGAAGGGCAAACAGCCGTCCATCCCGTTCAACTTTGTCCACTTCTTCCACCCGCAGCATCCGAAGAAAAAATACCAGTACTAATGGCAGCAAAAAAAGATGCAGCGGATACACCTCGATGGAACAGGACTGCGCCCACCAGGTCGCGCTGAATGCAGTGGCGAGGCCGGTGGCCGCTGCCGCGAGGGTAGAGGGTAGAGGGTAAAGGGTAGAGGAAGGTGCTGGAATATTTTCGTTTCCTCGCTTTGAATTTTTGGCTGACGGGGTATTCCTTTTACCCTTTACCCTTTGCCCTCTACCCTTTACCCTTGCAGTCCGCTCTGGCATCCAAAAAGAGAATAGCTCATTTGCCAGCAACACCACCCCGCCCGCGCCGAGCGCGGTGAAAAATGCGGCCATGATATTCAACCGGAGAACGATTGTGCTCGCAATGGGAAGATGCGCGAACACCCAGCCGACGAGCGTGAAGAGTGGATACCCGGTCGGGTGCGCGATGCCAAGCGTGGCGCAGACCGTAGCCAGCTCCCCCGCGTCGATAAAATCGACGCTCGGCGCGAGCGTCTGCAAATAAACCACGAACGCAATCACCGCGACCGCGATCGCAAGGTATACCGGACGGGAGAGAAGCCGCTCGAACATGAGAAATTTTCAACAGTACCACCGCGGAATTTGTCCCACGGTGCAGAGCGCGGAACCTTCAAAAGCTCACATGGGCGACGGCGGCTTCGCGGAAGAGCTCGAGGTAGTCATGCTGGCTCATTTCGTAGAGGCCGAATTGCCGCAGGTGGTCGCTGGGCATCTGGGCATCCAAAATACGAAAGCCTTTATTTCGCAACCGATCCACTAAATGGACCAGCGCGATCTGCGAAGCATAATCCTCGCGCGAAAACATGGACTCGCCACAAAAAACGGCACCGAATGTCAGCCCATAAAGACCGCCCACGAGGGTAGTGGAAAGTGAAGAAGTGGAAGGTGAAGAAGTGGAAAGTGAAGAAGTGGAAAGTGGAAAATTCGTTTCGGCGATAGATTGCCCACTACCCACTCTTCCACTATCCGCCACTTTCCAGACTTCCACCGTGTGCATGCGCCCCGCTTCGAAAAGGCGAAAGTAATGTTCGATGAGTTCGTCCGAAAGCCACATTTTTACCGGCGTTACCAAACCGGCCCGCGAGCAGCCCCGCAGAATTTCGAGCGGCGCCGTATCGAAGGTTACCCTATACTTCTTCTTTTTTAATACTTGCCGTAGCGACCGGCGAATGGTGAAACGATCATCGAGTGGGACAATGCCACGCGGCTCGTACATATAAAAGCCGATCTCTCCATGCTCGTTCGCCATCGGGAAAAGGCCCTGCTCGTATGCATCCAAAACGAGTTCCGGCGTAATAAAGCGATTAGCAGTAAGCGGAGAAGTCATCGTAAATTACGAATGTAGAAGCGAGAATCTGTCGGGTATCACTTAGTAAGAATCACAAATTCGATTCTTCGGTTCATGCGCCGGCCGGGTTCCGTGGCATTCGAGGCAATGGGCCGTGTGGCGCCAAAGCCTTCGGTTTCCATGCGGTCCGGCGCGATGCCGGACTGCATCAGATATCGCTTTACCGCAATGGCGCGTTCTTCGGAAAGCTTCATATTAACGGCCGCGCTGCCCGTGGAATCGGCGTGTCCTTCGATGCGAATTCGCATCGCGGGCCGCACGTGCATGAGGCGCACCACGCGCTCGAGTTCCGGAACAAACTCATTGGCGAGTTGCGTCTCGTTCGGCGCGAACTGTAAGTCTTCGAATACAAATCGGCGGCCCGGTTCCATCGCAAGCAGCTTGCGGCTGGCGAGCGTCGCATGGTCCTCGGCGCGGAGCAAGTCGATGCGAACACTGTCCGGCGCGAGCGTGGATTCGGAAAGATATTTCAGCGAATACAGGCTGGTTATATTCCCGGCAAGGCCCGCCACGGAACTGGCAAAATCCGTTCCCAAATCGAAACTGGCGCCATCCGTTGCAGCGGCCATTGCATGATATTCCGGATAGTGAGGCGGCGTTACCGTGAGCAGCCGTATCTCGCGCTCGTAAAGCCAATCGCCCATAGACTTCATCGTGAAGTCGGTGGTGCCATCGCCATGTTCGCCCTGCTGATGACACTGCGCATCCGTAATAAGGACAGCCATCCGAAGCGCGATCGGGCGAAAGGACATCTGGTTCATCGCATACAGTCCTTCGAGCGCGTTCTCCTTGGGGTCGCCGCCGCCCACGGTTTGGATGCCGGTTACCCATTTTTCGAATTCGGAAACATCGCTGGTAAGTGTTGGGCTGGTCCATTCCACGATGTCGCTGAAGAGGACAAGGCCCAAACGATAATCGAAACCATGCTCGCGCAATTGGCGCGCGAAGCGCTTGACGTTATCCTTCACGCTGCCAATCATATCTCCCATCGATGCGGTCTTATCGATAACAAAGACGATATCGATAGGAACCCGATCCTCCCCATTCACCAGATCGAGCGAAAGAATGGGCCGCTCGGTTCCATTTTCGAGAATACGGAGATCGCTTTTCTTCAAAGTGCGGACAAACTGGTTGCGGCTGTCTGTTGCGGAAAAGATCACGCCCAACTGCGGAAAGCGTGTGATATCGACGTTCTTGATCGTAAACGTCACCCCGCCGCGCTCAGTCTGGAGATTCATTCGCTGCGAAGCGTCGCGGACTTTTTGAATACCGCCTCCATTTTGCGCGAAAACAGAGCTGGCAAAAAAGACCGAAAGAACGATAGCAAACGAGAGGCGGGCACCCATGAACCTGGATTACGCTGATTAATTTCTGATTACGCTGATAATTTAACTATACGGTTGGATGGGAGGCGAGGTTCCATACATTCTACAATGGCTTGAACGATATTTCAAGCATGGAGCGTGTGCTGGCGGTTACCCGCGCGTAATCGCACCGCCGAATGCCGGGAAGCCAGAAAATATCCTCGTCCCATTCCACAACCGGATAATTCTTTCTTCGCTCGCCGGTGATCGCGGCTTCGGTGAGCAGGTCGCTGATAAGCTTTCGCTTGCCCTCCATTCCGAAGGGCGCCATGCGGTCGGCCTTGCGCCACGGACGGACGCGAATGGCCGGATACCCGCCAAGCGCCTTCGCATCAAATGTAACGGCGAATGGATCCCTGGAAATTTTAGGCGTATTATTGTAGCCAAGCGAAAATTCTCCATACGGCGTATGGAGTGGCGTGCCCGCTATAAGTAACGTTGGCTTAAAGGATAAGCTCTCTTTATTTTTCTCGATGAGAAGAATATCGCCTGTTTTTTTTAATCGTACTCCCCCATGCAGTTCCGTAGCCAGGGATTTCGAACTAATCCACTGCTCGATCCCGTGGGTTTGCGGCGCAGAGAGTGAATAGGCTCCGAGAGTCCGAGTGATCCATGTTTCAATAACAGCATGCAGTGGAAACCCGCGAAGTGCTTTCAAGCCTTTGAGCGAAAGGCCGCCGTCCATTCGAAGTTCTTCGAGCTTTTCTTCCGTCACTTGGTCAAGAAAGATGGAAAGCTCCCGCATCCGCTCGGCAAGCCCTGCAATCGCGCGGACCGGCGAGCGGTCCGGCCAGGCCTCCGCAATCGCCGGCATCACTTTGTGGCGAACGCGATTCCGCTGATAGGAAAGCTCGTCGTTCGAAGCATCGTGCATGGGAAACAACTGATGTTCCCCGATATAATCGAGAATTTCGTTCCTTGCAACACCCAACCACGGACGAAGCAGATATGCCGCGCCAAGTTTTCGTTTCGGTGGAATTCCTGCCAATCCTCGCACACCTGCGCCACGGACTAAGTGCATGAGAACCGTCTCGGCCTGATCGTTTGCAGTGTGCGCCGTGAGAACAAAATCAAATCCGTGCGCTTTGATAAGTTCCTCGAAAAACTCATAGCGTTGCTTACGCGCGGTTTCCTCGATGCCAGTTTTTTCTTTCTCAGCAATGCGCATGGTATGCGTGCGCTTCACTTCAAACGGCACGTTCCACTCTTCACAGTATCTTCGAACGGCATTCTCTTCCTGTTCGGCGGCGGCTTTGCGAATGCCGTGATTCATAAGTGCGACCGTAACGTCCGCGAATGCTCCCGTTCCTCGCAACGATTGCAGCACGTGCGCCAGCGCCAGCGAATCCGTGCCTCCGCTCACGGCCACGAGCAGCTTCGAATCGCTCGTTACACCAAGCGACACGAGCGCGGCCCGTGTTTTTTCCGTCAGAGGATGAGAATGCGTGGAAAGCAAAATATTTTCTTACAAATTCTTAAACCTGGATTCCCGCAAGCATCGTCGGCGATGCTTTTCGCGGGAATGACAAGCAGATGTCATCTCCTGCGCTTCGCGCCTTTTGACCCATCCATTTGTCATTCCCGCGAATGCGGGAATCTAAAATAATCCGGTCAGAATTCGCCATAGTTATTCTCCGTTCGTGTCAGCTTAATATCCTGCAACTGGGGCGCTTTGATCTGGATGGTCAAATTAAATCCAGAAATAGCCGAGCCGGGCGGACGATAGGAGAAGTGCATCACCCAGCAATGCAGATCGCGGGTAACGTCCAATTCGGGAATGATAATCTTCTTGTTCAGCAAATCGTACGAAGCAGATGTAGTGAACAACCAGTTGACCGTAAGCGGCAACGTGAGCGCAAGCGTCGCGCCGAAATCGCGCACGGGCGCTCCATTGGGCGCAAAGGACTGCTGATAGCTTAGTCCGTAATTAATATTCCACTTTGGCCGAAACGGAATGTCGATATACTCACCGGGATAGTACCCACCGAAAAACAGGGCGCGCTCGTCCTCCGGGGAAGTAATATTGAACATCCTGCGCACCGAATCGTAATTTTCGCCTTCAACAGTCGTTGCCGCCGAAAAGCTGCCATTCAGGCTCGCGGAAACCGTCTGTGGCCGAATAAAAAATTGATGCAGGCTGGCGAGCGAATACTGCGTGGAATCCCCGCCCGCATAATTCGCCGGATAAAAAGAGAAGCTCGCATTGCCACTCAAACTGAAAAGAGTTCCTATCGAAGAACTCGCATTTAGCGAAAGCGGACTCAGCAACTTTGTCTCAAGATTATAGCCAGTCCCGGCATTGAGCGCAAACAGCTTCACATGATCGACCGCCGTCGAATCTTTCGTCACCTGGCGATCGACCTTTGCCTCGAAATTATTGGCAAGCCCCATCGTCATCGTCGCGGACTTCCCCGGGCCAACGATAGTTCCATTCGGTTCGCCATCGAAGATATTGTAATTCTCATACTGCCCGGTTAGCGGATTCAAAATTGGCTTATAGTTCTGAGAAGAGAGATCGGGCAGATAGCTAAGCCCGATGGTCGGTTGAATCGTATGCCGGATGGCCTCGATCCCAAAGGCTCCGATATTTGCAATGCCATAGAGCGTCGTCGCGATGTTCACGCCCGTGTTATAATCGAAGAGATTCATAAAACGGTGCGACGTCGTCGTGTCGTATTCGGCGACGGTGTCGGCGGTGCTATCGTTGTGAATAATTACTCTGCGAGGATTGCTCAACGTATGTTCCCGCACGAGCCATGCGTCGGACATATTGAAATACGGGGAGATCGTAAAGTATCCGAGCTTCGGCGAAATGCTGATCGAAGGGCTGTGCAGCATACTGTAGCTTTCAGTATTCGTGTACCGAGAGGTATCGGTAATAAAGTTCGGAGTGTTCGTTTTGTGGGTGAGACTGTGACTTGCGCTAAAATTATAACCAATTCCAAGCGAGGCCAGCGTGGGATTTACCGGGCTTCCATCCGTGGATTGAAACGGGAACCACGTCGTCTTCGAGAGATTGATCTGCGGGCTGGACTCCTGATACGTTCCATCCAACAAACTTTGCGAACGGCTGTAATTGATGCCGAGCGAAACACCGGCATCCGGCCAGCTCGTGCTGAATGCGGCGTTGGAAGTGACCTGCTGCGTCAGGTATTGCTGAAAACTTTGAGCCGTATTTTGAAAATACCCATCGCTCTGAAAACTGAGATTCGCCGAGAGCGCGGTTTGATAGCCAAGCTGAAGATTCGGCAACTGGGCATTGATGAGCCAATCTTTCTGGAAAGGATCGCCGCTGCTGAAGCGGGTCTTGCCATATCCAACTTCGATCGAGGCCGCGCTATTGAGTAGGTACCGCTTCATCCATTCGGTCTGAAAGTCGATATTATATCCGCCGACGGTATAAATATCCGATTGAATTCGCGAATCGGCGTAATCGCTCCAGACTTCATAATACCCCAAGTGCGTCAAGCCATATCCGCGGCCGCCCTGGGTTTGGTAGCTCGGTGGAATGATTCCCGAATGGCGCCCGCTCTCATGATCGGGGAACACTCCGAAGGGCAGCATGAAAATTGGAACATCGGCCACATAGAGATAGACGGGCGCCGCGAAAATCTGGCCACCCATGTTGATCTTCATCTCTGGCGAGGCGAAGTAATAATGCGGATGGGGCTCGTCGCAGGTGGTGTACCGGCCGTTTTGAACGAACAGCGTTTTGGGCGCGACCTGCTTGATCTTTTCTCCATAATAAAATCCGCCCTGCATTTCCGTCGTGCCTAACTGCGTGGTCCCCTGCTTCGTTTTAAAATTATAGACGATCACCTCTCCTTCATAGACCGTGCCGCCTTCGGTAAGCTTCGGCGCTCCGCGATTTTTCGCGCGGTTCGTATCCCGCGTCATAACACGGTGAAATGTGATTTCGCCATTGAGCACGGAATCGAAGTTGCGGCTGTAGGCCGTCAGCAAATTATGCTGGAAGTCCATCACGATGGTGTGGGCATCGAGTTCGCGGTTCTCGAATTCGACGATGGCCTTGCCCACGAGCGTCATCTTTTTTTGCGGAATGCTGAAGACGGTCGAGTCATTCGCGGTGTATCGCACGATGGTATCGATATCGCCTTTGATGCTGTCCCGCGCGATGTAGAGCGAATCGGGCAATTCCAAACCGGGACGAATTTGCTTTAGCTTGGGAGCAGTAGAATCGACGGGCGGCGCGGTAGTTTGGGCAAGCAACGGCCCCGCACAGAAGAGTATCCATACGACCCATAGGGCCCATACGTCGTATTTGCTCACGAGGGTCATACGTATTGCGGCCTCACCTTGTAGGGAATAGGATCTTCAACACCGGCTTCGGCGAAACCCCGCAACCGCAGAGCACAGCTATCGCAGATGCCGCAGGCCACCTCCTCTGATTGGTAGCACGACCACGTTCGCTCGATTGGCGCTCCGAGTCGCAGCGATTCTTTCACGATTTCGCTCTTTCGCAAATGGATGATCGGCGTCACGACTCGAATGCTCGTTTCGGGTTTCGTTCCGAGTGCAATAGCATTTTCGAAGGCATCGAAGAACGTACGGCGGCAATCGGGATAGCCGGAGGAATCTTCTTCCACCGCGCCAATATAAATGGCATTCGCGGAAATCACTTCTGCCCAGCTCGCGGCGATCGCGAGAAAATTCCCATTCCGAAAAGGCACGTAAGAACTTGGAATTTCGGTCGCGGCGAGATTCGCGTTTGTTACGTCGATAGAACGATCGGTCAGGCTCGATCCCCCAATCGTTCGCAAGAATTCAATGTCAACGACAAGGCGTTCGGAAATTTCGAGCGAGTCGCAGACCTCCTGGAAGGCACGCAGTTCCTGGCGTTCCGTGCGATGGCGATAATTCAAATGAAGCGCGGCGATGCGGATATTCTCGTTGCGAGCAATAACAGCCGTTAGCGTCGAATCCATGCCGCCGGAGAGCAAAACGACGGCGCTTTCCCCGCTCGCCGGATTCGTGCCAGGATGAGCGTTTCGGTCATACATTAATAGGTCCGGCGACTTCGGCATACGTTCGTTCCGTTTCCTGAATACGCACGCGGAGCCCGCGCAAATGTTTCATAGCCGGGAAGAGCAGTGAAAGTCGCTCGAAGAACCATTTCGCAAGGTTTTCCGCCGTCGTCGGAAAATCGACATAAACCGCTTTCAATCCAGAAGTTTTTAAAAAATCAACGATAAGCTTATCCGACCGGTCACAAAGGAAGGAATGATCAATTTCAGAGACCAGGGGATCGACGATTTCTTTTAGGGTGAAATAATCGAGCACCATCCCCTGCTCATCGGGTTCTCCGGCGAGTTCCACCCACATTCGGTACGAATGCCCATGCACGTTGCGGCAGCCGCCCGTGTGCTCCGGTAGCCGGTGGGCCATCTCCCAGCGAAAATCTTTTGAAATTTTGGTGAGCATAAGATTAGTGTTCAGGTCGATCGGACTCATGTGACTCACGGGTCCCTTGAGCCTCATTGAATGGCTTTCTTCAATTTCTTGACCGTAACCCGTTCTGAATTCGGCATCGTGTCTTCCGATTTGGTAAACTTCGCAACCACATTCGAGTGCAGACCTCCGCGCGTAGAGAATTCGCCGGTTATTTCCATCCATCGCGGTTCGAGCGCGGTCACTAAATCTTCGAGGATTTCATTCACTACCGCTTCATAAAAAATCCCGCGATCGCGATACCCGAGAAAATAAAATTTCAGCGACTTTAGCTCCACGCATAATTTATCGGGCACAAAAACCACCGTGATCTCACCAAAATCGGGCAGGCCCGTTACCGGGCACACCGCCGTGAATTCCGGATTCGCGTGCGTGATAACGTAGTCCCGCTCCGGATAGGGATTCGGAAAAACAACTAATTCCGATTTGCTTGTTCTCATACTCCTCGTAACACTCCGGGCCATATCAGTTTGTGTAATTGTGTTTGCAGCCGCACGGGCAAATGGTCTTCCAAAATCCACTGTGCAAGATCGGCAAGGTCTATCGCTCCATGAACAGCGGAAAATAAAACATACCCAGGGCCTCCACTCCGATGTGTGGGGCGATTTGGCAAATCTCCCTTCGGGAGCGAAATACCATTTCGCTCCACACGCCACAGGAGCGGGAGTTTACTCTTCGCCCATTCGTAATCCTCTCGCGAACCAATGACGAATTTCACTTCATCGTGCTCCGTAAGCTGCTCGATATTCTCATAGCGATTCCGCTTCATCATTCCCGAAGACGGCGTTTTAAGATCGACAATTCTTTTCACGCGCAGATCGACTCGCGAAATATCGATGTGCCCACCGGTTTCGATCATCACCTCATATCCGCGTTCAAGCAATTCATCCATCAGCGGATACACGCCCTCCTGTTCGAGCGGTTCGCCGCCGGTTAGCTCGACTAATTTGCACTCATATTGTTCGATTGCTTTCAGGATTTCGTCAATAGGCTTATCCTCGCCTTCGTAAAAAGCATATTCGGTATCGCAATAAGTGCAACGCAGGCCACAGCCAGTCATGCGGATGAATATGCACGGTTCGCCGGCGCGCGAGCCTTCGCCCTGAATGGAATAAAAAATTTCATTCACGCGAAGCACGTCCCGGCGCTGTTTTTCTGAAAGCGTCAGTGCTTTTTGGCTTGCTAATTCAAGAATTTCCGGCATTCCGAACTGGAAACGTGTAGCGCCGGGAGTATACTCCCGGCGCTACACGCCTATCAATTACCCTCGGCAAATGGCCGCTCTCCAGGCTTCAAGGTGGCAACAAACCACGGGCGCGAATCGAGATAATTGATGCGCCGTTCGACAATTTCGGGACCGTCTTCATCCGGCTTCGCCACTTCAATCTTTTCCCATAACTCGCCGGGAAATAATTTGACCCGTCCCGGACAAATCCATGCAAAAACGCGCAGCGCGGAACCGAGCAGGATTTTATCCTCGCCTAATTTCGTGATTAATCGATCCCAGTCCAGCGCGCCATTCGTCCTATACACCAGATTGAAGACATCGAACCAATCGCAGCGCGTTCGATTCATAATATAGAGCTTATTCAAAATGAGTTCTTCCGCCGGAAGCACGCGGTAAAGATTCCCTCGAAGAGAGAGCTTCGTTTCACCGTTAAAATAATCTTCGTCGATCGGTCGGACATAATTCGCCATCGCCCAGATCAAATCGGCAATGCTGCCGTCGCGAGTGGAACGATATATCCAGCCGCGATCGTAGGAAAGGGTATTGTAATAATCGGTAGCGCCAACCTTCGTTACGGCGTCGATAAAATCCTGCTTCGATTCCATCGGCACATAAAGATCGATGTCTTTCGTATTGCGGTAATGCCCGCAATAGGTTGCCCAGGCGAGCGCGCCGCCTAATGCGAAAGGCTTACCCGTCTCGCGCGCGGCGGCGAGGACATCATCGTAAAAAGCCCATTGATGGTCGGGTACTCGTTCGAGACCAATAATTTCGTTTGCGTCGCGCTGCATGGATGAGATTCTCAACCATCTCCGTGCCGAAGAAATCCAATAATGTCATCCTGAGCGGAGTTTGTTCGACCGAAGGGAGAACAAACGGAGTCGAAGGATCTCGTGTAGTTTAGCAGCCCGGTAAACCGCAAGAGATCCTTCGACTCCGCAAAACTCCGCTATCGCTCCGTTTTGCTCCGCTCAGGATGACATTTTCTCTCACCCACCAAATGCCTGCACCAGCAGCGCTGTTTCCATTTCCTCCGGCGTCAGCCCGCCGTGGGAACCGTAAAATTTTTGCTCGAAGCGGCCCTGCTCGTACCACCAGACCGATTCACCGGCGTAGGGCAAAATCACGAGGTCGCCGATGCGTCCTAGGAATGCGGCCGAGGGCGGCGTGGAACCGAAAAATCCCTGCTCGATCAAATCGTCGGTCTTGTATATCTCGGCGCGGCCATGCAATTGATGGTTAAGCATCTCGCGGGCTTCGTTCAGGTGCCCCTCCTTAATATGCAGAAACATATCGCGCGAAGAACCGGCCGGCACGATCAAATCGCCGCGACGATTTCGGCGAAGCAGCGGGATTAGCTCCCGCATGGACTCATTGAGATAGAACGTCGTTGCCGGATCGATATGCGTGTGCGCATGATCGGCCGTCATCATAAACAGCGATTTGCGTCTTGGCGATTTCATCGCGGGAATGAGAAATGTTTCGAGCATCCAGAGCACGGCACGAATTTCCGCATCGAGCTGCCGCGCGTTCGGGCCATGTTCATGGCAAACAGAATCGATTTTATCATAATAAAGGAAATAATACGTTCGCTCCTTTTGGCGCTCGATAAGTTCCGCAAGCGTAACAATAGCCTCCGGCAAGCTACGGTAGGGCACGAGCGTCGCGCCGGAAGTCACCACTTCCGTATAGGGCGAATGGGTATATTGATGATCTTGTAAGACAAAAGATTTCACGCCGTGATTAGCAAGATCGAAATAAATCGTATCGGTCGGGAAAAGTCGTAACGGATCGGCACCGGCCTTTAGCAGCGTATCGCGCTCTTTATCGCCCGCAAAGGAAAAAAGCAGCGGTGAGATCACGGCGTCGAGCACCGGCTCGTAGTAATACCATTCGTAAATCCCGCTTTGCCCGACGGGGAGTCCGGTGTGGATGGTCGTTACATGCGCGGCGGTCGTCGATGGAAACTGCGAGCTGATTTTCGTGATCAGGCCATCTTGTTCCATTCGTTTTAGAAACGGATGGTCCAAATAGCGATCGATAAAACACCAGCCGAACGCATCGATGAAAAAGAGAACGACCGTATCGTATTTTCCCCGTAAATCCTCGCGCGGACCGAATGGAATTCCATGCGGCACGACATGGCTATCCTCGCCGGTGAGCAGCGACCGAATCAATTGCGGAAGTTGCGCGAAGGCATAGCCTTCGTATAGCGGCTTCCGAAAATGCTCGCCGAAGCGGCTCTCGCCAACGGCGCGAATGGATTGTTCGTCAATCATTGTTTTGTGCGGCACATGCTTTAGCTTGTGCCTCATTACGAATATCTCATTACGAATATAGGGCCAACGCAGGAACAAGCCAAAGCATGTCCCACACCCATGAATATCGAAGACGATCGCCTCTTAAAACCACTCACGACCTTCAAGATCGGCGGTCCCGCGCGCTTTTTTGCAGAGATTGGCGATCCGGCCGAGCTTTCCGAAGCATTCCAATTTGCGGAATCGCGGAATCTTCCGGTCCTCATTTTGGGCGGCGGGAGCAATATGCTCGTCAGCGATCGCGGCTTCGAGGGGCTGGTGATCCATATCAGCAATCGCGGCATTGTAGCGCGCATCGCCGACGATGCTACATTGCGGATCGCTTCCGGCGAACGGTGGGACGATGTCGTTAAATTCGCGGTCGAGCATGATCTTTGGGGCATCGAAAATCTTTCGCGAATTCCAGGAAAAACCGGAGCGGTCGCAGTGCAAAATGTGGGAGCGTATGGGCACGAAATCAAGGACGTGCTCGTGAATGTCGAAGTCTTCGATCGAATGACGAAATCGTTCCGAACGCTTTCGAATGAAGAATGCCGGTTCACCTATCGCAAAAGCATCTTTAACACAACGGAGAAGAGCCGGTATGTTATTCTCTATACCACGCTTCAGCTTTCGCCCACACCGAAGCGAAATCTTGGATATCCCGATGTGAAAAAATGGTTTGAGGACAATCCCGAGCCTTCACTGCAAGAAATTCGACACGCCATTAAAGAAATTCGGGATAAGAAATTTCCTTTCCCTGCCGAATCCATAGAAGGAAATGCTGGCTCGTTTTTTAAAAACTCGGTCCTTACAAAAGAAGAGTATGAGAAGTTAGAAAACAAATTCCAACAGAATTTACGGGATCATTTAGAACGATTGAGAACGATTCGCGCTCGCAGTGAAGGCGCTGAAATAAAAATTCCATCGGCCTTTATTTTCGAAGCTTGCGGACTCAAAGGATTTCGCCGCGGCGATGTCCAGCTCAACCCCACGCAGCCCGTCATCGTGCTGAATGTAACGGGCGAGGCCACGGCGGACGAAGTGCTATCGGTGGTGCGCGAGGTCCGAGGCATCGTGGAAGAAAAGACGGGGCTTCATCTCTATACCGAGCCGGAGTTGATTGGATTTTCAGCGGAGGAATTAAGGGGATATGGATTTAACGAGGAGGAAATTGAACGCTACCTCGGCGGCACCACGAACTTCGCAACCTCACCGGCATGCCGCGCGAAGTAGCAGCCGGGAGGGAGCATTGCGTTCGGAATTTGAAGTGAGTTTTCACCTGAAGTTAGCAATCGTGTTATCACAACACGTCCGAGCAAATCAAGGATGGTCAAATCGACTGGTTGTTCAACAGCAGCGAACTCAAACTGCACGGAGGCATCGTTCGTCCGAACTTGAAACGTTGAATTCGTTGGCCCACTCGAAGATTGAACACCAGCAGATACCGTAGGCAGCGTGACATCCAGGTCGAGGGTGAAGTTCGGAGAACTGTTCGAACTCCAGGACCCTTGTTCTTCTCCATTGGGAGTGGAAGCTTCGTACATCACGTTGCCGGTAAACGAGCCCTTATAGGGGATCCCTTGCAGCGAAAGTTTTGAGCCTTGCTGCGTGTAAGGGATGTCGGCGAATGTGATTTCGTATTGGGAAACGAGGATACCCTGACCTTGTGATTCCGGCATTTGATACTTTATGTCGAGCCCTTTATACATTTTCGCAACTGTATCGACTGTAAACGAGAGTTCATTCGGGGTGCCACAGTCGATGCAGACCGTGTTCGTATTCGCAATTGTTTTTGTCAACTGGAGATCCATGCCCAAATTGCCGGAGTGGTACGAACCCACTACGGGGCCTTGCGGCGACTGAATGGTTGTTTCAAAATTCCAATAAATCGCGTCGCCATTTAGGGCGAATTGCACCGACATGCTGTCGCTCTGGGCAAATGAACACCGCGGTGCAATGAAGACGGAGGAAATCAATACTAAGGAAAAGGCCTTGATCATTTTCAATTCTAAATGTTTCATCATAATTCTAAACGATAATCGATGCTGAAACTTAACATATTCTTGAGAAGAAAAGGTGAAATAATAGACGTATAAAAAATATAAGGACTGGCCGGATGGTGTTAATCCATCCTGCCAATCCTTACAATTCTGAACGCTTGTCCTGAGTCTGTCGAAGGATCCTGGTTTAGGATTTGACGAATTCCGCTTCGATCGTAATCGTAACGTCCTCGCCGACGACCACCCCGCCCGCTTCGATAGCGACGTTCCAGCCGAGACCGAAGTCCTTCCGGTTGATCTTCGTTTTTCCGGTGAAGCCCACACGCGTTCCGCCCCAGGGATCTTTCATTTCGGGAGTGCGCTCGACCGTCAATACGACTTCGCGCGTCACGCCATGAATCGTGAGATCGCCCTTGACGAGCAATTCGTCGTCGTTCTTATGCTGCCACGCGACCGAGCGAAAGGTAATTTCGGGGTATTTTTCTACCTCGAAAAAATCCGCGCTCTTCAGGTGTGTATCCCGCGCCGCTTCCCGCGTATCGACCGAGGCGGCCTGAATAGTTACCGATACCGCGTTATTTTCGATATGCACCGGGTCATATTGCAGCGTAGCCGAGAGGTCGCTGAAATAGCCCTTCACATTCGAAATCATAAGATGGCGGACGCTAAAACCCGCCGTGGAATGGCTCTTGTCGAGATTCCAGACCGATTGCTCCGCTTTGCCGTTCGTTGCCGGTTGCTCAACCTGCGCTTCCAAGACTTCCGTATTCGAATTCATAAAAGATTCTCCTTCAAAAAAAAAATAGTTGTTGCAACGATAAATACGGCAATGCAATAATATTTGTTTCAACAAATTTTATGGCTGAGTAAAATTTCTTTGGGACAGCTACACTTTCCTTAAAACCTCAGGTGGACGGCTATTCTTTCGGCGTCTCCGGGGGCGGATGAAGCCGCGCATACAGGCGAGTAAGTATTTCGTGCCGTATTTCGGACCCGCGGGAAAAATCGTTTATTTTGATCGAGAGTTGGAGTGTCGCGCCGGTCGCGCTGAGGGCCGTATATTGAAGCGTGGGCGCGCTTTCGGCGAGTCCTTTCATTGCGGCTGCTGCTTCGTTGGCCGCTTCCATCGCAGCGTGTTCGAGGGCGGGCGCGGGCATCGTCTGTTCCAGCGGCAGGTCAATCGTCACGGTTACGCTGCGGTCGGGGCGGTCGAAATTCGTAATGATGCTGGTCGAAAATTTCGAATTGGGAACGATGATTAGTGTGCCGGCTGGTGTCACGAGCGTCGTCACGCGCCAGGCGATGTCGCGGATGATCCCTTCCTGCCCGCTATCGAGCTTCACATAATCGCCGGGATCGGTATGGCGAGAAATAATAATATAAATTCCCGCGAAAAAATTGCTGAGCGTGTCCTGCAGCGCCAGCGCGACCGCCAAACCGCCCACGCCCAAGGCCGCGAGCAGCGGAGTAATCGCAATACCATACGCGTGAAGAATGGCGAGCATTGCGATTATATAAATGACCGTCCGCACGATATTCTGCACAAGCGTAATGGATTGGACCGCGCGCTCGTGCTGCGTCGAATAGGTGCGAATGAAAGCGATGAGCAGTCGCGCGCAGAGGACCGCGATCGTAACGATGAGGATCGCGGACGCCGTGTGCTCGATCAAGGGAAGCGCGGCCGGTTTAATTGGGAACTCGCTCAGCACGCTGCGAAACGCCGCCAGCCCGAACCATACGGTAACGATTCCGTTGAACGAGTGCGCGAGCCGCTGCCCCAGCCGCCAGGCATCGCGCTCGGTTCGTTCTCGCTGCTTAAAAAATTTTATCGCGTAAACGATACCGACCCGCTCGACGAGCAGCCCGAGCGCGAGCGCGCCGGCCACGATCGCAAGCGGCTCCGCGAGATCATTCCAATACTGCGTGAAAATGGAGGAAAGCGTAAAAACGGAGAAAAGTCCCATAGTTTTCAGTAGCGGAAAATTAACGGCACTTTGAGCGCGTGAGGTTGCTTATACCGCTTCCAGGCCGCTGGAAAACCATGAACTTTCCGGCGGCACGGAGGGTTGAAACAGCCACTAACAAAATCCACGAAAGAGAAACTATGAAACGTCCTGACTTGTCCCGCGAAGGTTACTCCGATTTCTCCGCGTTCGCTCGTGGATGCGCGCCCGCGCACAGCGGACCGGAACTCGCCGACTGCGTTCCCTATCCCGGACCCGCGCAGGACCTCGCACGAGAACTACTTTCGGATCAGTTCGAACTTACCCATTCCGCGCCCCCCTCCAGCAGTGGAATGGCGATGGGCTTTACCATCGGCCTCGCGCGGCGATAAGAAATTAGATCGTCTTCAAAAACTCGGTCAGGCTCGCTTTGGCTTTTATGGACAACTTGCGGCGGGAAACGACACCTATTTCGTGATTACCTTAAAAATCATCCCTCGGTCACCGCACCATAATTTTGCGCGATCGTGCTTCCGAATAGTATCGGGATTGTCGAGAAAATGGCCGCCCTTCACTTCATGCAACTCAATCTTGCCATTGACAAGCTCAACGAGGAAATCGGGACGGTAGGTCCGCGCGTGGCCGGCTTGCGTTATGTATTGAATGGCGATGCCATGATTCTTTGTCCACTTCTTCACCATTTTATCCTTATCGAGTTGAAGCATATAGTTCAGTTCCCAACTCGATTGGTAGCGCTCGACGGAATAGGCCGATTTTTTCGGATTCGGATAATCCCCGTGCTCACTCGTTGGCATGGCTCGCTGTATGTTTGTGTTCGACGATGCTTCCTACCAATCCAGGATAGGATTGTAGATTAGCGACGATATTATTCCGATGGTGTAAGGCGTGAATAAGCAACTCTTGTGGCGCGCTTCCGACCGAGAGGCCATTTAGCAATTTTGCCCGCACATGGTCCATGAGGACGCCGTAAAAGTATCCTAATTCGTGCGAACCAATGCCTTCATCGGCGAGTAAGCTTCGAGCAATATCACGAATGGAATTCTTGAGGATGTCAACTAAATCTTCCCGTAAAAGTGGGCTCCCATTCGCCGAAATAGTGGGAACGGGCGCCGTCAGAAGCTCGATCATTTTCGCGCTCCCAATCGCCGTGCCTCTCACGGATTCGATTTCAACATTCGAGATTTCTACATCCGCCGAGTAATCGAACGATTGAAGAATTGCTTCCCAATTCGAATAATCGTGAGTCTCCGTTGTAATCTTATCAAACTCCTCAAGGCCGAGCTTTTCCGTAACTTCCTTCGTCGGATCGGGTACTTTTATCAAAAGGTCCGGATTGACGAGATCCTGCAACAGGCGCTTCGGGGGAAGATCTTCCTCAACACCGAACAGGTCACCCTGGTCAACATCCTTCCGAATTACCGCGCCAACTAAATCCCAAAGCCACTTATGGTTTAGCCGTTCGTGATCGACAATGGCGCAAAACTCCTGCGCATCTTCATTGCGTTGGTTTAGGCGCAGACCGCGGCCTACGACCTGCTGACCGTAAACGCGTGATGAGAACTTTCGAAGCAAAAGTATAACGCACACGGCCGGCACGTCCCACCCTTCGCGCAACATAAGTACGCTTACCACTGCATCAACTTTGGCCCCGCGCTCGATAACGCGATTCACCAAGGAAGGATCGAGATTGCCGCGCTTCTTAAGATTTTTTCTTGCTTCTTCTAAATCATTTCCTGTTTTTCCGAGCACTCCTGCTACGAGCCGGTCTTCTTCTTCCGATTCCTCGGTAAGCAAAAGCGTTTCCACACCGCGCGAACGCAATTCATTCGCCGCGGCCCTTGCATCGTTAATGCAAATTCCGACGACAAACAGAATCGGTTTATACGAGCCATGCGCCAGGGCTTCCGCGCGCCGCTTCTGCTCTTCTAATCGCTCCAAAGCAATGGAAACTTGCTTGCTCATCGGATCGGGATCGGTAACCCATTGCGTCGCGCTCAGACCTTTTTCTATTTTCTCGAACTCCTCATCCATCTCATCGACGGTTCGCCGTTCTCCGGTTTCGGAATTCGTGTACGAGAGCTGAACGCTCGATATTTTCGGCTGATAGACAACCACGCTCTTGATGATCGGCGGCGCGGTAGCTTGCGCATCCGCGATGCTGAACTCGAAGATCATTTCCGAATCGGGATTCTTTCCATCGGCTCGGTCTGGCGTTGCCGTCGTGTCGAGACGGAACTTCGATTTCTTCGAAAGGGCGTATAAAATATTGTCATACTCCGGCGCGGGAGTGTTGTGCGCTTCGTCGTTAAAGACGGCTATTTCTTCCGCGGAGCGCAATAATACAGCCAGATTGCGCTGACCTGTTTTATGGACTTGATAAAGTTGCTGGACATTACCAAGGATAACTCCGCTGTCCAGTATTCCCGAAGGGCCGGAGGCACGCTCCATAACATGAAGTTGCAACTCATTCGTGTAATGCTCCGATCCGGGTGGGAATAACGCAAACTCACGAAAAACTTTAGCGTCAGTGAAATCGTCTTGAAGACGGTCGCGGACGATGGTATTCGGACAAAGAATTACGAATTTATCAATCTGGTGCGCGTACTTTAGCCACGCAATAACGGCGGCAATGATGCTTGTTTTGCCGCCGCCGGTTACGATGTTGAGAAGAAGTTTTTTTAGCTGAAGCAGTTCGTAGGAATAAATTGCCTTCTCAATTCCCTCGATTTGATGGTCCCATAGCTTTTTCGCTCCGCTCTTTGTGCGAAGGTGGTCGAGAAAAATTTCGGTCAACGGATTGACGTTCGGGAAGTCGGCGCGGTCCCACTCCTGAAAATCCTCTTCGTACGGTAAGAAAACGTTACGCATTGGGATTATGCCGCAATCACGTCCACATGCGCCTCGAAGCCAAGCTCCTCGAGGATCTCGGCGCAATCTTCCCACGTAAGGCCGAACGAACGAACATCGGCAAGGCCAAGCCGGGCTACGACATCGGCAAGCATGGGTGCATCGCCCGCATCGAAATCGCCATCCATAAGAGCATTCTCTGCCCAATCCACCAGCTCGGCCAAGCTTGACTCACGATGGAGATAAGCAGCAAGCTTTTTGGCAACCGTTTGTTTTGTAATCTTCATCTTTTTTCCTCCACATTCCGATGACCGGTATCGACCGGAAATTTGTGATGTATTTCAATCAACTCATTTGACTCATTGTAAATTTCCTGCCAAAATCTTAATGTATTCTCATCGCTATCGCACTCCTTTTGGTACCGCGCCCAACCGTGATGGCCCGGACGGTCGCGCCAGTAGGTTCTGCCGCCATTCGGCGTGGCGTTCCAGCCCTGGAACTTCCGTTCGTTTTCTTCGCGCTTGTTCATAAAGGATACCCCCTCCTTTTCAAGGAGGGGGAAGGGGGTGGTTATTTAACTTCTATCTCCTGTATCCACGTTGCTTCGCCACCCTGATTGTCCTGCAACGAGCAGGCGATTTTTCGCTTGCCCGGAGACGGAAATTCATAATCCACCGAGAGCAGCACCTTCCCATCTTTCGAACGCATGAAGCTATAACCCTCGGTCGAGGTAAAGCGTCCGCGATAATGGAAATCCCATTGCACGTTCGCAATCACGCCATCGGGATTGAGGCTGATGGATTCCGAGACATCGAACCGGTAATTCAGTTTACCAATGCGCTCGACAGTAACGCGAACTTCCGGCGGCTGAATGAAGCTGAGTAGTTCCTTGTAATCTTTGTGCCTCGAAGTAACATGTTCGCGGAAGGCTTCATCCTCCAAACGAATGAGATTCAGCCGGACAAAGTCGATTCGCTTGTTCTCTCGTGCGGCCAGCATGGCGGCGGCTTCCTTCGCGTCCTTCGAAAAATTCCAGCCGAGCATCGCGCCGAAGTTTCCGCGCCGGTCCTCGAAAATCGCTTTTGCGAATTTCGCAACGTCCTCTTTGGTAATACGCGATCTCCGCGACGGCTCCCCAACATAAAGCGGAATACTCTGGCGCAAGCCGTGAATGTTCGGGGAAGTTTTATCCAAGCGGCCACCGAAAGAATAGATAACGAACTCGCGGAAGGCGGCATCCGAAAGTTTTTCAAGCGACGGGATTTCGTAAACGCCCCAATGCTCGACGGTGAAATCGGGTGCATCCGCCAATAGGCCTTCTTTCTCAATCGTCCGCGTTACAACGTCTGCTGCTATTGCGGTCGCAATGCGGGATGAATCGCACGCGACCCATCGCCGTTTTAGGCGCTGGGATACAGAGGGCGCGGTGCCTCCGCCGCAGAAAAA
>Ga0307374_10003169_pt1 | contig 28373 bp, 14 predicted proteins | sample OX3MG_FD_202532 | JGI IMG/M metagenome (GOLD analysis project Ga0307374, IMG submission 202532) | Soil microbial communities from Risofladan, Vaasa, Finland - OX-3 | ecosystem: Environmental > Terrestrial > Soil > Coastal area > Acid sulfate soil | place: Finland: Risofladan, Vaasa | collected... | reverse complement strand
ACCTTCGCCTGGCTCTCCTCCAACATCGAAGTGCTCAAGGGCTTCTCGGAACCCATCACGAAGCGCCACCGCGGTTTCTAGGGGATGCACCGACGTAGGTGGCACTGCTGACCATGATGGATCCCGCTTCGCACGGCGAACCAGTTCATATGAGTAAGCCCTCAACTCTTCGCTGCGGGTCTGGATCGCAGATCGGACGTCGCTCCTCCTGAAAGCGACGCCCAATTCTCGGGCGATGGATTCAAAGCCATCTCCAAGAGGAATCACATCGCCACTGGTTCCGAAGAACCCGAGACCCATCGGCAATATCTCCCCGCGTTCCGCAGCGACTGCCACCACTCGCCCTGTGAGGTCGGCTCCAACGCGCTTCTCCGGCTCCCAGTTCTGGAGCATCTCGACGCCTTTGCCCCACATCTCAAGATCGACGGTCACGACAGCCTGGTAATTCCTCCACGCGGGTATCGGGCTCTCGTTGATGATGACCGCAGGATCGACCGCCACGCCATGTTCCTTGAGGTACTTGGCAACGAGGTCGGCGTCGAAGGACGACGCCGACCTTGCCGCATCGGTCAAGACTTCTTCCAGTCGATCTCGGTCGTTCCCGACGTTGCGAAGAGCACGGTCGATCGCTTTCGTGCCGAGAGCGGTCAGCAGCCGCCCGACAAAAGTCGCAAGGGCGTCGAGTTCCTCAGGCAGTGTTTCGCCCACCCCACCGAAGACGGGAACTCCTGCGATTCGTGCCTCTCGCATTAGGGACGGCACGTCCGCAAATTGAGACCCAGCTAGGCGCAGCATCCGAGGTTCGCCGAGATTGTCGGCGACCTGTTGGAGCGCCCCACTGAGGCGACCGAAGGCTGCCCGTGCTAGGTCCTTGGCTCGAAGCTCTTCATCGATGTCCGCTGCGGACTGTCGAATGGCCTCTTTCCTCGCTGTGCCCAGAACGGGCCTTCGCTCCGCGGGGCGGCCCGGCATGTTTGCCACGTCTTGCGCAGTCTGGAGGGCTCGGCGAACCCAGTCGCGTCGTCGGCCCGCGTTGTCGTACGGACGCAAACGGCCAGGCAACTCTTCCAGCAGCTTAATGAACGCTTGGGCGATCCGCGCCTGCTCACGGAGCCGGCGCGTCCAGTGTTCCGCACTGAGCGCCTCAGCAACGCCTGCTTGGAACGCTACGTTTCTCGCGATGGCTGGCCGTCGTCGCAAAACGCCGGCGCGAAGTGACTTCACGTCGTCGTGGGTTGGTGATGTGGTTCTGCAGTTCGCGCTCCAGACCTCGACGTTCACATGGTCCACTTCGGGGCAGGCGTCCAACACACGACGAGCAAGCAGCACGGCTTGCTCGTTTAGGGACTCAGGGTCGCCACCAGGCTGGGCGGCATATGCAGTCGGGATGAGGCCTGCACCGGTCCAACGGGCGAAACCGACGGCGCGGGCGACCAACATCTCGTGATCGCTGTAGGTAAACGGCCTCGCGAGGTTCTGGACTGTCTCGTTTGGCGCCTCCGTTGGCACCAGGGACAGGTCAATGCTGCACCCGTAGTCGTCACACGCGACTGCATCTGCTGCTCGCGTTTCCACGGTGCCGAATGTTGACGCCACATCCTGACCTCGCAAATGGGCGAGAGCGGCGAGGCTGGCTGTGAGCTGTGCCCGCAGGTCGCCGTCGAGGCGGGTCCCTTCGGATCCGGGCGGATTGGGAAGATGAGGGACATGGCGTTCGTAGATCTCACGTGCGCTCGCGGGGGTAAGCGTTGCCACCCCTTCTGCTGCCTCGAACAGGCGAACGGCCGTGCGGATCGTTGCACCCTTGGCGAGATCGAAGAGCAGGGAAGGCGTCAGACCGCTCGTCACGATTGCCGCGCACGTCGATCGGCGTTCTGGTAGCTGTCGACCGAGTCGAACTATGGGCTCAATCTCATGATACACACCGTCGACGCGGTTGCTATAGACCAGGCCGGCCAGGGTCGCAAGGTCGCTCGTCGCGGGACGATTTCGCGCGACGAAGGGCAGCACTGCGTGCACATAGGCGGTGGTATCGAGCCTGTCAGCAGCCTCGATGAGCGAGGCTGCGTAGGCCGCTGCGTCATCACCACCACCATTGGTCGCCACGTGGATGAGCTGATCCCGCAGGGTGTTAGCGATGGGATGGAGTGCATCCAAGATCGAGTTAAGCCGTTGGCTCGGATCAAGGCCGGGAGTCGCGTCTGCGACCGCTCGCCCGATCCGCACAGCAGCACGGCGAGCGCTGGGGCCGTGGGCTGCGTCGGGAAGGGCGACGAGAGCGCGGGCGTAGGTCATGGACATCGTTGGCGGGGGCGTCGAATGGAGGAGGTCGAAAAGAACCTCGGTTCTGAGGTCATGGAGCCCATGCCACAATCGGCCCTCGGCGACGACGAGGTGCTCGCCGGCCAAACGTGACATGGCGTCACCTGCGGCATCGGGATCGACGCTGAGTGCTTGGGGAAGTGCATCGGCGGGCACCGGCGACCCGAGAAGATGAGCCGCACATACCAGACGCAGCGCCTCGCGCCGCAGGCGATTCTCGGGTGTTCCAAGCTTGTTGACCTGCACGGAGAGCACGTCGCGGAGGCGCTGTCCCGTCGTGGCCAGCGCGATGAATTCCATGAGCAATCCGTTCGCTTGAGCTACCGCCTCGTCGCGAGCCATCACCGTTGGCACTCCCGACGTTTCGAGTGCGTCGAATATGCGCGTTGCCGCTGAGTGAGTCAGGGTAGGATCAATGACCACAGCGCTGGCGCTGATCTCCGGAGTGAGGTCCTCGCGACGCACACCGCCCAGGATTAGCACCCCCGGAATCTCCCCAATTCGCCGCCGTGCGTCCGGCCAGGCCGCCATTCGATCCCGCCCGAGGTCGTCGGCGACCACGAGCAGGCGCATGCCTGTGTTTGGCTTTTGACGACGCACGTGCCGCACCAGCAGCTCGACGTCGTCAGCGTCAGCGACTCGATGGACGCGGAGTATTCGGGCCCCGAAATCGATCAGCCGTGCCGAGCGCCACAAAAGAGCCGACTTTCCGCTTCCGCTGGGTCCGGCGATCACAACATCACGGCGATCGTCCAGGCCGTTGAGAACCGCGGCGGTCTCCTCGGGCCTCACCACGTCGAACCCAGCAGCGACGTGCGAGGGAACGACATCGATCCCGGCGAAGAACCCGGCGAGATCCACGCTCGGCGGGGACACATAGTCGGCGGGCTCGCATACGCCAGCTGCAACGGCCTCCTCAAGGGTTGACACGTCGACGTCCTGCATGATCCGGGTGGCCACAAGGTCGAGATCCGTCAACGTCCGCCTGCTCACCGTCGCGAGCGTCGCCTCGCGCTGCTCGGCAGCGACCTCGCCCAGGTCGCGCAGCAGCTCAGCACGAACGAGCGATGCCACGGTCGGCCCAAGCCCAATCCCCTGTTCGAGTGACGCGAGGGTTTGCTGCGAAATGTCTGCCTCGGTCATGACGAGGTGTGTTCGGGAGAGGAGGGATTCGGGTGCGGTGTCTGTCAGCCCCTTCTCGTCGAGCTCTCGTCGAAGAGCACCCATGAGCGTCGTTCGGGTACGACCCTCATCGTGGAGGGCGATGAGACTCTCGTCCAAAGTGGCACTGAATCCGGTGGCTGGGAGAGAGCCGCCGAATCTCCCGTTCGTGACGATCGCGAACCGCGCATCGCTCGGGAGCGCGGGCGCGGCGTGGGCGATGATCGCTGCGACCTCGGCGGCGGCAATCGCCCGCGCCTCGATACCACGGTCCTTGACTTGTATGTGAAGCGTGAGCCCCGATCGGAGTGTGCAATCGATGTCTTCGAATCCTTCAGGGATGACCGACTGCACGTCAAGGCCTGCGATCGAACCATTCCGGCCGGCGGACAGGACCCAAACGGTCGTGGCGATTTGGAAGGTGACGCCCGCAACGTTCGCAGCTCCGCTCCTCAACGAGTCGAAGAGCCGCTCTAGGTCGTCGCGACGCTCGACTTCCCTTGCGGGGTCACGCTTAAGCGACCCCGGCCGCTGGGCTGAGAGGGGGCGGCGCTGCCGGCGGCCCTTCTTGTTCTTCTTCGAACTCGTCATGAAGGACCCCATAGCAGCTCGACTAGACCATCGCCCGCAAGGTCCGACTCACTCTCCATGAGTTCGCCGCACAAGAGACACAACATTACCTCTGCTGAGTATTTACCTCCCGCGTCGCATCGCAGGCAGCGTCGATGCGGTCCATGTTCTTCCATAGGGGTCCTCCAGATCCAAGCAATATCTCAAACAAGGGACCGGGTGCGCTGAACGCCTCGCGGCACTCTCACCGGTTCCATCTGCTTCAAGGGTGATACGGGCGCGGTGTTCTGCAAGCCTGATGGCTGTGAAGCTTCATACATCCACCTGCGGACTCATGCTGATACAACGAGAAGAGCACGAGATTGGGCCGGCAGACAATCCTCTAATGAACAGAACGATGATTCTCTTTGAAAGTCACTGAGTAATGCGGGTGGAGTTGCTGGCGGGGTGCTGGGCGACCGTAGGGACGACCAACGCGAGCGGCCGCAGGGACAAGGGATATGCCGCAGCGCCGACGACTGTCGTGGGTGGTGCACATCCCAGTGGAGGACTCACCTTTTCCTATGCTTGCTTCTGGGGGTATGGGTCCTCGTTCGCGCCGTCTCCACATAAACGAGAGGCGAACGCACACATGCCAGCCGGAGGCTGTTGGCCTTACATGTAAATTTTCATCTGGAACTCCCAGAGAGAATATGAACGCGGCTATGCCTCCCTCGGTTTCGTGCCAGGTGGTGCGCTGGCAGCGCATGATATCTTGGAAATAAGCTAGTGGAAACTTGCCAACTATGGTGGTGACTCTCGATTCACTTTCTCTTCCATTTGCTGATAGAATGGCTCCACAAGCTAAAGAAGTAGAGATGCTTTCAACAGGGTCATTGCAAGGCAATCACCAGCTTATTTCCAAATTTAACACTCGAGAGATGGATACCTGCCTGCGAACCCTTTTCATTCCTCTGCGGAGGTACGTGTGGCCTGAAATTGCGCGGCCTGCCCAACGATCGACTCCCACTGGGGCTGTATCGTTGTCGCAGGCCATATCCTGCTCTGCTCGTGCGTGTCATCCCAAAACTGGAGCGAAATGCCGTAGAGCTGACCCTGTGCAAACTGGGCGCAGGTGACGACGATCTTCTTCAGGATCAGCAGGCAGCCGGGAGGTGGCGGATACGAGGGCAATGCCTCCCCAGGCGGGCAGGTCAAGCTGTGATGATGGACTCGAATGGCGATGCGTGCGCCCTGGTATAAGGCATCGTTGACGCGCTGAATATCCTCGAGGTATTCGTTTGGTACCTGTACAGGGTGGGTGATTTGTGCCAGCTTGAGCTGTTGGATATTCGCGGTGATCTCCTCGAAGGACAGATCGAAACCAGGAGAGTTCACTGGTGGCTCCTCCATTATCGAGTTGAATAACGTTCTTACTCTGCTTTCCTTGCAAGCGAGCATGCATGGTCATGCTGTCGGGAGAGAGGCGCCGATGGGAATGGCAGCGTGCCTATGCGGGTCAGAAATGCCTCGCTTTTCTCGATACGTGTGAGGATGCCGCCCTCCCACCAGAAGCATAGCCCGGCCTCAGCGGCCTCGCGGTAGAGCGCCTCAAGTCGGGCAAATGTGGCGGGGTTGATTGCCGAAAGAGCGGCGGTCCCCTGGAAAGAAATGAGCAAAGCGTAGGTAGCGGCACCGACCTGGTCGAGTGCGTGGCAGATCCCATCGAGTGTGATGGTCAGATGCATGGCACTCCAGAGTCGTTGACCATGCTGGCTCGCTGCCCATGCTCGCAACTGTTCACTACCGGTTGTCTGCGTCCCGGTTTCTGCCGTGCCCGGCTGTGCTGCCGTGACCGAAGCGCTCATACCCTCTCTGCTTTCTTTGCTGCTTTCTTTGCTGCCTTCTGGAACCATCCTCCCCTCTCCATTCTTTTTTCAACCGACAAGAGCGGAACCACGTGCTCGTACCTCCGTATGAGCAGAGCCTAACGGCCACGACCTGACGGGGCAATGCCGTGTTCCCACCAGGTGGTGTGGCCACTATCAAGAACGCCGGTACGGCCAGCCAGGCAACATTGCCCAGCCGCGCGGAGAGGCGTTCCTGTTTACCTCATTCACTTCCTCCGACTCAGAAAACGCACTGTTGTACGATCTTACACAAATTTGGTGAACTGACTATTGCAGAGCTATGAATAGGTTGCTAGAAATGGCTGCTAGAGCGGATGAAGGTTTTCTAGATTCACTGCTGATGAGCTTTTATCACCAAATTTGTATGAGATCCACTAATTCGAAAAACACACCACTCCACTCGGTGTCCGCATGCATCGGAACTTGTCGCTCATGCTATACTCTGCTCTAGTACCAAGTAATCAAACAAACGGAGTGGAGTGAACGTTGGCGTGGTCCCATAGATGGAGGAGAAAGGACTGAGCTATGCGGTGCAAAACCTTGCTCGTGTTTGCTGTGGTTGGAGCGCTTCTTCTGGCGTGGTTAAGTTTCTTTCCAGGTGGAAACCAGGAGCAGCCAGTTCAGGCAGATGCTCCTGCGAAACCGTCAGCAGTGACAACAGCTGCGCTCTCACCGACGGTGGCAGAGAACTTCTCCTCGCTCAATGCTGCCAGTCCATGGCTCGATCCCGGGGTTCTTGCTGCACTGATCGGTTTGGGAGGTATTGTCGTTGGGGCCCTCATCGCCGGTGGGTTTGGGATGTATCAAATGCGTCGCACGGCGCAACTTACACGGGAGCAACTCCGGATGCAACATCAGCAGGCACAGGAGATTCTCCGCCTTCAAAAAGAACTTGATGAACAAATTCAAGAGCAAGAGCGAGAGCGGCAGCAGAGGGAAACGACATCTGAACATGCCCGGGCCGCAATGCTGCATGCCAATACGCTCGCCGAACGCGTCCAAGCTTATCGTGCTGCCGTGCATTCGGATCCGCGCCTGGCTCGTTTGCAAATCCTGGATATGAGTCGTCCGCTCGAGGTGACAAACATCTATGTGCGAGTGCGACTCCATCAAGACACGGCCACTACCTATGGATCTGATGCGGCGTTGCGTCTCACAGAGGCGCAACATGATCCGAACACCTTGCTACGGATGGATCAATTCGACCTTGAACGTCGTGCCAGTGAGGCCTTGGACCCTGACGAAGCCATTCGCATCTACAGGCGGTGTGTCATTGTCGGTGACCCAGGAGCAGGGAAGACGACCTTACTGAAGTACCTGACGCTTCAATCGATAGACAGCCACCTCCCTGGCTTACCAGACCAGCCTATTCACATTGAGCTGAGCGATTTTGTCAGCTCGGGGCACCTGGATTTGTTGGAGTTTGCTGCCACCAGGTGGGAAGAGAGATATGGCTTTCCCAAAGCAGAAGCTCGTGCCTATATGGAAGAGCGTTTGGAAGCGGGGAAGGCCTGGCTGCTGTTGGACGCACTGGACGAAACGGTGATCGGCGAGACCGCTGAGGCTGCCGAGCAATCCTATAAGCGGGTGAACGAAGCCATTCTCCAAGAGGCGACCCGCTATCACCTGTCGCCAATCGTGGTCACGGCACGCAAAGCAGGTTACCATCAACGCACGCGTCTCTCTGGCTTTACTGAGGTGGAAGTCCTGGATTTTCGCAGAGAGGATATCCAGCAGTTTATTCATGCTTGGTTCGCCTGTCATCCCGCTCCGCCGAAGCACGCAACACCTTCAGATCTGATTGCTCGGCTCGCACGTAACCCGCGTATTCAGGCTCTTGCGGCGAATCCGTTGTTGCTTGCGCTGATCGTGATTGTGTATGAGGAGCAACTTGATCTCCCCGACCGTCGTGCCGAACTGTATAACCGATGTACGGAAACGCTGCTGACCAAATGGGACGCAAGCCGTGATGTTCGTCGCCTCCGTGAGTTTAAGCCCGAGCGCAAGCGACAATTGCTCGAAGTGATTGCTTGGCACTTCCATACGCAACGACAACGCTACTTTCCCCAAAGGGAGCTCCTCAAGGTCATCGCAGGTTTCTTGCCGAGAGTCGGCTTGCCAGCAGAGATGAACACGAGAACGCTCGCAGAGATTGCAGCAGAAAATGGCTTGCTCAAGGAGCAAGCGCGAGAGTGGTATGGCTTCTTGCATTTGACCTTACAGGAATATTTTGCGGCACACTATGCGACCGATCATAACCAGCTTGAGGTCTTGTTGTCGCATCGAGGTGATCCGTGGTGGGAAGAAGTACTGTTGTTGTATGCGGGACAGGTGGCCGATGCCAGTCCACTGTTACGGCAGCTGCTTGGGCAAGAGAGCAGCCGATCTGTGAGAGAGGATCTCTTTTGCACCAATCTCATACTTGCTGGACGTTGTCTTGCAGCCCGACCCACTCTTTGGCAGACGTCCCTGCGGGAAGAAGTGATATCTCGCTTGTTCCAAAAACTCATGAGCACGCCGTATTCCCTGACGAGGGAGCATGCAGCCAGTACCCTGGTGGAGATAGGAGGAATGGAGGTAAATGCACGCTTACTCCACCTGCTGGCTGATGACAAGCTCGATGTGGACCTGCATTGGAGCATCGTCCGGGCCCTGGATAAACTGGGGGAGCGATCGGTGGCTCCTGATCTGGTTCCCCTGCTTGCCAGGTACTGGTTTGAACCAAATATGAGTCAAAGCATCGCTGAAGTGCTGAGTGAGTTGGGAGAGCGGACGGTAGCTCCCGCCCTGCTGCAGTTGCTTGACGAGTACAAGTACTCACCTCTCACAGATGTGCATCAGAACGTTACTTACGTCCTGGGTAGACTAGGAGAGCGGTCAGTGGCTTCCGATCTCGTACGGTTCCTTGCTGACGACAAGCTCGACAGGTCGGTACGCACGAGCATTGTCGTTGCCCTGGGTAGACTGGGAGAGCGAGCAGTGGTTCCCGACCTTCTACAGCTGCTCGCCAATGACAGGTTTGAGGCCGATGTGCGCCAGAGCGCTGCGAAAGCTCTGGGGACGCTCGGAGAGCAGTCCATCGTTCCTGACCTCTTGCGGTTGCTCGTCGATGAGAAGCTTGACAGGTTTGTGCGCACGAGCATTGCTGAGACTCTGGGTAGACTGGGAGAACGGGCGGTGGTTCCCGACCTCCTGGGGTTTCTTGCCGATGAGAAGCTCGACAAGTCTGTACGCTCGAGCGTTACTTGGGCCCTGGGGACGCTCGGAGAGCAGTCCATCGTTCCCGACCTCCTGCGGTTGCTCGTCGATGAGAGGCTCGATAGAGACGTGCGCCGGAGTATTGCCTGGGCTCTGGTCAGACTGGGGGAGCGAGCGGTGGTTCCCGACCTCCTGCGTTTGCTTGCCGACGAGAAGCTCGATATATACGTGCGCCAGAGCACTGCTTTGGCCCTCCTGGAGAGACTGGGGGAGCGGGCAGTGGTTCCCGACCTCCTACGGTTGCGTGCCGATGGCAGGCTCGACAAGTATGCGCGTGAGGATATTGTCTGGGCTCTAGGCAAGCGAGGAGAGCGGTCCGTAGCTTCCGATCTGCTGCGCCTGCTCCGCGAAGGGAGACTGTTCAGCAACACGACGGGCGAGAGCATCGCGGGAGTCCTGGGGACGCTCGGAGAGCGAGCGGTGGTTCCCGATCTGCTGCGCTTCCTGACCGATGACAGGCTCGACAAAGATCTGCGACTGAGCAGTGTTTGGTCCCTGAGCGGGCTGGGAGACCGGTCAGTGGTTCCTGACATGATGCGGCTACTTGCCGACGCCGGGCTCGACAAAGAACTGCGTGGAGACATTGCAAAGGCCCTGGGGATGCTCGGAGATCGAACGGTCGTTCCCGATCTGCTGCGTCTGCTCGCCGATGGCAAACTCGACAGGTCTATACGCTGGAGCGTCATTCAAACCATCGGGGACCTCGCGAATGATGAAGCCACGGTTTCTGCTCTTGCAACGTACTTGAATATGACCGAGAGTGCAAATGATGTTTATCGTGCACTGTGGACCCTGAGTCGGCGGGCTGGGATCAGGCTCTTCGGCGGTGATGGGCCTGGAGGGGAACAGATAGAAGTCACCAGGTGGTAGTAGTGTAAATCCCAACATTCCAAGGATCTCACACAAATTTGGTGATAAAAGCTCATTAGCAGTGAATCTAGAAAACCTTCATCCGCTCTAGCAGCCTATTCATAGCCCTGCAATAGTCCATTCACCAAATTTGTGAGATCGTCAGAATGTTGGGATTTACACTGAGGATGATCGCATCGAGTCACGCTAATGCTGGTGTTTGCTGACCACCCTCAGACTCTGCTCTTGTTGGAGAGAACCACTTCTGGTCGAGCATCGGCCGCAACGGCCAGCGTGCGCCGAATAACGTCCCTACGCCGGATGTGCATCTTTGCTCGTGTTGCATCAAGAGGATCTCGCAGGGTGGGTCTGGCAAAATCAGCTTTCAGCCTGAAACAGAGAGCCAGGTTGTTCTGTGTAACTCAGGGCCAAGTAGTCTGGATAGCAGCTTCGTATGGGTGAGTATGCAAACGAGCAAAAAGACCGCTCCATGCGTTCCACAACAGAAAAACAAAACGCCCTACTCTTCTACTATATGGTTTACAAATAAGGCGAAAAGACACTGATAATTACATTTCTCCTGGTGGCGCTCTGTATTGTAACTATTCCTGAGCAGATTGGCAAGATATTCCTATGGGCCTTCTATTTTGTTGATCTGATCCTGCTGACCCTGATATACTATCCACACTCTGCATCCAGATTTTGCCTCGATTTCATCCTGGGGGGGATTTATGCAAAGCGAGAAAGAGTGGGAATGTGGGCTATCTCATAGATCCTATAAAAATAGGCTTTTGCAGAAAGGTACTGACTCATGGTTCGCTCATTTTTCAGGCGGTTTTAAGGATTATCCCGTAAGTTACGTCTGTTGAGACCGAAAGATCGACAGGTGTCCTTCAATCGTCCAAAGATTCGAACGAACTGCCCCCAAAAGACGGATCTTTCGAGTCGTTGAAGAGCAATCAGGTTCCCTTTTGGTGAAGGATGCTTGGCCTTGGTCTAAGCTATTGTCACCAAGTGGGCAAGACAATTTTATTTGACCGAAAAAATGAGCGAACCGTGAGTACTGAATTCTTTAGCACTGGAAGATACGAGGAGGCGCTTGTCAGCTATTCACAGGCTGTCCTTTCTACCCCCGGCGATGCTATTGCTTATGTGGGGATGGGAGATTGTCTCCGTAAATTGAAGAGATTTGAAGAAGCTCTTCATGCCTTTGAAGAGGCACTTGCTATTGATCCCAAGTGCATAAAAGCCCACATAGGTAAATGCTACTCGTATTTAAAGCTGGGTCGAGTTGATGCAGCATTTACAGCGTATAGAAAGGCTATAAAGCTTGACCCCCATTCTGCAGGGGCTTATAACGCTAAGGGGCAGATACTACAATCTCAGCAAAAATATGAAATGGCATTGCGAGCCTTTGAAAGGGCCATTGAGCTGGCGAGAGATACCGATAATATCGCAGGATTTTACTACAACAAGGGTCTAACACTCGTCGATCTACGGAGCTTTGATGATGCCCTCTCTGCTTATGAACAGGCCAGACAACATAATCCTGAAAACCCTAAATACCGTGATGCAGTTAAGAGCCTTTCTAAAAATGCACGCAATATGAATGGTAGAGGATATGCTAACGGTGATGAAAGCACTTATCAAAGTAAAACCTTTGCAATTCAAGGGCATGCGTTTTTTAGACTGGGAAAGTCTGGTCAAGCCCTGATCGCATACGATAACGCGATTGCTTTGCGAACACAGGATGCACAATGCTATAAAAATTTAGCAAGTATTCTCGTTCAGTTTCATCACTTCGAGGAGGCAGCTTTTCGATTCACTCAAGCTCTTCGATTAAACCCTCAAGACGCATCGACCCGCATGGAAATGGGATATCTGTTCATAAAGTTAGAACGATATGATGATGCTCTGCAAATGTTCAAAACATCTCTTCAACTTGATTCTCACCTTGCGCCTGGCTATGTTGGTAAAGGTCACGCACTCTTTGCTCTCCATCATGATATAGAAGCATTAAAGGCATATGCAGATGCTATTGATCTGCACACCAGCGATCCAACTTGCTATATCAATTCGGGAGATATTCTCAACGGTCTTCATTTTTATGAAGGAGCTGTTCAAGGGTTTCTGCAGGCAATTCAATACGCTCCGCAAAGTGTTTCTGCCTATACAGGACTTGGCAAAGCTCTGCTAGCAACTGAACAATATACTGATGCATTCGTTGCATACGTTCAGGCATATTCCCTTGACACAACAAATATCGCTGTCTATCAGAATGTACTCGATAGTATTGCGGTGATTTGTGAGCGTGATGATGCTTTCTCCATATTTGAGGCATCTTTCGAGAAGCTCTGGGAAAAGCTCAATGCTCAGGAGATCTGGTCTCTTCTCTCTCTTTTTTCTTCTGTTCACGCTGTAGGTTCTATCCAATTTACCCTACTACAGCATTTTATTGTCCATGCTCCATGGGATGAGCAGATGAATGAAGCTCTTGGCAAGATTGGGAACTTATGGGACGATCTCTTTGAGAGTAGCAAACTTGCGTCGAATACAATTTCCTATCACGTAGAGATGCTTCATACTTTACTTTTACATCTTTCCGAAGCGCAATATGCTGATGCTCTTACTCTCATCACCACGAGCGATGAGTATCGGATTGCTCAGCTTCTTATCCATCTGGCGCCTTATTCTTTACCGAGTTTATCTCCTTTAGCACATCAGATCACGTTACGACTGGCTCCAACCAGAAGGAGTGATAGACTCATCTATCGCTTCTGTGACGTGTTGGATGCTTATGACGTTCCCGATGAGGACATTGACTGGCTCTTTGCCCGGCAATTGATGGTGGATGAGATGTACCTGCAGGCCAGATCCATTCTCTTTCAACTTGTGAAGACGCATGCGACGCCTGATAGCTTGTGGATGCTTGGTATCGCGATGGAGCATTGTGATAATCCAGCACACGAGCAAATTGACATCCTGCATCAATTCATCGCGTCTGCTGTCCCATTTGATGTGCTGCTCGGAGATGCCTGGAAGCGTATTGGCAATCTCTGGTGGGAGATGCGTGAAGGGCTGGCCGCGATAGAAGCCTTTGAGCAGGCAGCGCTTTGTGGTTGTATTGCACCGCAGCTAGAAGTGTATCGGTCTGGCGAGTGGGCGGCAATTCCAGGCTTCGAGCAACATCCCAACTTTCTCTTTCCTCCTGTGGTTGTAATTGACGTGGAGAGTGATTACGCTCCTGACGCTGAGGACGGCTCGCGGATCTTCCAGATTGCGGCGGTGCGTATGAAAGGGCGCACCGAACTGGAGCATCGCGATCTGATCATCAAGCGCGATTTTGTTTCACCAAAGTTCGCATATCGACAAAATGAGGCAATTGAGCCAGAGGAGGCAGCGTGTGTACTTCAGAGATTTATCAGTACATCCATTGTTGTTGGTCACAACATCGAGGCGTTTGATGCAAAGCACTTGCGCGGAATGGGCGTGACGATCGATAGTGCGCAGATTATGGATACGTTGACTATCGCCCGGTTGCTCTACCCTGATAGTGTCCATCACTCCCTAGGCTTGCTCTGCCATGAGCATCATATTCCCTTTGAAGGTGATCAGCATACCGCGTTACCTGATGCACGCGCTTGTGCATCCCTGCTGGTCTCGCTCGGTGATGAGGTAGTATGTCGAGGCGAACGTCTGCTAGCCGGTTTTCGAGCTTTTGTTCCGCGCGGCTCCGCTTTCGATAGAGCCGTCTTGCAGCCGAGAGGTGTGCCTGCCGATCCAGCTATTCACTGGAAACTCGATCCATCGCCTGCTCCGCTATGTATTCTCGCTCTACCCGCGGAAGGATCGGCTAGCCCGCATATCGTTGAAGCCCTTGAGCAAGGGATCGATGCTCTGGTAGAGCGCTATGATCCGACTGGCGCGTATATGCAGCATTTACCTTCACAACGGCGAGCAGTTGTTATTGTCGATTCTCGCAATCGTCTTGAGCAAATGCTTGCGCTGGCTCAGGATATTCTCGACCTGTTCGTCCTGCCCGATCCGCAGACGCTGCTTTGTCCCGATCGCCTGCAACACTGTATCGAGCATGAGCAGCGCTGGGTGGTACAATTGGAGCTATTTTGCCTGTACCAGGCGTCGCATAATCACGATGCGCGAACACTGTATCCCCTGCGCCTACCATTCGAGGAATTCGCCGAATTACGGCAAGTGTTACTCTCGGCCTGCTGTGCTAGTCAGTGGAGACATCCAGAGACCTGCCGAGGGAGTGTCATTGCACAGGGTGCTTCAGAGGAGCATTCTGTGCTGTTCGCCACGCACGAGGCATTGCTGCACCGGTCGCATGACCCTGAAGCTGACCTGATCATTGTTGATGATATCGGTGCATTACAGATGCATTTCGCCGAGTATTTCGCCGAGCGCATATCAAGCGAGCAGGTCCGTGTAAGGTCGCCGGAAGTATTCAGCCTGCTCGAAGAGCGCATCACCTCCTATGTGCGCCATTCCATGAGCAGCCCGGGCCTGTTTGAACGTCTTCCCTTGCGCAGCATTGCGCCATTATTGGTGCAGCCCCTGAACGGTAGCGACGAAAGTTCCCTGTCAAAACTGAAAACATCCGGGCAGATTGGCGAGGAGATAGCGGGTGTGCTGGAAATGTTTTGCCAGCTGGATACGCAAGAAGCAACCAATCCTGAGACGGTCCATGCCTGCTGGCTGGAACTTCGAACCGTTCCCCCGAAAGAGGATGTGGACTGGCAGATTGAACAATGGAGTTTCTGTGGGTTGAGCCAGAACCTGCGACAGGCGTTCCGTGAGAGACTCTGGCAACCATATCGCCAGCATATTCTCTGTGGCACAGCTGTCGAGCTGGGGGCATCAGGAAAGACGTTCCTTACCCGTTACTTTGGATTGCCAGAAGATATCCCTTTTTTCGCTGACCAGCGCCCCGCAACGCAGATGTATATTCCCCCTCGGCATGTGATACATCCGGCCAGCTACCTGGGGCGAAGAAAGTGGGCGAGGAGCATCGGCGAGTTTCTCTATCATCTTGCACAGACAGAGTACCGATCACTTATAGTATCTTTGCAGGCCGGTCCGGTCGCTCAGGCCTTGGTCCAGGCTCTTTCAGAAGTACGTGATCTGACCGACCGCCAGGTGCTGTCGCCGCAATCGGGCTGGACGACTGCTAAAATTGCCGAGCGGCTGGCTGACCCCGAACGCAAAACAATCGCGTTTGTCTCGCCGAGGTTGCGCGAATCCGTGCTTGGCGGTGCGGTGGATATCGAAGCAACCGGGCCGCTCCGCTTCCTGAACCAGCAAGACCCGCTGGTCGCCGCTCATATGCAGCTTTTCAGCCGTCTGTATCAATCCGAAAATCCGTTCAGTTCCTATCTCCTGCTCCAGGCACTGCTCGAATTGAAAACGCGCCTGTCATCGCCAGCGAGAATTCATATCATTCTCGACAGCGGCTTGCAGGAAAAAGTCTATCGCAGCGAAGTCGAGACGCTCCTTGGGCAGGATAGTGTACTGAAACCGCTGCCAGGGATGCCCGATGAACTCAAAGCAGGAAGCCGTGTCTTTACCGGTGTACTTGAGGATGCGCTGGAACGCTGCGGATTGGTTGCACGTACCAGTGTGAGTGATGAGATGCTCTATCAAGCTCTGCGAACGTTCTGGCAGACCGATGGTTTCCGGGAAGCGCCCCTTGACCAGAAAGAGGTCGTACAAGCCGTTCTCGATGGCAAGGACCGGTTGGTTATCGCTGCGACTGGCGGAGGTAAATCGCTCTGCTATCAACTTCCCGCCATTCTCATGGCACAGGATAGCCTGCCTAAAGTCACATTAGTCGTCTCTCCGCTTGTTGCCTTAATGGGCGATCAGGTCGAGGCGTTAAAAAAGAAAGGCATCTTCTCGGCTATTGTATGGAACTCAACGCTTTCTGGTCCGGAACGACGAAACTACCTTGAAGGTATCAGACGCGGATGGTATTCCATCATCTATATCGCGCCGGAGCAAATTCACTCCTCCGCGCTGCGGAAAGCTCTGGACACGCGTGAGATTGGTCTGATCGCCGTGGACGAAGCGCACTGTGTCAGCCAGTGGGGGCACAGCTTCCGCACCTCGTACAGCGGGTTGAAGCACTGGATCGAGACGCAACTCTGCAATGGAGGTGAACGGTATTTTCCGCTCATTGCCCTGACGGCAACGGCTCGCGATGGCTACAAAGATCCGAAGACCGGTGTGGTTGAACGGGGAACTGTGCAGGATATCATCCTGAACCTGGGCCTACGAGAACATGAAGGCACTATCGCGTTGACTCCTCCCGAACGTCCGGAGTTGGACTTTTCGGTCATGCCCATCCCATTATCGTGTTTGCAATGTCAAACCGAGCTTGGTGTAAAAGCTGGTACCGTGACGTGTCCAACCTGCGGTCAATCGCGTGCTATCCAGAAAGAAGATGTTGAAGAAGCTAAAAGACAGCGGCTCGTAGAGATGTTAGTAGATGCCAGCGAGCAAGGACTGCGCTTGAAATGGGACAGGCCCTACGGGCAGCGGCAGCGGGGCATTATTTACTGCACGTATACCGCAACCGTTGATCAGCTTGCTGGTATCCTGCGCGCCGATCCGCGTCTCGCTGGACTGCGTATTCTGGCCTATCACGGGCAGAAGTCTCATCAAGTGTTGAGTGATGCCTACAACGCCTTTACCTGTGACGATGAGCATGGCATTGACATTGTTGTCGCCACGAACGCTTTTGGGATGGGTATCGACGTTCGGCGGCTCGGCTTTGTCATTCACTTTGATACGCCTGGTACATTGGAGGCGTACATCCAGGAAGCCGGGCGCGCTGGCCGCGACCATGAATTTCAACAAAGTAGCGAGCGTGCACGCTGCATCCTGCTGTATCACGAGTACGATCTAAGGAAACAGCGTTTTCTCAATGAGAAGAGCCGAATCGCCGAGATAGATATCATTGCAGTATACGAAGCCTTGCGAAAGTATAGGAAAAATGGTGCGCAAGAGGTCTACATCTCTGTGGATGATCTCGGGCAATTGGCGGGCATAAAGAAAACTGAAGATAATGATGGCCGTGACAAGAACAAGGTGCAGGCTATCATCTATTATCTGGAGCATCATACATGTGCTAACAGAAAGCCTCTGTTAGAACGCAGAGAGGACGTACAGACCCGCTGGCTCCTGGCGTGGGAACATGGCTATCAAGATTGCATCCAGCATGCCGCACTCAGTGACCCCTCACAGCAACTCATCAATGCATTTCTGACTTCCACAGAATTTCGTTTATGTGAGCGGAAGGTACGGTTGGTCGATGGTGATGAACTCGCCGAAAGACTGCAATGGGATAAAGAGAGATTGCAGGAAGCGATTGGCATTTTACTGAGAAAGCGTATTCTCGTCCAGGATACCCATCTTTTCATTCGATGGCTGAGAAACAAAGGTGAGGCTCGCGAACTCATCACAAAATTGGAGCAAGATATCATTTCTATATTGAAAAGTGTGCAGGATCAGCCAACGCTCCAGAACGGTAAGCGGGTAGTCATCGATGTTGAAACGTTTGCTCATGAACATAAATTCTCTGCTGAATGCCTATCCATCTTTCTTCTTTTATTTGCTGTGCTTTCAAAGAGTAGCGCCGCCGGATTGCGCTTGTTTGAATACTTTGAACGGCATATTTCAGGACTCTACGAGCTACAGTTAATAGCAAAGGATCAATTTAGGCCCACGCGTCAGAGAATTTTTGAGCAATTGCGACATAATATTCAACAATACTCACCTGGCTCGCCAACGAATGATTGGCAGGTGCAGGATATGCTCGCGGAAATACCTGATCCTCGAGAGCGATATCGGGTAGGGGAGTGCCTCCGTGTGTTGAAAGAACTCCGCGTGCTCGTGCTGGAATCGCCCAGAGAGAATACGAACGCAATGCGGATCGTCTTCGAACAGGAGGATGTCCCATCAGACCTGTTGACTATCGATCTTTTCCGGCTGCGCTTGATAGAACGATATACTGAGCGCAAACTTGAGCGTATGAAAACCTATGCAGAGACGAAGTCAACAGAGCAGCGCAGGTCTTTGATCGCGGACTATTTTTCAGGCACAACGCCTCTACTCGAGCCTTTTGCGATGCGTGGCGATCTGACACCACAACAGCAGATGATTGTAGCCTTGCCAGAAGGCTATCACCTCATCAAGGGGCCAGCGGGCAGTGGTAAGACAACGATTCTGGAAGAGCGCTTGCGCTATCTGGTGGAGCATGAACTGGTTCCGCGAGACCATATTCTGGTAGTTACGCACTACCACAGCGGCGTGGATCGCATCAGTAACACTGTGAACAAAGACCGGGGTCGGGATAAAGCGGTACACGCTGTGACACTCAACGGTTTGGGGGAGAGTATCTTTCGCACGCACCACCAGCATCTCTTGCGCCCCGATGGGCAGCCGTACTATGCTGACACAGAAAAGCTGAACATTCTCAGCGATAAAGGAAGAGAAATTGGGGACACAGAACGTCAGTTGCTGCGGGAAGTGCTGGCGAATATGAGACAACAAAAGCTCTTTCCCGACCTATCGCATCCCAGTCGGGCAGAGGAATGCCGGAAGGCCATCGAACGGTTGCGTCAGAACGGTATATTCCCCTCTCACCCCATCGATGATGAGATTCGCCACCTGCTCGACAATTCCAGTAGGTCGGGCAGAGCCAGTTTTGTCTATGATGTCTATGGTCGGTATCTTGTATTGCTTGGCGAAAGAGGGTGGTACGCCTACGACGATCAAATCTTGTTCGCGCTGGCAATTTTACGAACAAATCTCGATATTGCAAGATCATATCAAAGACTCTACGAGCATATTCTCATCGATGAATTCCAGGATTTGACGGCTGCTGAGCTTCAGTTGATCGGTATGCTGAGCCGCCAGTATTGCAACGTGATGGCCTTTGGCGACGACGCGCAGGATATTCGCGTCAAAAACGAACAGAAAAGTACAGCTCCTCCTGTAGTAAAAGCTACCTGGTCGGTAAGTGAAGGCGGAATAGTGGGTGATCTTGATGATTTTCCTTTCGATGATCACCCTTTCTAAAAGTGAAATGAGAGGCGGGATGAAGAGTCGCATGTACAAAGAAGCATCAATTCTTGAAAAACGCTTTCTGAACATTAGTGGCAATAGTGTACCCGCGGTACATACTCTGGTGACAAATTATCGCTCAGTTCAGGAAATTGTCGATCTCGCGAACACGATACGCGGCAATGCCGCTGCTGAACAGGTGGCAGCCAGAGGTTCGCTCGGTAGAAAGCCGACGATGATTCGCGTAGTTGGAGCCCGCACGAGCGAATCCAATATGATACCAACCATGGTAGATGCTGCTCTGCATTACATTGATCTCTTACCGCCGTCGGATAAAGGCCTCGTAGCCTTGATGGCTGCTCGTTCTGGTTTGACTAACGGCGTACAACGCTACTTGGAGGAGCTACAGAGGCCATTCTCCAGGCAAAAGCGCACTTCCTATCAATCATGGTCTACCCGGCAGGTCCTCGTCTACTACCGCCTGATTATGGACAGACACCAGGATGATGAGATGACACGGTTGCTCTACTGGTTGGTTTCTACGCCCTCACAGGTTAGTCGTCTGAAAGCCATAGCTCAAGATAATGGACGATCGCTGTACGCTGCCGTGATGGACGATGACATACTTCGGCACAGCGCCATTTCTCCAGAGGAAGGAGATGTACTCCGGCAGCACCTGGCGGTGATTGACAACTCTGGGCCAGAAAGCCACTTTGCCGGGGTATGGCAGGCCATCAGCGCGGAGGCAAGTAGCCCGTTGGATGGGCAGGGGATCAATGAACAGCAGCAGGAGGAACTTGAGCGTATCCTGGAAGAGTTTCAAGATAAAACAGTTGCGCAGGCGCTTACAGAGATCGACAAATACATCACATTTGTGGAAGAAGATCGTCCTGATCAGCAGCTCATCGTTACGACGATAGATCATGCGAAAAGCCAGGCATTCGATGCGGTCTTCCTGCTAGGGGCGCATTCGCTTAACATGGATAGTTCAAATGGTAGAAAGCGCTGGTATGTGAGCATATCGAGAGCGCGGAACCGTTTTTTCTTTCTTGTTGATGGGCAATCGGACTCAGGTCAGGGAGACGACTCCTTTTTCCCCTGGCTTCCGAAAGATCTCTATGATGAGCAGTGCTGGCCGTGAGCCAACTTCCCCGTGAAAAAGCGCATAACATGCACCAGAGGCTGTTAACAAACTCTTACAGGGAGCGATATCGTTGCTCTATCTGGCTCTATGTTAAGGAATGAGCCAGGTAGTCGCAAAGGAGAGAACCGCGGTCCAGTTTGGGGTATCTCCTCTTGTGAGGCTTTCTGCTTGCAGCGATCTGCCGACCGTGATCCGGGTGGAAAGGGCGCGCTCCAACAACTGGACCGCTGCTATCCACCTTGCGGCTCCACCCCACTATCTCATAGGTTCATACCATCTGAGAAAACTCAGCAGGAGTAAAGTTGCAACGCTCTTGCAGGATTCCCACCCCACCTCCCAATGATAGCAGGAATGCCTGGAAGGCGGGTTGCGGAAGCTTGGTTCAGAGATTCGTGCAACGGGTCTGGCAAAATCAGCTTTCAGTCTGAAACAGAGAGCCAGGTTGTTCTGTGTAACTCAGGGCCTACTAAGTGGCACAGGATTGCGGCAAACTGGTCGTGAGAGCTGGTTGCCAGGTTATACGACTATGCTGGAATCTAAACACTGCAAAGCACAGTAGCAGAGCTCAATTCGGCATTGACCAGGGTAGCGCCTCTCAAGTCGGATCCGTTCACTTGGGCGACGCCCAAGTAGACATCTCTTAGGACTGTGCCTTCTAAAAAGGCATAGCTCAGGGAGGAACTTGAAGTCCTCTTGTTACCCAGGTTGGTTCGCTACTTTGTGGCCTCTGACATCTTAAGTAGCGCTGGGCCAGTAATGGGCAGCAGGATGTTCACCTGCCTTTTCGGCTGAGTATCTGCTTGCAGCAGCCCAGCACCGGTTTTCACGCCTTCTCTCCGGGTAGGTCCTGCGTACAGCGAATCCAACGTGGCTGGATCGTTTCGATCGGTCGATCAAACAACCCGGCTTGACCGTCGAGCCGAAAAATCTGGGCGTAATCTTCAGGCGCGAAAGCTTTGCGCAATCGTTCTGTATAAGATAGCAGCTGCTGGAGATAATATTCAGTATCGTAATCGCGACTGTCGTCCATCGCTTCCCGGTGTGTGGGAGCAGCAGTGTGCGGGAGCGGGGTGCCCTGTGCTTCCACCTCATCTTCTGAGTCAAGGACCGCCGAGGTTTCTTCCTCTTCGTCAGGCAGCCAGACGAAGGATACGGAGCGCGAGCGGTAGAACCGGACCAGTTCGCCCGGTTCCCAGGAGGTGCGGTCAGTGGAGAGGAGCGCTTCGTATTGAGGCTCCTGGTGCCTTTGGCGAACTGCCGTGTACTCCTTCGGGGTTTTTGAGAGACGCACGCGCGTGACCAAGTCTGATGCTGGCAGCCCATCTCTCGCCTGTCTGGTGCTCGCCTTTCGTTTCCTGTCATTATAGTGCAAGATAGAGGCGTTTTGCATACTGGTTCGCTCCGGAGACCGGCACCTGGTTCGGATTGAGAGAGGAAGGTGTGATCGACGCGCCTCTCTTTCAACGTCTGTCAGGTGTCTCCATCACGACCTCTGGTACTTGATTGCCGACGACGCAGCCCGGGCCTCTCCGAAGGTACTCAGCGGCTCCAGATCTGTACGGGCACGAATGCAACCGACGCCTCCCCCAGCTGAACGAATATGACCCCCTCCCCCACCGCGACCCACCCTCCTGCTTTTTTCTCGTCCTCGCGAGCCCCGCTACATCCACCTTTTCTCGATCGCCGTACGCCGCCTTCGCGGCCCTGCGATTTTTTCCCCTACAAGGAGCATGGTGTTTGAACCGGGACACGGTTCGCAGGAACCCTTTTTGGCTTACTGTACTATATGAAAAATACAAGTCCTAAGTCTTGTATTTGCGGGAGGAAAGCGTCGTAGCTTTGCTGCCTCTTCTGCCAGCCGCGCGTCCCGCACTCCTCCATCGGTTCACCAGTCGGCCAAAACGCCAATGGAGGAGGGGGTATTGTTTCCTCTATAGTCGACCCCGAAAATCGGCTTCGCTGGCCGATTTTCGTACGTGTCCAGTAGCCGCGAAATTCGCACCCAGTTTTCGCCTCCATATCTCTTCCATATCTCTTCTCTCGTCCATCGCTCACACTCAAAAACAACAGGAGGTTCTCCTCCTCACCCATAGCGGGAGCGTGCTTTTTTCTATGCCCCGTCTCTGGTTCGGCTCTCGGTGGCTTCTTCTCATCAACAGAACGCTCCATCGGCTCTTCATTCCTGCTGTTGTTCGCGCGTATCGCAGGAGGAGTCCCGCGCCAACCACAGGACAGGAAGAACCGGGAGTATCTCCTGCACATTTCAGTTCAACCCGTGTCTGACACAATCAGGAGCGTGTCAGACACGACTCTGGCCTCGCTTTGGCGGCATGTTACGCTCTACCTGCGGCGGTGAGGAGGCGGCCAGTTCTCGTACCGTTTCCGACGGGATGTTCTCTCCATCGTGGTAATGGCTTGACAGAAGCTGTATGCTTTTTTACAAGGATTTTCCACGAAGGGGAGAGTACACCAGTATCAACAGTTCGATGAGTCTATCACATTCGCAACGGGGGCGTTCTATGGGCAGCCGCGTAGGTGAGCTTCTGGGCAACTATCGCCTCATCCGCCTGCTCGGTGAGGGGGGCTTTGCTGAAGTCTACCTCGGAGAGCACCTGCACCTGGGGACAATGGCCGCGCTCAAAGTCTTGCATACCACTCTCTCAGGCGAAGAGATCGAAGCATTTCGCCAGGAGGCCCAGACCATCGCGCGCCTTGAGCACCCCCACATTGTGCGCGTGCTCGACTTCGACGTGCAAGCCGGGACACCTTTCCTGGTGATGGGCTTCGCCCCCGGTGGAACGCTGCGGCAACTTCACCCGAGAGGGGGCTGCCTCCCTCTCGCAACGGTTCTGGACTACGTGTCACAGGTGGCCGAAGCCTTGCAGTACGCACACGAGAACAGCGTCATCCACCGCGACATCAAGCCAGAAAATCTTCTCGTAGGCCGAAATAAGGAGGTCCTGCTCAGTGACTTCGGCATTGCACTGCTGTCGCAGAGTTCAAAGCCTCATGGAAAAGAGGACGTGGTTGGGACAGCCGCGTACATGGCCCCGGAGCAATTCAAGGGGAAGCCTTGTAAGGCCTCTGACCAGTACGCCCTGGCGGTGATCGTCTATGAGTGGCTGTCGGGCGCGCGACCTTTCTCGGGCAGCTTTGTGGAGCTGGCAAGCCAGCACCTGTACGCAGCTCCCCCAGCAATCTCTGGGAAGGCCGCGGTGCCCCCTGCAGTGGAGCGCGTGGTGCTGACGGCACTGGCTAAGGACCCCTCTCAGCGGTTTGGCAGTGTAAGGGGGTTCGCGACCGCCCTCGAGCAGGCTGCTCATTCCCTCGCCCCTAACATCCCGGCAAGCGTTTGGCGCGCATCTGACCGCTCGTTCGTCGCGTCTGATGCACCGACCCTCTTGCCTGCGCAGCCTTCGCCGGTACCTCTGCACGCGGGTTCCGCTCGTCCCCTGCAGCAGCTACAGGTTGCCGACGACGCGCGCGAATCTGCTCCACGGCCACGCTCCCGGAGAACGAGGGTAGTTCGGGCCATCTGCTTTGGTCTGGTAGTAGCAAGTGTCTTCCTCTGGTTGATCACCTCTGCCAATCCTGTACTGCACGGTTGGTTTGCCGGAGCCATCCTGCTCACCCTTGTCCTCTGGATCGCAGCCTATGCCGATCATCGCCGCGCGACCGAGCAGCGCCCTCAGGGCTCGAGGCGAAAAGGGCAGCTCTAGGACAACGCTGGCTTACGTGTGCTTTCCTCTTGTAGAGGCCAGTCCTCCTGCATGACGTCGAACGTGGCCCGTGCTCCCACTCTTTCGGATCAATCTGGATATGAAGGCTGTCTCGCCGCGACTACCCCTCCCCTCCCCAGTATCTGGTGCTCAAACGTCTCACCCATCTCAGTGAGGTCGTACGCTCGCATCTGTTCATCGATTCTTCTCGTTCCTCTCAACTCTTACTCCCAACCTTTGCCGTTCTCGCTCTGCCCAGGGGTGTACGAAAAAGTTTTTGATATAGAGTTATGTCAAGTACAACTTGACATAACTCTATATCAGATTTGGAGAGTGGAGAGGAACTGGAGCAGATCAACTCCTGGGTTCACTTCGTACGCCAGGCATCGTCTCAAATTGTACCTTGCCGCATAAACCAACCACTTCGTCATGATTACTTGCCAATGGCAAAGATTTAATAGCAATCCATGCATGAGGATGGTTTCCGTAGTCTCCAGTTTAGAAAGAACCTTGGCTGATATACGAGTCCACACTATCTTTGATACATCACATACCCTCTGGTATACTGTCTACCATTGCACGAGTATCAAATGGTAGACAGGAGCATATAGCTGTGACTACAGGCGCTGAACATCCTGAGTTAGAATCTATAAATGAAGAAAAACTGAAACTGCGAAAAATAATTAATGAGGCAATGGAGAAGAAGCAAGAGAGAACTTGGAATTTTTGGGAGACCTTAGTACACACTATCATAAATGCGCACCGACTTTCTGTTCAAGCTTCTCGACGGTGTAGGTCCAGTTGATCGGCTTGGCCGTTTGATTGTAATAGGCGATATACTCGCTGAGAGAGGTTTCGAGGGCATTTGTCGTGACAAAGTGATTAGGCTGCAAATGTTTGCGCTGCAGCACACTGAACCAGATTTCGATCTGATCCAGCCAGGACGCGTTGGGAGGCAACCAGTGCACCTGAAAGTGCACCCGCCCTTCATACGCTTGTTCCTGCTCACGGAGCCACCTCTCGAGTTGTTTGGGCGCATGCGTGGTGCCATTGTCCAGGATGAAGGTCACCGTGTGGACTTGTCGTCGCAACGCTTCGGGAATGATTTCCTGTTGCACAAAGGCTTGGAAATCGACAAAGCACTTGCGCTGACGGCAGGTCCCGTAGACCCGCCCATCAGCGACGGAGAGTCCGGCAAACAGATGGCGTGCACCACGGCGATGATAGCGCGCCTCGTGGAGCATCGGCTTGCCTGGGCATGCTGGGCGAGGAGGCTGCTCCCCCTCGCGTGCTTGGATCGAGGTTTTCTCATCGAGACAGACCAGCCAGGTGCCTGCTCGCAAGAGGGCTCGCGCCTGGCCATAGGCCTGTAAGACGGGCCGTGCCCGTTCTAAGAAGGCAACGGGATCATGGATGTGCTGCCAGGCATGATAGCGCCAGGGGCGAATCCGGTCAGCTTTGAGCCAGCGACCCACTGTGCTGGACGAGATGGGCGGAAGCGTTGGGTCTTGGGCCAGGTACTGGGCTACTTCGGCTCGACTCCAGCGGGACAAAGGCGTTCCTGTGGCACGCGGCAAGCTACAAGCGGTGGCGGTGACTTGGGCTCGCACCTCAGGGGGAAAAACGCCTCGGCGCCCCTGAACGGGGTGCGTCGGCCAGCGTGTGGGTGGTCACCCAGCGTTTGCGCCACTTGCGCACCTGCCGATCACTGGTGCCCACCTGCGCCGCAATCTGTTGGTTGCTGCTCTCAGGATGCTCATACGCTTGCAAAATGATCCGCACACGCACGGCCTGGGCTTGAGGCGATTTGTGAGCGCGGACGAGTTGGTGAAGCTGTTCGACTTCTTCTGCCGTCAGTTCTATTGGATAAGCGGGCCTGGGACCTCGCATTGGCATCACCTCCCAGACCCAGTGTAGCGCGTCTCGTGTTTGCTGTCAAACTCGGAGCAAACTTATGATTGTCTGTACTTAGTCCTCTACAATTCAAGACGTCTCACGCCAGCAGGAAAGGATGAATTTCATTGGGCAAGAGGTACTCTTCAACGCACCTTGGGAGATAATTTTATCCAAAAAGCTGCCGAAGCACCATCACGGCACCCCATTTTCGATCTTGGCTTGGGGCTCGCTTACGATCTGCCACAAACTTACGCGAACCTGTTTCGATTAGCTGCCGAAATTGAGCTGCTCCAATCTAAAGAAGGCTGGAGCATAGTACATGACTCACTCCGTCGTGATTTCCAGGGAAAATCATGGGGATCATCGCTTCTTCAATTAGAGGTGGCTGGATTAGGTTTAAAAGCTGGATGGCATATTGAGTTAGAGCGCTCCCTTCCAAACGGTGGGAAAACCGATGTAGTCCTCGCCAAAGAATCTACCAAAATCCTCGTGGAAACAAAAGCAATGTTTCTCTCCGGCCCAGAACAAGAATCAGAAGCATACTTCTGCTATATGACAGAGATATTGCTGGCTTTAGCATGGAAGTACGGGGTACGAATCACTAGCGATAATATTGGGTCTCCTTTATCATCAAATGCCCAAACACAGTGGATCGAGGTGATCAAGGAAACAGCAAGCAAGACGGAGCAAGATGGGGAAACACGGATTGTTCAAGGTACAGGAGGTGGACAATTAAAAATCACCAAAGAAACAACAATGCCTGGGATATCGCCGCTGGCAAGCTCTCCAGTTGAAACAGATGTCGGGAGACGCTTATTTTTTCTACTCCGTGACAAGAACAAGCAGTATGAAGGTGCGGGGCCAGCTTGGGTATGCCTGGGTGACTATGGTGGCCTGTGGCAGTCTAGTTCGCTCCAGGGGAAATCGTTGTCAGAGAAACTCGACATTCTCACACCATATCTCCAAGCAAGATTGGCATTTTTCCCTAACCTAGCTGGCGTGATTGTGTCTCCTGGCAAAGGAGCGGCAGGCAATTATCCCATTGAACCACTGAATACGCCTATTGAGAGAAATGGTGGTATTGCAATAAAGTGCCTCATGCCAGAAAGGAATCAAATAAGAGAGGGCATCATCGTCACACAAGTAGGGAAGTTTACCAAACAAGCTCAAAATTTTGCTGGTTTGTACCAGCAGGAAAGTAGCTGGTTGGATTGGGCTTTGAAGAAACTTGAGAAACCTTCATTCGGTGAACTTGTACACCATTCCAATTAGGCCTAGAATTACAGCAAACCTGTTGTGAGAACTGATTGCCAGATAACCTTGCCGCTTGTCATCATAAAAACGGCTGCAGGAACCGATTTTACGGGCATAGACGATCTGCCTTTTTTCGCGCAAGATGAAGAATCCTGCGGGCAGCTTATAAGTGGCAAACTGCACTTTCGGCAATGTATCCTGACGAAGCTCTCTTTTTAAGCTCTGCAATTTACGTTCAAAAAGCGGCAAGGATATGCGCCGATGCCGTCATAGAATTATGGCAAAGCACACAAATCCCAGGTAGCATGATCGTCCCGTCTCAGCAGGCGAGCGATCTCCTTCATCATAAGGAAGAGGAGAGCTGAGATATGTCCCCTCAGCCTCCTCTGAAAACCTGTGTCCGTGGACACAATCGTGCGCCAATCTCCTGTACCCAACAGGTGAACCCGGAAAACCTGTGTCCTCGGACACAACATCTATCCGTTCACCGCTGGCTGCGCCCTCTCCTGCTGGATGTCGGAGTCCATCTCTGCTAGAATGCGCATCTCCTGATCGCCCTTTTCCATCCCGTTTGCGAGACGACGGTAGGCAGTGAGGTACTTCTGCGCTTTGAGGAGCTTATCAATGCGTTGGGCATTTTCCGCTGCACCCATACTGACGAGAGAGACAGATGCGGGAAGAGGTCTCCGGTCGCTTCGTGTGTCAGTCGCAGCAGCGTCGACGCTTGCTGTGCTTCGTTGTCGAGTGCCATCGCTGCTGGCGCCGAGTTCGGCTGGGCGCGTGACTTGAGCAGTCGATGCGTCGAAGCGGTCGTGCCGTTGTTGGGCCCCGGACCTCGTTTCAACATGCTCTACTGCAACAGACCTGGAGTGAAGCACCTGGTGCAGGATCTCCTCTATCGACGTAACCCCGACCGCTTCGACGAGGCGCAGTATCTCCTCGATGTAGGCCTCGATGAGAGGAGCGCGGACTAGCCTTGGCGCCTCTTCGTTTTTTAGGGACTCTCCCAGTCGTTCGAGGCGATGGAGGGCACGCGCGATCCTAACACCACTTCCTTCAGAGAGGTCGCGCACCAGCCGCTTGAATATCATAGCACTCTGCTTCACCCCGTACAGGAATAAAAAAAGCTAGCTTAGCTTATCTGAGCTGGCCGGAGGACGCAGTCTCCTTTTCTCGGTGATGAAGCGATCGCTTCAGTTTCGGAGCGAAGGGTTACGCGCCCGTTGT
>Ga0307374_10003168_pt1 | contig 28376 bp, 29 predicted proteins | sample OX3MG_FD_202532 | JGI IMG/M metagenome (GOLD analysis project Ga0307374, IMG submission 202532) | Soil microbial communities from Risofladan, Vaasa, Finland - OX-3 | ecosystem: Environmental > Terrestrial > Soil > Coastal area > Acid sulfate soil | place: Finland: Risofladan, Vaasa | collected... | reverse complement strand
TGTGATCCGCGTAGCCGGTGTACATCTGCCTCGCCGAGCGGGGATGGAGCGTGAGGGCCGCCGCGCCTGCGTCCACCAGCCGTGGGCCGAGCTCGAGGCACGCGCGCGAGCCGTCCTCCACACCGCGCCGCATCTTCACCGTCAACGGCACCGAGACCGCGGACGAGACCGCCTCTGTGATCCGGCAAGCGAGCTCCGCGTCCTCGAGCAAACAGGCGCCCGCGCCGGTCTTCGTCACTTTGCGGACGGGACAGCCGAAGTTCATGTCGACGATGTCGGCGCCTGCCGCCTCGACCATCCGGGCCGCCTCGGCCATCGCCGGGGGCTCGGAGCCGAAGATCTGGATCGCGAGGGGGTGCTCGTCGGCGCCGACGCGGAGATAGCCGAGCGTGCGCTCGTTCCCGTGCTCGATCCCGGCGCACGAGACCATCTCCGAGCAGACGAGCCCGGCGCCGTAGCGCCGCCCCTGCCGGCGGAAGGCCTGGACGCTCACGCCGGCCATGGGGGCGAGGACGACCCGGGTCTCCATCTCGACCGGGCCGATCCGCCAGGATTCGCGCAGTTCCACGGCCACGCGGGGATGGTAGCCCGACCCCCGTTGACGACCCTGTCGACCGGAGGTACCATCCGCCCCCGCCGGAGGCCCACTCACCGGCCCTTTTTGCAGCTGCCGCGGGGTCTTTTTCCAGGAGGAACAGTTGAAGGAAGTCATTCTCACGCCCGAGGGCTTCGAGAAGCTCAAGGACGAGATCGAGTACCTCTCGAACGACAGACGCCGCGACATCGCGGACCGGATCCGTACCGCTCGCGAGTTCGGCGACATCGCCGAGAACGCCGAGTACGACGCGGCCAAGAACGAGCAGGCCCACCTCGAAGCGCGCATCGCGATGCTCGAGGAGCGCCTGAAGAACGCGCGCGTCGTCACGAAGAAGGAGATCAAGTCGGGCGAGGTCTCGATCGGGACCAAGGTCCGTCTCCGTGACGTGAAGGCGAACAAGACGGTCGAGTACCACATCGTCGGCTCCGCCGAGGCCGATCCGTCCGCGAACAAGCTCTCGAACGAGTCACCGGTCGGCAAGGCGATCATGGGCCGCAAGAAGGGCGAGATCGTCGAGGTTGCCGCGCCGCGCGGGAAGATGAAGTTCAAGATCATGGACATCAAGGCGGCGTAGCCGCTCCGCGCGCAACGCTGCGCGTTTCGGGGGAGAGGTTCCCGCTTCGCTTTGAGGTCTGGGCGACTCGTCGTTCTGCCCGGTTCCGGCGTCTAGAGCCGTAGACTCGCGCCGATGACTGCACCAAAGCACTTTCGCGACAGGGACGAGATCGCTACGGTGCGAGCCGAGGCGGACCCGCTCGAGAACGGCGCCGCTGCGACGACGAAGCGACGGCTCGCCGGCCGCGTGCTCGGGCGGCGCGACATGGGGAAGCTCGTCTTCCTCGATCTCGTCGACCGCTCCGGCCGCATCCAGCTCCTCTGCCACGTCGAGCGCACGGGCGAGATCGACGTCCACCTGGGCGACATCGTCGGCGTCGCCGGGTCGCCCTCGAAGTCCAAGCGCGGCGAGCCGTCGCTCGACGTCGACTCGCTCGAGATCCTCGCGCCCATCCGCACGCCGCTGCCCGACACGTTCCACGGCGTCACCGACGTCGAGGCGCGGTATCGGCGCCGCTACCTCGACCTGCTGATGAACGAGGAGTCGCGGCGCGACGCCATCCTCCGCGCACGCATGGTCACCGCGATCCGCGCGTACCTCGACGCGGAGGGTTTTATCGAGGTGGAGACGCCGATCCTGCAGCCGCGTTACGGCGGCGGGTTCGCCGAGCCGTTCGTCACGCACTCGAACCTGCTCGACCAGGATCTCTATCTGCGCATCGCCGACGAGCTCTATCTCAAGCGGCTCATCGTCGGCGGCCTGGAGAAGGTCTACGAACTCTCCAAGGACTTTCGCAACGAGAGTTACTCGTACAAGCACTCGCCCGAGTTCACGCAAGTGGAGTGGTACGAGGCGTACGCGGACTACACCGACACGATGGAGCGCTGCGAGACGCTCGTCGAGCAGGCGGCGCGCGCGACCGTCGGCGGCACGAAGACGACCTTCCGCGGGCACGAGCTCGAGCTCGGCAAGCCATGGGCACGCGTCAAGTTCGTGGATGCACTCGACGCGCACGGCGTCTGGACGCGGGACGAGGCCGAGCTGCGCGCCAAGCTCACCGCGGCGGGCGTCGACGTCGCGCGCGATAAGACCTGGTCACAGCTCGTCGACCACGCGTACGCGCACTTCGTCGAGCCGGAGCTGATCCAGCCGACGATCGTCTACGACTGGCCGATCGAGCTGTCACCGTTCGCACGGGCGACGGACGCCGATGAGTCGATCGTCGAGCGCTTCGAGGTCGTCGTGGCCGGCATGGAGTTCGCGAACGCGTTCAGCGAGCTGAACGACAGCAAGGAGCAGGAGCAGCGATTCGCGGCGCAGGCCCACGAACGGGAGGCAGGCGACGCCGAGGCGGAGCCCGGCGACCCCGACTACGTCGAGGCGATGTCGTACGGCATGGCGCCGAACAGCGGCATCGGCATCGGCATCGACCGGCTCGCGATGGTGCTGCTCGGCAAGGACAGCATCCGCGACGTCATTCTCTTCCCGGCGCTGCGCGAACGCTAAGCAGCTTCGTCGTAAAACGCGGGCGCGGAGCGCGCGTACTGCACGACGTCTTCCAGGATCTCCTCGAGGCTGTGCCTCGGCTGCCAGCCGATCGCGCCGGTCACCTTCTCGATCGCGGGCTGGCGGTGGAGCATGTCCTCGATCCCCTGCCCGTAGACCTCGTTGTACGGCACGGGGACGATCGTCGAGGATGACCCGGTCAGTGCGAGCACGCGCTGCGCGAGGTCGGAGATCGTGATCCGCTCGGTCGAGCCGACGTTGAAGATCTGACCGGAGATGTGGCGCGCGTCCATCAACCCGGCGAGGGCGCGGATCGTGTCCTGCACGTGGCAGAAGCAGCGCGTCTGCGTGCCGTCGCCGTGGATCTCGAGCGGACGACCCGACAGCGCCGAGGTGACGAAGCGCGGAATCACCATGCCGTACTGGCCGCTCTGGCGCGGACCGACCGTGTTGAAGAGGCGGACGATGACGCAGTCGAGCCCGCGCTCCTGGTGGTATGCGAGCGCCAGGAACTCGTCCAGCGCCTTCGACTCCGCGTACGCCCAGCGGCGTGCGGTCGTCGGCCCGTACATGCGCTTGCTCTCCTCGTCGAGCGCCTCCGGCTCGCGACGGTCTCCGTACACCTCCGACGTGGACGCGACGAGCACGCGCTTGCCGAAGCGGTTGCAATGGTCGAGCACGTTCTCGGTGCCCTGGATGTTCGTCACGAGCGTGTGCACCGGCTCTTCCACGATGAGGCGGACGCCGACCGCGGCTGCGAGGTGGTAGACGACGTCGCACCGGTGCACGAGCTCGTTCACCACCGACGATTTCAGGACGGAGTCGACGATGAGATGGAAGTCGCGCCGGTCGCGCAGGTGCGCGACGTTTCGCTCCGAGCCGGTGGAGAGGTCGTCGAGGACGAAGACTTCCCAGCCGCGGTCGAGCAGGAGCTCGGCCAGGTGGGAGCCGATGAAGCCGGCGCCGCCCGTGACCAGAGCAGTCTGCGTAGTCGGCTCGTCGGCCAAGGCACGGCGATGGTAGCCACCGGGACGGCGATAATGGGGGTATGACGGCCCAGACCCTCGTATTCGCGACGCCGCCATGGGTGAGTGAGCACCACCACCTGATCCCGATCGCTGCCGTGGTGATCCTCCTCCTTCTGTTGCTCCTGTTGCTGCTCTTGCTCCGGAGAGGCAGGACGGCCGAGCCGAAGGAGCCGAAGCAGGCGAAGCAGCCGAAGGCGCCGAAGATGAAGAAGGAGAAGAAGGCCCGCGGCAGCGCCGCCGTCGACGTCGAGCAGCAGCTCAGCCCCACCTTCGAGCGGCTCAGGGCGGAGGAACGACGCCTCGACGAGCGACAGGCGTCGCTCGCGGCGGGCGAGATCGAGTTTGAACGCACCGCCGAAGAGCGGATCGCGCGCCTCACCGAATGGGAGCAGACACTCGCTGCGCGTGAGGCGGCCATCATCGACCGCGAGGCAGCCCGGCAAGAGGCGTACAGCGCGCGCGAGCTCGAGATCGCAAAGCAGGCGGCCGACCTCGCCTCGCGCGGGGCTGCGATCGCGCGCGAGCGCCAGGCCGCGCCGCCACCGCCGCCGCCACCACCACCGTCCCCGTCCGTGGATCCCCGCGCGACCGCCGAGCTGGACGATCGCGAACGCACGATCTCCGCGCGGCTCGCCGGCATCGCGCAGCGCGAGCTCGAGGTCGCCCGCCGGACGGCGGAGCTCGCGGTCCGCGAACGCCAGACACCTCCACCGCCGCCCGAGCCGCCGGCTTCGGTCACGCTACCGACGTTTCCGCCCACACCCGAGTTGGCGCCGGAGCCTGAGCCTACGCCCGAGCCGCCGCCGCCTCCTCCGCCCGAACCGCCACCGCTGCCGCCGGCCGAGCCCTCGCCGCTGTCTCCGCCTGAGCCCGAGCCTTACTCGGAACCGGAGCTGCCCACCGCTCCCGCAGCCGACGCACCCGGCCGCTGGAACGTCCTCGCCCTCGACCGGCTCGTCGAGCAGCGCGGGGGCGAGTTCCCCGACCGCGTCGAGGAATGGACGTCCTATCTCTATTCACTGCGTGCATATGCGGCGCCGGACGGAAGCCTTCCGGCGAGCTTCGACTCGCTCATCCAGGAGACGTTCGGAGACCTCGTTTGAGGGGACATCCGACGCGTATGGAAACGGTTTGGGCGGCTCGGTCGAGTCATGAGGGTCGGCTACGATGGCTGCTCTTAGGGAAAGGGGTTGCACAGAGTGTTCGAACGCTTCACTGAACGGGCTCGTCAGGTTGTCGTCCTCGCCCAAGACGAGGCGCGGGCGCTCAAGCACAACTACATCGGCACCGAGCACATCCTGCTCGGCCTCCTCCGCGAAGAGGAAGGCCTTGCCGCGCGCGTGCTCGAGTCGCTCGACATCACGGTCGAGGAAGTACGCGCGCAGGTCGCGCGCATCGTCGGCCAGGGCGACGAGGTCACGACCGGCCAGATTCCGTTCACGCCGCGCGCGAAGAAGGTGCTGGAGCTCGCGCTGCGCGAAGCGCTGTCCCTCGGCCACAACTACATCGGCACCGAGCACATCCTGCTCGGCCTCGTGCGCGAGAACGAAGGCGTCGCCGCCCGCATCCTGCTCGACTTCGACGCCGACGCGGAGAAGATCCGCAACGAGATCATCCGCATGCTCTCAGGCCCCGGACGCCGCCAGGGCCCGGGCGCGGCCGGCCCGGCGGGCGAGAAGTCGAAGAGCTCGAAGCTGCTCGATCAGTTCGGCCGCAACCTGACGAAGCAGTCGGCCGAGGGCAAGCTCGACCCGGTGGTCGGGCGCCAGACGGAGATCGAGCGGCTCATGCAGATCCTGTCGCGCCGCACGAAGAACAACCCCGTGCTGATCGGCGAGCCGGGCGTCGGCAAGACCGCCGTCGTCGAGGGGCTCGCCGCGCGCATCGCCACCAACCAGGTGCCGGAGCTGCTGAAGAACAAGCAGATCTACACGCTCGACCTCGCTGCGCTCGTGGCGGGCTCGAAATACCGCGGTGAGTTCGAGGAGCGCTTGAAGAAGGTCATGAAGGAGATCATGCAGCGGGGCGACATCATTCTCTTCATCGACGAGCTGCACAATCTCGTCGGCGCCGGCGCGGCCGAGGGCGCGATCGACGCAGCGTCGATCCTCAAGCCTGCGCTCGCCCGTGGCGAGCTGCAGACGATCGGGGCGACGACGCTCGACGAATACCGCAAGTACCTCGAGCGCGACGCCGCACTCGAGCGCCGCTTCCAGCAGGTGCGCGTCGAGGAGCCGTCGGTCGACGACACCGTGCAGATCCTGCGCGGGCTGCGCGACCGCTACGAGGCGCACCATCGCGTGAAGATCACCGACGAGGCGCTGCACGCGTCCGCCGAGCTCGCCGACCGCTACATCCAGGACCGGCATCTCCCCGACAAGGCGATCGACCTCATCGACGAGGCCGCGTCCCGCATCCGCATCCGCTCCATGAGCGCGCCGCCGCGCTACCGCGAGCTCGAGGAGGAGATCGACCGGGTCCGGAAGGAGAAGGAAGCGTCGATCGAGGCCCAGGAGTTCGAGAAGGCCGCGTCGCTGCGCGACAAGGAGCGCAAGCTGACGCAGAAGAAGCGGGAGCTCGAGGAGCAGTGGCGCAGCGCGGAGAACCTCGAGGAGCAGCCCGAGGTGGGCGAGGAGGAGATCGCCGACATCGTCTCCATGTGGACAGGCATCCCGGTCTTCAAGCTGACCGAGGCCGAGTCGCAGCGGCTCATCCGCATGGAAGAGGAGCTGCACAAGCGCGTCGTCGGCCAGGAAGAGGCGATCGTCGCCGTCGCAAAGTCGATCCGCCGCGCGCGCGCCGGCATCAAGGATCCCAAGCGGCCGACCGGCTCGTTCATCTTCCTCGGCCCCTCCGGCGTCGGCAAGACCGAGCTCGCCCGCACCCTCGCCGAGTTCCTCTTCGGCGACGAGGACGCGCTCATCCAGGTCGACATGTCGGAGTACATGGAGAAGCACTCCGTGTCACGGCTCGTCGGCTCGCCCCCGGGCTACATCGGATACGACGAAGGCGGCCAGCTCACCGAGGCCGTGCGCCGCAAGCCGTACTCGGTCGTCCTCATGGACGAGATCGAGAAGGCCCACCCGGACGTGTTCAACATCCTGCTCCAGATCCTGGAGGAGGGAAAGCTGACGGACGCGCAGGGGCGCCGCGTCGACTTCCGGAACACGATCGTGATCATGACCTCGAACATCGGCGCCGCTTCGATCTCGAAGAACCAGTCGTTCGGCTTCTCGGTCGGCGACGAGAGCGGCCTCTCCTACGACGAGATGAAGTCCCGCGTGATGGGCGAGCTGAAGAAGGTCTTTCGCCCCGAGCTGCTCAACCGCATCGACGAGATCATCGTCTTCCACAAGCTGGACAAAGAAGAGATCAAGACGATCGTCGACCTGCTGCTGAAGCGCCTGCGCGAGCAGATGGCGACGCACGAGGTCACGGTGGAGCTCACCGACGAGGCGAAGGACCTGCTCGTCGACAAGGGCTACGACGCGGCGATGGGCGCCCGGCCGTTGCGCCGCGCGATCCAGCGCTACATCGAGGACCCGCTCGCCGACTATGTGCTCGGCCGGCAGCTCGAGCCAGGCTCGACCATCCTCGTCAGCCGCAAGGCCGGCGTCGAGGGTGGGGACGGGGACGAGGTGGACATCACCTTCATCCCCGGCGAGGTGACGCCGGAGAAGATCACCGTCCCGCCGGACGAGCCCACCGCGGAGGTCGACGACTCGGAGGAGTAGAACGACGAAGGGCCCCGATGTCGGGGCCCCTCGGTTCCTTCTCGTCCTGCGCTACGCGCTGACGACCGGCGTGTGCTTCCCGGTCTTCTTCGCGTTGCGGCGCGCGACGTACCAGGTGAAGAGCCAGCTGTCGGCCCGGATCCCGCCGAGGGCGAGGATCAGGAAGCCGATGCCGGAGAGCAGCAGGGCGATCCCGACGACGATGCCGAAGTTGCCGATCTGCTCCGCCATGTATGACGTGTTCAGCGCGGTGGTCAGCGCCGTCTCGGTCACCCACACGTTGCGGGCGCCGTTCGCGATCGGCTGATGCGTCTTCGGATCGAGTGCGGCGTACTTGGTGTTGCTCGTCGCTCCGTCAGGTGTGAGCTGTGCCTTCGGCGTTCCCGCCTTGGCCTCGTACTGGCCCATCTGCGCGTAGACGAATCCACCCGTCGCCTCGAGTGCGTGGATCTGCATGTACTCGGCGAAGCAGCGGGCGCGGCTACCCGAGTTGACGGCCTTGCCGGCGACGCTGCAGGTCGGGAGGCTGACGTTCTTCAGCCCTGCCGCCTTCGCCTCCGCTGCGATCCCTGCCGGGGTCATGTCCGAAGTACCGGTGATCTGCTGCTGCTTCAGCTGGCTGACCACGGTGTTCTTGCCCTGGGCTCCGAGAGCGATTGCTGCGACGCCGAACGCTACGAGGACGGCTGCGGCAATGACTCCGCCAATCTCGAGAAACCTTTTCATGACGACTCCTCCTGAGGACCTGCTGACTCGATGAGGTCATCGTGCGCGGTGGCCCTCCAGCCGCCAGCAGGGCGGACGCGGAACCTCTCTGCGGCTTTCCCGCGATCGCGGTCGGGGTGAAGCAGCCTGCTGAACCACCCATAGGGGGAAGAGTCAAGCGGCCCCGCGAGCAGAGGATCACATCAACAGGAACGGGGCCCCGATGCGGCGGGGGCTCGGCTCTCCTCGGCGATACGAAAGCGGCTCCCTGCGGCGGGGGCCGCTTTTTCTTTCCCCGGAACGTGCTCGTGCGCTTCCCGGAGGCCCCTTGGTAGCTGGACGGTCGGCGTCGCAAGCGACGCCTTTCGGAAGCCGTGACGAACCCGTCCGCTTGCCGCCGTAGGCTGGAGTCAGATGGCCAAGCCCGCTGTTCAGTACGCGTGCACGGAGTGCGGCTACGCCTCCGGGCGCTGGTTCGGGAAGTGCCCCGGCTGCGCGACGTTCGGCACGCTCGTCGAGGAGGTCGTGGGTCAGAGGCCCGGGACGAGCCGTGGGGCGCATCCCAGGATGCGCAGCATCCGTCTTGTGGACGTCTCCGCGGAGGAGGCCGAGCGGATCTCCACCGGCGTGCCGGAGCTCGACCGCGTCCTGGGCGGCGGCCTCGTGCCAGCCTCGCTCGTCCTCGTCGGCGGCGAGCCCGGCGTCGGCAAGTCGACGCTGCTCCTCACGGCCCTGCAGGCCATGAGCGCCACGCACCGGACGCTCCTCATCACCGGCGAGGAATCGATCGCCCAGGTGAAGCTCCGCGCGGAAAGGCTGGGCGGGGCCGCGAACGTCGAGGTTCTGGCCGAGACCGACCTCGACGTGGTCTGCGAGACGCTGCAGGCCGAGCGCCCCGACGTGTGCGTCATCGACTCGATCCAGACCCTGTACACGTCGGAGCTCGGGTCGGCGCCGGGATCGGTGGCGCAGGTGCGCGAGGCCGCCGCCCGCCTCCTGCGCGTCGCGAAGGAAGCCGGGGTCGCCACCATCCTCGTCGGCCACGTGACGAAGGACGGGACGGTTGCAGGTCCGCGCGTGCTCGAGCACCTGGTCGACTGTGTCCTCCAGTTCGAGGGCGACCGCTACCACGCACATCGCATCCTGCGCGCGGCGAAGAACCGCTTCGGCTCGACGAACGAGCTCGGGGTCTTCGAGATGACCGGCGCCGGCCTCGTCGGCGTCCCGGACGCGTCGGCGCTCTTCGGTCACACCGTCGAGGGCGAGCCGGGAGCCGCCGTCGCGTGCGCACTGGAGGGAACGAGGCCGATCCTGCTCGAGATCCAGGCGCTCGTCTCGCAAAGTGAGTTGGCGATGCCGCGCCGCGTTGCGACCGGCATCGACCCGAAGCGCCTCGCGATGATCGTCGCCGTGCTCGCGCGCCACGCCGGCATCGGGCTCGGTCAGGCGGACGTCTTCGTCAACGTCGCAGGCGGCGTCCGGGTCGACGAGCCCGGCGCCGACCTCGCAGTCGCGCTCGCGATCGCCTCGGCCGCCAAGCGCACACCGGTGCGCGCAGCCCTGGCGACCTTTGGCGAGATCGGCCTCACCGGCCGTCTCCGGCCGGCGGCGCAGGCCGAGCGCCGCCTCGAGGAGTGCGCGAAGCTGGGCCTCAGGCTGGTCGTCGTCCCGGCGGGCACGCCTGCCCATGGCACACTCCAGGTGGCGCGGGCCGAGACGCTGCGTCAGGCGATCCGGGCGGGACTCGATGACCACAGAGCCGACGAAGGAGACGAGCGAGCGTAGGGCCGAGCGGCTGGGCGAGCTCGGGTTCACACGCACGCCCTCCGAGGACGATCCCCGCCGCGACGCGGCGCTCCTGGCCGCGATCGAGAAGATTGCCCCCGGGACGCCGTTCCGGCAGGCGGTCGACGATGTCATCCGCTCGCACGAGGGCGCGCTCATCGTCATCGGCGATCCGAGCGAGCTTGCATTCCTGTACTCGGGCGGGATCCGCCTCGACGCGCCCTTCCGGCCCCAGCTGCTGTACGAGCTGGCGAAGATGGACGGCGCGATCATCGTCGACACCGCGTTGAAGCGCCTCGCCTGGGCGAACGTCCAGCTCATGCCCGACCCGACCATCCCGTCCGACGAGACCGGAACGCGCCACCGCACCGCCGAGCGCGTCGCGAAGCAGACCGGCGCCCTCGTGATCTCGGTGTCGCAGCAGCGCGAGACGGTGACGATCTTCGTCGGCCCCGGGCGGTACCAGCTCGACCCGGTCGCGGACGTCCTCGCGAAGACGAACCAGGCGCTGGCCACGCTCGAGACGTATAAGGCGCGCCTGGAGCAGGTGCTGACCCGGCTCACCTCCCTCGAGTTCCAGAACGCGGTCGTGCTCGACGACGTGCTCGTCGTCCTCCAGCGGGCGGAGATGACCGCGCGCATCGCCGATCGCATCAGCCGCGACTGCGTCGAGCTCGGTTCGGAGGGCCGCCTGATCCGGCTGCAGCTGGACGAATTCGTCGGCGACGTCCCGGCAGAGCGGGATGCGATCGTGCGGGACTACCACTCGGGCGGATCCGCGCCGGAAGCGACCGCCGTGCTCGCACGGCTGCGCGGCTTCTCCTATCGCGAGCTGCTCGAGTTCGACCGCCTCGTCGAACTGCTCGGCTACGACCGGACGGTCAATCCGCTCGACTTCAGCGTGTCCCCGCGGGGCTACCGGGTGCTCTCGCACATCCCGCGGCTGCCCGACGCGATCGTCCACCGGATCGTCGACGAGTTCGGCTCGCTGGACACCGTCGTCAAGGCCTCCCAGCGCGACCTCGAGGGCGTGGAGGGGGTCGGAGCCGTGCGGGCACGAGACATTCGGGCCGGGCTCCGGCGGCTCCAGGAGCACAACCTCGTCGACCGGTATCTGCAGCTCTAATCGGCGAGTGCGATGCAAGGACGCAGGGAGGCCCGATAGTTGCACTATCGGGCCGACTGAGGACGCGGCAGCGCGCCGCCGAGTGTGGCCGGGCGACACAATCGTTCATTGTGTGAGAGCCTCTAAGGCACGCCGACGCGAGGCCCCCGGTGGAGGTCGGGATGGCCGCGCAGGATGAGCGGCTGGGGCCTGGCACCGGATCGCAGAAAGCGCTGGAAAGGCCGGAAATGTGCCTTTTCCAGCCATTTCTGCTACCCTTGGGTTCATCGGGCCGGCGCCCACAACGCGCCGGCTCTTTTGGCGAAACGCGCATCGAGAAGGGGAGGTCGGCGTTGTACAAGGTCGGCGACAAGGTGGTGTATCCGCACCACGGTGCCGGGACGGTCGTCAAGAAGGAGTCCCGCGAGGTGCTCGGTCAGAAGCGCGAGTACCTGACGATCAAGATCCTGCATAACGACATGACCGTGCAGGTCCCGTGCGAAAACGCCGACCAGGTCGGTCTCAGGCGCGTCATCGGCGAGAAAGAGGTCGGGGTCGTCCTCAAGGCCCTCACCGGCGGCTCGACCGAGATGCCGAAGAACTGGAACCGTCGCTTCAAGCACAACCGCGACAAGATGAAGACCGGCGACATCCTCGAGCTCGCCGAGGTCGTCCGCAACCTCTCGCTGCGCGACAACGAGAAGGGCCTCTCCACCGGCGAGAAGCAGATGTTCGTGAAGGCGAAGAAGATCCTCGCCTCCGAGCTGATGTACGCCAAGGGCATGGACGAAGAGGAGTGCGCCGAGTGGCTCGAAGGCGTGCTCACCGGTGTCGGCGGCAACGGCAAGAAGAAGGCGACGGCGAAGAAGAAGCCCGTCGCCGCCGCCGTCTAGCCGGCGTCACGCGCATGTCCGTCTGGGCGATCCTCGTGGCTGCGGGCCGCGGGGAGCGACTCGGCTCGGACCAGCCCAAGGCCTTCGTGAAGTTGGGCGAGCTGCCGCTGCTGGCGGAGCCGCTGCGCCGCCTCGACGACAGCGAGTGGGTGGACGCGATCGTCGTCGTCGCGCCACCGGGATGGGAGGAGCCGGCGATCCTGCTGGCCGAGGAGCTCGGCTGCGCCAAGGTGCGCGCGTGCGTCGCCGGCGGGGAGACGCGGGCTGACTCGGTGCGCGCCGGCCTCGCCGAGGTTCCGGATGACGCCGCCGCGGTGCTCGTGCACGACGCCGCGCGGCCTCTGCTCACGGACGAGGTGATCGGCCGCGTGCTCGCGCCGCTCGCCGACGGCTGGGAGGGCGTCGTCCCCGGGCTTCCGGTGTCCGACACCGTGAAGCGTGTCGCCTCGGACGGCGGCGTCGATGAGACGGTGCCGCGCGACGGGCTGTGGACGGTGCAGACGCCGCAGGCCTTTCCAGTCGATGCGCTGCGCCGCGCGGTCTCCGGCGGCGCGGACGCGACCGACTGCGCCGGCCTGGTCGAGGCGGCCGGGGGCCGCGTGAAGGTCGTGCCCGGCGATCCACTGCTTCTCAAGGTGACGACGGCCGAGGACCTCGCGCGGGTGGCATCGCTGCTGTGATCGTCGACTACCACATGCACCTGCGCAACGAGCGGGGCGCGATCGATCACACGGCCGGCGCCGTTGGGCCGTTCGTCGAGCGCGCGCGTGAGCGCGGGGTGGACGAGATCGGCTTCACCGAGCACGTCTACTACTTCGAGCAGACGCGGTCGTTCTGGCCTTGGCCGTACTACATCGAGCGCTGCCATTTCGATCTCGACACGTATGTCGACGCCGTGCTCGAGGCGAAGCGCCGCGGTCTGCCGGTGAAGCTCGGCCTCGAGGTCGACTGGGCCGGCGAACGCGCGCAGGAGCTCGCGGGTGTGCTCGCCCCGTACCCGTGGGACTTCCTCCTCGGCTCGGTGCACATGGTCGACGACCACGCCATCGACAACGGGCCCGGCCTGTGGGCCGAGCTGCCGGAAGACGAGGTGTGGCAGCGGTATGTCGAGACGCTCTCGATCGCAGCCCGAAGCGGACACTTCGATGCGCTTTCGCACCCGGATCTCGCCAAGATCTACGGCGTGCGCGGAAGCGACGAGCAGTACCGGGAACTGGCGGACGCTGTCGACGAGTCCGGAGTCGCCCTCGAGATCTCGACCGCAGGCCTTCGTAAACCGGTGGCCGAGCTCTATCCCGATGCGCGGCTCCTCCAATTCTCGTCCGCGCCGGTGACGTTCGCGTCCGACGCCCACGAGCCCGTGCTCGTCGGCGAGGACTTCGAGGGCGCGGTCGCGTTCGCGCGAGCGAACGGCCGTGACACGGTGAGCGTCTTCGACGGGCGCGTGCGGAGACAGGAGCCGCTCGGGTGAGCGAGTATCGCGTCGGCACCGGCTTCGATGCACACGCGCTCGCGGACGGCGTGCCGCTCGTCCTCGGCGGTGTCGCGATCGACCACCCGCGCGGGCTCTCCGGCCACTCGGACGGCGACGTGCTCGCGCACGCGCTCACGGATGCGGTTCTCGGCGCTGCCGGCCTCGAGGACATCGGCGCGCTCTTCCCGTCCGGCGATCCGCTGTACGCGGGCGCGGACTCGGTGGGGCTCCTGCGCGAGGCGTGGCGCATTGTGCAGGACGCCGGCTGGGAGCTCGTCAACGCCGACGTCGTGCTCATCGGCGAGGAGCCGCGGCTCGCGCCGCACCGCGACGCGATGCGCGGGCGGCTCGCCGGCGCGCTCGGCGTCGAGCCGGAACGGGTGGCCGTGCGGGCGACGACGACCGACGGTCTCGGCTTCACCGGCCGCGGCGAAGGGCTCGCCGCGCAGGCCGTCGCGCTGCTGCGCCGATGAAATTGCGCATCGTCACGCACGTGGAGCATCCCGAGCTGCGCGGGAAGCTCCCCGATCTGTGGCCGGAGTTCATGCATCATGACGCGGTCGTCTCGTCCTTCTGGCCGCAGCTGTACGAGGTCTATCCCGACTTCCAGCTGTGGGTGCTCGACGGCAGAAGGCTCATCGGCTATGCGTGCACGCTGCCGGTCGTGTGGGACGGCGTCCCGCAGCCGAACGGCGTCGACTGGGCGGTGACCGAGGGGCCGGGCGGGATGCCGACGACGCTGTGCGCCATCGTCGCGGGACTCGTCCCGCAGTACCGCGGCCACGGCATCAGCGCGGTCGTGCTCGGGCGCATGACGAAGCTCGCCGCCGCACACGGGCTCGACTCGATGATCGCGCCTGTGCGTCCGCTCTGGAAGGAGCGCTATCCGCTCACGCCGATCGAGCGCTACGTCGACTGGCGGCGGGAAGACGAGCTGCTGTACGACCCCTGGCTGCGCACGCACGAGCGGCTCGGCGCCGAGCTGCTCGCGCCCGCCCCGAGCTCGATGACGATCGCGGGCACCCGCGACGAGTGGGAGCAGTGGACGTCACTCCAGTTTCCCGAGGACGGCGAGTACGTCGTCCCCGGCGCGCTCGCGCCGGTGCGCTTCGAGGGCGGTACCGGAACGTATGTCGAGCCGAACGTCTGGATGCGGCACCCGATCGAGGAGCCGCAGCCGTACTAGTACGAGTCAGCGGCCGCGGCGCTGGGCGTCGCGTCGCTGCTTGTCGAGGCGCCGGCGCATCTGCCGGTTCGTCGCCTCCTCGGCCACTCCGGCGCCCTGCTGGTCCTGCATCTCGATCAGCGCCCGTCGCTCGTCGCGCGTCAGCCTCGACATCGCTTTCTGGGCCTGCTGCGGGTCGTGCATCTGCTTCGCGTGTGGCTGCAGCTTGCGCATCGCGCTCGCGAGCTCGGGGTTGGAGCGCTCGAGCGCCGCGGTGGAGGCCTTCTCCAGCCAGCGCTTGAACAGCGGCACCTTCGCGATCAGCGTGATGACCGGGCGGAGGTAGCGGCCGTTCTGGATGCGGCCGAGCAGGGCGAGGACGCCCATGAGGACCAGGAGCCCGAGCAGGATCCAGAGCGGGATCAGGAGCGTGAAGATCGATGCGATCACGGCGCGGATGGTAGCGAGATGAGGCCGTCTCGCACGTGCACGAGCCCGTCCCGCGCGAGCGCCGTGACGGCCTCCTCGTCCGACGGCTGCTCGCCGGCCACGACCGCACGGAGCGCCCGCGCCCGCCGCTGCCGGAACGAGCCCTCGAGCGGGCCCTGCTTGCGCAGCGGCTCGTAGCGGCGGCCCCGCGACGGGCACGCCGCCGCGAGCGGGCAGATGCCGCAGCGCGGGATGCGTGCGAGGCAGATGGTGGCACCGAGGTCCATGAGCGCCTGTGCGGCTGCCGGCGAGAACGTCGCGCCGGTGCGCTCGGTCACGCGGCGGACGTTCACGTCCTCGGGCAGGACATCGCGGCCGAACGCGAAGCACGCGACCGCGTCCGCGGTGTACCGCCCGACCCCGGGCAGCTCGGTGAGATCGTCGGGCCAGCCGTGCGCAACGATGTGCTGCGCAGCGCGGTGGAGGTTGAGCGCGCGGCGGTTGTAGCCGAGGCCTTGCCACTCCGTGATGACCGCCGCAGGTGAAGCAGCCGCGAGCGCGTGCGCGGTCGGCCAGCGCTTAAGCCATCGTGTCCAGCGCGGCACGACGCGCTCGACCTGCGTCTGTTGCGCCATCACCTCGCTGACGAGGATCGCGTACGGGTCGCGCGTCTTTCGCCACGGCAGCGGCCGCGCGTTCGCTGCAAACCACGCCGACAACGCCGCTTCCACGCTCCGTAGCCTAGGCGAGCATGATCCGGGGGAGGCGCGACGCCTCCCCCGGATCCGTGTGTCAAGGGATGGGAACGGTGGCGACGATCTGCTGCTGGCGGTTCGACGGGTTGGTGCCGTCGTCGAATGTGCTGACGAACGTCGAGATGTCGGTCGTCCCGTCAGTGATGTTCCCGAAGTAGTCGCCGATGAACCCGGTTGTGACGTTCGCTCCGTCCGGGCGCGGGCCGTTCAGCTGCGGGTCCCACGTGTGTGCCGTCAGCCGGACGTTGTGGCCCAGAGGCGCGAGCGCCGGCGTGTAGAACTGGATGCTCGCGTTGACGCAATAGTTCGGCGCACCGTATGGCGGCAACGAGCCGCTGTAGTTCGGGTTCGACTGATCGAGCGTCAACCCAGCGGCGTTGGCCTCGGTGCCGGCGGTCGGACAGGCGAGGCGACGGTCGTAGAAGTTGACGCTCACCGTTCCGTCGCTCGCGACGGTCAGATTCGGTTGGAACTCGTCGGCGGCAGAGGCGTTGTCATTCACTTGGATCGGAGTCGTCCAGGTCTTCCCGCCGTCATATGACGCGGTCAGGAGAACGTTGACCACTCCTGCGCTGTAGTCCTCATACGCGACGTACAGCGGATACGCACCGTTCGGGGCGGGATGGTTCCCGACGGTGAACGAGTTCTCGATTCCGTCCCTGAACGTCGTGTTCGCATACGTGAGCGGCGGCGGTTGGATGCCGTTCACCGGCATGGCGATTGTCGACCAGCTCTGGCCGCCGTTCGTCGACTCGTCGATGGCGATGTTGGAGCAGCAGTACCCCTGTTTGGGATTGAAGTTCGTCAAGGTCGTGTAGACGTCCCCGTCCGGTGTCACGTGCGGCAGGAGGTAGGTCATTCCCTGCGGGCTGTGCGGCGGGACCGGCAACGCTTGCGGTGTGGACCACGCGGTGTGCGTGCCGTTCGCGTTGGCGTCCGCGTACGAGACGTACGGGACCGGTGTCACGAAGTGGAAGTCGACCCACATCGCGTAGATGCGGTTGTAGTGCGGGCTCGCCGGATTCGTGTCGATCGTGATCCACTCCTTGTCCGGCTCATTGCCGACCGCGTCGTAGCTCGCGATGATGTCCGGCTTTCCGTTGGCGGTGATGATCCATTGATTCGCGGCCGTGGCTCCGTGAGGGCGCACCGAAACCGAGATCACTTCGGCAGCCTGGACCGGATTCGGCTCCTGCGAGGTGCCGACCGTGTAATTGTGGCTCCCGTCCCTCTTGTAGAAGAACTGGTATGGCAGGCTGATCTCGTAGTAGTTGCCGTAGCCGTCGAAGGCGCCGACCGGGTCGGTGTCGTCCGTCCAGCCTTCGTAACCGGGTACGTGCCCCTGCACCGGCCAGGTCTTGCCGCCATCGAACGATTCGTAGAACCCGAGCTGGTGGTTGTATCCCTCCGCGCTCACGATCCACTTGGACGAGCCGATGAGATGCAGCGGGTTCGTGGGGTCGACGCGGATGTCGGACTCGGAGTGATCCTTCACGAGCTGAGGCGCGGCCGCCGGATAGCCGGGGTTGCTTCCCGCCTGGGTCGGATACGGGCCCGCCGCGCCTGTGTCTTCACCAGTCGTGGCGCCCGGGCAAGCCGACACGCCGCTGTATCCGTCGTTCGGGCCGGCGTTGAACGCCGATGCGTCCACCTCGGGGCGGTAACAGCTGACCTGCTGCGACGTCGCGTCGACGTTGGTCACGCCCGCCTTCTGGTAGCTCTGCGCGTACGCCTTATCGGACTGGTTGCCCTGCGGGACGTTGCCGACTCCGGGGTCGAGCGCCGACGCGGCGCTCCTCGAGCTCGACGCCGCTGCGAAGACGATCGCGGCGCAGGCGAGTCCTGCAAGGACGAGTACACGGCTCAGCTTCACGTGCATGCTCCCTTCTGACTAGGGCGACCCACCGCCGCTCGCAGACCGCGCGTGTGCTGTTCACGGGACGATATCGAGCGCGACTACGCTTCGACGAGGTGATCGATCTCCGTTCCGACACGCTGACGAAGCCCACCGCCGGCATGCGCGCGGCCATGGCCGCCGCCGAGGTCGGCGACGAGCAGTACCTCGAGGATCCGACCACGAACGAGCTGCAGCGCCGGACGGCGGAGCTCCTCGGCCACGAGGCCGCGCTCTTCCTGCCGACCGCGACGATGGCGAACCAGGCGGCGCTGCGCGCGCAGACGAAGCCCGGGTCGGTGTTGCTTGCCGAGGAGCGGACCCACATCCTCGTGTACGAGTGGGGCGGGCCGGCGATCCACTCCGGATTGATCATGCGCGGCGTGCGCGCGCAGGCGGGCCGCGTCACGCCGGAGCACGTCGGCGCCGTGCTCGATCCGGATCTCGGGCCGGGCGGGATCGTCGTGCTCGAGAACACGCACCGCAGCTCCGGTGGCCGCGTGTTGCCGCTCGACGAGTTCGAGGCGACCGCTGCCGCCGCGCGCGAGCGCGGCGCGGCCGTGCACCTCGACGGCGCACGCCTCTTCAACGCGTCCGTCGCCGCGGGCCGCGCGCCGTCGGACTGGGCGCGCATCGCCGACTCGGTGACGATCTGCTTCTCGAAGAGCCTCGGCTGCCCGACAGGTGCGATCCTCGCCGGCTCGTCAGCGCTCATCGAGCGCGCGTGGGAGAGCAAGTACCTGCTCGGCGGCGCATTACGCCAGTCGGGCATCCTCGCCGCGGCCGCGCTGTACGCGCTCGATCATCACGTCGAACGTCTCGCCGACGATCACGCGCGCGCTCGCCGTCTCGCGGAAGGGATCGGGATCGATCCCGCCGAGGTGGAGACGAACTTCGTCGCCATACCGGATCCGTACGGGGACGGCATCGCACACGCCGCCGCCGGCGGCGTGGCGCTCGGTGAGCTTCGCCCCGGCTGGCTGCGTGCTGTCACGCATCTCGACGTGTCGGACGACGACGTCGACGCGGCGATCGGCACACTCGGCTCGCGGGTTGTCAACACCGTTTGAGGCACCCTCCCTGAGGGATCGACTCGCGCGTGGCGGCCGCCGATGACCTTTGCATAGCGACTTCGCATTGCGGGCGGGGTCGGTGGCAATGGCAAGGTGGGTCTGCGGCTGATGGCTGACATTCACGTCGGTGACGACGTCACTTACCGCGGACGCGTGTTCCGCGTCTGCGGCATATCGCCTATGAGCGCGAGCCCTCGTCGCCTCCTCCTCGAGGATCCGGACACCGGCGAGAGCGTCGAAGCGAAGCAGGACGACGTCGAGCCGGTCGGGGACGGCGACTCAGCCGCTTAACGACGTCAGTGTCGACTTCATGTCGGCGGCGGTGAACGGCCAGAGGTAGAGCGCGCGCTCGTAGCCCTGTGCGTCGACAACGTACGCGGCTTCCGTGTGAACGATGTTGTGCACCACGACGCCGGCGATCGTCTTCTTCTCGTCGAGCACGCCGATGTCGTACCCCTTCCACACGGATGCAAGCTGCGACGGCGTTCCGACCGCCCAGCGAAACTCGCTTCCGACACTCCACTTCTGCATGTCCTGCAGCAGGTAACGACGCGCGTTTCCGAAGACGTTCACGCTGACCGAGACGATCGCGGGGCGGGCCGCCGGCGGTAGGCTCCTGACGACGTCCCCCAGTCGCGCTGCCTCGATCGGGCAGTAGTTCCGGCACAGCGGATCGAGGAACGTGACGACGACGGTTCGACCGTGGTACGCCGCGAGCGAGACCGGCCTGCCGTTCTGGTCCTTGAGCGAGAACATCGGTGCCCGCTTCGCCCCGGAGGCCCACTTCGTCGCCGGGCCGCCGATGATCGCGCCGCCGGACTGCATGGCGGGCGAGCTCCCGCACCCGGCGAGGACCAGAACGGCAACCCCCAAGATCGCCCCGCGCATGCGCACGAGTGCCACGGCCCGAGGATACTCGCTCGCCACCCTCAGCATCCTCTCAGGACGGTCTAAGAGGCTCTCGCAAGCGGCGCGCCCGATCATGCAGACATGACACTCACAACCGCAATCATCGCCAACGCGATTCTCATGGCCGGCATCGTCGCCGCGCTCGCGCGCTTCGTCCACGTTCCCTTCTCGATCGAGCGGCACGCGCCGAAGCTCGAGCAACGCCCACGCCGTCGAGGTTCCGGGGCGAGGAAGAGCGCGAGCTCTCGCTCGCCGCCTGACCGTTACGGGGCGAGGCCGAGCGCGAGCCGTTCCACGGCGACCGGCTCGGCCTCGACTTCCGCTCCGACCGGCAGGGCGAGCGAGAAGACGGTCTGCCCGCCGCGGCGCTCGACCGTGCAGCGGCCGCCGTGGGCTCTCGCAATCGCAGCGACGATCGCGAGGCCGAGGCCTACGCCACCCTGAGCCCGCGTGCGTGCGTCGTCGGCGCGTGCGAAGCGATCGAAGATGCTTTCGATCGCGTCCTCCGGGACGCCCATTCCCTCGTCGGCCACTTCGAGCACGATCTCGCCCCCGACCGCGAGCCCTCGCAGCGTGATCCCCGCACGCGGCTCCGTGTACTTGACCGCGTTCTCGAGCAGCGCGTCGAGCGCGCTCCGCAGCGCTTCGGGATCGACCCGCGCGACCCCGGCGAGATCGAGGTCGAGCCGCCACGAGCGCGGCGCGACCTCCGACCAGCGCATGAACACGTCCTCGAGGAAGCGGTCGATCTCGACGTCGCGCAGGACGACGAAGTCCGGCTGCTCGGCCTTCGCCAGGAGCAGGAGCCGGTCGACGATGCGCTCCATCCGCTCGAGCTCGTCGAGCGCGACCGTCAGCTCGGGCGAGTCCGGCGTCTCGCGGCACAGCAGCTCGAGATGGCCGCGCGCGATCGTGACGGGCGTGCGCAACTCGTGCGACGCGTCGTGGAGGAACCGCTCCTGCCGCTCGAGCAGCGACGCACGCGTATCCGCGACCGCTTCCACCTGGCGCAGCGCCATCTGACGTCTGCGCGCATGCCACACCATCGCGAGGAACATCGCCGACATGAGCGGCACCTCGAACAGCTCGCCCCAGAGCTGGATGCCGTTGAACGCGTCCGAGAGGATGCTCGCGCCCGTCGCGAGGATGACCGTCGAGAGGATGAGGCCGGTCACACCGGGCGACCACACGCGGAACCCGTAGACGATCGTCAGGCTGATCCACACGAAGTGGAACGGCACTGTCTCCCAGGCCGGCCACGCGATCATGGCCAGCCAGTTCGCGATCGCGAAGAGGCCCCACAGGACCTCGACGGCGTTACGCTGCAGCCAGCCTGTAGCCCGCATGGCGAACCGTCTCGATGTGCGCTTCCGGCCCGAGCTTCCGCCGCAGGCGGCGCACGCAGACGTCGACGACGTTCGAGCCCGGGTCGAAGTCGTACCCCCACACGTCGGCGAGCAGGCGCTCGCGGCTGATCACTTCGCCCACGTGCAGGAGCAGGTGGTGCAGCAGGCGGAACTCGCGGTCGGAGAGATCGGTGACGAGATCGCCGACGCGAGCCTGGCGGCGCGCTAGGTCGAGCAGCACGCACCCGGCGTGGAGCACGTGCTCGTCCTCGCCGGGCGGAACTGTGCGGCGCAGCTGCACGCGGATGCGGGCGAGCAGCTCGTCGAGCGCGAACGGTTTCGACACGTAATCGGTGGCGCCGAGCTCGAAGCCCTTGAGCTTCGTGCGCAGGTCGCCGCGCGCGGAGAGGACGACGACCGGGAGCTGCGGGCGTTCGCGGTGGAGCTCGTGCAGGACCCGAAGGCCGTTCATTCCGGGGAGCAGGAGGTCGAGGACGACGAGGTCCCACTCGCCGGCGCGCGCGAGCGAGAGGCCGTCGGGGCCGTCGTCGGCGGTGACGACGCCGTAGCCCTCCGCTTCGAGACCACGCCGAACGAAGGCCTGAATCCGTGTCTCGTCCTCGATCAGCAGGATCCGCATCGTTCCCCCTCGCGACTCTAACCCGGTTGCAGATGACCTGTAAATGACACTGCGGTGACAACTTTGTCATTTCCAGGCCCCGTTGATCGTGGTCCGGTAGACAACCGGCCGGGGATGCGAGCCACTGGCTTCAAGGTGCTCGGAGTTGCCATCGGATTGGCCGCCGCAGGGCTGCTGATCGGGCTATACGTCTCCAAGCTCACCACCGACAACGGTTCGGCCGCGTACACCGTCCCGGTTCAGACCCAGGGCGGGCACAAGGTCGTCGACCTGTCCATCGAGACGGTCGCCGCCGTCGGCCCGCAGTTCAGCCCGGCCCATCCGGACTACGTCTCCTACCTCGTCCGTGATACCCAGGGGAAGTGGCTGCGCCGGACCGTCTGGCGCCTGCCGGCGAACGCGACCGTGCACGTGACGATCTACAACTTCGACAGCGCGAGCGGCCTGCGCAACCCGCTCTACGCGCGGCCGCAGGGGGTGGACGGCAACTCGTTCATGCTCGACGGCAAGCGGACGGTCGTCATCGACCCGAACGACACGTCGCACACGTTTGCGGTTCCGGCGTACGGGTTGGTCATCCCGCTGTCGGGCATTCCCGACAGCGCAAAGCACCCGTGTGGCTACGCCCCGTGCGCCCTGTCGCTGGACCACCGGACGATCACCTTCACCTTCCACACCGGCAAGGCGGGGCACTACCGCTGGCAATGCTTCGTTCCCTGCGCCGCAGGCTGGATCGATGGCTTCGGCGGCCCGATGCAGACGATCGGGTACATGGACGGCTTCCTGGACGTCATCTGATGGCGACGCCTGCATCGAAGCCTTCCGCCGAGCGCGCCGACCACGGCAAGCGCGTCCTCATCGTCGGAGCCGCGCTCAGCGTCGTTTCGACGGTGCTCGTGGCCGTTCTCGGCGGCCGCTTCCTGCCGCCCGGGAACGGCAGCGTGCAGGCGACCGGGCAGGTGCTCGACAACACGGTGATGCTCGCGATCGTCACGCCGGTCATCGCAGGGCTCACCGTCTTCTTCGTCTACGTGCTCTCGCAGTTCCGGCATCGCGGAGGCGCGCTCGTGGACGGGCCGCCGCTGCGCGACGACAGCCGCGTGCGCGTCTGGTGGCTCGTGGTCACATCCACGACCGTCCTCTTCCTCGCCGGGTTTGGAACGTACGAGCTGCTGCAGAACGGCTCCGGCGGAGGACAGGGGCCGAACCCGATCGCTGTGCCCGCGGGTCCGAAGCTGCCGGTGCAGGTGATCGCGCAGCAATGGCAGTTCACGTACCGCTACCCGACCTACGGCGGCCTCGAGACGCCGCAGCTCGTCCTGCCGGCCAACACGTACGTCGAGCTGCACGTCACCTCCCTCGACGCTATCCATTCCTTCTGGGCCGTCGAGCTCGGCGTCAAGGCGGACGCGAACCCGGGCGTCGACAACATCGCCTTCGTGAAGACGAATGGCCCGAGCACGTTCCACGTTCGCTGCGCCGAGCTGTGCGGACTTTGGCACGGCTACATGTTCAACAACGGCCGCGTCGTACCGGAGGCGCAGTTCACGGCCTGGGTGAAGTCGCAGCAGCGTGACTTCGCGCCCCTCTTGAAGTACCTGCCCAAGTACTCGACGAGCTACTTCCCCGACCCGCAGAGGAGAGCCGGATGAGCGTCGCCCGCCGCTTCGTCGGCTTCAACCTCTTCACCGCATGCGTGCTCGGCGTCGGCGGCTGGTACGCCGGCTGGTTCTCTGCGCATGCGGTCGTCGGTCCGAGCCTTCATTTCTTCACGCAGGTCGACTTCAACGAGCTCTCGCTCGTGCTCGGATACATCGGAGGCGTCCTCGGCTTCCTCATCGGGCTCGGCTTCTTCAACTATCCGTTCGCGCGCCTGCGGGGATATCCGCCGTCGTTGCGCGAGAAGGAGACCGGCGGGATCGGCCGCTACTTCTCCCTGTGCACCGACCACAAGGTGGTCGGCATCCAGTACCTCGTCGGGATCGGGCTCTTCTTCTTCATCGGCGGCCTGAACGCGATGCTCATCCGCACGGAGCTGCTCCGGCCCGACCACCAGGTGTGGCCGGCGGGCACCTATCTGACGGTCGTCGGGATCCACGGCACGATGATGATGGGGATGATGACGAGCGGGATTCTCGGCCCGTTCGCCAACTACCTCATCCCGATACTGATCGGCGCGCGGCGCATGGCGTTCCCGCGCATCGAGGCGCTCACGTTCTGGCTTCTGATGGCCGCGGGCGTGATCCTCGAGACGACGATCTTCTTCGGCGGCTTCCCCACCGGCTGGACCGGCTACCAGCCGCTCGGGACGCAAGCCAACCCGGGAATCGATTGCTACTACCTCTTCTTCGCGCTCGTCGGTGTCTCGATGACGCTGCTCGGGCTGAACATGCTCGCGACCATCGTGACCATGCGCGCGCCCGGCCTGACGTGGACGCGACTGCCGATCTTCGTCTGGGGCGTGCTCTCCACCGCGGTGCTCATGGTGCTGGCGGCGCCGGTGCTGATCGCGACGCTGTCGATGGCGCTCATGGACCGCGTCGTGCAGACGAACTTCTTCGTGGCGGCGCAAGGGGGTAGTGCGTACCTGTACGAGAACCTCTTCTGGGTCTTCGGACATCCGGAGGTGTACATCCTCGCCCTGCCCGGCTTCGCGATCGTGCTCGAGATCCTGCCCGTGTTCGCACGCAAGCCGCTGTGGGGCTACCGCCTCGCGGTGGGTGGGATGCTCGGCGTCTCGCTGCTGTCGTGGTTCGTCTGGCAGCACCACCTGTTCATGAGCGGCATCAACGCCGATCTGCGGCCCTTCTACATGCTCTCCACCGAGCTGATCTCGATCCCGACCGGGCTCACGTTCCTCTGCGGGATGATGACCCTTTGGCGCGGGCAGATCCGGTACTCGGTGCCGATGCTCTTCTGCCTCGCGTGGTTCTTCAACTTCCTCATCGGCGGTCTGTCGGGCGTGTTCCTCTCCGACACGCCGAGCGACACGACCACGCACGGCAGCTTCTTCTCGATGGCGCACTTCCACTACACGATCATGGGCGGGCTCGTCTTCACGTTCTTCGCGGGCATCTACTACTGGGTGCCGAAGATGACGGGCTTCGAACTGAATGAACGGCTGGGGAAGATCCACTTCTGGACGATGTTCGTGTTCTTCAATCTGACGTTCTTCCCGCTCTTCATCGCAGGCTTCAAGGGACAGCCGCGCCGCGTCGTGACCTACCCGCACGGCCTCCAGTTCCTGAACGACTGGGTTTCGGTCTCGGCGTTCCTGCTCGGCGGCTCGCTGCTGCTGTTCCTCTACAACTTCGTGAAGTCGCTCGTGTTCGACCGGATTCCGGCGCCGGCCGATCCGTGGGGCTCGAAATCGATCGAATGGCAGCTGCCGTCGCCGGTGCCCGTGCAGAACTTCGACCGCATTCCGGTCTTCTCCAGCGATCCGTACGGCTACGGCGAGGTCGGCCCCACCGCGGTTCCGGCAGGCGCGCCGGCGGGGATGAGCTGATGACCGAGTTCGCACACACCGGCGCCGACTACTCGATCGTCGAAGCCGAGGATCCGGAGGTCCTGTCCCGCAATCTCACCTCCGCGGGGCAGCTGCTCGCGGGCGCGACTGCGTTCTTCTTCCTCGCGTTCGTCTTCGCGTACTTCTATCTCCGCTCGGTAAACAACGCCGGCCTGTGGAAGCCGAAGCATGTGAGTGCGTCGGTGACGTGGGGGACGATCATCATGGCGTGCATCGTGGCAAGTGCGATGCTCGTCCGTTTCGGCAGGATCGACCACACGGCCGGCCGGCGTGAGGCGTTCCGCCTCAAGGCGCTCCTCGCGCTCCTGCTCGGGCTCGCGGCGCTCGTGCTGCAAGTGCTCGCTTGGCATAAGGCCGGCTTCGGCCCCGCAGACGGCGGCTACGCCAGCGTCTACTACGGCTGGACGGCGTTCCTGTTCCTGTTCGTCTTCTGCACCTTGTTCTGGCTCGAGACCGTCCTGGCGACGTCGTGGCGGTACCGCCACGATCCGGTGGGAGCAGCCGTCGTCGCGCCCGGGCACGCGTCGGGTGATCCGCACCGGACCGCGCACGACATCCGCAACCCCGTCGAGCTCAACCGCGCCTCGCTCGGCGCGCTCAGCTTCTACTGGACGTTCCTCGCCGGCATCGCCGTGCTGACCTGGATCGTCCTCTACCTCATTTAGATGGACCCTCTGCCCCTCGTCGTGTGCGGCGCGGCGGCGCTGCTGTACGCGCTCGGGCGGCGGGGGAAGGTGCGCGTCTGGCGCGAGGTGTCCTTCTACAGCGGGGCCGCGGCGGCGTTCGTCGTGCTCGAGCCGCCGTTCGACGGCTGGGCGGATCACTGGCTCTCGGCACACATGGCGCAGCACGTCGTTCTCATGACGGTCGTCCCGCCGCTCGTCGTGCTCGGTCGCCCGTGGCCGCGCCTGTGGCTCCCGTTCCCGCTCTCGGCCCGGCGCGCCGTCGGCGGTGCGCTGTCGAGCTCGGCGCCGTTCCGTCGGGGCGGCAGCTTCCTGATGCGCCCGCCTGTCGCGCTCGCCGTCCAGTCGGCCGCGATCGGCGTCTGGCACATCCCGGTGTTGTACGACGCGGCGGTTCACAGCGAATCGGTACACGTGTTCGAGCACGTGTGCTTCGTCGCACCGGCGCTCGTCTTCTGGGGCGCGCTGCTCGACGCTCCGCCTGTGCGCGCGCGCATCGACCATCTCTGGCGGGCGATCTGGTTCGCGGCCGCGATGGTGCCGGGCTGGATCCTCGCCATCGTGCTCGCCTTCGCATCGGCGCCCGTGTACGGCGCCTACCCGTCGTTGACCGACCAGCAACTCGGCGCCGGGGTGATGTGGGTGCCGGGCTCCATCATGTACTTCGTCTTCGCCTTCGCCGCTTTCTACCGCTGGCTCGAGCCGTCGACTGGCGTTGAGCCCCGACCAGAGGAGCTCTCATGGACCTGATCGCGTCGTTCCTCGCAGGCTCGATTCTCACGCTGGTGCTGCCGGTGGGCCTGCTGATCGTGGTGGCCATCTGGTGGGTGACGATCATGCGGCGGCGGTCCGGCGGCGACGCATGAGGGCAGCGGTCGCGGCTCTTGCCGCTGCCGCTGCGCTCGGCGCGGTCGGCGCGGCCGTCGCTCACGCGGTCATCGGACGGAGCGCCCCGCCGGCCCTGCCGGAGTTGCACGGGCAGGTGAGCTGGGCGCCCGGCACGCGCCTGGCCCCGACGACCGTGCCGCGCGGACGAACCGCGGTGCTCGCGTTCGTCACTCCCGGCTGCACGGGCTGTCTCGCGGAGTTGCGTTTCGCCGTCGACAAGCTGCCCGTGTCGATCCGTCCGACAGTGATTCGTCGCGTCGTGAAGCGAGACTCGCTCATCCTCCTCGTCGACCGCAGCGGCGCCGTGCGTACCGGATACACGTTTCCGTTCGCTCCCGCGTTCGTCGAGGGTGACCTGAGGACGCTCGCACGATGAGGACGTCGGAGGCGCCCGGAGTGTTTCTGCGCGTGTGCGCCGTCGCCGTCGCCGCGGCGACTGCGCTGGCGGTCGCCACCGGTGGTTCCGGTTCGGTGCATCGCGTCCTTGCGGCGCTCGCCGGCCCGCCGCTCGCGGCGCTGCTCGTCGTCGCCGTCGTCGCGCACCGGCGTCTGCTCACGCCGACGGTCATCACCGGCGTGTTGCTCCTCGCGACCGCAGCCGTCCCGGGCACAGCGCACCTGGCGCTTGCGATTCCGGCATTCGCCGCGGCCGTCGTCCTCGCCGTGCTGGCGTGGCGCGGCGAGCCTGTCGCCGCCGGAGCGTGGCGCGACTACGTCACGCTGACGAAGCCGCGGATCATGACGCTGCTGCTTCTCACGGGCCTGTGCGGCGCAGCCGTCGGCGCGCACGGCCGACCCTCTGTGTCGCTGCTGGCGACGACGTTCGTCGGCCTGGGGCTCGCGTGCGGCGGCGCCGCGGCGCTCAATCACGTGCTCGACCGCGACATCGACAAGCTCATGGGGCCGCGGACGGCGGCGCGCCCCGTCGCGTCCGGCCGGATCACCGCGCCGCGCGCGCTCGAGTTCGGGCTCGCCCTCTCGGCGGCGTCGTTCACGCTGCTCGCGTCGGAGGCGAACCTGCTGACGGCGGTGCTCGCCCTCGTCGGCAACCTCTTCTACGTGGTCGTCTACACGGGCTATCTAAAGCGGCGCGGGCCGGAGAACATCGTTCTCGGCGGGGTCGCGGGCGCTGTGCCGCCGCTCGTCGGCTACGCCGCTGCGACGGGCAGCGTCGCCGTGCCGGCGCTATGGCTGTTCGCGATCGTGTGCCTCTGGACGCCGCCGCACTTCTGGGCGCTGGCCATCCTTCTCCGCGAGCATTACGCGCGCGCCGAGGTGCCGATGCTCCCGGTCGTGCGCGGCGAGTCGGTGACGCTGCGGCGGATCGTCGTCTACACGGTCGTGCTCGTCGTCGCGACCGTCGTGCCGGTCGCGACGGGAACGTTCGGCGCGCTCTACCTCGTCGCGGCGTTGCTGCTCGGCGGGCTCTTCCTCGCGCTCAGCGTGCGCCTGCTCCGCGCGCCGAGCCGCAAGGGTGCGGCCGGGCTCTTCCATTACTCGCTGCTGTATCTCGCGCTGCTCTTCATCGCGGCCGCGCTCGATCCGCTGCTTTAAAGGCTCTACGGCCCTAAGAAGTCGTCCCTAAATGAAGGGACCCGTTCGTTGGCGACGAACGCCGTCGGTACCTGTCGTCAAGCTTGGAGGGGTACCGATGGCTTCAGCGCCGTGGATCGTGTCGGAT
>Ga0307374_10003167_pt1 | contig 28381 bp, 21 predicted proteins | sample OX3MG_FD_202532 | JGI IMG/M metagenome (GOLD analysis project Ga0307374, IMG submission 202532) | Soil microbial communities from Risofladan, Vaasa, Finland - OX-3 | ecosystem: Environmental > Terrestrial > Soil > Coastal area > Acid sulfate soil | place: Finland: Risofladan, Vaasa | collected... | reverse complement strand
CCGGCGACGGGGTCGGCGCGGCCGGAAATGGTGACGCGACCGGCGCTGGCCCTGGCGACGCGGGCGGCGGGGTCGGCGGGGCCGGCGGCGGCCCCGGCGGGGACGGCGGGGCCGGCGGGGCCGGCGGCGGGCCCGCGCCGGCCCCTTACGTCTGAATTGCAGTAGTATAGACAGTTAATTTGGGAATGCAAGTGGCTTTGAGTCGATTTGGAAAACTTTTTTGTTCAGGCAATATGGAGACAAACAAAGGTGCCCAGTGTCGCATACTTTGCCTTTTAGGATCTGTGGGAGTGATGGCGGCGTCCTGATTCCGCTACAAATCGTCAAATACGTTGCAAAACGTCGCTATCATAGACAGGGAGTTTTGGGAATGCAAGTGGCTTTGAGTCGATTTGGAAAACTTTTTTGTTCAGGCAAGTTGCGGGCATCATATCACCCGTGGCGAAGCCTCGGCGCGAATACGAGGACTGACGTGGTGCCGGGCGGCGCGTGACCTGTCGCGCGAGGGGCGTCGCTTCGCGAAAAAAACGACTCAGAAACCGCTCCCGGCCCGCCCGGCCCGCCCATCTTTATTCAACGACTCACTCCAAGTCGTTGTCGGTATTGATTCTTGTTCGGGTTCGGAAAAAGCCGATTGAACCGAGACAGAGCAGCATCGCCCCCCAACAGGAGCCGACCATGACAGATCCCATCCGCGGCAAGAAACCAATGACCGCCGAAATCAAGGCCACACTCTCCAAAGCCACCCAGTCCGCGGGCGGCCCCTCCCTGAATGAAAAGGATGCCGCGGCCTTGACGGACTTCATCGAGCGGCTTGGGGTCGAGCGGGCGCGACAGGCCATTGAGTCGCTTGAAAAGATCAAGGCCGCTTGACGATCGTGGTTTATGGCGGATTGCCCGGCTGGCTTGTGATCCAGCAAGCCGGCCGGGCATGATCGAACGCACGATCAACTCAACCGCGCCAGGGCCGCCAACGCCTCCTTGACCTTCTCGATGCCGCCCACCTGGGCCACCAACTTCTTGGCGGCCACGAGGTCGTCAATCGAAATCGCCGTCGACCGGGACGCCGTCGACCGGGACGATGTCGACCGGGACGATGTCAACCGGGAGGCCGTCGACCGGCCCACGGGCGCCGAGTTGCCGGAGCCGGACTTACGGCGGCGGCGCCGCCTCATGCCCATTTTCGACAGCACCTGGCTGACCTGCGTGCGGGTCACGTCGATCCCCTCCGCCTTGAGCGCCGCGACCACATCCCTCGGTCGCACCGGTTTGCTCATGGTCTTGGCGACCTCACGGATCTGGTCGGCCTTGGTGCCGCCGGCGGCGCCGTTGGTCGAAGCGGCCGACCTCGTGACTGTGGCCTTCCTGACGCCTGCTTTCGTCGCGCCTCCGGTCTTCGCATCGTAAGACCTCACATTGTAAACCAGCCCAGGCCTGATGTGGACACCCTCGGCCTGCAAGCCATCCGCGACCTGTTGCGCGGTGGCGTCGGGATACTTGGAAATGTAGTCCCTGATCGCGTTGGTTCTTTCCCCTCGTGTCGTCGTTGGTTCCATTGCTTGGAGTCTCCTTGGATTTGTTGAAGTGCCGATGAACTGTCATTATCATAACGGGTAACGGTGGAATCGCAAGCCGCTTCCCCTCCAGCACCTTCCGTTGGCCGCCTCACCAAAGCACTCATCACTCACCATGTGCCGCCCCATGCCGGTCGACCTTCTCCCGACACCTCGCCTCGACTTTTCCTCCGGCACGCTGCTTTTGGCGCCGCTGCCGCGGGTGGTGCTGCGAAAGGTCTTCGACCCGCTGTCCTGGGTCTGGGACGCGCGGGTGGGGGCGTGGCGGATCGACGCGATCGATTATCGCACTGTGCGCGAGCGGCTGACCGCGAGGCGCCTGGCCTGCGACGACACCGTGCCCCGCTGGCACGCTGTCCGCTGGCCGAAGGTCGAGTTGCATTCGCCGCGGACGGAGCAACAACAGGCCGTCGCCGCCTGGCAGGCCACTCGCCGCGGCTGCGTCGTGATGCCCACCGGCACCGGCAAGACCGAGGTGGCGCTGACGATCATGCGCGAAGCCGCGGTCGCGACGCTTGTCGTGGCGCCGGTGCGCGACCTGATGTACCAGTGGCACCGGCGGATTCTGGCCGGCCTGGGCTACGACGCGGGCGTCATCGGCGACAACATCCATCGCGTGCGGCCCGTCTCCGTGACGACCTACGACAGCGCTTGCATCCACATGGAGCGGCTGGGCGACCAGTTCGGCCTGATCGTATTCGACGAGTGCCACCACCTACCCGGCCAGGCGCGGCGCGACGCCGCGCGGATGAGCGCGGCGCCCGCGAGGCTCGGCCTGACCGCCACGCTCCAGCGGGCCGACGGCCGGCACACGGACCTCATCGAACTGATCGGACCCACGGTCTACGAGGTGCCGATTGCGGAGGCGCGCGGCAAGACCCTGGCCGATTACGAAGTGATTCGCATCCCGGTCCACCTATTGCCCGATGAACAGAACCACTACGACACACTGTCGAGCCAGGTGCGCCGCTACATGATGGAGCGCCTAAAGACCGAGCCGACATTCCGCTGGGAAGACCTCTGCGCCGAGACGGGCAAAACGCCCGCGGCGCGGCGCGCGATGCGGGCCTATTTTGCCAAAAAGGCGATCGAAGACCGGGCCGAGGAGAAGCTCCGCGTGTTGGAAGACCTGTTCCGCCTGCACGCCGGCAGCCCCACGATCGTCTTCGCCGGCTCCAACGCCATGGCCCGCGACGTCTCGCGGCGATTCCTCATCCCTTGCCTCTTGAGCCATTGCGGCAAGCGCGAGCGGCTCGAGGTGCTGAGCGGCCTGGAGGCCGGAACCTACCCGGCGCTGGTCGCCAACCAGGTACTCGATGAAGGGGTCGATTTGCCGGCATGCAAGGTGGCCGTCGTCATCGGCGGCATGGCGTCGACCAAGCAGGCCAAGCAGCGGCTGGGGCGGATTTTGCGCAAGAGCGGCAACGCCCGAGCCACGCTCTACGAGATCGTCTGCGACGACACCAGCGAGGCGATCCGCTCGCGGCAGCGAAGGAAAAACGATGCTTACCAGGGAACTCGCCATCGCCGATTATGAGTCGGGGCGGGTGTCGCCCGATCGCCTCACTCGCCGGCGCCATGCGCGCTACGCGGACCACGCCGAGCGCATGCTGCTGGTCTATCGGCACGGCGCCGGCCGGACGCGGCGAGACCTGCACCACTCGGTCCACGCCATTTTCGCCGACGAGCCGGATTGCCCGCTACGGCGGATCGACGCCTTCTGCAAGCTCCTGGACGACGCGGGCCGCTTCCAGCGCGACCGGCGCGGCCAGGCCGCCGAACTGCGGCGCCAAGTGTTCCACCTGGCCGCCGAGCGGCACCCGCTGGTGACGCGGGCCGATCGCCTTTTCGAGCACGACGAGGCCAAGGTCAAGGCGGCGATCGCCGAGCGGCTCGGCGCCGCCTGGGACGACATCGACGGCCGGCTCTTTTCCGACGTGATCGAGTTTCACCGGCTCGATTCGTTCACGGGCTACGCCGACGGCCGCGCGCTGTTGACCCGTTACAACGTGGCCCAGGCGCAGGTGGCGCTTTTCGACGCGGTCGAAATGACCGTTTGGTGTCTTGACGACTTCAAGACCATCTTGCGTTACGCCAAGCTGGCGAAGCTGATGCATTCGATCCGCCGCTTGGGCGACGACCGCTACGTGCTCCGCTTTGACGGCCCGGCCTCGGTGCTGCGCGAGACGCGGCGCTACGGCGCGCGGATGGCCCGCTTCCTGCCCGCCTTGATTGCTTGCCGCGGCTGGCGGATGCACGCCCTGGTGCGTTCCCGCGGCGGCTGGCAGAACCGGCTCGAACTCTCGCCCGCCGACGGACTGACCAGCCACTTGCCGTCGCCCGATGAATTCGACTCCAACGTCGAGGCGGCCTTCGCCGAAAAGTGGGGCGCGGAGCCGCGCGCGGGGTGGACGCTGGCGCGCGAGGCGGAGATTCTCAGTCGCGGGCAGCATGTGTTCCTGCCCGACTTCGTCTTCCGCCATGTCGACGGCCGCCGCGCGCTGTTGGAGATCGTCGGTTACTGGACGCCCGAGTATCTGGAGTCGAAGCTCAAGACCTTGGCGCTCTTCGCGGGCGAGCCGATCGTGCTGGCGGTCGCCGAGACGGTGGGCCAGGAAACGACCACCTGGCCGCCGGGCGCCATTCGCTTCAAGACGGCGCCGCGGATCAAGGACGTGCTGGCGCGGTTGGAAGGCACGTAGGGTGGGCACCGCCCACCAACTCCCGCCGGTTGTCAAAGACTCGTTGTTCATACTGCCGCGGCTTGCCCCCCACGTCCCCCTCGATTATACTGCGAGCGGCCGGGAATGGGAAATTCTTCGGTTTTTGTACACTAACCCGCGGCGCAAGCAAGGCCGGTAGTTACGCGCCTTGCTTGCGCCGCGGGTTAGTGTCGAAGCAAGGCCGCTCACAGTTTGACAAGGTGGTGGTCTTGCCAAAACCCTCGACTGGGGCGCCGATGAGCGTCGAACCGCTTGAACCTGCCAACGGTACGGCCGTGGCCGCCGAGTGCATCCGCGTCCGGGGGGCGCGGGTCCACAACCTGGCCAATGTCGATATCGACATCCCCCGCGACCAGTTCGTCGTCATCACCGGCCCCAGCGGTTCGGGCAAGAGTTCGCTGGCCTTCGACACGCTCTACGCCGAAGGCCAAAGACAGTACATCGAAAGCCTCTCGGTTTACGCCCGGCAGTTCCTCACCCAGCTCGAACGCCCGGACGTCGACCTGATCGAGGGCCTGCAGCCGACCATTGCGATCGACCAACGCGCCGCCATCCGCAACCCCCGCGGCACCGTGGCCACGGTCACCGAGCTCTACGACCACCTGCGACTGCTCTTCGCGCGCACGGGCGCCGTGTTCTGTTACCAATGCGGCGCGGCGATCCGGCGGCAAACGCCCGACGAAATCGTCGACGACCTGCTCGCCCTGGGCGAGGGAACCAAAATCATGTTGCTGGCGCCGTTGGTGCGGGGCCGCAAGGGGAGGCATCCCGATGTGTTCGAGGCGATCCGCAAGGCGGGCTTCGCGCGGGCTCGCGTCGACGACGAGGTCTACGATCTCGACGCCGTGCCGGAACTGGCCCCGCGCCGCAACCACACGATCGAGGCCGTCGTCGATCGGATCATCATCCGCGAGGGGGTCCGGGCGCGGCTGGCCGAATCGATCCGGCTGGCCCTGCGGCACGGCGAGGGTCTGGTCGCCGCCACGTTCCTGCCGTCCGGCGCGGCGGCCGACGACTGGCAAGAGAAACTCCACAGCACCGAGCACGCCTGTCCGCGCTGCAAGCTGAGCTACGAAGAGTTGGAGCCGCGCACGTTCAGCTTCAATAGCCCCTACGGCGCCTGCCCGGCCTGCGAGGGACTCGGCGTCAGGCTCGCATCGGTCCCCGCCGCGGTCGACGGCGAAAACCAGCCGACGAAAAACTGTCCAATCAAGGAGCCGATGGAGGTGTTGGGCGGCGAGATCGTCTGCCCGGCGTGCAAGGGCGCTCGGCTACGGCCCGAAGCGCGGAGCGTGCGCGTGGGCGGCCGCGCGATCCACGAACTGACGGGCCTGGCCGTGCGGCCCGCCCGAGAGTTCTTCGCCTCGCTCACCTTCGCCGACGACGAAGCGCCGATCGGAGAGCCGATCGTGCGCGAGATCGTGGCACGGCTCGATTTTCTCGATTCCGTCGGGCTCGACTACCTTACGCTCGACCGCGCCGCCGACACGCTCAGCGGCGGCGAACTGCAACGCATCCGCCTGGCCGCCGGCATCGGCTCCGGCTTGGTCGGCGTCTGCTACATCCTCGACGAGCCTTCGATCGGACTGCACCCTCGCGACAACCAGCGGCTGCTCGGCGCGTTGCGGAACCTGCGACGCCAAGGCAACACCGTGCTGGTCGTCGAGCACGACGAGGCGATCATGCGGCAAGCCGACCACCTGATCGACGTCGGTCCCGGCGCCGGGCGGCACGGCGGCCGGATCGTGGCCCAGGGCACGCCCGCCGAAGTCGAACACTCGCCCGACTCGCTCACCGGCAAGTACCTTTCAGGCGAGTTGTCGATCGCCCCTCCGGCCGCGCGGCGCCGCGTGTCCAAGACCAAGGCGATCACCATCGAGGGGGCGACCGCCAACAATCTGAAACACATCGACGTCGCCTTTCCGTTGTCGGTGCTGACCTGCGTGAGCGGCGTGAGCGGGTCGGGCAAGAGCTCGCTGGTGCATGAGACGCTGGCCAAGGCGGTCGCGCGGCGTCTCAACGGAGGCGGTCCCACGCCCGCCCCGCACACCAGCCTGCGCGGCGTGAGCCAGATCGATAAGCTGGTCGAAATCGATCAAACGCCGATCGGACGATCGCCGCGGAGCAACCCGGCCACCTACACCGGCCTGTTCGACGAAATCCGGCAGGTGTTCGCCACCACGCGCGAAGCCCGCCTGCGAGGCTACAAATCGGGCCGTTTCAGCTTCAACGCCCAGGGCGGCCGCTGCGAGGCATGCCAGGGGCAAGGCGCGCGGAAGATCGAGATGAATTTCCTGGCCGACCTGTACGTGGAATGCCCCCAGTGCCGCGGCGCGAGGTTCAATCGGCCCACGCTCGAGATCCAATACCGCGACCAGTCGATTGCCGACGTGCTGAACTTCCGAGTCGACGACGCCTTGGAATTCTTCGACAACTTTCCGGCGATCCGCCGCATCTTGGCCTGCTTGCAGGAGGTCGGGCTTGGCTATCTCACGCTGGGGCAATCGTCCATGACGCTTTCCGGCGGCGAGGCCCAGCGTATCAAGCTGGCCACCGAGCTGGGGCGAACCGAGACGGGCAAGACGCTCTACATCCTCGACGAGCCGACCACCGGCCTGCACTTCGACGACGTGAGCAAGCTGCTGGCCGTGCTCGCGCGGCTGGTCGATCTGGGCAACACGGTCGTCGTCATCGAGCACCATCTCGACGTCATGAAGTCGGCCGATTGGATCATCGACATGGGGCCCGAGGGGGGCGAAGCGGGCGGCCATGTGATTGCCACCGGTACGCCGGAGGAGGTCGCGCGGATCGAACCCAACGAAACGGGGAGATACCTGAGGCAGGTGTTGAGGCCGGTCGCGCGCCGTTATACTGACCGCGGTCGAGAATGAGACATTCACGGTGGCTGGGGCAGAGCCTCAGCGATGCCCCGGTCACTATCGGGCCGGGGCATCGCTTACGCTCTGCCGCCAGCCACCGCAACTCGACTGCGAGAAGCGCGACCTACGATGGGGCCGAGTGTCGCCGTCTTCCCCGCGTGCCGTACCGCTGGAGAAACATGCCCCGCAACATCGAACTGAAGGCGCGTCTGGCGTCGCTCGACGCGGCCCGCGAGACGGCCCGCCAACTGGCGACCGGCTTACCCAGCGTCGAGCGACAGACCGACACCTACTTCGTCTGCCGCCGGGGTCGGCTCAAACTGCGCGAGCGCCTGGGGCTGCCCGCCCAACTCGTTGGGTACGCGCGGGCCAATGAGGCCGCGCCCAAGCCGAGCGACTACCACATCACCGAGGTGAGCGACGCATCGGCGCTGCGCGCCGCGTTGTCGGCGGCGTTGGGCGTGTTGGTCGTCGTCGACAAGCGCCGCGAAATCTACCTCGTGAACAACGTCCGAATCCATCTCGACCAGGTCGCCGAACTCGGCGACTTCCTGGAATTCGAGGCCGTGCTCGGGCCTGCCGACGGCGACGACGAGGGACATGCCCGGCTCGCCGCGCTGGCCCGTCAGTTCGGGATCGATCCCACCGGGCTGGTGGCCTGGTCCTACAGCGACCTGTTACTTGAACGCCACGGCCCCGATGGATAAACTGCATGTTTGTGAAACCCGTACGCGCGGGCGGCGTGAAAAAAACACGGCCTGCTTAAAGGTTAGGATTGCCGCGGCAACGGCATCTGTAGGGAACGCCCTCCGTGGCGTTCCGCGAAGCGGGTAAAGACGTCCGTTCGTGGCACGCGGAACGCCACGGAGGGCGTTCCCTACAGAGCATCCGAGCCTTGAAGCGAAAAAACCACCACTAGCCATAGGATGTCCGGATGAATGAAGCCGCCAAACTGCGACTTGGAGATCAAGAAGTCGACCTGCCGGTGGTGGAAGGCACCGAAAACGAACGGGCGGTGGACATCGCCCAGTTGCGGGCTCTGACGGGTTTGATCACGCTCGACGAAGGCTACGTCAACACCGGCGCCACGCTCAGCGCCATCACCTACCTCGACGGCGAAAAGGGAGTCCTGCGCTACCGCGGCTACCCCATCGAACTGTTGGCCACGAACTGCGATTTCGTCGACGTCAGCTACCTGCTGATTTACGGCGAACTTCCCACGCCGGCGCAACGGGAGACCTTTCGCACCTCGCTGCGGCGCCACACGATGCTGCACGAGGACATGAAATCGTTCTACAACGGGTTCCCGCGCAACGCCCACCCCATGGCCATCCTCAGTTCGGTCGTCGGGGCGTTATCGACCTTCTATCAGGACTCTCTCGACCCGCACTCGCCGGAGCAGGTCGAGATCTCGATCTTCCGGCTGATGGCGAAGCTGCCCACGATCGCGGCCTTCAGTTACAAGAAGTCGGTCGGGCAGCCGTTGATTTATCCGCGCAACGAACTGGCCTATTGCGAGAACTTCCTGCAGATGATGTTCGCGGTTCCCAGCGAGCCGTACGAGATCGACCCCGACTTCGTCGAGGCGCTGACCTTGCTCTTGATCGTTCACGCCGATCACGAGCAGAACTGCAGCACCTCGACGGTGCGGATGGTCGGTTCGAGCAACGCCAACCTGTTCGCCTCGATCTCGGCGGGTATTTGCGCCTTGTGGGGGCCCTTGCACGGCGGGGCCAACCAGGCCTGCGTCGAAATGCTGGAAAAGATCCGCGCCGACGGCGGAAAGGTGAAGAAGTACGTCGACATGGCCAAGGACAAGAACAGCCATTTCCGCCTGATGGGTTTCGGCCACCGCGTGTACAAGAACTACGACCCGCGGGCGACGATCATCAAGGCCACCTGCGACCGGCTGGTGAAGAAGCTCAAGATCAAGGATCCGATCTTCGAGATCGCCCAGGAGCTCGAGGCGACGGCCTTGAGCGACCCGTACTTCATCGAGCGCAAGCTGTACCCGAACGTCGATTTTTACTCGGGCATCATCTACCGCGCCATGGGCATTCCGGTGCAGATGTTCACGGTTCTGTTCGCCATCGGCCGATTGCCCGGCTGGATCGCCCATTGGAAGGAAATGCACCAATCGCCGACCAAGAAAATCTGCCGGCCCAGGCAGATTTACACCGGCCCCGTCAAACGCGAATTCGCCCCGCGAGACAAGCCCTAGTGGGTCGGCCGAGCGTTGGAACAAGGAATCTCAAACCCCAGAGCCACGGTTTGCCGCGGCACTTCCCGTGTCACCGGTCGCTGGATATCGACCTCGAACGGCCTTGCCAGGTTGTTGCCGACCAGATCCTCGAGCACCGTGTCGGCCAGAAGCTGGTACGCACCCGGCCGCCAAGGTTCGTAGGGGCGAAACTGCCAGCGAGTCTCCTTCTGGTCGGTCGCCACTTCGCCCTCGATCGTCGCGCCGTCGCAGTCGACGACCGATAGCAGGCGCTGGAGCAGGGCGTGGTCGAGCGGTTCGGGAAACCGCGCCAGCAACGGATCGAGAGTGCCGGCCGAGGGAACTTCGATGTGCCACGATTTCGCATCGGGGGGCTGATCGTCGGGTGGGCCGACATCGAACGATTTGCGGAATTCGGCGGCCAGCGGCCGATCGGCCGCGTCGCGCCAGGCCGCGTCGACGACCAGCGTGTAGCGCCGGCCGGACTCCAGCGCCGGCCCCAATTCTTCACGCGGCTTCAGCCCGCGCTTGATCCGGCCTGGGTCGAAGAATAACGTGAACCGCCGGCCGGCGGGATCCCAAAGCTCCTCGCCCAGTTCGAGAAACGCCCTCTCGATCGACCGGCCGTCGGCGCCCAACAGGTGAATGCGCTCGTACGCCTCGCCGCGCGACATCGGCGCCGAGAAATGGAGATAGAACTTCAACAGGTTCTCCGGCAGCGCGGCGGCGCTGGGGTAAACCGCCGCGACTTCGGTCGCCGGCAGGTCATCGGCCGGCGCGACCTCGAACTCCTTCATGACCGATCCGCTCGCCGAGGCTTGCGATCCGCCGGCCGTGGCCAGCCGCTCCGGTCGGAACTCGACGCGATAGCGCAAGTGAGCCTGCAACGCGAACCGCGGCGTGAACCGCGGCCGCTCGCCGACCAATGAATACGCGCCGAGCATGGCGGGCCGGTCTTCCATGCCGTCGCAGGCGACGGCCACCCGCAACAGTTCCGGCCAACGCGCGTCGTCCGGCGCCCACGCGGCAAGCGCTTGTCGTTGCTCGCTACGCAACCCAAGCACCTCGAAGCATCGCGCGCCGTCCGCGGCGCGCGCCAGTTCGATCGAAGGCGCGCGGGGCATGACGCGATCGGGCCGCGTTTTCAAGGACGGTTCGCAGCCCGACCCCGAAAGCGCGATGACCGCCAGCGCAAGGCGCGCACGTCCGCGATTGCGTATCGCTGGGCGCGGCGTTGTCGCTGAGCGGGGATCATGCATCACGGTTCACCGGCCTGCCCCATTGGTTCTGACGGAACGCCGCGGAGGGCGTTCCCTACAGACTCGGTCCTACCTTCGCATCCTTGAGCTACGGCAGCGGCACGGTTCGGCCATTCAACTCGCCCGCATCGGTCTTCAACAGGACGAAGGCGTTTTCGGCGTCCAAACGGTCCAACTGCACGACCCCCTTCAGGTCGGCGATTGTTTCATAGCCGACGCCAGCCTTGTCGGGGACGCGCTCTTTGATGGGTTTGGCGCCGGCGAAATCGTCGGTGGGAATTTTCATGACGCCGCGCCGATCGTTGGCCATCAACACGAAATCAGCACCGTCCTTCTGGTAGACGATCATGTCGAGCGGGCGGTTCTGGTTGCCCAGTTCGGCGATCGTCACGCCTTGCACCTTGGCCCCCGGCGACAACTGGGAGAGGGGGAACTTCACCAGCGGCGTGCAGGTGTAGGCGGCCAGCAAGCACGGCTCACCCTCGATGGTGAAGGGCACGAAGGTTCGCACGGGCGATTGGGTCTCGAACTTGCCGTGCGAGCCGTGGTAGATCTCGACACTGGCGCCCTCGTCGGCCCCTTGCTTCGCGGAAGCTCCGTCGAAGGGGAACGGCAGCGAGCGGAGCTTCGAGGCGAATTCCTCATTCGACAAGCCGGCCACGATCACCCGGCCGTGGAGATAAGCCAGGTCGGTGATCGACTCGAGCCGCTGGCTGTCGCCGCGGCGGTCTTTGGCCGTCGGATTCGGGGCGTTGGGCAGCGCCGCCCGCGCGTAGTCAACGTCGTCGAGTGCGAACTCGGAAAGCTTGCCCGTGTGGTCCATTCGCACGATCACCGCCGCCGCTTGAGGCCCGCGGCCGCGCGAGACCGACATGTAGACCGTGCCGGTCGCCGGGTTGACGGCCAGATCGTTGATCAGGATCTGGTCGGCCGATGCGCCCAGCAGGGCGGCGATCTTCTGGTCGATCTGTTTCACGTTGATGGCCCCGCCCGCCGATTTGCTCTCTTGCTCGTGGGTGTCGATGGCGAACACCGCCGCCACCAGCGGATCGCCCACCAGCAACACGCCTTCCGGCGCGAAGGCCAGGGGACCGGCGAACTTCAAATCGGGCTTGCCCTTTTGGTCGAGCCCCTTGGGAGCGCCGGCCGCCAGAGCCGGCGCGACGAGCGACGCCGCGACCAGCGCGGCCCACAAACGACGCGAAACGTGCGACATGATGGTATCCTTTCAAAATCTCGTAGGGTGGGCACCGCCCACAACGGACGCGGGCAGGAACAAACCTTGCAATTGCGACGTTGCAATATACGCCCGGCCGGACCGAATGAAAAGTGCCCGGCCCGAATTGCTGGTTTCGGCCGTGAGTCACGACAACGTGGTGGCTGGTGGCGGAGCGTAAGCGATGCCCCGGCCCGATAGCCCGGATTATTCATGGTCCCGTAGCTGGCTTCGCAAGCGCGTGGGGTCCGCCGCGCGGCCCACGAATCGGCAGGGATCATTTTCGACGAAAAAAACACGCTCGTTGCGCAGCAACGAACGTGCGGAAAACAAAACGGCAACGAAGCGAAAAAAAACGACTTCCGAATACCCCATGACGTCTTGAGCCAGCCGCGAAAGCGGCATCCAATTCCCGCGCCACACTTCGCCATACCACACGCCCGTTTGGATCGCATTGGGAGGGGTTTCGGAATCGTTTTTTTTCGCGAAGTGGCGAGGCTCTGAGCGCGGTCAGTCTTCGTATTCGCTACGTCGCCGCGCCGGAGGCGAATGCGCGTACCCAGAAAAAACTGGCGAAACCGTACCTTTACCCGACGAAAGCGTCGGCGCGAGCGGCGCAGATGCGCGTCGGTTGGAAGAAGCCTTAACGCATCTAAGGCCGGGCAATCCGCCGAGACGGATTTCCTGGTCGGTACCGGTACGGTTTCGCCAGTTTTTTCTTGCGCAGTTTCGGCTGCGCCGAAGCCGCGAGGTGCGCGCCGCCGTTTGGCGCCTCACGGTTCGCGTGCTGCGCTCGCTCCAGCGGCGCTGCGCGTACCAGTACGGTTGATCTCTGTACGGTTGGTCGCCACTTCTGTGCGCGGCCGGCGGAAATCTGATAGCACGCAAATACGGTTGGTCAGTAGCGATCAACCGTACACAGCGTCGTTTCAAATGTGCGCATGTGGTTGCTGCGCAACGACTTGCGTGCTTACACGTACCTGTACGGTTGGTAGCTGGTTTGGGGTGGTTTGAAAATGATCCCCGTAGAAGTCAGGCCGTGGACACGAGTTACGCCAGAATTCTTGCGAATTCTGCTACAGCACAGTGCGCGAGTTCCTCCCCGGACCATGAATAATCCGGGATCGCGACCGGGGCTACAAATTGGCGAAGTACTCGTTCGAGGCGATGATGGAGTTGACCACTTGCAAGTCGGTTTGGCCGGCCTTGAATTGCGCCATGCCGGCGGCCAGGCCGGCCGTGTCGGCGGCGCGGTGCAGGAAGGCCTGGTAGAGCCCCATGGGCAATCCCGCGTTGTACGTTTGAGCCGTGTGCCCCGGGAAGTTGAGCAAATCGGTCTCGTACTCGCCGCTGCCGAAGACCTGCGCGGCGACCTGGGCGCGAACGGCCGGATCGGTCAGGTTGAGGGCGCTGAACCGCGCCTGCGCGGCCGGATCGATGGCTCGATGGAGCACGTCGGAATAGAGCGCGGTCAGGAATCCGCCGGCCGTGCCGCCCCCGTGGTTGTTGAAGTACTCGGCTGAACTGATAAGGGTCTCGGCCTGCTGTTCGATGGTGTGGGAAATCAGCGCGGCGGAGATGTTGGCCAGGCCCGCCGGATCGGCGGGGCGGCCCAGGTACTGCGAATAGAGTTCCTGCGCGACGTCGTTGCGGAACTCGAAACTCCCTTCGAAGCCGGCCACGATCTGACTGCGCGCTTGTCCCTGGCCCAACAGGTTCGTCCAGTAGCCAAACCCCTGCGGCTCGGCCTCGCGTGCGAGAAGATCGCGGTAGAGTTGGGCGACGAAACGCTGGTTGCCGCCGCCGATGACGGCGGCCGGGCTGACCGTGGCCGCGGCGCCCGCCGTGTCCTGGATCGAAACCGCCAAGGTAAATCGGCCGGGATCGCCGTAGGTGTGGCTGGCGGTCACCGTGAACGCGCCGTTGGCGCCGGTCACGGAAGCTTGCTGGCCGGCGCCGCTGCCGTCGCCCCAATTGACCGTGGCGGTAAAGTCGGAAGCCGGCGCACTCGCGTTGGCATCGGTGAATGTGGCCACGGTGACGTTGATGGCCGCCATGCCTTGGGGCACCGTCACGTTCACCGCGGTCGCCGAAAGGGGCGAGTTGGCGACCTGGGCCGTGCTGGTGGCGGTCGCGGTGGCGGTGCCCGGCGCATCGTCGGCCAATGTCGCGCTGACCGAATCGGAGCCCGCCGCGGCATAGGTGTGCGAACCGCTGACGGTCAACGTCGTGCCCGAACCGCTGACGGTGCCGGTCGAACTGCCGCCGTCGCCCCAGTTGATCGTGGCGGTGAAGTCAGATGCCGCCGAAGCGGCGTTCGCGTTGGTGAACGTCGCCACAACACCGTTGAACGTCTGGCCCGCGGTGGCCGTCAACGTCGTGCCGGCGCCGGAGAGGGCATCGGCGTCGGCGACGGTGGCCGACGCACTGGCGCTGGCGGTGAAGGCCGGGGCCGATTGCGTGTCGGTGACTTGCACGCTGACGGTGAATCCACCTTCGTCGGCGTAGGTGTGCGCGCCGGCGACGGTGAAGGCGCCCGCCGAACCGCTGACGGTGCCGGTCGAACTGCTGCCGTCGCCCCAGTTGACGGTGGCGGTGAACTGGCCGGCGGTGTCGGTGGCGCTGGCGTCGGTGAAGGTCGCCATGGTGCCGGCAACGGTGTGGCCTTCAGTGGCCGAGACGGACACGGCCGTCAACGTCAAGCCGGCGCTGGCGATGTCGGCGGTGCTGCTGGCCGTGGCCGTCGCCGTGCCCGGACTGACCTCGGAAATCGTCACGCTGACGGGAAGCGCGCCGTCTTCGCCGTAGGTATGGCCGGCGGCGACGGTAAATGCTCCCGCCGAGCCGCTCACGGTGCCGGCCGTGCTGGTCGTGCCGTCGCCCCAGTTGACCGCGGCGGTGAACTGGGCGGCCGTGTCGGTGCTCACCGGGTCGCTGAACGTGGCCACGGTCCCGCTGAAGGCCGTGCCTTCGGTGGCCGCGAAGGTGGCGGCGGTGGCGGCGATCGAACCCGCCGGGACGACGGCGGTTGCCTCGCCGAAGTTCACGCCGGAGGCGGTCTGATCGGCGGCGACCGTCACCGTTTGCGTCGGGGTGGTCAGCGTCTTGCCCGCCGGCAGGACTTCTTGCACCGTAAACGTGCCGGCGGCGAGGCCGGAAAACGAGTAGTTTCCGTTGGCGTCGGTGGTGGTCGAGGGATTGTTGGCGTCGGGCACGCCCGTGCCGTCTTTGTTGATGAATACCGTGCGGCCGGCCACGCCCGCTTCGCCGCTATCCTGGATGCCGTTGCCGTTGCTGTCGGCGAACACCGTGCCGTCGATGCTGTCGACCGACATCGAATTGATCACGACGAGTTGGTTGCTCGTGCTCACCGGCAAGTTGCTGAGATCGACCGAAGGCACGGTGCTGGTCACGCTCTGGGTCGGCAACGCGGCGATCTGATTGATGACCTGCATCCCGTTGCCGACCACATCGCCGAAAACCGTGAACGGGCCACCGTTGCTGGTGCCGTCGAGGGACGAGTTGGCCGCCAGATTGATGAACCACTGGTTCGTACCCGTGTTCGGACCGCTCGACAGGGCCATGGCGATCGTTCCGGTCGTGTTCTTGGTGCCAGCCTCGCTGGCGACCGTGCCGAGATCGGGAACGGCCGAGAACTGCGAACTGCCGCCGGCGAACGTGGTACTGGAAGTCGTTGCCCCACCCCCCTGGATCACGAAGCCTGGGATCGCCCGCGTGACGAACGAACTGTTGTAATCGCCGCTATCGACGTACTTCAGGAAATTGGCCACCGTGTTGGGCGCCGTGCTCTGAAACAGGTCGAGCTTGAAGTTGCCGACGTTCGTGTCGACGCTCACGATCGGATCAGCGGCGAGCATCGACCGTACTTCGAGTTGCTCGGCCGTGCCCAAGCTCCGGCGCAAAGTGCCGGCGCCGCCGCGGCGCGACGCGCGGCGGCGAGTCGATCGCGAGTGTTTCGAGGAAGTGAAGATGCTCGGGACCATCGACCCGAACCTGCGCAACCCTAACATGGGAAAGCTGCTCCGAATTGCCTGAATGATCCTGATACTTTGATTCAAACCACGAATTCCATCCCCGTCAAGGAACTTGCGGGATGGAACCCGGAAATCTTCAAAATGATCGACATGCTGCCGGCAAAGACGGCACGGGCCAGCTCACCTGGTAGGTGAAGGACGTTGACAAGCTATATACTTCAGGCGGTCGAGAATGAGACATTCACGGTGGCTGGGGCAGAGCCTAAGCGATGCCCCGGCCGCTATCTATACTTCGCGCGGCTTGGAGTGAGACTTTTGTTGTCAGGCACAGACCCCATCCCGCCTTGTGCGGGTGGTGAAGGAGATGGCGTGCTAGCACGGCTCGCTCGAGAATCCCCCGTTTCCATGCATCGCCCCGGCCTGATGCCGCCGTAGGCGGCATCAGGCCGGGGCGAAAAGGGATCGTTTGGCCGCGTGGGTGTAGCACGCCATCTTCTTCACCCGCCAGGCAAGCTGGCGGGGGTCGGAGCCGAAAAACGCTCTGCCACCAGCCACCACTTTTTGCTGGTGGCAAAACGTCTCATCCATGGCCGCGTGCAGTATAGCGGGGGAGTTTTTCCCTATGATTCCGCGAATGCTGACCGCCTTTACGCCACTCACCTTGTTTGAGACCTGCGGGATTCATACCCCCGTCCGATCTCCTTCGCAAGCTTTGGCCAACGGCGGCGCGTTCTTCGACGAAACTTTGTTGACGGCTTCGCCGCCGCGGGATCGCGACGAGCCGAATTATTGGTCCGTGGTCTTCGACGTTGTGACGCCGGCCGCGTGGGAGCGCCTCGTCGAGGCCGCCACCTGCCAGGCGCGCGCGGGTGACCCTCGGGCGCGCGAATGGATCGCGAACGTCCTGGGCGCTGACAGCGCGATTGACGAACTCGGGCGCGCGGACGCCGTCGCCGGATACGTGACGATTTCGTCGTTGAATCGCGCGCTGGAGCGCGAACGGGCCGCGGCGCCGGCCGGAAGCGGTTATTCGTGCCGCAGCGCGTCGATGGGGTCCATCATGGCGGCGCGCTGTGCCGGGTAAAGACCGAAAACGACGCCCACGACGACCGAAACCAGGAACGCCGCCACCACCGACATGGGGGCGATCAGCGGCTTCAATTCCAAGATGATGGGCGGCAAATCGGCGGCGACGAGCGGGAAGAATCTCGTCACGCCTTTTTGCAGGCACCAGATCACAGGCCCGCACAAGAAACCCAGTCCGACGCCCAACAGGCCGCCCGTCGCCGAAAGTACGATGGTCTCCGAAAGGAACTGCTCGATGATGTCGCGGCGCTTGGCGCCCAACGCGCGGCGGATGCCGATCTCGCGGGTGCGCTCCGTGACCGTGGCCAGCATGATGTTCATGATCCCGATACCTCCCACCAAAAGCGAGATGCCGGCGATCACCGCCAAGAGCGCGTTGAACATCAAGCGGGTGACCTCGGCCTGCCGCAACAGTTCCTTGGGCACGGTAATCGCGTAATCGACGTCCTTGTGGAACTTTTCCAGCAGGATGCGGATCACGGCCTCCGTGTCCTCGACCTCCTCGATCTTGTCGACCGTGACGGTGATCTGGCTCAGCTCGACGATTTCAAACTCGCGCGTGCCACTGCGGCGGGTGGCCACTTGGTCGCCGATGCGGGTGCGCAGGGTGCTGAGGGGGATGTAGACGTCTTTGTTGTAGTCCTGGCCGGAGATGCTGCCGCCGATGTTGCCCGACACGACGCGGTCCTTGGTCCGCCCGATGATCTTGTAGAAATCCTGCTCGACCTGGACCGACTTGCCGATGGGATCTTCGTAGGGAAAGAGTTTCTCGGCCGCCTGATCGGCGATCACGCAGACATTCTCGACGCGGTTCAGGTCGCGATCGGTGATGAACCGTCCGTTGCCGACTTCCAGCTTGTTCAGTTCGAGGTAGGCGGGCGTGCAGCCGACGAGCCGGATATCGACCGCTTTATCGAGGTATCGCGCTTCCTTCTTGATCTCGCGCAGCGGCACGGCGCGCGTCACGGTGGGAATCGTGGTCGCGATCCGCTTGAAGTCGTCGCGCAAAAGGCCGTAACTGACGAACAAGCCTCCCTGTCCGCCGGACGAAGCCGCCACCGGCTTGATACTTTGGATGATGATGTTCCTGGCGCCCAATTCCTGGATCTGCTGCTGGGCCTGGTAGCTGACGCCCTCGCCGGCCGCCACCAGCCAGATGACGGAGGCCACGCCGATTAGAATGCCGAGCACGGCCAGGGCCGAGCGGAGCTTGTGGAGCAACAAGCTCTTGAGGCCCAGACGAAGCGTTTGAAGGAATTTCGACAACGATGCCCGCCTTCGTGGATTTTGGATTTTGGATTGGAGACGAATCCCGCGGCCGGAGACGTTTTGCGACGAGAAAGCGGTGGCTGGTGGCAGAGCCTAAGCGATGCCCCGGCTAGATAGTGACCGGGGCATCGCTTAGCCCGGATTATTCATGGTCCCGTAGCTGGCTTCGCAAGAAGTCAGGCCGTGGACACGAGTTACGCCAGAATTCTTGCGAATTCTGCTACAGCACAGTGCGCGAGTTCCTCCCCGGACCATGAATAATCCGGGTTAGGCTCCGCCCCAGCCACCGAGCATCACTGCGGCGGCCCGCCGCCGCCCTGCCCGCCCATGCCACGCTGCTTCATCATCTTCTGGAACTGATCCATCGATTCCTTGAACTCCTTGCGGTCCACGAAACCATCGGCGTTGGCATCCTGCCGATCAAACCAAGGTGACGGGTTCTCTTCCTTGCTGATCTTGCCGTCGCCGTCTTTGTCCAAGTCCTTGAACGCCGGCAACTTCCGCTGGCCACCCCCGCCGCCACCTGGCCCACGACCAGCACCCCCGCCCCCCGGAGGCCCGCCGCCGCCCGGCGCGCCGCCAGCCGCGGTCGTCCCGGCCGGGGCCGGGGCCGCGGCCGGCGTCGAGGCGGTTCGTACTGCGGTCGGGTCGCTCTTGACGGGCGGCTTGGGCGCGTCGCCTTCGGCCACTTGCACCGTGCCGGCCGTGGCGCCGAACTTCTTCGAGATGTCGACGACATCCTCTTGTGGAACGTCCTCGCGCGCCTCGGCCACGACGGCCCGCGGGTTCAACAACACCAGATCGCCCTCGAGCAGTCCATCCTTGATTTCGATGAAAGTGTCGTTCGTCGCGCCGAGCAGAACCGTCCGCTTATCGGGCTTGGAATCCGACTTGACCCAGGCGTAGAACTTCTTCCCCTGCTCGACGATAGCCTGGACGGGCACGGAAAGCACGCCTTTTTTCTCGGCCACCAGGATCTCGACCTCGGCGGTCATGCCGGGCTTGAGATCCTCGGGGCGGCCGTCGATCTTGACGATCGTGGCGTATTCCTTGACGCCGCCGCCGAACCAGCCGCCCGGTTCGGGCTGCGTGGCCACCTGGGCCACAGTGCCTTGGTACTCGCTGTCCTGAATCTTGACGTTGGCGCGCATGCCGATCCGCAGCAGGTCGACTTTCGATTCGTGGACCAGGGCCTTGACCTGCATTTGCGAAAGATCGGGGAGCCGAATGATCGCTTGGTACTGATGGACGGCGGACCCTTCCTCGATCTTCACGGCTTGCTGTCCCATGCGTTGATTGCCCGCGTCGTTGGCGTAGACCACCATGCCGTCTTGCGGCGCCGTGATGACGCACTTGACAAGATTGTTTTCCAGCCTTTTGAGCTTCTTCACTTCCAAGTCATGCGCGATTTTCTGGGCGTTCATCTTGGCTTGGAACGAATCGCGCTTGCCCTCCAGTTCCTCGACCATCTTTCTGGAGGTAAACTCCTTGAGCACCATCTTTTTGGTGACAGCCACACCCAGATTAAGCTTGGATTGCAGGACGAGCGATTGCTTCGACTCCAATTCCAACGGGGTGGCATAGCCTTGGCGGTGCATTTTCTTGGTGAACCCCAACGTGTTCTCGGCGCTCGACAGGTTCTGCCGCGCCTGCGTGATGTCGGCGTCCATTTGCTCCAGTTCTTGCTTCAAGGTTCCTTCCCGGTATTCCTCGACGGCGATGCTGGCGGCCGAAAAGTCCTTTTCCGCCCCGATCTCCGTCGCGTGGGCGTCTTCCAACGTGATCTTCTGCTCGTCGATGGCTTCTTCGATCGCCGACGAATTGAGCTTGACCAGTTCGTCCCCCTTTTTCACTTGTTGGCCGTCGGGGACGATCTTTAGGATGGTCGTATTCGTGCCTTCAACCTCGCACTTGAGCTCGATATTGCTGGCGCTTTCCAAGTTGCCGTCCTCGACGACCGAAATCACCAAATCGCTCTTGGCCACCGGTTTGGTCAGCGCCTGCTTTGAAGGATCGTCCACCTGCGACGAACTCCAGACCAGATAGCCGCCCCCGCCGCCGGTCACGAGCCCCAGCGCCAGCAACAGGAGCAGCGATTTCCCCGCCCCACCGCGTTTCCGCCGGGGGGGCCGCGCAGCCTGGCCGTTCTCGAACCGGGGGGGGATCAACTCAATGCGTGGTTCCGCCTTCATGGCACACATCGACGAGTACCTCAATATTCTTACGTCGGGACAACGGTCTTCTGGGTTAGTGGCGCGCCAGGGCCGGCAGGTTACCCACCTTGCGCGCGCCTTGCGCGCGGCCACCCTACCATTGTTTGCGACGGGCGGCCGTTTTGCAAGCGTCTTATCAAAGACCGCGTTCGTCGGCCCAGGTCGACGACGCCAACGTCAACGGCGCCGTCCGCGAGGCGGATAACCGCTCCGTCTGCTCGCCGAACTGCCGTTCGAGTCGCGCCAGGTCGGCGGCCAGGACGCGGTGGGCGTGCCAGACCATGTCGAGTTGCAGCACCATGCCGATCAGCAACCCCAGCAAACCGGTCAAAGCGGCCGGCAGACCGATGTTCCACAGGTCGCCGCGCGCCTCGACGATCGACCAGCCGGTGAGGACCGCGCCGCAGGTGAACACGGCCAGGCCCACGGCCAGAATCGTCCAGGCCATGAAGGCGATCAACGGCTTGCGGCGCCGCAGGCTTGCGCCCGGCGTCGACTCGCTCTTGGCGTGAAGCGCCGCGCCGCCGCGCGGCGCGTCGAACCGCCGCTCGTCGCGCGTCGCGGCCGGCGGCACGTTGAAACCGCGCCCGGAGAGAATTCGCTCGACGTGCCGCAACTGCTCATCGAGTTCCCAGGTGTCGAATGCGGCCAACGGATTGACGTCGTTGGGAATCGGGTCCGCCTCATCGCGCCGTCCGGATGGCGCCCCGCCGTCGCCGGCAAGCGTGCCGGTGGATCCGGGCGCCGGCAATACCACGGTGCCGCAACGGATGCAGCACATGGTCCGGTCGCGTCCCTCGTCGCCCGGAGACGGCGCGGCCACGCCCGGAACTTCCTGCCGACAGGTGGTACACCACATAGGCAAATGGCGTAGGATGGGAAAAGAGCGCGTAGATGCCTGGAATCCGACACAGCCCAATCATCGGCCACCGCATTGTAAGACTGTAGCGATTCCGCAAACCCGGGTCGCGGAAATTCCGGCGGGGGTCCCTGGGGCAGGGCTTTTCGGGAGCAAGAACAAGTAGCCCGCGGCGGTCGCCTTCGCGTACTGGGCCGCCACGGCCAAGGCCGCCTCCGCCGGTCTTGCGAGATCGTCTTGCGTTGCGGAAAGCTCGGAGAACCATCGAGTCGTTCTTCAATCCGCATCATGGTTACACATCTTCCAAGAGGCCACGGGCTTGCCCCGACAACCTCCAAATTCCACCCCAATGGCCCCTTTTGCGCACGGAGGGCGTTCCCTACCGATGCTCCTTGTTGGCGTTCGGATCGTCGGGTATCGCCGGTTCGTACCACTCGCCGCGGAGCCAATCGACCAGAAAGCCCAATTGTCGCGGGCTGAGATGGTTCAATTCCGGGGCGTCGGGGTGAGCGGCGAAGCTGGGCATGCGCTTTCCGCGGCCGCCGTCATTGCCGTCGCCGTCGCGGTAGAAGGCCCCGTAATATCGGCCGTCGTTCGGGTCGCCGATCATGCCCCGGAGCCATTCCTCCGACCCGTAACCGGTCAAGTCGGGCGCCGTCGTCTCGCCTTCGCCGTGGAACCTGTGGCAATCGGTGCAGTCCCTGCCGCCACTGAGCAACTTCTTCCCCTTTTCGATCAGTTCCGCGTCGCGGCGGTCGAGATCCTGTTGAACGGGTAGCGCCGCTTCGGCCGACAAAGCGATCACCAGCCGATTGATGTCGTCCGGCGTGGCTTCGGACAATGTGTCATTCACAAAGCCCGACATCTCTCCGCCTTTGTGCGGCGTCGCGCCGAAATAAGCATCCGAGTCGATCCGATGGGGATCGAGCAGCCCGGCCAGCCACTCCCGGCCGGCAAACCCGGTCAGGTCCGATGCGCTCCGTTCTTTAGGATGCCTCGGTGAACCGGCGTGATCGTGGCAACTCGCGCACCAGCGGCCGAAAAGCCTGGGGCCCTGGGTCTTGGCGTCATGGCGCAACAAGGTCGCGGCGCCGGCCGGGGGAATGCCTTGCGGCCCGCGCGCCAGCACCACCACGCGCTCGGCCTGCCGTCGCGCGTCGGCCACCGCGTCGAGGTAATCTTGCTTGTCGCGGTCCTCGTGAATCGCCAGCCCGGTCAGCGTCGCGGCGCCGGCCAACAGTGCGAACAGGAACGCGCAGTTGAACCAGTGGCCGACCCTCGTTCGACCGATGAAGGGCATCAGCGCCAGTACGAACACCACCAGCCCCGGAATCACGATGGCGCCGACGATCTCCTGCGTTTCGCCGTGGAAGAACTTGAGGAACTGGAACAGGAACAGAAAATACCACTCGGGCCTGGCCGCCGAATACGGGTTGGCCGGATCGGCGGGCGCGCCGAGGTCGGCTCCCAGGTAGTCGCCGGGATCCTGCCCGGCATGGTTGCCCTTGAACAGCGGCCGGCAGTTGAGCAGCAGCACCACGGCCAATACGGCGAGGCAAGCCACCGCGTCCTTGAGCACCTGGTCGGGCCAGAACGTCGTCTCGGCGCGCTGGAGTGGCTTTTTGGCGTGCAAGCCGGCGCGGCGGAAGAGGTAAACGTGCAACACGAGGAAGCCGATCAAGAGGGCGGGCAACACGCCGGCGTGAATCGCGAAAAACCGCGTCAGCGTCTGATGTCCGTAGGTCGTGCCGCCGACCACCAGCCGCTGCACCGCCGGGCCGACCAGTGGCACGATGCCCGACAGGCTGGTGGCGACTTTCGTGGCCCAGTAGCCCTTCTGGTCCCACGGCAACAGGTAGCCGGTGAGCGACAGGCCGAGCACGATTTGCATCAGGATCAGGCCGGTCCAGAAGTTGATCTCGCGCGGCGCGCGGTACGCGCCGTCGATCACCACCTGCATCAGGTGCAACGCCAGCAGCACGACCATCGCCTGGGCCATGTAATGGTGCAGCCCGCGCAGAAGCCAGCCGCCCTGCACTTCGTGCTGGATGTAGTAGACGCTTTCCCAGGCGGTCTGGGCGCTGGGACTGTAGCCCATCCACAGGAACAACCCGGTAATCGCCTGGACCACGAAGGCGAACACCAGCGTGCTGCCCCACACGTAGCGCCAGCGAGCGCCGCCGGGCACGCGCTCGTAAAGGGCCTCGTGGACGAGCCGTCGCCAGCCGGTTCGGTCGTCGAACCACGCGCCGAGGCTTTGCAAGATTCCGCTCATTCGTCCGCCACCTTGTCCTCGCAGCCGGTTCGGAAGCAACGGTATCGCACGAAGATTTCGCCCGTTTCCTTGAGTTGGTCCTGGTCGATTTCGAGCGTGTCGAGATCGCGCGGGCTGGGGCATTGGTCGGGGTCGATTCGCACGCCGTCGGGCGTGAAACTGCTGTTGTGGCAAGGGCACTTGAACTCGTTCTTGGCGGGCACGAAATCGACGTTGCAGCCGGCGTGGGGACAGGTCGCGTTGAGGCACTCGACGTCGCCCGCCGCCGTCTTCCGCAAATAGACGCCGCCCAGTGGTTCCCTGGGATAGAGGTTCCAGGCGTCTTGTTTATCGGCGATCACCTGGAAAAACTGGGGAGAGCCGTCGGAGAGAGAATGGAGCGTGGTGACGCGAATAAAGCCGCCGTCGCCGCTTTTTCGCCGGAGGGGGTCGCAGAAGGCCACCAGCCCGGCCGCGGGCGGAACGACGGCCACGATTCCGCCCACCACAATCGCCCCCAGTTTCGTCATGAAGCCGCGGCGCTGGCCGTCGGCCGGCGCGGGCGGATCGCCGCCCGCGGCCTTGTCGGTGTGCTTTGCCATGTCGGATCCTTCGTACTCGGTGGCTGGGGCAGAGCCTAAGCGATGCCCCGGTCGCTATCTCGCCGGGATTATTCATGGTCCAGGGGGGGGGAACGAGCGCCGACTGCCGTCACACTAACCCGCAGCGCAAGCAAGGTATACTGCACGCGGCCGAGAATGACACATTCGGAACTCTGCACACCAACCCGCACCGCAAGCAAGGCCGGCGGTTGCGCTCCTTGCTTGCGCTGCGGGTTAGTGTCGAAGCCGGACGTGTGCAGTATAAGTTCATCGCTGGGCCTTGCTTGCGCCGCGGGTTAGTGTGCCGTGGGGTCGCGTGGTCGTGGGAGGTAAATTATCGCATGGCCTGGCGCGCGGCGTCAAGCACGCGCCGCTGGGCCGCGTCGTAGGGACCGTCGAGCATGGCGCCCGCCGCGGCCTTGTGCCCGCCGCCCCCGAAGATTTCGGCCAGCTTGCTGCAATCGACCGCCGATCGGCTTCGGAAGCTGACCTTGAATTTTCCATCGCTTTGTTCGACCAGGATCACCGCCACCTCGGTGCCCGATACGGTGAGCGTCATGTTGACAATGTCTTCGGTATCCGAGCCCAGCGCGCCGGTGGACGTGAAATCGTCCTGAAACACGGCCGTATGGACGAGCCGGCCGTCGAGTTCGCCCCGCGTCCGGCCCAAGGTGCGGCCCACCAGTTGAAGCCGGGCGAGCGTATCTTGCTCGTAGAGCCGCTTATAGATTTCGGTGGGCCGCGCTCCGGCGTCGACCAGCGTGCCGGCATGGCGGTACGTGTCGCCGGTGGTCGAAGCGAAGCGGAACCAGCCGGTGTCGGTGGCCAACGCGGCGAAGAGCGGCGCGGCGATGTCGGGCGTGATCTGCACGCCCAATTGCTCGGCCGCTTCGAGCACCAACCGGCCGGTGGCCTCCGCCTGGGGGTTCTTGAACGCTTCGGCCCCCAGGTCGTCCTGGCTCACATGGTGGTCGAGCACGAGCTTCTTGGCCGCGGTCGCGCGCAGCACGATCGCCATGTCGCCAAGCTGGGCCCAGGCGCTCGTATCGAGCACCATCAGCACTTCGATCGCTTCCAGATCGGCAAGCCGCACGTCGGCGCCCAGCGTCTTCAGCCGGCCTTGCGGGTCGATCCATTGCAAGTTGGGCGGCGTCTTCTGGGCATTGACGACGATCACGTCTTTGCCCAGAGCCTCCAGCACGCCCGCCATGCCGATCTCGCTGCCCAGCGCATCGCAGTCGGGACGAACGTGGCTGGTCAGCAGGAAGCGATGGTGCGCGCGGACGAGTTCGACGAAGCGGGGCCAGTTGACGGACATCGTGGCTAGGATAAGCGTTGCGTGACATCCTTGCAAGCCGCGTTTGCCACGGCCCCTGACGACGGCAGGCGGGCATTCCGCCTTGTCAACCTTTGACATTTCCACCAATCCGGGCCGATGATAGTTCTATGGCCTCCGCGGGCGGATGCCGCGTGGCCAGCCGCGCCTTGCGGGTCAACTCGGCCAGCATTTTCCGGAGTCTAAAAGTCGTGCGTCGGGGCCGGGGGCCTTCGCAGAGCAAAAGTTTCAGATAGATAATAGATACTGGTGTGCAAAAAAAAACTGTGAGGAACTCCGATGGGGTGTCGGTTCGTCGTTTCCCGCACAAGTTCGATGGTAAAACGGCGACGGCCGCCGGGTTGCCGCCCGAGCCGGCCGTCGAGGCGGCGGCGCCACTGCCCAAGATGCCCGGCAAAAAAGCCTGCCAGGCATGGGTGACCGTGGAAAAAGTCGGACACCGCGACGGGTTCTATGAGGAATGAACAACCCATGTCGAGACAAGTGGTGAAGCGAAAAGGAAAGCGATTCGTGTTGGTGGAAGAGCGCGAACTGCACCGCCTGGAACGACTGGCGGAGAAGGGGCGGGCCGCGGACGAATCGGCACCGTTTCCGGCGTGGCCGCCGGCCGATGAGCAAGGCCGTCGGCCGGCCCTGGCGTTTGCCCGTGTGTCCATTGCGCGGAGCATCATGCAAGAGCGCCGGGCGGCGGGGCTGACTCAAGAGGAATTAGCCCGGTTGGCCGGCGTGCGTCAAGAAACCATTTGTCGGCTCGAATCGGGCAAGCATTCTCCCGCGGTTCGCACGGTGGCCAAAATCGACAAAGTGTTGCAAGCCGCGTTGAGGAAAGCGGGCAAGGCCCAAACGGCGAAGCCGAGCGGCCGGGCGGCTACGGTGCGTTGAACCTTTGCTACGGCTGGGCGCCGGCGACTGCAACCGCCGGCCCCGGCCGTGGCGAGTTGCAGAAAGGATGGTTCTCATGGCGAGCATCTTTCGCCAGCGCGTGACGCGATATAGGTTGCCGGACGGGACGGTCGTGAAGAAAGCGACCGCCGGCGCCCTCAAGTCCCCCCAAGAGCAATCGGACAAATGGTACGGCGAGTACCGCGACGCGCTGAGCAATCGTCCGCCGCGTGCCGTTGTCGCCAGTCAAACTTGAAGCCCAAGAAATGCTGGCCGAGCTGACCCGCAAAGCGCGCCGGGAGGCGAACGGACAATCCGATCAGTTCGAGGCCCACAGCAAGCGGCCGTTGAGTGAGAACCTGGCGGACTACAAGGCCCACCTGTCGGCCAAAGGGAACACGGCCAAGCACGTGAGTTTGCAAGTTGGTCGGATTGAAGCACTTTTCGGGGCTTGCTGGCCGAATCGCGTCGAAGCGGCGAGATTGGCATGGCGACAAGCAACCATCGGCTGGGCGCCGCGAAAGCGTTCACGCGCTGGCTGGTACGCGACCGGCGCGCGCCTGACAACGCGCTGGCCCACCTGTCGGCGATGAACGCCAAAGTGGACGTGAGGCGGGAGCGGCGGACGTTGGACCCGGCCGAGTTTGTCGCGTTGATCGAAGCGGCCCGCCGCGGCGAAGCATTCCGTGAGTTGTCTGGACCCGACCGCGCGCTCTTGTACATGCTGGCCGCGAACACGGGCTTACGCGCGAACGAACTGGCGAGCTTGACGCGGGCGAGCTTCAACCTGGAAGGCGACCCGCCCACCGTGACGGTCGAGGCCGGCTACAGCAAGCGGCGCCGGCGAGACGTGCTGCCGTTGCGTGCCGATCTGGTTGTCCGCTTGTGTCCCTTCTTGTCCACGTTCGATTTGAAGGCCCCTGGCCTGCCCCAGAATCGACGCAAGGCGAAAGTCGACCCCCACAAAGGCCGACGAAGGCGACGACGACGCGACGGCGGGGCGGCTGTGGCCTGGCATGTGGGCGGAACGGGCGGCCGACATGTTGCGGGCCGATTTGGAAGCGGCGCGGACGAAGTGGCTGGCGGAGGCCAGCGACGACGCGGCCGAGCGGGCGCGGCGGGAGCGATCGGCATGGTTGACCGACGTCGACTTTGACCTGACCGCCGCACTGGACGCGCTGCCGATGTTGCCCGCCGACGTCGCCTCGGGCGAAGCGGCCGAGTTGCGGGCGACGGGAACGGACGGCCAAAATCCTGTTACGGGCCCTGTTACAGGAAATCACTTGGCGCCTCGCCGCGTGCGGCGCGACGCTGTCCGCGGCCGCAATCCTGTTACAGGCCCTGTTACAGGAAATGCTGGGATTTGGTGTCCCCAGCGTCCCCTGATGACCACGAAGCCGGCGACGGCGGGCGCGAAGAAAAGCCCGTAAAACACGGGGTTTCAGCGTGTTTTGCGGGCGATTCGTCGAGTAGCGGCGCAGGGATTCGAACCCCGGACACGCGGATTATGATTCCGCTGGTGCCTAACCGGAAGCCCAAGCGGCAAAGCAAGTTACGGAAAGCCCCTGATTCTGGTTCCCATGGGGTTGCGCAAACCGGACGGGAAACGACCCTTGAAACGACCGCCAGCGACACCCCGGAACCAACCGACGACGTGGCACTCGCCGCCGATCACCTGACAACGATCATCGGAATCGTCCGCCAACTGCCCGAAGCCCAGCAAGCTGAGATCATTCGTCGGCTGGGCAACCCACGACCCGAACCCGGCCTGGGGGCGATTGCGGCCGCCTGGCCCAAGTTGCCCCCGATGGTTCGGCAAGGCATCGTGGCCACCGTCAAGGCGGTCGCCAAGGGCGCCGAACCGTGAGCCGGCCGAGTAGCACGGCCCGCCCCACGCCACGAAGGTCGATCGCTTTCATCCCGACCGCCGGCGTGGCGAGGATCGGCGACGGCGGCTTGTGCCGACGTCCATCACCACGCCACGACGGTCGATCGCTTTCATCCCGACCGACG